>SMVB01205051.1_pt1 | contig 24289 bp, 21 predicted proteins | sample 2456461 | NCBI WGS metagenome assembly SMVB01 (sample SAMN11095934, study PRJNA526329) | marine sediment metagenome | biome: Marine sediment; feature: Surficial sediment; material: Deep marine sediment; isolation source: Hadal surficial sediment | place: Pacific Ocean | collected 2014-05 | depth...
CACGCGAAGACTCTGGACGAGATGAAAATGCTGCTCGAAGACGGGCCGATCCCCGAGGTCTGAGAGAGGGAGCCGGCGTGGTCAAGAAGTTTTCGATCGAAGAGGCGCGCCGCATCGCACTCGCTGCGCAGGGATTCGCAGAACCACGTCCGTCCGGGCGAATCGACCGTCGTCATCTGCGCAAAGTCATGAATCGGATCCAGCTGCTGCAGCTCGACTCGGTGCCGGTTCTGATTCGAACCCAATATATGCCGCTCTTCTCGCGGCTCGGCGCCTATCGTGCGGAATTGTTGGACGAGGTCGCCTATCAACCCAGGCGGCGCGGACGATCCGATCGGTCAGAACGTTCCACACAAGGTTCGCGCCCGGCATCGCCTGCTGGGCACGAGTGGTTTGAGGCCTGGAGCCACGAGGCGTCGCTCCTCCCCGTCGAGATGGAGCCGTTCCTGCGCTGGTCGAAACAGCGGGCGCGGGACGGTGAAACCTGGGGGCGGCTGTATCGGATCGCGCGGGAGGATCCGGGTTATGTCGAATCGGTGCTCTCGGAGATCAAGGCGCGCGGGCCGCTCGCCGCGGGAGAGCTCTCGGATCCACGACCTCGTTCGGGAGAGTGGTGGGGGAGTCGATCGGCCGGGGCGCTCGCGCTCGATTGGCTCTTTCGGATCGGCGAAGTGGGGGTCCGTCGTCGCCCCGGTTTCGTCAAGGAATTTGATCTGCTGGACCGGATCGTGCCGGCTGAGATTCGTCGTCGGCCGACGCCGGACTTCGAGACATCGATCGACGAATTGCTCATACGCGGAGCCCAGGCGCACGGCGTGGCGAGTGCAGATTGCCTCGTCGATTATTTCCGATTGCCGGTCAAGCCGGCGAAGGCGCGGCTCGCAGCGCTCGTCGAGGAGGGGCGGCTCGAGGCTTGTGAGGTAGAGGGTTGGCGATCGCCGGCGTTTCTCGATCCGGACGCACGCTGCCCGAGATCGATTCGCGCCTGTGCGCTGCTCTCGCCCTTCGACCCCGTCGTCTGGCGTCGCAAGCGGATCGACGCGCTCTTCGATTTCGAATACAAGATCGAGATCTATACGCCGCAGGCGAAGCGGCGCTGGGGGTATTACGTTTTGCCCTTCTTGATGGGTGATCGCCTGGTCGCGCGCTTCGACCTCAAAACCGACCGCGCGACGCGTTCCCTCGAGGTTCGCGCGGCGCATGTCGAATCGGAGGTGTCCGTTTCCGAGGTCGCTTCGAGGGCGGTCGCGGAATTGACGGAACTCGCCCGCATGGTGGGTGCGGATCGCGTCGTGATCGGTCGGCGCGGAAACCTCGCCCGCAGCTTGTCGCGAGAACTCGCAGCCCAGATCGGTCGCTGAGCCGGCCTGCGCGGGCTACGACTCGGTTGGACCGCTCCGAGCAACGAGCAACAGTCCCTCGGAATCGCCTCAGGACGATTGGCGAGCGGATCTGGACCGCCGGGTCGTCGCCGACAATCCGGAAAGGCCCAGAAGCATCAGCACCGCGGTCGTGGGTTCGGGAACGACCGGAGTCTTGTAGCGCTCGTTCGAGTGGTCATGGTGGTGCATTCTGTGATGTCGATGGTGCTTGGCCTCCCAGAATCGTTGTATCAATAGGAGTCGTGCGTCGACCGAGGGCCATCTGGGATGCTCGTCAGATCCGGCCTTCATCTGGGAGCCGAGTGAGTCGCCCCAAGAGTGCGAGTCACCCCAAGAGAAGGGAGGAAGTTCCCCAAAATCCTTCTTGCTCCAGAATTCACGGGCGGCCGACAGACGACTCGGTTCGAGCATGCCATCGATCTTGAGCAGCGCACTCAGCTGCGGGCGGTGGAGGGATGAGCTGTCGATCCCAGCAGAAGTCGCGCTCGCGAGACCGGGGAGTGTCAGCGTAAGGATCGCGACGACGAGCACGCCTAAAAACGCGCTGAGAGAATGGGGGGTGGGACGGAGTTCGGCATTGGAACGCAGCATCAGGAGTCTCCACTCTTCGAAGGTCAAATTGCCAAGCGGAGCGCGGGCACCGCCTGGTAACGAGGAGTGGTGACCCGACTCCGGAAATCGCAAAGTTTCTGATGGCGACTGGCCACGTTTCCGTGATGGACCAGAAGGTTCGTCGCCCCACGGGGTAGACAAGGAGGGCTCGAAGCCCCATGCGCTAGCGTCCCGCCTTCATTTCCGAACGGAGCTTGTGATGCGAACGCTGACTCGTCTCTTCCTCGTCCTCTCATTGTCCAGTCTCGTCGGCCTCTCGACGGGCTGCGCCGATTCAGGAGGGGGTTCGTCCGCAGTGGGGGGGACGGGGAGCGTCGCGCTTGCGCTGACCGACGCCCCGACGGACGAGTTCAGTCAGGTGCTCGTGACGGTGGTTCGGGTCGACCTGCTTCCCGGCGATGACGACTCGGGCCGGGAGACGATCTTCGAAGGGCGCGAGACCTTCGATCTACTCGCCCTCGAGAATGTCTCGGAACCCTTCGCGATCGCGGACGACATCCCGGCCGGAACCTATTCGAAGCTTCGAATGGAAGTGGCTGAGATCGAGCTGGTCCGGAGGCTTCCCGACGGGGGGGTCGAGAGCGTTTTTGCGCATCTGCCCGGCGGCGGACGAATCGATTTGAACCCCCGCGGTGGCTTCGAGGTCAGGCCGGGTGACACCTTGGCCGTCGTGCTCGACATGGACGCCCGTCGGTCGATCCAGATCGTAGGCGCGGGCCGCGATCGATATAATTTTCGCCCCCAGGTCTTCGTCGATATTCTGCATGTGGACCGGGTGTCCCGACTGGTCTCGATCGAAGGCGTGGTGGCCGAAGTCGACGACCCTTCGGATCCGCTGCGTTTTCAGGTTTGCGAGATTGCCGTCGAGTACCGCGATCGGAACGGTACGAGCGACGAGCACTGTCTCACGGTCTTCGCAGACGCGGATACGTCGATCTTCGACGATTCCGGGCTTTCGGTGCCACGTGACGAGATTCGGGTCGGAGATCGTGTCGCGGTCCTGGGGCGTTTCACCCGGGACGATGAGTCGCGCTTCGCGATCGATGCCGAAGTGATCCAGCTCGGCGGGCCGGATGCCTTCATGACACTAACGGGTGTCGTTTCCGGAGATTACGACGAGGCGAGTGAGACCCTCGTCTTCGACCTCGACCCCGGTCAGGGATTTGCGGAAGACACGTCGCTCGAAGTTTCTCTCGCCGAAGGGACGCGGATCTTCACACGGAACGGTGAAGAGGTCGATCCGGAGGAGATTTCCGAGGGGGCTCGTGTCGAGATCGATGGCGTGCTCGTTCTCGCGACGGGAGAGCCCGATCAATTGCGCGCGTCCGTCATATTCGTCCGGCTCATCCAGGACTGGGGAGTCTGACCCAAGGCTCTCGCGAAGAGTCGCGACCTTGCGACGGGTCCTGGATCGAGAGATTGGCGACACGAAAATCCAAGGAGAACGAGGATGAAGCGATTCGAAGATAAAGTGGCGTTCGTGACAGGTGCCGCGGCGGGAATCGGGCGGGCGACCGCCCTCCGATTGGCGAGTGAAGGGGCGTCCGTCTACATCGTCGATGTCGCGGCGGAAGGGCTCGAAGAGACCGCGAAGCTGTGTGAAGCGACGGGAGCTTCGGTCGTCTCCGCGCACTGTGACGTCACGAGCGAGGAAGAGATCCGTTCGAATATCGCGGCTTGTGTGGAACGATTCGGGCGGCTGGACACGCTCTGCAACATCGCGGGAATCCTGCTGCTCGACCATTTCGCGAATATTTCGGTGGAACAGTTTCGCCGCGTCCTCGAAGTCAACCTCGTCGGCACCTTCATGCTTTCGCAAGCCGCGCTACCCCACCTGATCGAATCGAAGGGGAGCATCGTCAACACCTCCTCGACTTCGGCTCTCGCGGGGATGCCCTATGGCGCTGCCTACGGGACGAGCAAGGGTGGCGTGAGTGCGCTCACGCGGACGATCGCGGTCGAATTCGGGAAGCAGGGCGTGCGCTGCAATGCCGTCAATCCGGGTTCGATCCTGACGGCGATGACGGGACCTGGTGCCGTTCCGGACGATGCGGACATGCGACTTCTTGCGCGTGCGATGCCGCTTGATCAAGCCCGGGGCCCGGAGGTCGTCGCGGCGACGATCGCGATGCTCGCGAGCGAGGATGGAATCCATATCAACGGAGAAGAGATTCGGGTCGACGGTGGGACGCTTGCTTAGTTCGGGGCGCTTGCGGCTTCTGTCGCGTAGGCTCCTGGCCGCCAATAGACGCCGGCAACATGGGAGCATCGCCCAGGTGGGGTTTGAAAGAGTCGCGCAAGCGACCTGAAGACATGCGGCAAGCTTGGCCAGGGCTTGTGATGTGGATCAACATTTTCGAGTGAGAATCCGAGAAGTGTGGGGATGACGCTCTCCATCGGGATGAGCATTGCTCCGAGGTTCTCTCCCATGTCGATCTACGTCGACAGCCACCCCGCGATTCGCCGAAATCTGCTTGGCATCGGACTCAGCCTGATGATGATCGCTTCCGGAAATGCCGGCGCGACGCTGATCAGTTCCGCTGGTGACACGGCCCTCGTGGGCGCCCTCGTCGAGGACTTCGATGGCTATTCGCCCTTCTACTTCGCGAGTCAGTCCTTTCTGAGTGGCACGGACGGCTTCACGGTTACGGCGCTTTCTGGCGATCTGCACATGGACGATACGTATTGTGGCTCTTTCGGGACAGCCGGGAGTTGCCTGGATACGTTGGATAGCGGGGGAGTCGGGAACGACCAGTTCGACGTCGTCTTTGCGGGGCCGGGTGTTTCCGCCTTCGGTTTCGACCTGAACGCGCTCGATACGGATTGGACCGTCGAGACCTACGACACCGATGACAACCTGCTGGGCAGCTACGTGATCGCGAGCCAGAGCCCGGCGCTCTCGGGCTTCGACCGCCGCGGCTATTTCGGGGCCACTGAATCACAGCCCATCCAGTACTTCACGGTTCGCTCCGCCGGCAACGATCGCGCGCTGATCGACAATTTCGCCTTCGTACCCGTCCCCGAATCGAGCACGGGCCTGCTTGCTGGACTCGGCCTGGTCGGGCTCGCCTCCGTCGGGCGGCGAACTCGGAACCCATCCCAGAACGGGATTCGAGCGTAGAGAACACACTCAGCCGTGCGGGCTCCTCGATTCAACGTGAGTTCTCTGACTGTTCCCGGCTCCGCTTTCGATGCGCCTCGATCATCCTGCGCTTCGTCCTGTCATCGACCAGGACGCCGCGTTTTTCGGTTGCGTCGAAGAGTTCCTTCGAGAAGCTGAGCTCGCTCTTCCATTCTGGCTGGAGAAGCCGGGTTGGTGTCACCGCGGCCGCCCAGTCCTTGGGAGCGACCCAGCCGGGATGCGCAACCAGGGTTCCTCGCGTTCCCGCCATGGGATGCTGCCTGCGCCATTCCGACATCAAGCGCCGCATCCGGGCAAGAATTGCAGCGTGGCGATGGGAAAAATCCATCTCTTCGTTGGGGTCGGCCTCGATGTCGAAGAGGAATTCCTGGACGTCGGTCTGCGTCTGACCCTCTCGTATGATCTGGACGAGCTTCCATCGTCCGTCGTAGATTGCCGTGTGGATGACGCCCGGCAGGGGAATCTCGGAAACGAACCCGACCGGCCGGATTCGGGGGACCGGGCGCCCCGCGTAGATCGCGGGCCACATATTCAGCCCGTCGAGGTCGGCTGTCGTCGGCATCCGAACACCCGCGGCCTTCGTGAGTGTGGGCATCACATCCATCACGGTCACCATCTGGCTCATTACGCCCCCGCCCTGCAGCTCGTTGGGCCAGCGAATCACGGCGGGCACCCGGACGCCGCCCTCGAAGGTCTGCCCCTTCTGCCCGCGAAGGGGTAGGTTCACTCCGCCGAAGATATTCGAGCCGCCGTTGTCGCTGAAGAAGAGGACGATCGTGTTGCCGGCGATTCCCTCTTCATCGAGCGCATCGAGAATCAGGCCGATCTGTTGGTCCATCTCATCCACCATGGCGGCATAGGTGCGACGGAATGACGCCTTCGGAAGGGACTCGTACTTTTCGATCGTCGCCTGGGGGGCCTGCATGGGACTATGCGGTGCGGTGAAGGGCACGTAGAGAAAGAAAGGGATTTTCGGGTCGCGCTCATGGATGAAACGAACAGCCTCTCGACCCTCGAGATGGGTCAGGTATTCGCCCGACTTGTGGATCGATTTGCCGTTTTCCTGAAGGTCGTGGCCGCCTTCGCGTTTGTGTGTGTAGAAGTCGGTATTGGTTTGAAGGTGGCCCCAGAAATGATCGAAGCCCTGAGCGTTGGGAACCTGATGCCCGAGCGTATGGCCGAGATGCCATTTCCCGACGAGAGCGGTCTGGTAGCCGTCGAGTTTGAATACGTCGGCGATCGTCAATTCCTTGGGTGATAGGCCGACGTTGTACCACGGGTGGATCTGGTCGTAGGCGATCCCGAGCTTGAGCGGGTCGCGGCCCGTCATGAGCGCGGCACGGGTCGGCGAGCAGATGGGTGTGCTGTAGAAGCGATCGAGTTGAACGCCCTCGGCGGCCAGGCGATCGATCGACGGCGTTTCGATCGGGCTGCCGTGGTAGCCGACATCCGCCCAGCCGAGGTCATCGGCCAACAGAATCACGATATTCGGCTGTCTGGCGAGCGCGCTGCTGCTCCAGATGAGTAGGAGCGCACAGAGAAATCCGTGCAAGCTGAATTTCCAATTGTTTTTGCAAGCTGGGCACGGTGCCGCGGGCGAACTCGATTTCATGGGGCCTCCCGGGTCATACGACGTGGGGAGTCTCGCCCATCCGGCCCCTCCTCGCCGCGACCGTCGGATGCTGCCGCGCTCCAGAAATAGCTGCTATCCAATCGGCCTGGAGGAGATGCAATGCTCGCGAAGAACCCCGCCTTTGATCCCAGCAACTACCAGTGGCAGCACCTGACCGACCCGTCCGAGACGGGCTACAAGGTCGACTACAAGGTCGCGCTGCTCGGCCACGACCTGAAGGTCGGGACCTTCGACTTCCTGCTCCAGTTCGATGATGCGGGGGGACACTGCCCGCGACATCGACATGTCGGCACGACGACGAGCCTCGTTCTCGCCGGCGAACATCGCGTGACCGACCTGCTGCCCGACGGCACGCGATCCGAGCGCATCAAGCCGACGGGGACCTACGCTCTCTCCCCGGGCGACCTCCATCCGCATCTCGAGCGGGGGGGCAACGAAGGCGCGGTCGTCTTCTTCGGGAACCACACGACGAATGGCCTGCTCTACGAGATCATCGACGAGGACCTCAAGGTGATCGCCGAAGTCAGTATCGAGATGCTGATCGACATGTGGAAATAGGAAGCGTTCGATCCCCGTGCTGGTGAGCGCCGAGAATCGACTCGACGCCATCGTGGTGGGCGCCGGTTTCGCCGGTGTCTACATGGTTCACAAGCTGCGGGAGATGGGTCGGAGGGTACGTGCCTTCGAGGCGGGCAGTGGCGTCGGCGGGACCTGGTTCTGGAATCGCTACCCCGGCGCGCGATGCGACGTCGAGAGCATGGAGTACTCGTTCGCGTTCTCCGAAGAACTCGAACAGGAATGGGAGTGGACCGAGCGTTACTCACCTCAGCCCGAGATTCTCAGCTATATCAACCATGTCGCTGATCGCTTCGATCTTCGCGATCACATTCAGCTGAACACGAAGGTTCGCTCGGCCCACTACTGCGAAGAGGCGGGCCATCCGGACGAAGGGCGATGGCAGGTCGAGACGGACGATGGCCAGCAGTGGACCGCAGCCGTCTTCGTCACCGCGGTCGGTTGCCTCTCGTCGACGAACACGCCGGACTTTCCGGGTCTCGATTCCTTCGACGGCGAGCTCTACCACACGAGTCGATGGCCCCACGAGGGCGTCGATTTTTCGGGCAAACGCGTCGGCGTGATCGGGACGGGCTCCTCCGCGGTTCAGGCGATTCCGATCATCGCGGAGGAAGCCCAGCACCTCACGGTTTTTCAGCGGACTCCGAACTTCTCGATCCCGGCCCGGAATGGTCCCCTCGAAGCCGAGAAAGAAATGGATATCAAGTCGCGCTACCGCGAAGTACGCGAAATCAACCGACAGCGATTCGCCGCTTTCGGCTTTGGCTGGCCGAAGAATCAAGGATTGACCTTTGATAAATCGCCCGAGGCGCGGCGCGCGGTCTACGAAGAGTTCTGGGAGATCGGTGGGCTCGCCTATATCCTTGCCTTCGCGGATCTCCTGCTCGACGAGCGGGCCAACGACGAGGCGGCCGACTTCGTTCGGGAGAAGATTCGCGAGGTCGTCGACGATCCGGAAGTCGCAGATCTGTTATGCCCCGATCACGCGGTGGGATGCAAACGTCCATGCGCGGATACGGGGTATTTTGAGACCTTCAATCGGGACAACGTGACTCTGGTCGATGTGAGCCAGAGCGGCATCGAAGGAATCACGTCCCGGGGCGTGGTCGCGGGCGGATGCGAGGTCGAGGTCGATTGCCTGATTCTCGCGACGGGTTTCGATGCCATGACGGGATCACTCGATGCCATCGATATTCGAGGGCGAGGGGGCCGGACGCTCAAGGAAAAGTGGTCGGCCGGGCCGATCACCTATCTCGGTCTGGGATCGGCCGGCTTCCCGAATCTCTTCACCATCACCGGCCCCGGCAGTCCCTCGGTCCTCTCGAATATGGTGACCGCGATCGAGCAGCACGTGGAGTTCATCGCGGATTGTCTCGCGTATATGGATGAGCAGGGACACGCCCAGATCGAAGCGACAGTCGACGCCGAGACGGCGTGGGTGAGGCATGTGAACGACGTCGCCGACCAGACGATCTACCCGACGTGCAACTCGTGGTACCTGGGGGCGAATATTCCCGGCAAGCCACGTGTATTCATGCCGCATGTCGGCTTCCCACCCTATGTCGCGAAATGCGAAGAGGTCGTCGCGAAGGGGTACGAGGGCTTCTCCTTCCCATCCTAGCCCTGGCCCTTTTCGATCCAGAACGCCGCTCTCCCCACTCGGTTCCGAAGAGCGTGTCGCAGAACACAATCCTGTTTTCGAAACCGACCGATCAGTTCTCCATATCAAGCCTTCGAGGGGCTGAGGGAGACGGAAGATGGCACGAATCAAGAGGCGACAACGCGTACGCTGCAAGCTGGTATGCGAAATCGCGGTTTCGGCCAAGAAACGGGTAAAGGGGCGCGTCGTCACGCTCTCCGAGGGAGGCCTTGCGGTCGTCACCGGGTTGCGACTCGACCAGGGGGATCCGATTCGGCTCGTGATCGATCCGAAGGGCGCCCGGCCGATCCGGGTCTCCGGGATCGTCTGGAACGACACGATGCCGCAGACGGCGAGTGGAGCATCCCGGTTGCATCGACTGGGTTGCGTGATCTCCGAACCCTCGGATTCATTCACCTCGCTGCTCGACCGGTTGTTGCCTTCACAGCCCGAGGTGTCGCCGAAGTCGCCGATCGGGGGGACGTCCGAGTCCATTCCGATCGCGCTTCCGAAGCTGCAGAGCACCCGGAGCGCATGGGCGGAGTCGGACCTTCCCCGCTCGCGTGAGATCCAACCGCCGCCCAAGCTGGAGGACGAGGAGAGCCTTCCCTATTTCCGGATCCGTTTGAAGCAGATCGGCGGTCCGCGAACCCGAATCATGACGATCCAGGCGCGATCCGCGACCCAGGCGGAGCGGCGCGCGCTCGCACAACTCGAGTCGATCTCGGGCGGCGCGGAAGGCTGGGGCGTGTTGCATCTGGCCAAGGTGACGGTCGGCTAGCGGGGCGCCGGACGGACGTCGTTCGGTGTGGCGCCGGGCGTCCCGGCCGAGGGGTGACTAACTTTCCGCATCGGCCCGATCGTCTAGACTCACTCCCATATCGCGGGGGAGTGACGCATGGGCTTTGATCGATTGGTTACGGGTTTTGCCCATGTGGGCATCCGCGTCCGGGATCTCGAGATTTCCCGTGCCTTCTATCGCAGGCTTGGTTTCCGCTTCGTCGCGGGTCCCGTCGGACCCGAACCCGCCGCGATCCTCGAACATCCCTCCGGTACGACGATCAACTTCATCCTGAACGCCGACTCACGGAAGGCCGAGAATGTGCTGATGGATATCCCTGCCAAGCATCCCGGCTATACGCATATGGCGCTCTCGGTGACCGATGTGGAGGCCGTCGCGCAAGCACTTGCAGAAGAGGGCATTGCGATCACCGAGGGCCCCGTCGAATTTCCCGGTGCTCGCGCGGTCTTCATTCGCGATCCGGATCGCAACGTGATCGAGTTCAATCAATCGGTGCCCGCGACGGCGTGAAGGGCCGACGAACCGCCGAGTGAATCAGGTCTCGCGTGAGGGATCGAACCGTCGCAGGCGGGCGCTGTTGGTCACGACGAAGAGGCTCGAGAGCGCCATCGCGAGCGCTGCGATGCCCGGGCCGAGGCGGAGCGCTTCCCCGCCCCAGGGTACGAAGAGCCCGGCTGCCAGGGGGATGGCGGCGACGTTGTAACCGAAGGCCCAGAAGAGATTCTGGTGGATCGTGCGCAACGTCTTTCGACTGAGGACGACCGAATCCGCGACCGCCATGAGATCGTCCCGGACTAACACGATGTCGGCGGCTTCGATCGCAACATCGGTCCCCGATCCGATCGCGATTCCGACATCGGCGCTCGCGAGCGCGGGAGCATCGTTCAGCCCGTCACCGACCATCGCTACGCGCTCCCCACTCGACTGCAGCTCGCGCACGAAGCGCGCCTTCTCGCCGGGCAAGACGTTCGAAACGACGTCCTCCGTCGAGAGCCCGAGCTCCGCGGCGATGGCATTGGCGCTCGCGGGCTCGTCGCCCGTCAGCATCGTGATTGCCAGGCCGAGGGACCGCAACCGTTCCAGTGCGGGGCGTGCGCTCGGGTCCGGCGAGTCGCCGATCGAGAAATGTCCCGCAGCCATTCCGTCGACGGCGACGAAGACGGAGGACTCGCCCCGCGCCGCGGCCTCGTTTGCGGCGGCGTCGAGATGCCCGAGATCGATTCCCGCGTTTTCGAGGTAGCGCCGGCTGCCGAGGCGAACGTCGCGTGCTCCGACGCGAGCGGACACCCCACTTCCCGGCTCGGCCTGGACTCCAGTCGCCCGTTCGGGAGAGTCACCGGCCTCTTCCGCGCCTTCCGCGGCGGCGGATTCGTTTGCCTCCGCGGAATAGGCGAGGATCGCGCGGGCGAGAGGATGCTCGCTCTCGCGCTCCACGGCCGCAGCGAGGACGAGGACCGTCCGCTCGTCGAAGGGCGACGCGCTGGTCGCGGCGCGCACGCGTGGTCGGCCGAGCGTGAGCGTTCCGGTCTTGTCGAGGACGACGGCGCTCAGATCGCCGGTGTTCTCGAGTGCCTGGGCGCTCTTGATGAGCAGGCCGCGCTGGGCGCCGACGCCGGTTCCCGCGACCAGCGCGAGCGGGGTTGCGAGGCCCATCGCGCAGGGGCAGCTGATCAGGAGGGTCGAGGCGGCGAAGAGCAGACCGGCCGCCGCGGGATGCATGTCGGGTAGGAAGCGTGCTGCGCCGAAGCCCCACCAGACCAGGCCGGTCGTGATCGCCACGAGGATCATCGTCGGGACGAAGATCCGGGCGATGCGATCCACGCTGCTCTGGATGGGGGCGCGGGTGGCCTGGGCTTCTCGGACGAGCCGCGCGATGTCGGCCAGGGCAGTCGCGTCTCCGACGGCGCGCGCTATGAAGGCGAAGGCACCCTGGTGATTGACGGTGCCGGCATGCACCGCGTCTCCTGCGCGTATGGCGATGGGCCGGCTCTCGCCGGTCAACATGGCCTGGTCGACGTGGCTCTCGCCGGATTCGACGATGCCGTCGACGGGGATGCGCTCGCCCGGGTGGACGCGCACGAGGTCGCCGACGCGCACCTCGTCGATCGGGAGATCGAGGATCTGGCCGTCCCGTTCGACGCGGGCGCGTTCCGGCGCTTGAGCGAGCAGTGCGCGAACCGCCCCGCTCGCGTCGCGACGGCCCCTCGCCTCGAGCACCTTCCCGACCATCACCAGCGTGATGACCATGGCCGCCGATTCGAAGTAGAGGGGGAAGAGCGCGGGGTCGAGCCCCAGGACCAGGGCGCCGAGGCTGTAGAAAAACGCCGTCGACGAACCGAGACTGACGAGGGTATCCATATTGGTCGTTCGCGCGCGCGCCGCCCGCCACGCACCGAGATAGAAATCCCGCCCCACGTGGAATTGTACGATCGCCGCGAGCCCCGCCACGATCACGAGCCGGCCGGGAAAATCCGCTAGCCCGAGCCGCGCCGGGCCCATGCCGAGGAACATGATCAGCGCGCTCAGCCCGACACCCGTCCACATGCGTCGGCGCACATCGGCCAGCTCTACGGCTTCGCGGCTCGCGGCCGCCGCGTCGGCCTCGTCGGGACCCGTTCTGGATGCGAGGCGCGCGTTGTATCCCGCCGCTTCGACCGCCTCGACGAGGGCCCTGGGTGAGACGGCCGCGGGGTCGAAACGGATTCGCGCGTCCTCGAGCGCATAGCTCACGCGGGCCTCCGTGACGCCGGGCAGCGCGTCGAGCCGCTTCGAGATCGTCGCGGCACAGTTGTCACAGCGCATGCCCGAAACGGCGAGCGTCAGGACGTCCTCAGCACTCGATGTGTCTGCGCTCGCTACGGCCGCGTCGTCATCGCTTGGCGTCTGCACTGAGGACCTCGAAGATCTCGCCGATCAGCCGGTTGCACTCGATGCCCTCCGCGCTTCGCAGTCCGACGGTCGGGCCGTGGCGACGGGCATTCTCAACGCGATCGGTTCGCCCCGGTCGCGCGCGACGCGGATATCCTCGATCATGGGTTGGGGGCGGGCGAATTCCCAGGATATCGCAATTGGATCGCCCCGGGCCGACCCAGCGCCGATCGCCCCATCCGCGCCCCGACTGCACCCCGACCACGCCCCTACCGATCCCCGGCCGAACCCCGATGGCCCCGATCGAGCGGGACCGGCGAGCCGCCGCCTGCCGAATTCCAGCGGTCCGGCGCGGGTATACTTGCGCAATGAGCGGGATCCAACAGCTTCTCGAGATCATGGCGCAGCTTCGAAATCCGGACGGAGGTTGTCCCTGGGACCTCCAGCAGGACTTCGAATCCATCTCCCCCCACACCATCGAAGAGGCCTATGAGGTCGATGAGGCGATTGCGAGCGGTGATCTCGAGGCGCTGCGCGACGAGCTCGGTGACCTGCTCTTCCAGGTCGTCTTCCAGGCTCGAATCGCCGAGGAGCGCGGAGCCTTCGACTTTTCCGGGGTGACCGAGGCGATCACCTCGAAGCTCGTTCGACGACATCCCCACGTCTTCGCCGACGCCGAAACGCCCCCGACGATCGAAGCGCAGACGGCGGCCTGGGAGTCGATCAAGGCCGCGGAGCGGGTCGCCTCCGGCCGCTCGGGGGATGCCGCGGAAGGCGCCGATGCCTTCGCGGGGGTGCCGCGAAAGCTGCCGGCCTTGGCGCGGTCCGCCAAATTGGCGGGGCGTTTCGACCAGCTCGAAATACAGGCCGGGCGGAAAAGGGAGAGTTCGCTCGAGGCCCAGGTCGAGCGGACCCGGCGGGCGATCGACCACGTTCTGACAACGCTCGACGGGGCGCAGCCGAGTCCGGATCGGGCGCTGGCGCAGCGTCTTGTCGGAGAGGGCTTGCAGGCCTGGGTCGGACTCGCCCGGGCGCTGGGCGTCGATCCCGAGCAGGCGCTGCGCCAGGCGGACGATGGTCGCATCGACGCGGTTCGAAAGGGCTTGCGGCACACGAATGTGCATCAAGCCGGCAACACGCCCCACCGATAACGGGTCATCGGCCCCCAAGATCCGATGAACGGATCGCTGCGGTGGAGAAGACGACCCATGAGTCTCGGTCATCCGGCCTGGCAGGGGCGGCGGAAGCGACCGTTGCGCCGCCTGAAACGCGATCTGCGAATGCTGCTGCCGCTCGGGAGCATCGTCTTCTGCTTCACGTTATCCGCGACCGCGATCTTCGCGACCGAATGGATTCCGTCGCGAGCGCAATCGCCGCCGCCGGTCTCCGCCGCGCGCGTTTTGGCGAGCCAATGTGATCCGGTGTCCGCAGAAGCGGCGGCCCTCGCGCCGCTCGGGGGCCTATCGAGACGCCCGGACCAAGCCGAAAACGCCGCGCAGAGTGCGCCTAATCGACGATCTCGAGCAGCTCGACCTCGAAGATAAGCGTCGCACCGCCGGGAATCCGGCCGGTGGCACGATCGCCGTATGCGATCTTCGCCGGGCAGACGAGGCGCGACTTTCCGCCTGGCTTCATCATCGCGACGCCTTCGGTCCAGCACGGAATGACGCGGTTGAGGGGAAACTCCGCGGGTTCGCCGCGGTCGACCGAGCTGTCGAAGACGGTCCCGTCGCGCAGCGTGCCGTGGTAGTGCACGCGAACCTTGTCGGTCGCGCCCGGGAACGCGCCGGAGCCGGTCTTGAGCTCCGTGTAGATGAGACCGGACTCGGTCTTCTTGGCGCCGGGCTTGCCCGCTTCGGCGGCCGCAAATTCTTCCGAGGCCTTCTTCTCGGCCTCCGCCGCTGCGCCCTTGCGCTTCTGGACCATCACGCGCACGAGAGCGGCGCCCTCCTGTTGGTCGATGGCCAGGGTATCTCCCGCCACACCATCTCGCAGGCCCTGGATCAGGAGCTGCATCTCGCGTTCGCTGATCGGCTTGAGCGACTCGAATTGTTTCGACATGCCGGTCCCGATCGAATAGAAGGCTTTCTCGTTGTCGGTCTTTGGACTGGCGTCCGCTCGGGTCGCCTCCGGAAAGGTCGTGACCAGCCCGAAAGCCAAAATCGTGAGAAGCGAGGCGAACTCTCGGATCGAGGATCGTCGCGTGAAAGAGGTCATGGATCCCCCATTGCGGCAGCCGAAGAGGGCGCCACGGGTCGGCTGATTGAGCGGCTCGCCTTCGAGCCGGCGGGAGCATACCGTAGTGTGATGGCCGAAGGATGGCTCTCGCGCAGGGTGGCCCCGTGAGCGGATCGGGCGGGGACGACGCGCGAATCGATCGCGCATTCGGTGAGGCGATCGGGCAACTCGGGCCGTCGCTGCTGGCAGCACTGGATGCTCTCGAGCAGGCCTATCGGCGGCTCCATCCACCGGATTTTTCAATGCTCCAGGTCAGTCTGGCGCCTGTCCACGACGCCCTTCGCGAGAGCGACGCCGCGTTTCGATCGATCCCCCCGCCCGATTCGCTGTGCGAGTTTCGAGAGGATCTCGCCGCGGCCTCCGCCCTGCTCCTCTCGCCGACTTCGCGTGAATCGACCTGGTCGCTGAACGCGCCGGAGATCGATGGACACGCGTTGCGGCAGATGACGGAATGGGTCGCATCGTAGTGGAATGTCGATCGCGAGCACGTGCTGCTGACCGGCCTATCGGACGGCGCGACGATGACGTTGTTGGTCGGACTCGGAGACGACACTTCGTTCACTCATCTCGCGCCCATTTCGGGGGTCCTGCATCCGATGAACTTCGCAATCGGAAACCTCGACCGCGCACGCGAAAAACCGATCTATCTGGTGCACGGCGCGCTCGACTGGATGTTCCCCGTGGTACTTGCCCAGGAGGCGGCCCGCGTTCTCGAAGACGCGGGGGCGCGGCTCGTCTACCGAGAACTCGCGGACCTCTCCCACACCTATACCCGCGCGAGGAGAACACGGCGACACTGGAACGGCTCGACGCGGGACTCAGGGCGATCCCCTCGATTCCAGAATAGGAGCCGCATCGGTATCTCGCGATCGTCGGCGTCGACTCGGCCCACCAGGCCGAGGGGTGGGGTGCGCAGCTGATGGAACCGGCACTCACGCGATGTGACGAAGACGGTGTGATCGCCTATCTGGAATCTTCGAATCCGGCGGATATTTCGCTCTATCAGCGGCACGGCTTCGAGGTCATCGGCGAAATCCGAGGCGGGGATGCACCGGTCGTGACACCGATGCTGCGTCCCGCGCGTTAGTTCCGTCGCTGGATCCGAGGGTGGATCCGACGGTGGATTGGATGACGCGGAAGCGTCTCGTGCCCGGTCGCGTCGTCGTGCGCTCAAGTCCTGGCGGACGGACGCTTGCGCTTCTTGGACGCTTTTCGGAGCACGGGTCCGAGGCTCTTTCCGGTGTGCGAGCCCTTGAAGCGCTGGATGTCCTCGGGCGTTCCGACCGCGACGATCTCGCCTCCGTCGGGTCCGCCTTCGGGGCCGAGATCGATGATCCAGTCGGCGGTCTTGATGACGTCGAGGTTGTGCTCGATCACGACGACGCTGTTGCCGGCGTCGACGAGTTCGTTCAAGACGATCAAGAGCTTGCGCACGTCCTCGAAGTGAAGGCCGGTCGTGGGTTCGTCGAGGATATAGAGCGTGCGGCCCGTGGCGCGTTTCGAGAGTTCACGGGCGAGCTTGATTCGCTGGGCCTCCCCCCCCGAGAGCGTGGGTGAGGGCTGGCCGAGGTGGAGATAGTCGAGGCCGACCCGCTGGAGCAGCTCGAGCGGGCCCGCGACCTTCCGGTGTGCGGAGAAGACCTGGATCGCTTCGGCGACCGTCAGGTCGAGCACGTCGGCGATCGAGTGGCCCCTGTATTCGACACGCAGGGTCGCCTCATTGAAGCGCTTGCCGTGGCATTGTTCACAGCGCACGAATACGTCGGCGAGGAAATGCATCTCGATCTTGCGAACGCCGTCGCCTTCGCAGGTCTCGCAGCGCCCGCCCTTCACATTGAACGAGAAACGACCGGGCTTGTAGCCGTGGATCTTGCTCTCCGGGAGTTCGGCGAAGAAGCGGCGGATCTCGTCGAAGACCTTGATATACGTGGCCGGGTTGCTGCGTGGCGTGCGCCCGATCGGACGCTGATCGATGTCGATCACCTTGTCGAGCTGGCCCAGGCCCGAGATCTTGCGGTGTCGGCCGAGTCGCGCGCTGCTGCCGGCGAGCTCCCGGGCGGCGGCGGGATACAGGATATCGTTGATGAGCGTCGACTTTCCTGCGCCCGAGACGCCCGTTACGGCGGTCAGAATGCCGAGGGGGATTTCGACGTCGATGTCGCGGAGGTTGTTCTCCTGGGCGCCCTGGATCTTGAGCGCCCCCTTGGCGACGCGACGCTGGTCGGGAATTTCGATCGCGCGGCGGCCCGAGAGATAGGCGCCCGTGATCGAATTCTTGTCGCGTTCGAGGCTCGCGGGCGTTCCGGTGTGGACGAGCTCCCCCCCCGCGGCTCCCGCGCCCGGACCGAAGTCGATGACATGGTCTGCGGCGCGAATCGTCTCTTCGTCGTGTTCGACGACGACCACGGTATTGCCGATGTCTCGCATGCGTTCGAGGGTTTCGAGCAGACGTTTATTGTCGCGGGGGTGCAGGCCGATCGACGGTTCGTCGAGGATGTAGATGACGCCCGTCAGGTCCGAGCCGACCTGGCTGGCGAGGCGAATGCGCTGGGACTCGCCGCCGGAGAGCGACGGGCCCGCGCGATCGAGCGAAAGGTATCCCAGGCCGACCGCGGCCAGGAAATCCAGCCGCGAGCGGATTTCCTTGAGCACTTCGCTGGCGATCTTGAGATCCGCGCCCCGAAACTTGATCTCGGTGAAGAAGACGCGCGCCTCGTCGACGGTCATCGACGAGATCTCCACCAAAGTGCGGTTGGCGACGCGAACGGCGGCGCTCTCGATTCGCAGTCGGGTTCCGAGGCAGGTCATACACGCGGTATCCGCCATGTATTTGCCGTACCAACGTTTCATGCCCTCGGATTTCGTTTCGCGGAATCGGCGCATCAGGCGGGGGATCAGGCCCTCCCAGGTCGTATCGAATTGACCGCCGCCACCACTCTTGCTGGTCCATTTGACGCGATATCGGCGCTCACCGGTTCCGTAGAGAATTTCCTTGCGTTGTCTGTCCGTCAGGCGTCGCCAACTCTTTGTCGTGCTGATCTTCAGCTGGGCGAGGATCTGGTTGCGGAAGCCACTTCCCCAACCATCCTTTTCGGAGACGTTCTCGCCCCAGGGTTTGACGGCGCCCCCGTCGATCGAAAGTGAGTCGTCGGGCACGACGAGATCGGGGTCGATCTCGAATCGCTTGCCGAGGCCGTTGCAGTCGTTGCACATGCCCTGGGGACTGTTGAAGGAAAAGGCCTGGGGCGTGAGCTCGGGGAAGGAAATCTGGCATTTCGCACACGCGGCGTGTTCGGAGAAGGTCTGATCCGAGCCGGGACCGGCACCCAGCACCGAAGCGATCAGGAGCCCGTCACCGATCCGCAGGGCGGTCTCGACGGATTCGGTCAGGCGGCTCTTGATGCCGGATTTGATGACGAGACGGTCGATGACTGCCTCCACGTCATGTTTCTTTCGTTTGTCGAGGGCCTCGAGTCCCTCGGTCTCGAGGATTTCGCCGTCGACGCGCACTCGCAGCCAACCGGCCCGTCGCGCTTCTTCGAGCAGCTCGCGATGTTCGCCCTTGCGATTGACGAGCAGCGGAGAGAGCAGGACGAGCCGCGTGCCGCTCTGGAGCCTGCCGAGGGTCTTCGCGATCTGTTCCGCGGTCTGGCTTTCGACGCGTTCGCCACAGACGTGACAATGCTGCCGGCCGGTGCGCGCCCAGAGCACGCGCAGGTAATCCGAAATCTCGGTGATCGTTCCGACCGTTGAGCGCGGGTTGTTGCCCGTCGTCTTCTGTTCGATCGAGATCGTCGGGCTGAGCCCGCGGATCGTGTCGTAATGGGGCTTCTCCATCTGGCCGAGAAATTGACGCGCGTAGGCGGAAAGACTCTCGACATAGCGGCGCTGGCCCTCGGCGTAGAGCGTGTCGAAAGCCAGGGAAGATTTGCCCGACCCGGAGACGCCGGTCATCACGATCAGCTTTTTCTTCGGAATGTCGAGATCGATCGATTTGAGGTTGTGCTCGCGGGCGCCACGGATCTCGATGTGATCGAGCTCCTGGGGCTTGCCCCGCTTGCCCCGCTTGGAGCGCGAGGCGGGGCGGGGTCGGGTGCTTCGTTTCTTGGCGGCAGGCATGGGACGGCCAAGAGTAGACGAAGTCGCTGCGCGTGGGGGCGCGTGGTTTCGATATGCTTCGGCGTGAGGGGGGCGCTACCGGCGTCCCGAAGCGGGGGATCCATGGGAGATTGGCTGAGCGAGTTGGGCGGGAGCGAGATCCTCGTCGAGGCGTTCGATGTCGGGATCGTTTTTGCGGTCGCGACGCTCGTGTATTTTCTGGTGCGCTGGTCTCTGGTCCGCGCGCTGCATAATCTGGCTCGCAAAACGGGTACCCAGTGGGATGACCAGCTCGTCAAGGCCGGGGTCTTCGGTCGGATCGCCCACATCGCACCGGCCTTCGTCGTCTACTACGGGATGAGCCTCTTCCCGGAGCTCCCCGCACCGCTGACGGATGGGATACGCCGCATCTCGATCGCCGTGATGGTGCTCGTCGGCGGGCTCGCGATCGTGAGCGTGCTGCGGGCGGCCGAGGCGATCTACGACAGCTATCCCGAATATCGCCAACGACCCATCAAAGGTTATATCCAGGTCGTCTCGATCGTCGTGTATCTGCTGGCGGGGCTGCTGATCCTGGGCACGCTGATGAATCGCTCACCCTGGATCTTCGTTTCGGGGATCGGCGCGATGACCGCCGTGCTCCTCCTCGTGTTCCGCGACACGATCCTGTCGCTGGTCGCGAGTATCCAGATCGCCAGCAACGACATGATCCGCGTGGGCGATTGGATCGAGATGCCGGAGGCCGGTGCGGACGGCGACGTGATGGAGGTCGCTCTGCATACGGTCAAGGTCCGGAACTGGGACAAGACGATTACGACGATCCCGACCCATCGGCTGATCAGCGACTCCTTCAAGAACTGGCGTGGCATGACCGAATCGGGGGGGCGTCGGATCAAGCGGCCGGTCTTGATCGATCTCCAGAGCGTGCGATTTCTGAGCGAGGAGGAGATCGCGCGCCTCGGGGAGTGGTCGCTCCTGTCGGAGTACATCGCGGGCAAGCGCGGGGAACTCTCGGAGGCGAACTCCTCTTCCGAGGTCGATCCGGACCTGCCCGCCGACCTTCGCCGGTTGACGAATCTGGGGACCTTCCGGGCCTGGATCTTGGCGACGTTGCGCACTCATCCGCTGATCCATCAGTCGGGCCATACACTACTCGTCCGACAGCTGGCCGCCGGTGCCCAGGGCGTTCCGATCGAGATCTATTGTTTCACGAAGGACACGGCGTGGGTGAGCTACGAGGACATCCAGGGCGATCTCTTCGATCGGGTCCTCGCGATGGTTCCGGAGTTCGGCCTGCGGGTCTTCCAGGAGCCTACGGGATCGGACCTCGCGGGGATCGGGTCGAGCCGGTCGGGCGAATCCGCAGGCGATGCCGTGGGCGATGGGGTCGTGTGATGGCGATGCCTGCTCTCGAGGGTCGGGTCGCCTTCGTGAGCGGCGCGAGTCGTGGTATTGGGGCGGGTCTGGCCGAGCGTTTTTCGGCGAGGGGTCTCCGCCTGGTACTCTGTTCCCGGTCCGCACCCGCCCTTGCTTCGTCGGAATCCGTCCTCGCACGATCCGTCGATGTGCGCGACGAAGCCAAGCTGGAATCGCTCGTTTTCGAGGCGGAAGATCGCTTCGGTGCGATCGACCTGTGGGTCAACAACGCGGGTGTCCTCGATCCGATCGAGAAAATTCGTGACGTTTCCGCCCGGGCCTTTCGAGAACATCTCGACATCAACCTGACCGGTGTCTTCATCGGCTCCGGGTGTTATGCGAGACATCTGCGTCGGACCGGCCGAGGTGGGGTGTTGATCAACGTCTCCTCCGGCGCAGCGTGGAAGGCCTATTCCGGATGGGGCGCCTATTGCGCGGGGAAGGCGGGTGTCGAGCGCTTGACCGAAGTGATCGCGCTCGAGGAGGCGGAGGTCGGCATGCGGGCGTACTCGGTCGCGCCAGGCGTCGTCGACACGGCGATGCAGGAGAGGATCCGGGCGACGCCCGAGGCGCGATTTCCGGAGGTCGAACGCTTTCACGAACGCAAGCGCACGAACGACTTCAACGGCGTGCGGTACGTTGCGGACGAGTTTCTGGCAATCGCCTTCGACCCGGCCCGGCGACCCGCGGAGGTGGCTGTTCGGCTCGAGAGCGAGGCCCCGTCCGAGCCGAAGGCGTGAGCGGGAGAGACGTGAGAGAGAGGCCCCCTCGAGGCGCGATCAGGCCGAAGCGATCCGTGCCCGCCGTCGGTCAGCGGAGTGCGCCATCGCGGGGCACACCGCGACGAGGCCGCTCGCTCTCGATCTCGAATTGATCCCGCGCATCCATGTTGACGTCGCGGCTTCTCGCTGCCTCCGTGCGGGAATCGAGTTCACCCCGCGGGGCACCTTTGCGTGCGCTTGAGGTCGAGGGGGAATCGGGCAACTGGCTCGGCGATTCCGGCGCGATGGCGCCAGTCGTCTCCGACTGTAGGAGCTGCCAAAGAAAATAGCTGATGACCGCCGCTGCGATCGCAGCGAGCACTGAAACGATTCGCCTGTTGTGCTTCCGCAGACGGCGCTTGTTTTCGATTGCTTCGATCCCCACGCTCGACAACTCGATCGGCGCGGTGGCCTCGGGGTCGCCGTCGACTTCATCCGCGGGGATCGCGAGGATCTGGACCGTGATGTTGTCCGGCCCCCCTCGCTCGTTTGCCAGCTGGATCAGCGAGGCGACTGCGTTGTCGGGTGCCTCCGCCTGAACGATGGCGGCGATCTCATCGTCCTCGACGACCCCCGTGAGACCATCGGAGCAGAGCAGGAATCGGTCGCCCGCGCTGACGTTCACGTCCGCAATCTCGACTTCGACCTGGGGCAGTACACCGACCGCGCGAAGAATCTCGTTACGTCGCGGATGGGCCGCCGCTTCGTCCGCGGACAGCAGGCCGCGCCGTTGCATCTCCGCGACGACACTGTGGTCCGTGGTGATCGGTTCGAGACGACCACGGCGGTAGCGGTAGGCGCGACTGTCTCCGACATGCGCCACGGTGCCGCGCAACCGCGCGTCGAGCACGAAGGCGACGATTGTGGTGCCCATTCCCTCGAGTTCGGGATCCCGCCCCGCCATTTCGAAGATGCGCGCGTTCGCCGCATGGATGGCAGTTTCGAGTAGCGTGCTCGGGAGCGCGCTCACCTCCGTCTCGAAAGCTTCGGAGATCGTGGCGACCGCGGTCTGGCTCGCGGTGGCGCCCCCTCGCGCGCCCCCCATCCCATCGGCGACGAGCAGCAGTCGCGTTCCATCCTCTCGCAGCAAGCTGTCGCAGCTGTCCTCGTTGGCCGAGCGGAGCTGTCCCACATCGGACCCGGAGGCCAGTTCGACCGAGGCCTCCGGCTCCTGGCCCTGCGGGCTGGTCATCGCGTCATGTCCCTCGACTCGCTGGAGCTTGGCCCCGCATCTGTCCGCCCATCATGGTGAAGCGAGATCGCCCGGTTCTTCTCCGGCGTTCTCCTGGCTCCTGCCCGTTCTAGGACGTGCCCGTAGCGCAAGCTACGGTTCCCTCGAAAAGGAACCGTCAGCAGGCTGGACGCGAACGACTTGCGGGCGACCGAAGGACGGTCCCTCGCGGTCTCGCTGTCGCGCTAGCTAAAGTCGCGATCGAGGACGGTCTTGCGACCATCGCTGCGCGCGCTCTCGATCGCCTGGTCGCACATGGCGCGCAGCCGGTCAGACAGCGAAACGAGTACACCCGCGGAGGTCTTCATCTCTCCGTTGGCCTTGATGTAGTTCTTGATCTTTGAGGCGACCACCAGCACTTCGTTTTCCGACATCTTTTCAGGCGTCCTTCCAGTTCGCTTGTGCAGTCGTGTGCCCGGTTCGCTCGCTCGGCGCCCAGGCCCTCCTGCCGCGATTTAGGCGGTCAGCCGCTGGGAGGAAACGGGCCGCTGAAGAAGAATGCCCGAGATCGTCACGAGCGCAACGCCAGCGGGGCCGATCGATGCCTGAAAGAAGGGTAAGTATTTGAATTCAAAAGAGTTTGTTGTTTCTCATGTGCGCCTCTGGAGGGCCGAAGAAGAGGTTCTCGAACCGCTCTCGTCGTTCCTACACGTGAAGAACGGTCGAATCGCGGCGCTGGGCGACGCGGCTCGGGCGACGGATTCGCGCGTGCCTCGGATCGATCTCGCGGGCCGCGTGGTCGTGCCAGGGCTGATCGATGCCCATGTTCACCTCGAGCTGGATCCCCGGTTGAGGACGCCCGCGGAGCAGCTCGCCGTCCCGGAGGAGGCTCGCGTGACGGCGATGGCTCGGCGCGCAGAGGCGATGTTGGCGGCCGGGATCACCTCTGCACGCGACTGTGGCGGAGGTGCGCATCGCGAACACCGCTTGCGAGATTCGATCCGCGACCGGGATCAACGCGGCCCGCGACTGCTGTGTTGCGGACAGCCGCTCACGACACCCGGTGGCCACTGCGCGTTCTGGGGCGGAGCGGTGGAAACGCGCGTCGACATCGATCGCATGGTCGCGCTGCAGGTCGAGGCCGAGAGCGATTGGATCAAGGTGATGGCGACCGGCGGTGTGTTCACGCCCGGCAGCCGTGCGCGAGAGGCACAATTCGACCTCCCGCGGCTGCTCTCGATCGTCGAGTCGGCGCGACGAGCGGGTCGTCACGTCGCGGCGCATTGCCACGGGACCGAGGGAATCGCGAACGCCGTCCGCGCGGGGGTCCGGACGATCGAGCACGCGTCCTTTGCCGGCCCCGACGGTTTCGGTACGGCACTCGACGATTCACTGATGCAGGAGATGGCGGCGGCGGAGCTATGGGTCTCACCGACGGTGAACGCGGGCTGGGGGCGGCGGATCGAGGATGACAAGGGCGAGCCGACCGATTTTTTCAAGCGCCTGTGCCGAACTCTTCAGGCCCAGCGCGATCACGGGATCCGCTTCATCGCCTCGACGGATGCAGGCATCCCCGGCGTCTTCCACCACGATCTGGTCGCGGGATTGCTCGCTTTCGAGCGCTTCGCTGGGTTGCAGCCGGTCGACGTATTGCGGAGTACCACCTGCGAGGCGGCGGATGCGCTTGGCATCGCGAACGAGACGGGCCGGATCGAGGTGGGGCTGTCGGCGGATTTTCTCGTGCTCGAAGGGAATCCCCTCGAGGACCTGGCGGTGCTAGGCGATCCGGAGTTCGTCGTGTTTCGCGGAGAATGGCACGATCGCGCGAGTCGGCGGGATGTCATGGCACGGCATGATTCAGGCTGAGCGAGCGCCCCGCAGCGGTTCATCCATCGCGAGATCCGCGTTCGTCGCGAGTTGGAGCGTGACGTAATGCGCGATCGAGTGTCGA
>SMVB01215117.1_pt1 | contig 24244 bp, 19 predicted proteins | sample 2456461 | NCBI WGS metagenome assembly SMVB01 (sample SAMN11095934, study PRJNA526329) | marine sediment metagenome | biome: Marine sediment; feature: Surficial sediment; material: Deep marine sediment; isolation source: Hadal surficial sediment | place: Pacific Ocean | collected 2014-05 | depth...
GAGGTGCTGCGCGCCAAGGACATGGGCCTCAAGGGCATCGTCATGTGCAGCGATCCCGACAGCATCGGCCTCCCGGACCTCGGGGAAGACGCCTGGAAGCCCTTCTGGGATGTCTGCAACGACACGGGACTCCCGGTGAACTTCCATATCGGCGCGAGCGAAACCTCCTTCAACATGTTCGGCCGAGCGGCCTGGCCTTCGAATGGCATGCGGCGGCGGCTGGCGCTCGGTTCCGCGGCGCTCTTCGTCGAAAACTCCCGGGTCTGCTCGAACTTGATCTACAGCGGCATCTTCGATCGGTGTCGAGACCTGAAGATCGTTTCGGTCGAGAGTGGCATCGGCTGGATTCCCTTCGTCCTCGAATCGATCGACTACGAGTGGATCGAGACCGGCGCCCAAAAGGAGATGCCGCTCGAGAAGAAGCCCTCGGACTATTTCAGGGACCATTTCTGGGGCTGCTTCTGGTTCGAAAGAGTCGCGCCCGCCAAGCTGATCGACGTAATCGGCGAGGACAATGTCCTCTTCGAGACCGACTTCCCACATCCGACCTGCCTCTACCCCAACGTCCAGGAATATATCGCCGAAATCAGCGTGGACTGGAGCGAAACGCGCAAGCGGAAGATCCTGCAGGACAACGCGGCGGCGCTCTACGGGATCGACCTACCGAGCTAGCGGAGAATCCCGTTTGGTCTGAGCAAACCGGCCCTCTCGCAGGACTCGTAGTAGTTCGCGAGATTGGTCGCCGCGTTGCTGACGCTCACGATCTGACCGTCTGCATCCAGATACTCGGTCTCGCCGTAGACGATCGAGAGCGTCTCGGTCGTCTCGCCCCCGGGCAGCACATACAACGTGTGAACGGAATCCGGCGGCTCGTAGAGATACGAACCCGCCCGGTTTACGTATTCGTGTTCGTGGTATTTCCAGGCGCCCGCGAGTGTGAACATGTGCACGGCACCGGTATGGCGATGGGTCCCGACTTCGAGATTGCCGGGGAGACGCCCCGCCATCACATAGATCCCGCGTGCAACGTCCGCCTGCAGGAGCCGGAACTGGGCCCCGGGAAAGAGATGGTTCTCTACCCAGGGAACGTCGTCGACGCCCACGTGGAGCGCGATGGCTTCAAGGGGATTCGTGACACTCGTACTCATCGCGATCTCCCTCTCGTAGGCTCTTGCGCTCTTGCTGCGATCAAGACTGATCCGTCCAGCCGCCCACGCCTGCACAGGGGTAGGTCATGAACTCGACCAGGTTGCCGTCGGGGTCGCGCGTGTAGACGCTGGTCCCCATCCGCTGGCCCTTCTCGCCGCCGCCCGGCTGATCCATCGGGCCGTAGGCGATCTCGCCGCCAGCGTCCTTGATCAGCTGTTCCGCCTCGACGATCGTGCCGTCGAAGACGAAACAGAAATCGCCGCAGCCCGGCTTGGCCGTCGGCCCCTTCGCGACAAAGCTCGGATCCTGCCACATCGCAGGCCCGTGAAAATTCAGCTTCGCGTCTTCACCGATCGCAATCGCGAAGAGCGGATATTCGCCGCGGCGCCACTCTTCTTCGTGGATCGACGTAAAGCCGAGACGCTTGTAGAAGGCGAGGATCGCTTCGGGATCGCCAGCGGGGAAGGAGACGTGATCGAAACCGGTGACGGGCATGGGGAACCTCCGAGCGGGGCAATCGTCCCCTTCAGTCTATTCGACTCCCCCATTCGATCAAGCGAACCAGAAGGCTCCGTAAATCCGATCCCTTGCCCTATTGCTCAAAGCAGTAGAGCCGGAACACAGCGGTGCAGCTCGCGCTCGTAACGAAATTTTCGGTCCAGGAATTCGAATCCAGCGACGCCGACCCGCCCGATCCCGTCGACGCGGTCGTCGACCATTCGCTGCAGGTTTCAGCCGCCGTCGCAGCGGCCGAACCGTCCGATTGGGTTCCCGTCCAGACAAACGAATTGACTCCAGTCTCGCCGGACGCCGTGTGATTGATCGGCGCGTCGAGCGTTCCATCGATGAGATCCGTCCAATCGTCTGCGACCTGCACCCCGCCCGGCAAGAGGAAGGGCCCGGTATCGGTGTTGAAAGTCGTGGCCGGCGAACTCGAGTTCCCCGACGCGACCGAGACGCTCAACCAGGCCAGGAAGGTCCCAGAGAGCGACGCGGCGGCGGCATCGGCCTGACAGATCGCGTTCGCACCCGCGATCCCGCCCATATCTCCATCGGTTTGGGTGTCGCTCAAGAAGACGATCTTTGGACCTTCAGGAACGACGAGCAAGGTCGTGCTCGCGCTCAGCGAATTCGGATGGATGACCTCGACGGAGACCGTGCCGACCGATTCCGGGCCCATCGTGACCGTGATCGATGTCTCGGATAGCGCCGTGGGAACCAGCACCTGGCTTCCGATCTGAACGACCGTCCCGGGGTAGAATCCAGTCCCCAAGATCGTCAAAATCGTCTGCTCATCGGCCGCAGCAAAGAGGGGTGAAATCGATCCAATCGTTGGGGCAACCGCCTGGATCGCCACCGGCGAAGAACTTCCCGACTCCCCATTCGCGATCGACAACTGAACGGATTCAGCCACCGAAAGAGTTTCCGACACGACATCGATCGAGAACCCCGAGGCCGTCAAGCCAATCGGTGTCGGTGTTTCACCGCCGAAACTCACGGAGGTCAGCGTATCGAGGAATGCACCGGTCACGACGAGAGTCGTCGGGGTGAAGGAGGTGATCGGGTTCGGCGTGACCGAATCGATCCGCGGCGAGATCAGATTGATCGAAGTGCCAGCGATGAGTTCCGCCCCATCGCTGATTCCATCATTGTCGTTATCCGGATCGAGAAAATTGGGAACGCCGTCGGAGTCGGTATCGATGAGTCCTTCGTCAGGGTGGCTATTCTCCGGCGGGTTTCCATCGAAGGAGAATGACGCCCAGACCTCTTCAAAGACGACCGCAGGTACACCCCCCACGCTCTGAGTCACCAGCGAATACGGGACCGAGAGAAGCTGCTGGCGAGGAACCAGGGTCTCACCGTCAATCGTGATCTCCAGAAACGCGACCCCTCCCGCCAGAACCGTCGAGGTCATCGGCGTGATCGAGCCCAGGTCGACTGAATAGACTCCATCGACGACGATCACGCCGAGATGGCTCTCGGACTACAGACTCGTCCCCGTCGTCAACGCATCGAAGAGCTCGAAATCCAGATCGACCGCATCATTCACCGGCTCTCCGCCGGAATCCAGCAGGAGCCCCTGAAAGGGAAGCTGGCTTGGCACCTGCGCGTACGCACCCACCGCGAGCAAGAAAAAGGCGGCGAAGACGCCCGCCAACCGAGCAATCTGTCTCGAAGGGCAGCTCGACCCTAACATGAAGATCTCCTTCGAGAATCAGAGGACGAAGACCCAAGACCCGCGTACGAGCCAACTCCGATCGCCAGCAGCGCGATCAAGAGCAACTGAAGGGGAAACGCAAGGCTGGGAACAGGCGCGACGGTCGGCGAAGAGAGTGGATCGTTCGGATCCGTCCCCGCCTCGACTTCGTCGCCGTCGTCGAAGCCATCACCATCGCTGTCCGCACGAGTGGGTGAGGTTCCGGTGTTCGTCGCGGATACGAAGAAGCCCGTCCCCGTCTCGTGTACATCCTCGATCCCGTCGCCGTCATCGTCCTCATCGAGGAAGAACTGGGCGAGATCACCATCGAGATCGAGCGTCGGAAAGCTCCCGGCCACAACGGCCCAGAAACCCGGCAGAAGAGAACTCAGCGTCGCGAGGTCTCCGACGGGAGCAGTAGAGAACGAGCCCCCAATACTCGTATCGCTCCAGCCAAACTCGGGCTGACTGGCAGAACTCGTCAGGGCATTATTTCCAGCGGCCGTACTCGACGAGAAGGTTCCGGCCTGATGCCGATAACTCGCACTGGAAAGCTCTTCAGCGAAACCGACCCCCGTATTTCCGATCAGCATCAGAAGCACGCTCAGCTTGATACAGGCCCAGGAGACGGAAATGAGGCGCGAGGAAAGTCCTAGCATTCTGGGAGTGTCGCATTATTCGGTCAATAAATACAGCGAAAATTCCAGTTTCGCGTCTGGCTACACATCACCTCGAACTGTGTTCCATCATACATTTGCGAACGGCGTCGACCTCTGGCTGTCTGTTAAGCCGACGTTCCAATCGAGAATCGTCCGACCCATCGTGCTCCGACGCTCCATCCGCTCGAGTTCTTCGGGCAGGTCCTCGAATCGGGCGCGACGCCCAACGACGGGCTTGATCTTTCCTCGGCTGTATAGAGCCAGAAGCGCCTCGTGTATCGCCTCTCCACGTTCTCGCGGCACGACATGGATCCCGACGAGTCCGTACGCATCGGGATCGCCGTACGTCATGAGAACTCCTGCCAACGAAAAATTCCCGAAGACGATCGGCCGGGGCAGAATCCCCGCCTCATCCTCCGCTTCGATTCCACCCGAAAAGCCCGTCATCATCAGACGTCCGTTGTAGGCCATACAACGCATCGTTTTTCGCGTAATCTCTCCACCCACGAGATCGCACGCTACGTCGACACCACGCCCCCCGGTGGCATCGGAAATAGCTTCCGTGAAATCTCCTTTCCGATAGTTGATCACCACATCGGCTCCGAGCTTTCGGCAGAAATCGAGTTTCTCCGAACTGCCGGCCGTTGCGATCACCCGAGCGCCCTGGGCTTTCGCCAGCTGGATCGCGGCCGAACCCACTCCTCCTGCCCCCGCATGGATCAACGCGGTCTCTCCCTCCTGCAGTCTTCCCCGTTCGATGAGCGACACGTACGCCACGTGAAACGGGAAGTAGAAAGCAGCACCCTCGACATCGTCCAGCGTATCGGGGCAATCGAAGACCATCTCCTGGCCACCGATCACGTACTCGGCGTGTGCTCCCGTCGCACCGACCCCCGTCAGCATCACACGACGGCCGAGCCAGGCCTCCGCCCCCGCGCCGACCGCGTCGACCACGCCGACCGCCTCCATCCCGAGCGTGTAGGGTAACGGGGGATCCACCGTCTTATAGCGGCCATAACATCCGTCGACTTCGTTGAAGTTGCAGGCGGTCGCGGCGACTCGAGCACGAACCTCCCCCGGGCCAGGCACGGGTCGATCCACCTCGAGCAATTCGAGCGCCTCGGTCGGTCGCGCATTTCGAACGACTCGCCAAGCCTTCATCTGGATTCCTCCGGACCCTGTGTCTCGAGCGCCCGCTAGCGGCCTCTACAGGTTTGTGCGCTGAACAGCCCGGCCAATCCGTGCTCGCTAGAACTCGAGGACGTGTCGCAGCCCTCGGCTCACGCGCATGTCTTCGAGGCCAATGTTGATGTCGGCGATCGGATGGCGGTGCGTAATCATGCTTTCGAGATCGAGCGCGCCCTTGCGCCAAAGAGCCAGGAAACGCGGGATATCCCGATGCCCGTTACAGGACCCGAGCAGACAACCCTGCAATTTCTTTTCATGCATCAGGAACAGGGCGGGGATCGGTATCTCGAATTTGCCCATCGCAGCACCTACCATTGTCGTCGTGCCACCGATCCGCGTCGCCGCTAGACAATCAGCGATCAGCTTTTCGTGCCCGGCACCATCGAAGGCATAGTCGACCCCGATGCCACCCGTCAGTTCGATCGCCTTCGCAACCACATCGTCCTCATTCGGATCGAGCACGTCCGTCGCACCAAAATTCGCGGCATAATCTCGGCGCTCCGCGACGGGGTCGGAAACGATGATGCGTGAAGCATTCGCGAGCCGGGCACCCTGGACGATGGAAACCCCGATCCCCCCAAGACCCGTCACCAGGACGGTCGCACCCTCTTCCACCCGCGCGGTGTTCAGAACCGCGCCGACCCCCGTCTGAATCGCACAGCCCACCACGCAAGCGATGTCGAGCGGCGTATCCTCGTCGATCTTCACCGCGCGCCGCTCGTCCACGACAGCGAATTCACCCCAGCCCCCGAGCCCAAAGCCCTGATAGACCTGCTCGCCCTTGCGGGACAGCGGCGAAGTGCCATCCAACCTCAATCCCGTCATGAAATTCTGACCGGTCGCGCAAAGTGAAGGCTGATTGCGTGAGCAGTAGTAGCAGGCGCCGCAAGTCGGGATCGGCGTCAGCATGACCCGATCCCCTTTCGACAGCAATGTCACAGCGCTGCCGACCTCTTCGACGGTGCCCGCCGCCTCGTGTCCGAGCACGCAGGGCAGCTGACCGCCACCGGGCATGTCGACGACCGTCAGGTCCGAGTGGCATATCCCACAATGCGAGACCTTGACCAGGACTTCCCCCGGACCGGGGTCCTGTATGTCGATGTCTTCGGCAAGGATGAGGGGTTGTTGATTCTTCTCGAGAAGCGCAGCACGCATAGCTTTGATCCTTCGCCTTTCAGACGGGTCGCCGTTGGGACAGGCCGAGGCAGTTGTCGCGCATGACCTGCTTGACCTCTTCCGGCGTAAAGCCTTCGAGTTCCTTCGCAAAGTCGATCGGATTCTCCATCCCCTCGGCGTGCGGCCAATCCGAGCCGAGCAGCATATTCTCCGCGCCCAAAATATCCTTGAGGGCGATCAGACTGTCCTCGTGGAAGGGTGCAATCCAGATGTGTCGGCGGAAGGTCTCGAGCGGATCCTCGAAGAAATAATTCGGATCCTGTCCGTAGGTCCGCGCCATCGCTTGGAAGAGCCACTGCACCCAGAACGCGCCCATCTCGATACTCGCGATCCGGATATTCGGGAAGCGTTCGAAGAGCCGATGCGCGATCAGGGCCGCCATCAGATCGAAAGGGGGCTTATGCGACAGGGCGATGTTGCGAAGCGGTGAGGAAGCGAAGCTCTGGGTCGTACCGCCCTCCCCCCAATCCTCCATGTACACGCCATAACCCGCGTCCCCGCCATGGTAGACGACCGTCACGCCTTCATCGTTTACGATCTTCCAGAAGGGATCGTAATAGGGATCTGCGGGCGAGCGGCTGACACCCTTGCCGTAGACGAACGATGAGCGCATCACGATGAAACGAACGTCGTTGGCGAGCGCCCACTCGAGTTCCTTGATGCCGCGATCGCGGTCCATGAGCGAAATGTAGGGCGCCGCGTAGATTCGCTCCTGATAAGCGAAGCCCCAATCGTCGAGCAACCATCGATTGAAGGCCTCAAAGGCCGTGTGCACCGCTTCCACATCGTCCTTGAGCGCTTCCTCCATTCCGACACCCAGCGTCGGAAAGTAGATGGCCTTCTCGACCCCCTGTTCGGTCATCTTTTCGAGACGAAGGTCACGATCGCGGTAGACGGGATCGATTGGCTCGAGTGCGCCAAACGCATCGCGAATGCTCTTCCCCTCCGGGTTGATGCCACGGTAGTAATCATCCAGGCAGCCCGGACGCGCCACGGGATCGAAGGTCGGATTCGGGATGAATCGATTCACCTTGCCGGCGACCAACAATTCCTTACGACCGTTGAGCGTCGCCCAGTTCATGCAGCGCCTCTTCATGCGCGGGTCGATATGCCGCGTAAAGGCGTCTTCGGCTTCGTAATAGTGATTGTCGGAATCGAAAAGAAGGAAGGGCAGGTCTGCCATCGCGGTCATCCTCGTCGTGAAATCGGATCGTTTTAGCTCGGGTGAAATGGCCCAGAGAACGGGTCCCGATCTGGAATGCGGTGCGAAAGAATAGACGTTCAGGACGGGCCCGGAATCCCCCTATTCGCTACTCCTTGGCCCGCCATGATGCTCCCTCCCGAAGAAACCCTATCCGATCTGCTGGCCCACCTCGCCCTCGAGGGCCTGGGCCCCGACGCCGAGGGCAACGACGTTTTTCGCGGCTATAGCCAGCGCGCGGGCAACGGCCGAATCTTCGGCGGGCTCGTTTTCGCGCAAGCCATGCGCGCCGGACAAGCCACCGTCGAGGACCGCGCCGTTCACTCGGCCCACGCCTATTTCCTGCGGCCGGGCGATCCCAAACAGCCGATCGACTATGTCGTCGAACGAATTCGAGACGGCCGCAGCTTCACGACCCGACGGATCGTCGCGCACCAGGGTGACAAGCCGATCTTCAACTTGTCGATGTCCTTTCAGGTTCACGAGCAAGGTCCGACGCGCCAGGTCGACGCCGTCATCCCCAAAGAGCCCTCGGGCGAGGAGTACGAAGACGGGCTGATTCGGGCGATGACCAAGTTGGGCATGACGCTCGACAAGGAAAAGGTCGGGGTGGGGCCAGTTCAGATTCTCGTTGAAGAGGGTCTGTCCATGAACGATGGATCGGGTCGCGAACCCGAGCTCCGCGCCTGGTTTCGCAGCCGCGGCCCAGTTCCCGACGACCCCGCGCTGCATGCGGCAGTTCTCGCCTACACCTCGGACCAGACGATCATCGTCGCCGCCCAGCACCCGATGGAATGGGGGATCATCGATGCCGACACGCAGTCGGCGAGCCTCGATCACGCGATCTGGTTCCACGACGATTTCCGGATCGACGACTGGCTCTACGCCATCCACGACAGCCCCGTTCTCAAGCGCTCCCGGGCTCTCGGACGCGTGCTCTTCTACACCCGTGACGGTCGACTCGTCGCCTCGGCGGTCCAGGAAGGGCTGATGCGGCGGCACGCGTAGCCAGCCCGAAGGTCGGTCGCCGGATGCCCTCCATTCGTTAGAGTCTTCAACGCGATTCGCTTCCCGCGAATCGGTCCGGAGATTCGCGCCGATGTCCTCCCCCCTCTCCTCACAAGATCCGTCGCAACGTCCATCCCGAGGAACCCGAGGAAAGTCCTCGTCGACCGAGATCGTCTTCCGGTCGTGCCCGACCTGCGAGGCCAGCTGTGGTCTGCGCGTCGAGATCGACTCCGAAACCCGCAGTGTCCTCCGCATCGAAGGCGACCCCGACGATCCGCGAAGCGAGGGCTATCTCTGCCCCAAGGCCTACGCGATGAAGGAGGTCTACGAAGATCCCGAGCGCCTGAAAAAACCCATCCTAAAGAACGCCGACGGCAGCTGGACCGAGATCGAGTGGGACGAGGCGATGGAGCTCGCCACATCGAAGCTGCTCGGAATCAAGGAGAAATACGGCGCGAACGCAAACGGCTACTACATCGGAAACCCGACCGGACATAACGTTGGCGCTCAGCTCTACCTCCCTCCCCTCCTGAGCGGACTCGGGACCGAGCGTTCATTTTCGGCCGCCACCATGGACCAGTTCCCTCAGAACGTCGCACTCCACACGATGATCGGCGACCCGTGGATGTTCCCGATCCCCGACATCCAACGCACCGAGTTCTTCGTCTGCATGGGTGGCAACCCACTTGTCTCCCAGGGAAGCCTGATGTCTGCGCCGAATGCCAAGAAACGCCTAACGGCGATTCTCGAGAGGGGCGGCCGGGTCGTGACGATCGACCCACGACGAACCGAGACCGCAGAAATCGCGAGCGACCACATCTTCATCAAACCGGGTTCGGACGCCTACTTCCTCCTCTCTGTCTGTCAGGTGCTCTTCGAAGAGGGACTCGTCAGGCCCGGCCGTCTCGCGAATTTCACCGACGGCCTCGACCGGATCGAGCAGATCGCGCAGACCTACACGCCCGAGCGGGTCGAAGCAGCCACCGGTATTGCACCGGACACGACCCGCCAACTCGTCCGCGACTTCTGCGCGGTCCGAGGGGCGTGGTACGGCCGGATCGGCCTGTGCACCCAGGAGTTCGGCACCCTCGCCCACTGGCTCGTCTACGTTGTCAACGTGCTCACGGGACGGCTGGACGCCGAGGGGGGAATGATGTTCCCGCGTCCCGCGACGGGTCGTGGCGAAGCCGGGAGGCCCGCGGAACCCTTTCAATACGGCCGATACAAAACCGCCGCCCGAGGGATCCCCGAGATCAGCGGACAGATCCCGTGTGGATTGCTAACCGAGGAAATGGAGGAAGCCAGCGCCGGCGAAGATCGGATGCGTGGCTTCATTTCGACCATGGGCAACCCGGTCCTTTCGGCGCCGAATGGGGAGCGACTCGCCTCCGCACTCGACGAACTCGACTTCATGCTGTCACTCGACATCTACCTGAACGAGACATCCAGACACGCCGATCTCATCATGCCGAGCACCGTTCAGCTGGAGCACGAGAACTACGACTTCCTCTTCGAAACAACGAGTGTTCAAAACTTTTCACGCTGGTCCCCGAAGCTCTTTGCGCCGGACGACGACCAGCGCGATCAGTGGCAGATCTATTGCGAACTCGGCGCGCGGCTCGCAGGGGCCCCAAGTTGGGAAGTCGTCGACGACATGATGGTCAAGGGCATGCTCGGCATGATGATCGGACCGAATACCGGCTGCCCCGACATCACGCCAGAAGAGGCATTCGAATCATTGCAGGACGAGCACGGCCCCATGCGCATGATCGAGTGCATGATTCGCGTGGGTCCATATGGCGACAGATTTAGTCGAAGTGACGGCGACGACGCGGGGATCAACCTGCGCAAGCTCCGCGAGGCAGACCACGGAATCGACCTCGGCGAGATGAAGGGCGGGAGGTTGCCCGAGGCGATGCCCATGGATCGGATCGACCTGTGCCCCGAATACATCACGGCCGACCTCCCACGCCTCGAAGCCGCGCTCGAGGAACACAGCCGTAAGGACCGACTCGTCCTCGTTGGCAGGCGGCAGATCCGGAACATGAACTCCTGGCTCCACAACCTGCCTGCACTCGCCAAGGGCCCGAATCGTTGCACATTGTTCGTTCATCCCGAAGATGCGAAACGGCTAGGTGTCGAGAATGGCAAGTTCGTCCGCGTGCGCTCGCGAATCGGCGAAATCCAGGTCGAATGCCAGGTGACGGACGAGATGATGCAGGGCGTCGTGAGCCTCCCCCACGGCTACGGCCATCGGTTGAAGGGCGTCAGGCTTTCCGTCGCCCAGGCCAGGCAACCAGGCGCCTGCTCGAATTACCTGACCGACGAAACGGTCCTCGATGTGCCGTCTGGAACGCACGTCGCGAACGGGATTCCAGTCGAAATCGTGGCGGCCTAGCGAGTGCTCCATTCGGACACGCAGCCGAGGCGAGCTCAACTCTTCAGATGCCCGCTCCCCGGCACGTGGTTGACTTCGATTCGAATCCCATCAGGATCTTCAAACTGGGACCCGTGGTGATCCGTCGGGAAAGGGATCGTCGTTGGACCGCCCGGCCTCCAGACTGAGCGCCCCCCTCAACTCGGCATGAGTTGCTTGATATTGTCCTCCAGGCTCGAGAGGATCAACTCGACGGTCGCACCATGTGCAAGCCGCTTATTGTTCCGGAAAGCCGGCTGCTTGAGCTGCCCGAGGCGTGCTGCGACTTCGAGCGCCTCAGCTTCGAGACGATCCGGGTCCACCAGACAATCGAGAAAACCCGCATCCACGGCGCCCGCCGGGTCATAGATCGTCGATTGCACGATCGCGCGGTCGTAGTGGCGCTTCGACAAACACGCCCGGGCGAGTTCGATGCCAAAAGTGGGCAGCGTCATCCCGATCGCCGTCTCGTTCGCTCCGATCTTGAAGGATCCCCGCGCACCGATCCGGTAGTCCCCGGCCATCACCATGAACGCGCCCATTGCGATCGCGTGCCCGCTGCAACCCACCACGATGGGCAACGAGTGGTTGTAGATCGACATGAGCAGTCGACCGCCCGCGTGGACCATCGCCGCCGCTGCGGCGGGGCCCTCCGCCATCGTCGCCAGATCAAAGCCTCCGCTGAACATGCCCGGCTTGCCGAGCAGCACCACCGCATTCGGGACTTTCCCGGGTCTCTCGGCCCCTTCGACTTCGTCGAGCGCGGCGATCAACTCCTCGGCCACCGCCAGGGAAATCGAATTGGGCTTCCCGTGATCGAGCCGCAGGATACAGACGTCCTCATGGATTTCGCTCGTGACAAATGACATCGACTCTCCTCTGACCTCTACGATTCACTCTTCTCGTGTGATCGAATAGCGAAGCGTCAGGCCGGCCAGGTCCAATTCGTCGCCGCCGGGCTCCACGGCGGCTTCGACAAACTCCGTCGCCAGCACTTCACGACCGATGAGGTCCGCATGTTCGACCAGCGCCGCCGAGACGTCCCCCTCTTCGCAGGCCCAGCCGATCCGCACGCGATCCGAAACCTCGAAACCCTTCTCCTTGCGGACATTGTTGAAGAGGTTGATCGCATCCCGTGCCACCCCTTCGAGGCGGAGCGTGTCATCGAGCGCCGTATCCAACACGACGGTGTACTCGCCGTCGGTCGCAGTCGCCGCGCCTTCGATCGCCCTACGCTGGAGGATCACGTCCTCGAGGCCGATCGCTTCGCCGATCACCTCGATCGATTCTCCCGCCTCGAGCCGAGCGACCTCTTCGAAGCCCCACTCTCCGAGTGCCGGTCCGATCTGTTTCAGCTTCGGACCGCAGCGCTTGCCGAGAGTCTTGAAATTCGGCTTGACCGTAACACGCGCAAACGCACTCTCGTCGGCCTCGACCGCCACCTTCTTGACGTTCAGCTCTTCCGCGATCAATGCGGCCGCCGCCTCGACATCACTGCGCACGATCCCATCGCGATGCACCACGATCAACTCGCGCAGCGGCTGCCGGACCTTGATCTTGTGATCTTCGCGTACCCGACGACCGAGCCCGGCGACCGCACGAACCGTCGCCATCCGGCGCTCGAGCCCCGCATCGATCAACGAAGTGTCCGCCTGAGGATAGTCACACCAATGGATACTCGCGGGCGCCGCGTCATCGACCTTGCGAACGAGTCGCTGATAGACCTGCTCGGTCAGGAAGGGCATGAAGGGCGCGAGGATCTTGGAAAACGTCGCCAGGACCTCGTAGAGCGTGGCGAATGCATTGGTCTTGTCGCGATCGTCCTCGCTTTTCCAGAATCGCGCACGCGAGCGACGCACATACCAGTTCGTGAGATCATCGATGAAACTCACGAGCCGTGGAACCACCGTGTAGAGGCGGTAGGCCTCCATCTCCGAATTCACGTCTCTCGCGAGACTTTGAAGAACCGACAAGATCCAGCGATCGATGTCCGGTCGTTCCTCGACGGGCGCCGCGTGCCAGGTGCGCGGGTCATAGCCATCGATCGCGGCATAGGTCGTAAAGAAGGAGAGCACATTCCAGTACGGCAACACGACCGTGCGCACGATCTCTTTCAGGCCGGCTTCTTCGAATCGAAGCTCCTCGGCACGTACGACCGGTGAATTGATCATGTAGGCGCGAAGCGCATCGGCCCCGAACCTTTCGAGGATCTCGTTCGGATCCGGATAATTCTTGAGCCGCTTCGACATCTTCTTGCCGTCGTTGGCCAGGATCAATCCGTTCACGATCACGTTCTTGTAGGGACTCTTCCCGAAGAGGCTCGTCCCCAGTACCAGCAGCGTGTAGAACCAACCGCGGGTCTGATCGAGACCCTCGGCGATGAAATCGGCCGGAAAGAAAGAATCGAGATCCGCCCCGCGACTCGAAGAGTCCGCGAATGGAAAGTGGTGTTGTGCGTAGGGCATCGCGCCCGACTCGAACCAACAATCCAATACCTCGGGCGTACGGCGATAGATCTTGCCATCCCGCTCGATCGACACCTCGTCGACGATATGCTTGTGAAGGTCGTCGACGGCCACGCCGGAGAGCTCTTTGAGCTCCGCGCGGGATCCGATGCAGATCGTGTCCTCGGGATCCTCGACGTTCACCCACACCGGGATACATGATCCCCAGAACCGATTTCGACTGATATTCCAGTCGTTTGCGTCCTTCAGCCAATTGCCGAAACGATTCGCTCCGACGTTCTGCGGGACCCAACAGACCTGCTCGTTATTCGCGACCAGGTCGTCGCGAAGGTCTTCAACCTTGACAAACCAGGCTTCGATCGCACGGTAGATGAGCGGTGTGTCGGTTCGCTCACAGAAGGGATAGCTGTGCTCGATCGTGCTCTGGTGGACGAGCTGCCCCTCGTCCTTCAGTCGCTTGATGATCTGTTTATCGGCATCCATGCAGAAGAGTCCGACATAATCCGAGACCGGCTCCTCGAAGCGCCCTTCGCTGTCGAGTGGGTCGACGAGATCGATCCTCGCCGCCCGACAGATTCGAAAATCATCTTCACCGTAGGCCGGAGCCATGTGAACGAGGCCGGTGCCGTCCTCCGTCGTCACGAAGCCATCTTCGAGGACAACGAAGCTATTCGGCTGGCCCGCGAAATAGGGGAAGAGCGGTTCGTATCGAGCACCCACGAGATCCGGTCCCGAGAGTCGCTGAACGAATCGGTATTTCGCGCCGACGACGCCCGCTTCCGCGCCCTCCTCCGAGCCTTTGTCCGAGCCATTCTCCGCGCCATGATTGCCGAGCAGATTCCCGAGCTTCTTGTCGTAGGCGGCAAGTCGGGATTCCGCGAAGACGAGATGGTCACCGCTCGCGAGATCCTCAACGAGCGCATAACCGATCTCGGGACCGACGCAGAGCGCGAGATTCTCGGGCAGCGTCCAGGGCGTCGTCGTCCAGGCGGTCAGGTAGATCTCGGCGCCATCGGGAAGCTTGGATCGCACGCGTTCGAGGGCCTGCGTGCCCTCGGTCACGCGGAATCGAACGGTGATTGCGGGATCCTGGATATCCTTGTAGTTCTGGTTCGCCTCGAAGTTCGAGAGCGGTGTCGCCAGCTTGCAGCTGTACGGCATGATCCGGTAGCTCTTATAGATCCGGTCCTTGTCCCAGAGCTGCTTGAAGACCCACCAGACCGACTCCATGTAGTCGACGTCCATGGTCTTGTAGTCGTTGTCGAAATCGACCCAGCGCCCCATCCGCGACACCGTCTTGCGCCATTCATCGACGTAGGTCTGGACCATCTCCCGGCACTGTTCATTGAACACGTCGACGCCGCGTTCGAGGATCTCGCCGGTGCCCGAGATTCCGAGGGCTTCCTGGGCGAGGGCCTCGATCGGAAGTCCGTGACAATCCCAGCCAAAGCGCCGCTCGACGTGATGGCCTCGCATGTTCCAGAAGCGCGGCACGATATCCTTGATGGTGCCGGCGAGCAGATGACCGTAATGCGGCGCTCCTGTCGCGAAGGGCGGACCGTCGTAGAAGATGAATTCCGGGGTGCCTTCGCGGCGCCGATTGCTCTCCGGAAAGGCGTCCGCCTCCTCCCAGAAAGCCAGAATCTCGCGCTCCATCGCCGGAAAATCGGCGCTGGCTGCCACGCGTTCGAAGGCGGCTTCGCCTTCCAGCTTGTTCGACGCGCTCATCTCGGGTCCTCTTCCACGCTCCGGGGGGCTCTGCGTCGGGAGTATGGAGGCAATTGCTCGGGGGCTCAATCACCCAGCCCCGTTTCCGACACATTCATGACCGGCGCGGAGCCCCGATCGAGCGGTTTCTCGGCGCGCCGCTGTGCTAAAACCGCTGGGCATCAACGAACCCCTCACCTCCACTCGGAGAAATTGCAATGGACCTCGGCGCCCTCCTCACCGGAACCAGCCCGCTCTTCACCGACGTCGCCCTCTTGGTCGGCCGCGTCGCGATCGGCGTCTGTTTCATGATCCACTCCTTCGGCAAGATCGGGTGGATCGGCGATGGCAACCTCGACGGGTTTGCCAGCTGGCTCGCGGACCTCGGCGTCCCGATGCCCGGCGTGCAGGCGCGCATGGCGGCGATGTCGGAACTTCTCGGAGGCACAGCCCTCGCCCTCGGTCTCGCAACCCGACCCGCCGCGCTCGTCTTGATCTTCACGATGCTCATCGCCGGCCTGATCGGACATCGCGGCGCCGGATACCTGATCCTGAACGACCCGCCCGGCGCCGAGTACACGATCAACCTCGCGGTGATCTGCTTCATGTTTCTTTTGTTGGGGCCGGGAGCGATCTCGCTGGACGCAATTTTCTTTTCATGAGACAGCGGTCGCTTCAGCTGAAGAGCGACTGATCCGGCAGAATTTTTGATTAGCCTCCAAGAATCTGTTCAGCTGTACGCTGAGCTATCACTCGCTCTTGCCGGATTCGCGGGAGTCGCATCAGCATTCGCGGGTCGCGAACGGAAGTTCCGGCCCGTAGAACGACTGCGACTGATAGGCGTAATCGTCCTGTCTGCGAGTGTCCTGGGCGGTTGCCTGGCCTACGTGTCTGCTGATTCTCGAAACGCTGCTGCTGTCGAGCGCCATTCTGGGCTTCGGGAGTGGTTGGCAGCTCGCGGTGTCGTTCTCAATGCAGTTACTACAGGGCCTCTGGCTCTTTTTCCTTCTCCTCACGCGACAGAACTAGTTTCCCGGATTTTCTCGGGAAGTCGATCCGGCGCATAACAAGGCCTGAAACGGGCGGGGCGTTTGACGAGCTGGGAGCGACCCCCCGGACCCGCCGAGGAGCAACCGTGAGAGTCCCTCGTGCCGTTTCTCTCCGAAACCGTATCTTCTGACCGAATGCTTCCTGCGGACCCCGCTGGTTGTGGGCAGATCCGATACCAAGCCTGACGACAAATCGAAAGGACCGAAAAGATGCCGGATGCGCTGGTCGAACGAGACGGACATATCATGACGATCACGATGAATCGGCCGAAGCGGTACAACGCGCTCTCGGGCGAGATGCTGATCCGCATGTACGACGCCTATCGCGAGGCGTCGGCGGACGACGACGTCCGGTGCATCATCATCACGGGCGCCGAAGGCAATTTCTGTTCGGGAGCGGATCTGAAGGGTATGGCGGGCGATTCCGGTGACGCCGATCCCGAGATCGATGTCCAGGCTCGAATGGCCGAGGACCCCGACATCCACTGGAAGGCGCTCTTCCGCGGCTATCGACCGACCAAGCCCATCATCGCCGCGGTCGAGGGCGTTGCGATCGCCGGTGGAACCGAGTTGCTCCAGGCGATGGAGATTCGCGTCGCGGGCGAGAGCGCGCGCTTCGGCGTTTCCGAAGCCCGATGGTCCCTCTACCCGATGGGCGGCTCTGCCGTCCGACTCCCGCGTCAGATCCCGTACACCCACGCCGCCGAGATTCTGCTCACGGGCAAGCACATCACGGCTCGGGAAGCTCTCGAGATCGGGCTGATCGGCCACGTCGTCCCCGACGGCCAGGCGCTCACGAAGGCCCGTGAAATCGCCGAAGTGATCGCCCAAAACGGCCCGCTCGCGATCGAGGCGATCACCCGCACACTCCACGAGACCGATGGAATGGGACTCGACGAGGCGCTTGCCTATGAGTTCGAATACGGGCAAGCCGTCTTTCTGAGCGAAGACTCGAAGGAGGGACCCCGGGCCTTCGCCGAGAAACGCACGCCCAATTTCAAGCGCAAATAGGCCGCACTGCAATCTGCTCGAGGGTTCGACTACCGGCGTGCGACGTCGGGCTCGATGCCAAAGCGCTCGGTGTAGTCCTTCCATTCGTTGGCGAGACCCTCGTAGCTCCACCCGAAATCCTTCGGGTCGTAGACGTGACGGCCAAATTCGGTCTGCGGCTTCTCGCGCAGCCAGGCTTCGATTCGGCGTTCGTGCAACCCGCAGGGCTCTTCGCCAAAATGCGCATAGATCTTTCGCATCGTCGCGAGCGGATCGCGCATCATCTCGTTGTAGTGGACATGCACGCACCACCCCTCCTCCGCCCGCGCGTCGTATTCCATCCCCTTGTGGATCGCATGCTGAAGCTTGCCTTTCCAATCCGCACCGATGGCGATCGGATCCACTTTCCCGGCAAAGGTCCCTTGAATCGTCGAGTTCAAGCTGGCGACCGAAGTCGTCACCGGCCCGGGATCGCGATGGGTCCAGATGAGCCGCGCATCCGGATAGAAATCGAGCAGCGTCTCGAGAGCCCAGAGATGGTTCGGCGTCTTGAGACTCCACGACTCGGTCGGTTGTCCAACCTGTAGGGCCTGCAGCGCCTTCTTGTGCTGGAGATAGGCCGGCCGCATATCGCAGCTCTGCAACCAACTTCCATAGCTCGGCACGAGCGCCTGGGTCTCCATCCCGAGACAGCGCAGGTCCATCATCATGAAGGGGATGCACTCCTCCGCGAGCATCGCCCCCATCGGGTGCATCGCGCGAAATGCCGGATTCAGTTTGTGAAGCCCTTCCATCTGGGCGTTGAATTCCGCGATCCGCGGATCGTCGTTCTTCGTCGCCAACGTTGAAGGCGGTACGGCCGATCGCCCCTCCCATTGCCGAAGCGGGCGCACCATCGGATCCAGTCCGAGCAGGATCGAGAGAATGCTCGTCCCGGTTCGCGGCAACCCGAGGATCACCCAGGGCCGGCGAATCTCTTCGTCGGTCGCCTGCGGGTTTGCCCGGGTCCACTCCTGTAATCGAATCCGCGCGACGAGCTGAGTCGTCACCATCTTGCGAACTGCGATTCGCCCGAAGGTCGAAAGATCCCCCTCCGACTCGATCGACTCGACGAATCGTTCGAGCGGTTCACGGTAGCTGTCGCCGCCAAAATCCGCGGAGCCCGCTGCTTTGCTCGCATCGGCCACGATCGCGTCCGGATCCAGCCCGGGCTCGATCCCGAGTATCTTGAAAGCCCCCCCCACCCCGTTCAACGTCCGCAACAGGGGCGAGGCCAACCTTCCATCTCGATACGTATACGCTCGGGTCATCGCCTGCGTGCGCTCCTATCCGACATCAACAAACATCCGATCGCGGACAGCAGCCCGACCGAAAAAACTTGCAGCGACAGACCATAGCCTCCGTCCGTCTCAAAATCCGACGCTGCGAGCAGGACCGCACCCGCCATGACCGGAAGCATGACGAGATTCGAGAGTCCCATCGCACGCCCCAATCGGTCCGGCCCCATCCGCTGACCCAGCAACATCATGTAGAGCGGGATCACGCCGCCGAGCACGAAGCCCGAAATCATACAGAGCCCCGTCACCAGTCCCGGCGAGGGGGCCGTCGAGAAACCGGCGAAGACCGCCGCGGCCGATCCCAACAATACGGCGAAGAGTGTCGTCAGCGACACGCGATCCGCCAGCGTCCCGAAGACCAGCGCCCCGGGCACACCCATCCAATACTGCACCGCGAGGAGCGTCGCGCTGTCGGTCTCGCCGAGCCCCAACCCCCTGAGAAACGCTGCCAGATGGACGGTCCAGCCACTCGCGATGCCGGTTGCCAGCGCAAAGATGCCCGCCGACCACCAGAAGGTCGGCATGCGGAGAAACGCTCCCATTCCCGCTTTGGCCGCGTCGGCATCCGCCAAAGTCGTTTGCGGCACCTTCGCACTCTCGAAGCGCTCGGGCACAACGAGGGCAATGGTCGGGACGAGGGCGACCAGCGCGACGCCGGAAAAGAAGAGATAGACCTCGCGCCAGTCGAATGAGAGCAATAGCCGGCCCGCGAGTGCCGCGAAGATGCCAGCCCCGAGCGGCGGACCCATCGACATCAAGCCGAGCGCGCGACCTCGGTCCTCGCTGAACGACCGGGTGATCAAGCTGGCCGCAGCCAGGGGGCCAATCGAAGGGACGGCCATCCCCGCCATCGCGGCCGCCAGTCCGAGCAGCCAGAGATTCGGTGCGAGCGAGGCCAGAGCCAGGGCCGCCGAAAGCAACAGCGCCCCGGTCAGCATCACGCGACGCACGTGGCCACGATCGAGAAATACACCCGCACTGATGCTCCCGATGGTCAGCGCGAGCATCATCAAGATCTGCCCGGCGCTGATCTGGGTGCGCGGCGCTTCGAAGGCCACTTCGAGCGACTCGAGGAAGACGGGCAGGATGCCGTAGGTCAAACCGACGGCGATGCCCTGGGTGAGCAGTGCGACGGCGAGAACCGAACGTTGGGTCGATGTCATGAGGACGGCGATTGTAGGGGGCCGGTCGAACGGGTGCCGGGTCCCGCGAATAGAGCAGACGGGGACCGGGCCGCTAAGCTCCCTGAATGCCGAAGCGACCTGTGCGGAAATTTCTCGCGCGAATCTATCTAGCGTTGATGGGTTGGAAGACGGACGGCGTGCGCCCCGAGGCACGCCGATTCATCTTGATTGCAGCCCCGCACACCAGCAACTGGGACTTCGTCAACCTGCTCGCGTTCGCTTCGTATTACGAACTCCAGATCAACTGGATCGGCAAACACACGCTTTTCAAGCCGCCCTTCGGCACGATCATGCGTGCACTCGGCGGCGTCGCGGTGCGGCGTGATCGACGTGAGAATCTCGTCGAGTCCCTCGCCGCGCTCTTCGAGGACTACGAAGATCTCGGCCTCGTCGTCCCCGCCGAGGGAACCCGCCGCCACGTCGACTATTGGAAGTCAGGCTTCTACCACATCGCACGTACCGCGAAGGTGCCGATCGTGATGAGCTACCTCGACTACACGGACAAACGGGGTGGCTTCGGGCCGGGCTTCCATCCCTCAGACGATGTGCGCAAGGACATGGACACCGTTCGGGCCTTCTACGACGGCAAACGGGGCAAATTCCCCGAGCTCTTCGGTCCGATCCGGCTGCGGGAAGAGGACCACGTGGAGGCTGGCGTCGATTGAGTGGGCGCCACCACGAGAATGCCCGGATCCAGACGACAGACGGCTCCTAGCCCTCGTCCCAGCTTTCGGGTCCGTACACGCTGCCGGGTCGCGGCGTCATGAGTAGCGTGCTCCCGCCCGTGACATAACGATTCTCGACGCTCTGCCATTCGGTGAGGCGGGAATCGGATATTCCCGAGTCGTCGAGACCGCGTGTCGTGTCGAAGTCCTTGCGCAGCTCGACCCATTTCGGGAGATCCGTGGCCCACACCATGATGATCTCCGTCGGGTTGTTGATCACCTCGAGCAGATGGGTGAGATGGATTCCCCGTTCCGCCAACACGGGCGCGCGCTCGGCGGCCACCGCTGCGAGGAACTCGACCTGCGTGCCGGGGCGCACCTCGAGCAGTTGCTGCACGAAGACCGTCCCGCGGATCCCGCGCGCCTCGATCTCGGCCGTGGTGGGGCAACCCGGCACGACCGCGGCGATTCGGTCGAAGCCACCCGAGCGGGTTTTCGCCGCCTCGTCCCACCAATCCCCGTAGAACTTCGCGCGACGTTTCAGGTTCAGTCGGTCGAGGTTGGCCGTCCAGGCATCCCAACCCTCGGAGCCTCCCTCGTAGAGGTTGATCACCTGCGGCCATCGGGCGCCCGAGGCCCCGATCACGAAGAAGGTACCTTGCAGGCGGAAGAGACCGGGCATCTGGTTGACCGGCTCACGGGCCACCGTGTCCATATAGTCGTATTGACCCTGCCCGAGGATGTCGATCGTTTCATGGAGAAAGAAGCTTCGCGGCATGCGCAGGAGGATACGGCGCATCGCGGCCCACGCTCGACCCGTTCACCCTCATTCCACTCGACCGACGAAGACGGCATTCGCGGCGTAGTCGGCGCAGTCGGCGAGCGTCCCCCCCCGCTCGCGTGCGGACACGAATCAGTGGACTTCGATCATCGCCAGGCCGGCGCCCTTGCCCGAACGCGCCGGGTGATCCACGAAGATCGGCGACGACCAGGCGCGCTCTTGCACGTCGTCGAGGCAATCGTCGTCCGACGGGCAGATCTCGATCGAGAGAACCTCGCCCTCGGCGTCGCGACGCGGCCGCAGTGGATTTCCCAGGATCGCGGGTCGCGCCGCTTCGAGGGCTCGCACGTAATAGAGCACGTCCCGACCGCGAGCGATGAAATCTTCGTCGCTGAACCGGATGACGCAGCCCTCGGGCGTCGCGTCGCAGTCATAACGCCGCCACGGATCCTCGATCAGGGGATCGACGTTCTCCCCGATCGCGACCTGGGTCGTGATGCGCACGACCTCGATCCCGACGATCGGCCGGCGCACGTCACTCGGGAAATAACATTCATCGTGGCAGAGATCCGCGATCCGGTCGCCGCCGAGCCCCTCGCGCGTCCAGTCGGGACAACCGGGCTTCGGCTCGAAGGATCCCAACGCACGCACTTCGAATTCCGGAGCTTCGCCCAACACGGCCTCACTTCCCATCGGCATCGGCTCTCCGCCGGGCGCATTCACGAGATCGAACCAGAGTAGAATTCGGGGCCCACTCGTCGCATAGACCTCTCGACGGTTCATCGCATCCCAGAGATCGGTCCGCGATCGGCTCTCGGAATGAACCGCCGCCAGACCACCGGGGTACAGAAAGGCCTGGGTGCGACCGTCGTTGCCCCGCATACCGATCGGCCCCTGGTCCGGTCGCTTCGGCATCTGCCAGTCGTCCGCCGCCGACCCACCCATCGACGCGGCCGCGCCCCCTCCCGGCATGTCGTTCACATCGGTCATGAGTCGACGATCGACCGCCTTGTATCCAACACCCGGCCGACCTGAATGCTCATCACTCGAAGCCACGAAGCCATAGCGAAAACGCAGCGGGGCGCCGTCCTCGTCCACGACGTCCGGATGGGCCAGGGACATGCCGTATTGCACCGACTCCCGCGGCCGGAACCCGAAGCTCGGTTTGAAGCAGTCGCGACACTGACCGCAGTCCAGCCACTCTTCGGGCTCTGCATCGGGGAAGACCCGACCCGGTCGTGTGTAGGCCTCGGTCGCATAGGACCGGGCGAGGTCGACGCGCCGTTCACACTCCGCCTCTTCGAGGCCGTCACAGCGGCTCCGCATGATCTCCCCCGCCTGCCAACAGCAGGGGAGGTAATCCTCGGTGGGCGCCGGGCAGATTCGATCGCCGGAGTCGTCGATCTCCCACTCACGCCAGCGGCGATACTCCTCGGAGTTGCCGTGGCCCGACATGATCTCGATGAGCTTCATCTTGTCCGCATCGTAGTTTTCGGGAGCGAGATGTTTGTCCATGGTGGCCGTCGCCGGCGTGTAGACGCCCCAGGCCGTCCCATGTGGAATCTCCAGAACGTCGCCCCCCCATTCATCCAGCTTGCGATGAAGCACGTCGGGCGTCGCCGCCACCTCGAGACAACCCTCTGGAAGGTCGACGCTCGAGACCCCGTCCGGACAGAGCGGACTCTCGAGCAGGATTTCGTTGTAGCGGACAAAATCGCTGTAACGCGACCAAGACAGTGGATCGGTCCACTTCAGCTGGGAAATCGCCTCCGCGGTCCGCAGCATGGCAGAGCGCTTGTCCTCGGCAGCGATCGGTCGGGGTGGAAGAAGATCGTCGGCCGTCTCCGGAAAAATCAGGCAACGATGGCCGTAGTGGGTCTCCGGTGTCAGACCCGCCTGACTCCACTCGAAACCCATGAAGGCCACCAGGTCCGGGTTCGCCGGATCGCCCGCCCGCGCGTTGCAGTCGCGAACGCTTTGCTTGGAAAGTTGGTAGTGAAGTGGCCGGAGTGACTCTGCGTGATCGGTCAACGCGAAGAAGTCGAGATTCGCGCAGTAGCGAGCGAAATCACACGCATCCGCCGGCGGATGTGCTCCCTCCCCGCCCACCGCGGGCAGCGACATGAGATAGGCGTCCTGGGAAAAGGTCGTGTGGACATGAAGATCACCAAAAAGGATCTGCTTTTGCGGTCGGGTCCCGACCGATCCACTACGTTCGACGAGGCTTCGCGCGCCCGCCGCCTGGCGCGCGCGGCCTTCGGCAACGACCTCGGCCGGTCTCGCGTCACCCTGGATTTCGATCGTCTCCTGGGCGGGCTGCTGGCCACACGCGAGGAGCAGGACGACCCAGGCTAGAGAACACGCGCCCCCACCCGCCGATCCGAATCTCATTCCACTCGTTCGCATCGTTTCATCCTTGCCCTTGGCTCATGTCCCGAAGATTATATCTCGACGCGCCGAAGAATGGACGTTCCAACCCAACCCCGCGAATTCTCATGGAATTTACAGACCGGGTGGGAGCAAGAGGGCGGACGGCGGCGCGGACGGAGTCTGCAGATTCGACACGTTATTTCCACTTCGAGGAATCGGCCCTCCTGGGGAAGATCGTGCGGCCCCTCTTCAGCTGGAATATCAAGCGGGACTTCCGGCGCTTGCGCACGCTCCTCGCGTAAGTGCCTCGACCGGCGCCCCCTGCTCGAGCCCGCGGCCCGTTGCGACGAGGGGAGGAGAGGAGGAGAGGAGGAGAGGTGCTGATTCGGGTGACGATCAGCCTGGGATTGCGCCCAGCATCACGACCGCACTACCCCAGGAAGAGCGAATTCGCCGGATTTCCGGTTTCATCGACCCACGGATACCCGAGCTCCCGGAGAAGCTGATCCAACTCGGCCCGCTCCCCCTCCGGTACCTCGAGTCCAGCCAACACGCGCCCGAATGCAGCCCCGTGATTCCGGTAGTGGAATAGACTGATATTCCAACGTCCGCCCACGCTCTCCAGAAAGCGCGCCAGCGCGCCCGGGCGCTCCGGGAACTCGAAACGGAAGAGTCGCTCGTTCGGCCGCGTCGCGCGTCCGC
>SMVB01258801.1_pt1 | contig 24242 bp, 18 predicted proteins | sample 2456461 | NCBI WGS metagenome assembly SMVB01 (sample SAMN11095934, study PRJNA526329) | marine sediment metagenome | biome: Marine sediment; feature: Surficial sediment; material: Deep marine sediment; isolation source: Hadal surficial sediment | place: Pacific Ocean | collected 2014-05 | depth...
CCAGGCAACAAATTAAAACTACTAGGATTAGTGGCATTAAACCGTTGTGTCCAATTGTTCGAATTGGAAAATCGAAAGAAATATGAAATATTGAATTAACTAACGCCCAGGATCAGCTGTGGCGCACAGCGCCGTTAGTTGTACGCTGTTATTAGTCGTCTCCAATGAAATTGTGGCATCAAATTCTGAAGAAACGGCATTAATGCATCAAGCTTATGGGGCTTTATATTTTACTGCGTATATCATGGAGACATTCCCGAAGAAAAGGACTGTACCACCATATTCTTCCCAGCCAATGTTGTTCTTATCGCTATGATCGATAGTGACGGTCAACTTCAACGATACACTCTCCAATAAATAATTTCTCTGCGATTTATTGTGATATTAATCGCAAGGTTCGTTTGTATATTAGAAAAAACTTTAGGAAACAGCATCGGTTTTTAATTATAATAGTTCAAGTAGTTATTTCTAGCCCCTAAATTTATCAATAAGTCGTCTGGTAGAAATGTTTAAGGTGTCAATTCCATCTTCATTTTCAATGGCCGCAAGTGTTCCCTTAGCCAACTTTTTACCCAGTTCCACACCCCATTGATCGTAACTGAATATATTCCAGACAACACCCTGCACGAACAATTTGTGCTCATACATGGCGATCAGGCTTCCTAATGAATTAGGTGTTAGCTTTTTGATCAAAATAGTATTGGTGGGTTTATTCCCTTCGAAGACTTTAAAGTTATTTTCTGTTTCACTGCCATAGGTGCCTTGTAGCAGTGCCTCTGTTTGAGCAAAGCAATTGGCTAAAAGTTTATTATGATGATCCTCGTTTCCATGGAGGGAATTGGTGAAGGCTATAAAATCGGTGGGGATCAACTTAGTGCCTTGATGTATCAGTTGAAAAAATGCGTGCTGTGCGTTGGTCCCGGTACTACCCCATACAATGGATCCGGTTTGGTAATCAACAGGATCGCCGTTCCTATCGGTACTTTTTCCATTGCTCTCCATGATCCCCTGTTGAAGATAAGGAACCAACTTGCTCAAATATTGCGAATAAGGTACTACACATTCGCTCTCCGAATTGAAGAAATTATTATACCATACGGATAATAACGCAAGAACGACGGCTATGTTTTCATCAAAATTCGCTGTACGGAAATGCACGTCCATCTCATGAGCCCCTTTCAGTAAATTTTCAAAGTTGTCATATCCAACAGCACATGCAATTGAAAGTCCTGCGGCACTCCACAATGAAAACCTTCCACTTACCCAATCCCATATTGGAAACACATTTTGAGAAGAGATCCCAAATTTTGCTATTGCTTCGAGGTTCGATGAGACGGCGACAAAATGCTTTTCTATGGCCTCTTCTCCGGCTTGTTCCAAAAACCATTTGCGCACAGTTTGCGCATTTGTCAAGGTTTCCTGGGTTGTAAAGGTCTTGGATACTATGATGAACAAAGTGGTTTCGGGATCCAGATCCTTGATGGTTTCCATCACATGATCGCCATCCACATTCGATATGAAACGAAGGTCGAGATGATTCTTATAATATTGAAGCGCGTCGCAAACCATGTTAGGCCCCAGATCACTGCCGCCAATTCCTATATTCACAATACTTTTAATAGACTTCCCTGTATAGCCTTTCCAATTTCCACCGATGACCTCTTCGGTAAATCCCTTTATTTTCTGCAGTGTTTCCGCCACTTCCGGTTTCATTGCACCAAAATCTCTCAAGGCAGTATGTCCCACGACCCGATCTTCGGTTTCGTTAATTTTTTCTTCGGAAAACTGGGCGTCAATAGCGCTCTTAAGTTGGACTTCTTCGGCTAATTGAAACAAAAGCCTCATTGTTTCATCATTCACCCGATTCTTAGAGTAATCCAGATAAAAATCCTGCCAATCTATGTGCATACGACCGGCTCGTGACGGATCATTAGAAAACAGATCCTGCATTTTTGTATTCTTAATCGAGTCAAAGTGCTTGGCCAACTTATGCCAGGCCGCTGTATTAGTAGGATTTATCTTTGGAAAACTCATAGAATGTACAATATACAATTTTGTATAAATGAATCATTGAATCAATTAGATATTCTGAAAAGGATACAGACTATGTACTTTGGCCATCGGCCTCAAGGCTTTGCTTTCGCTCCCAGCCTGTGTTTTCGGTAATATTCGATCAAGCCATCGATGGGTCTGCGTATCACATTCCCTAATTCTAAATGATAGGGCATCATGGCGTCGCGGATCATTTCTTCTGAAAAGTGAGCGATGGATCCAATAAAGTGAATAGGCACATTCTGTGCTTCTTTGTAACACAAAACGCGATTTTCAATAAACTTGGTCATTCCTTCACTAATCAATTTCCAAAAATATCCACTCACCTCTTCCGAAGTAAAAATAAACTCGGCGAAAGAAGCCAAATATGTATTAGGGTTCGCTTTCTGATAGACATTAATCTTGATCACATCCGGATCCAAATTGAATCGCTGCTCGAATTGTTTTGCCAATTTTTGAGGCATTTTTTTGTAGTAATAATCGCGTATCAAGCGTTTTCCGAAGTAATTACCACTGGCTTCATCCATCAATACATATCCCAGTGAAGGTACGTTTGCATGAATTTTATTTCCGTCAAAATAGCAGCTATTCGAGCCGGTTCCCAAAATACAAACGATCCCCGGTTCCGTAGTTGCAGCATAAACAGCCGCCAGTAAGTCCTCGTTGACCGATACTTCAGCATTTGGAAAAAATCGATCTAAAACTCCTTGCAATACTTTCTGAGGGGTCTCGGTCCCACAACCGGCACCATAGAAATCGACTACCTGAACTGTTTCGCTTATTTTATTTAAATCATCGTTATCTTTTAGACGAGCGATCAGATCGTCCTCCGAAATTACGGCGGGATTGATCCCAAGAGTACGGGTTTTTAAAACGATCTTCCCTTCTGAATTCAAAAGAATCCAGTCGCATTTTGTAGAACCACCATCCGCAATTAATGTCATAATTTATATTAAATACTCGCAACGTGAGCGGCGAGGTCAATTAATTTCGCAGAGTACCCATATTCGTTGTCATACCAGGCCACTAATTTAAAAAAATTGTCGTTAAGTGCGATACCGGCTCCTGCATCAAAATTACAGGTATTTGCATTGCTCACAAAGTCTTGAGATACCACCGCATCCTCCACATAATCGATGATCCCTCTATAGGCCCCGGCAGCTGCATTTTTAAATAATAGCTTCACTTCTTCATAGGTCGCAGATTTTACGGTGCGAATCGTTAAGTCAACCACTGACACATCTGTTGTTGGGACACGAAAAGCCATCCCGGTTAATTTTCCTTTTAGCTCGGGGATCACTTTCGTCACCGCAACTGCGGCTCCGGTGGTAGTTGGAATGATATTCGACAAACCACTTCTGCCCAATCGATAATTCTTTTTCGAAGGACTGTCCACCGTAAATTGTGAAGCCGTATTTGCATGTATGGTGGTCATCAATCCTTCTACAATACCCAGGTTGTCATGGATCAATTTTGCCATGGGCGCTAAGCAATTGGTCGTACACGAGGCGTTAGACACAATCGTGTCCTCGGGTTTTACATCGTTGTGGTTCACTCCCATCACGAACATTGGAGCATCTTTGGAAGGCGCCGAGATCACTACCTTTTTCGCTCCTGCTTTTAGGTGAGCTGCAGCAGTATCTTTTGTCGTGAAAATACCCGTACAATCGATAATAACTTCGGCTCCTGCTTCATTCCACTTTAGATCTTCAGGGTTTCTTTCGGCGGTAACACGAATGGTCTTACCATTTACCACCAGATGACCGTCCTTTGTTTCTACCGTTCCATTGAATTTCCCATGTACCGAGTCATATTTCAGCAAATAGGCCAATTGATCCACATCCAACAGATCATTGACCGCTACCACCTCAACTTTGTTATTTTGCATCGCAATTCTAAAAGCGATCCTTCCTATTCGGCCGAAACCGTTTATTCCAATCTTTGTCATAATTTATTCTGAATCTATATAGACGTAATGTCGGCCACTCGTATCAGGTCCAAGTCTATTTTGTTTTCTAATTTAATCGCTTCTGAAAAGGGGACGGAAACAATTTTGTTATGTGACTTACCGATCATTATATCTCGTTCGCCGTTAAGCAAAGCATCTACAGCCGTTACTCCCATTCTACTTGCCAAAACCCTGTCGGCACAACTCGGACTTCCACCACGCTGAATATGACCTAAAACAGTCACTTTTACTTCATATTTGTCCATATTCTCCCGAATATAATCTGCCAATTCGATAATGTTCTTTCCAATTTGGTCTCCCTCTGATACCACCACGATACTTGAGGTTTTTCCCGACTTTTCACTTCGTTTAAGCGAAGCTATCAAGCGGTCTTTTCCCATATCTTGTTCAGGGATCAAAATTTCTTCTGCCCCGGCGCCAATTCCTGCATTTAAGGCAATATTTCCGGCATCCCGGCCCATTACTTCCACTAAAAAAAGACGATTATGAGAATTTGCCGTATCACGAATTTTATCAATGGCTTCAATTACAGTATTTAAAGCAGTATCGTACCCTATGGTAATATCGGTCCCATTAATGTCATTGTCTATTGTTCCGGGAATACCCACGATAGGAAAATCAAATTCGTCATTGAATACCTTCGCACCTCGAAACGTCCCATCACCACCTATAACCACAATTGCATCTATTCCGGTTTTCTTCAAATTATCGTACGCTTTTTGGCGACCCGCCTTGGTCCTGAATTCATCGGATCTGGCCGATTTTAAAAACGTCCCTCCCCGGTTGATGATATTTTTGACCGAACGCGGACCCAATTCCTTAAAATCACCGTCTATCAATCCTTGTAGTCCTCTAAAAACTCCTGAACATTCCAGCTTATGGAAAGCGCAACATCTCACAACCGCTCGAATAGCGGCATTCATTCCGGGGGCATCTCCCCCGCTAGTTAAAACTGCTATTTTATTAATGTTCTTACTCATCGATGTAAAATTATGTCAATAAATTAACATAACAAACCATAAATCAATCGATAACGTTTTCGATTCGTTAAATTCATCAAAAAGAGTGGAATTAGGGCTTAAAAGTTCGGATTTCCCCTTTTTTACCATAGAAAGAGCAAAAGAATGATAGTGGTCGATGTTACTTAATTAACTCCAATAAGACGACATCATACTCCGAAGAAAAAGTAACGCTCCCCTTTTTTACCATAAATTCCTTACCGCTGTAAGCGTCTTTTAGTTTTGTTCCATCTTCAAAGACGGTCGTTACCAGGATGGTTTTATGGGCTTTGGGAACATCCAGCGCTACTACCACTTTATCTTCATAATTTCCTTTGGAGTACCTTCTGGAAAAGGTATAGGGGTTCTCAGTAATCATATTGTGTATACCGGCACCAATGGCCATATGATCGTTTCTGAATTGACCCAGTTTTTGCCAATGTTTCAATAATTTTTCGATCTGTGGATCGCTGTTGATCTCGTCCCAATTCATCACCGAACGAAGGGTGGCGTCTCCATTGGTGCCTTTGATGAGCAGGGAACGTCCAACCTCATCACCATAGTAGATTTGCGAGGCACCCGGTGCCAGTAATAATCGTATGGCCGATTCATAAGTCTTCTCTCGCGTTTTGTCAAACGGTTCGCCATCATCATGCGATGAGATGTAATTCAAGGTCCCGAAGCCATTCATTTCGGTATTTAATATTTCAGAATAACTCCTAAAAACATCTTCAAGGTTCTTCTCACTCGTGGAACGGAGATCGAAATTGATCAATGCATCAAAGCTCTTTCCAAAAAAATCTACTTTCTTATCACCAAAATCGTACACTTGGCCGTCCTTAATAGTATAAGAATATATTTCACCTACCATATAAAAAGGAGTATCATCCAGCGCCAGTGCCGGATTCGCTTCTTTCCAGGCTCTAAAAGCATAATCACACTCGGTTCGGAATTCTTCCCAAACATATTCTTCGGTATGTTTTACCGTGTCCACCCTGTACCCATCAATTCCATAATCCAAAATATAGTCTGTCAACCATTTCATTATATAAAATCGAGGAGCCCGCGGATGGCCTGTACGTGTAAAAAATGCATCGAGTTCGGCTACTTCTTGCTCATATCGTTCTTCAGCCTTCCATTTCTCCACCAATTGTGGTGGTAAATTCACTTCATCATTACTTTCAGTGAGGATATCGGGTAAATTTTCAACCAGAGTGCAGGCAGTTGTGTTTTCGTAGTTGGTGAATTCACATTTCGGAGAGGTCCGCACCCAATTCAATGGCCAGACCGGGTCTTGATCAGTAACCGGTCCGGTATGATTGATGACAGCGTCAAGCAGGATCCTTATACCATTTTCATGCGCAACAGTCACTAATTCCCGAAGGTCATCACTCGTCCCGAAATTGGGATCCATAGCCGTCCAGTCTTTGGTCCAATATCCGTGGTACCCATAGGTATAGCCGGTACCTTCATCGGTTCCGTCATGAATTTGCTCTACTACCGGTGTCATCCAAATGGCATTGACTCCCAGCTCCGTAAAATATCCTTCTTCGATCTTTTGTGTCACCCCTTTGATGTCTCCACCTTCAAAACCACGTAAAACAGCGGTCTCGTTTTTTCTATCAAAATTTAGATCGTTAGAAACATCACCATTATTAAAACGATCTGTCAACAAAAAATAGATATTGGCGCCTTCCCAGGTAAAATTAGATGAAACAAGTGGTATTTCCGGTACTTCTAAATCTGATATCGCGCCCCTTTTTTCGTCAACACAGCCTGTTTGAATTAAACCAATTGCAAATAGCACTAAATATGTTAATCGTATCATCTGTTAATATATCGGTTTAAATTTCAGATCACTATTCAGCATGCACCGTTACAGGCTCATTATTGACGATGATCTTAAGTGATTCTCCACTATCGAGGCAAAACAAGTTGCCGTCCCTGGAAACCGAAACTTTCAATAATCTTCCTCTAAAACTGACTTTAAAAGTATAATTATCCCACTGTTTCGGAATCCGTGGTTCGAAATTCAGTAATCCATCACGAAGCCTCATGCCTCCAAACCCTTCGACGATGCTCATCCAGGTCCCTGCCATACTTGTAATATGACAGCCTTCCTCCACCTCTTTGTTGTAATCATCCAGGTCCAGGCGAGAGGTCTGTAAGTAGAATTCATACGCTTGTTCCATTCTATTCAACTTAGCGGCCAGGATGCTGTGAACACAAGGAGAAAGTGAAGACTCATGTACGGTAAAAGACTCATAATAGTCGAAATGCTTTTCCAATTGTTCCGTGCTGAAATGATCTTCAAAAAAGTAAAATCCCTGTAAGATATCCGCTTGTTTAATATATGGCGAACGAAGAATACGATCCCAGGACCATTTTTTGTTAATAGGACGTTGTGATTTATCCAAATCAGCAACAGGCACCAAATCTTTGTCCAGAAAACCATCTTGCTGAAGATACACACCATTTTCCTCGCTATACGGTAAATACATCTTGTTCGCTACTTGAGTCCACCCGGAGATCTCTTCCCGGGAGAGACTTGTGGTTTCCATAATACGTTGGTAATCCCTTTCAAAATTGGTCTCAACTTTTTCAATTTGACCGGTGGCATATTCAAGACACCACTTCGCAATATAATTGGTATGCCAATTGTTGTTGACATTATTTTCATATTCATTAGGCCCTGTTACACCTAAGATCATGTATAAATCTTTAGCTTTGTTGTAGGTAACACGCTGGTGCCAAAATCGAGCAATTCCTATCAAAACCTCTAGCCCCATTTCCGGAATGTAACTAACATCATTGGTATAACGCGTATAGTTGAAAATGGCAAAAGCGATCGCTCCGTTTCTATGGATCTCCTCAAAGGTTATCTCCCATTCATTATGACATTCCTCGCCATTCATGGTAACCATAGGATACAGGGCAGCACCATTTTCAAAACCCAATTTCTCTGCGTTCTCTATGGCTTTATCCAACTGATCGTATCGATATTTCAACAGATTTCGAGCGACATGCTGTTCTTTGGTCGCCATATAAAAAGGGAGGCAATAGGCTTCGGTATCCCAATAGGTACTCCCCCCATATTTTTCACCGGTAAACCCTTTGGGTCCAATATTTAGTCTGGGGTCTTTCCCTAAATAGGTTTGATTGAGTTGAAAAATATTAAACCGAATACCTTGTTGCGCTTTAACGTCACCGACAATGGTGATATCCGCCATTTTCCAGATACCCGCCCAGATTTCGGCTTGCTGCTTTTTTAGTTTTACATAACCCAAAGTCATTCCTTTTTCAAGTACTCTTTTGGCCGCGCCGATCAATTCATCAGGGCTGTGATTCAGCGATACGGTATATCCGGCATATTTTAGAATCGAGACGGTTTGACCTTTTTTAATAGCTACCGAATAGCGCAGTCCTATGCTTTTTGGCCTTTCTGAAGGAATGTATTTGGTAGAAATCTCAGTAGCCTCCACAAAGACCTTAGACTGCATAAAGGTGCATGCATCGAAATTGCTTTTCAGAGTGCGAGTGCGAATAAATGCTTGTTGGTTTTCTTCCGAAACGCTCAGGATATCCCAAAATTTATCGTCCCAATTACTGTCTTCATTGGTAATACCAGCGTCTAAATAAGGTGTCAACTCGATGTCGGCATCACCATTTAAAACTTTGATCTGATAATTGATAACACCCAATTCGTCCAGATCCAAATGGAGGATCCGTGTACTTTCAACCTCGATCTCGGTTCCGTTTTGAAGTGTGGCCACAAACGAACGAAGGTACCAACCCTCCTTCATATTGAGTTCTCTTCTGAATTCTTTTACCTTTTTACACGTATTCAAGTCCAGATATTCTCTGTTGACGGATACTCTAATTCCGATCCAGTTGGGCGCATTCAATACTTTTGCAAAATACTCGGGATACCCATTTTTCCACCAACCTACACGAGTCTTATCCGGGTAATAGACTCCGGCGATATAACTTCCTTGAAATGTGGGTCCACTATAATCCTCTTCAAAATTGGCGCGTTGACCCATGGCGCCATTTCCAAGACTAAACAAGCTTTCAGAGGATTTCACCAACGATTTATCAAATCCTTCTTCTATAATGCTCCAATTATCCGGTTTAATATATCCCTGGATCATAACAATACTGTGTGAATAAAGAAATATCCTTTTATTTGGTTATCAATTCGGTCATAAATTGGTTCGATATTTTGGTGAAATCAGTAAAAACATAATCCGCTTCTTTCAGCACTTTTTCGTCACCGATCCCAATGCTCATCATCCCCGCCTCATTCGCGGCTTTAACTCCTGCTATGGAGTCTTCAAACACAACGCAGTCCTGAGGAGTTACGTTTAGCTCTTCAGCCGCTAACAGAAAAACTTCGGGGTTTGGCTTGGATTCCGAAACATTATTACCATCGACAACAGCATCGAAATCTTTGATCAATTTCAATTTTTTCAAGATTATCCTGGCATTTCTACTGGATGATCCCAGAGCTATGGACTGGTCAGTGTCCTTCAGAAAAGAAATAATACGCACCACATCCGGAAGGATTTCACTCCGTGTCATATTCGAAATATAATCCAAATAATCATTATTCTTTCGGGCCAATAACTCCATAAATTTATCTCGCGATAATTCCTTGTTTCCCCAACCGAGTATTTTTTCCAGGGAATTTATACGACTCACGCCTTTGAGTTGTTCGTTTTGAAATTCATCAAAATAAATACCGATACTTTCCGATAGTTTCTTCCAAGCCAAATAATGGTACTTCGCAGTATCGACGATCACACCATCGAGATCGAATATGAATCCTTTCCTATTCATTTTAGTAGATCCGTTTATATTAGGTTTTTGCATATGGATTGCACTTCAATTCTATGTTTTATTTATACTGCGCGTTGATCTGAATTCATAAATTATCAGGATACTTACTGCAAATAGGGAAAAATAAATCCTTATTTCTAAGAAATCAATAAATAAACATTTGGCAGTTTTATCAGGGGAATGATCTGCATTTTATTAGTTTATCATCTAATTGTAAATGACCCTGTATGTTGTTAAAAATACAAAAAATACGTGTTTGCACGTATAGATGCCTTATAGTTCTTGTTTATATTTGTCTCATTAGTGAATCAGTATTGAGTTAATTTTTTGTGGGGATAAAAAATTGATTTTTGATACTAATTTAAATTTACTAAGTTAGGTTTGTTATAAGCGCTGCATTCTTGCAGCGCTTTACTTTTTTCTATAAATTTTAATTTTTCAAAAGTGTAAAATCTATAGAAGAGTCGTTATAAACTCTGTGCGTATGTTTTTCGAAATCGGTTTCTTTCGCTTCAAAAATATTCGGAACAAACGTTTGGGGATTCAAATCGATCAATGGAAACCAAGTACTCTGGATCTGTATTTGTAGTTTATGCCCTTTTTTAAAAGTGTGGTGAATGTCCTGTAATTTAATTGTAACTGCCGTTTTCTTACCAGGAACAAATGGTTCCGGTTCGCTGAAATTATTTCTAAACCTTCCTCGCATTACTTCACTACGTACCATCATGTGATAGTTACTCATATTTAAATGATCCTGGGTTTCTTCGGTATTCCGGGCATATGCCGGAAATACATCGATCACCTTGACGATCCAATCTGCATCGGTTCCAGTGGTGGAAACATTCAACCTCGCTAAAATTTCACCGGCCATTGTCATGTCTTCTGTTAGGACACTAGTCTCAAAGACCAATACATCCGTCCGTTTCCCAGCGAAGCGTTGATCATCTGTCATGTACTTTCTAGGTAAAAAGACCATTTTAATGTCCTCAGTGTATGGCACAGGTTTTTTCGGATCACTTATAAACTCCTCGAAGGTGTAACTCTTTTCGGCGAAAGGATTTAATCGTTCGTTGCTCTGCAGCCAGAAGGTTTTCTTTTCGGTATTTTCGGGAGGCCATTTCGCATAACTTTTCCATTCATTGGTACCGCTATCAAACATATAGGCTTCCGGGAGGCCGGAGTCACCTTTTCCATCATTCTTCAAAAAATGATGGAAGAATTTAGATTCGATATCACGTTGGTAATCGCGTGATAAATTACTGCCGAAATAAACATTGCCTATTGCCTGCCGTACTTTGTTCCGGGCCCAATCACCATGGCTCCAGGGTCCAAAAACAAGGGTGTTGTAATTGCTTCCGTTTTGTTCAATTTTTTCATAGGTTTCAAACGGGCCGTACAGATCTTCGGCATCGAACAACCCTCCCACAACCATCACAGCCGGCTTAATGTCCTTCAAATGCTGAATGATCCCTCGTGAGCGCCAAAACTCATCATAATTCGGATGGTCTTTCAATTGTTGCCAAAACACATTGTCTTCGCCGTAGTATTTATCGAGTTCAGACAAAGGACCTATATCCAGGAAAAATTGATACTGGTCCTGAGATTTTAAATCGGGGAAAGAATACCATGGCTCTGTAACCGGATCGGTTTTTTCATATCCAAACACCGGGGTTGCCCTCCAGTAACTGAGTAAAAAAGCACCATTATGATGAAAATCGTCAAAAAAGAAATCTCCAATGCAGGCCTGTGGGGACACAGCTTTTAAGGCGGGATGAGCATCTAAAAGAGAATAGGTAGCATAAAAACCGGGATAAGAAATTCCCCAAACACCTACATTGCCGTTGTTATTTTCAAGGTTGTTTACCAACCAGTCTATCGTGTCATAGGTATCACTGGCCTCGTCTACCTGATCTCCTTTTTTATCGGGTATATATGCGCGCATATTATCATAGACGCCTTCACTGTTCCATCTCCCGCGTACATCCTGATACACAAATATGTATTTGTCATTCATCATAAATTCATTAGGACCCACATTGGAAGGAAACTGATCTATTCCGTAGGGGCTACAGCTATAGGGCGTCCTTTTGAGTAAAATAGGGTAGGTACTACTTGTATCTTTGGGGGCATAAACCGTGGTGTGCAAAAAGATCCCGTCACGCATTTCTATTCGAAGTTCACTTTTATCGTAATTTTCTTTTACATAATTGTCCTGTGCCACAACCAAGGAAATACTCAGGAAAGCAGTGATATGGAGAAATAATTTCATATGTCCTGGATTTATTTTTCTGCTGAAAAGTTCTTAACTCCTTTTCTCAGCCATTTCAAATACTCCTTGGTATCGGGGGTATAAGCGATGGGTTTATTAAGCATATTTAATTCTGCGTCCATTAAAATATAATACGGCTGAGAGTTATTTTGAAAATTTACGGTTTGAAAAGTGGCCCATTTATCACCAATAGTGCTAATTTTTTTGATACTTCCATTCGGTTTTAAATAATCAAATCTATCCTCTTCTTTCAGTTCTTTTCGATCATCCACATAGAGGGAGATCAATATATATTCCTCACTTATGATCTTAAATATTTCGGGTTCACTCCATACTTGTTCTTCCATCTTTCGGCAATTAACACAGGCCCAACCCGTAAAGTCCAGCATAATGGGTTTGCCTTCCGCCTTTGCGACTGAAACCCCTTTATCGAAGTCTTTATACGCTTCCAATCCTAAAGGAGCACTTGTTCCCTTGTCATATATACTGTAGAACAAAGGTGGCGGGAAACCGCTTAAAAGTTTTAGATTGGCATATTTGCTATTGGTCAAACCGGGTAATAAATAGATGAAAAACGAAATGCTCAAAACTCCCGCAATTATATTCCCCTTCGGAAGTTTTTTCTTTGGCCCGTCATGTGGAAAGCGAATAAACCCGAATAAATACAGCGCCATACCTAAAGCACACAATATCCAAATTCCGAAGAATATTTCACGCTTAAGCAGGCCCCAATGTTCCACCAGGTCTGCATTGGAAAGAAACTTGAATGCTAATCCCAATTCGATAAATCCTAAAACGACCTTGACCGTATTCATCCATCCACCGCTTTTTGGGAGCGAAGTGAGTAAATTAGGGAACAGTGCAAATAAGGCAAAAGGCCATGCTAAAGCAAGTCCAAATCCTCCCATTCCAAAACTTAATTGCATCGCGCCTCCATCACTTGTTAACGAACTCCCTAACAGGGTTCCAAGAATAGGGCCAGTACATGAAAAAGAAACAATTGCCAGGGTTAAAGCCATAAAGAAGATGCCTATAATACCGCCAATATTTGTGGCTTTACTATCCATTTTTGCACTCCAGGAACTGGGTAATGTAATCTCATAGAACCCAAAAAATGAGAACGCAAAGACAATAAAAACAACAAAGAAAATAATATTGAGCGTTACGTTGGTCGATATATTATTGAGTATTTCCGGATCCAGTGAATCCAACAAATGAAACGGGATACTCAATAATACATATATCAAAAAGATAAAAAAACCGTACATAACTGCATTTGCCAATCCGTTTTGTCTGTTTTTGGCACTCTTGGTGAAATAGCTCACCGTTAACGGTATCATTGGAAATACACAGGGTGTCAGCAAAGCGATCATCCCTCCCAAGAACCCGAGTAGAAAAATAGTAACCAATCCTTTCTCCTTCTTTACGGGATCTTCAAATTTTTCTCTTCCTTTCAAGGCAATGTTAAGCGCCTTGGTTTTTTCGATGTCCCTCGCAGTTACCTGCATAGACCCATGATCGGTAACCTCGCCTTCCAGCGAAATAACAAAATTCTCGGTTTCAAAAATACATTTTTCATCATCACAGGTTTGAAATTCTACCAAGACGGTAATATCTGTCAACCCCGGATCAAGGCGTCTGATCTTTTGAACGAATATGGCTTCATTAAAAAAGAAGGACATTTCCATTTCGAAGATCTTGTCAAATTTAGTTATGGGTTTCCCCTCCTCTACTTTTCCGACTAATTCGAATTCATTATTCGGATTATCAAATGTAAAGACCGTTGGAATTGGCCCTCCTTCATCTATAAACTGTGAGTAAATAGACCAGCCTTTTTCAATAGAAGCATTGAATATTAATTCAAAATTTGAATCATCTATTTTCTTTACTTCAGTTTCCCAGATAACGGGCTGGATAATTTGCGAAAAAGCAGATGAAGTGACTAATAAAGCGATAAGAATACCTAGTACTTTTTTCATGTTCTAATTGGGGGTGTAATCTATTCTGATAATATTTTTTGTTTTTTTGGACACTTTGAACCGTTCATCGAGCCGCATTCCTACAACCCATACTATAGATTTATCACTACAAAGTACCCAAACCTTTTCTTTGGCGACCAAAGATAACTTTTCATCTTTAAAAAACTTACTCAATTTCTTTTTTCCTTTCATCCCAAACGGCTGAAAAACATCTCCATCATTCCAGCGGCGTAATAATAACGGATAGTACAGACCATCCTTATCTACGAACACTGTATTTGCGTTGGTGATCTCAAAATGCTCGGCAGATTCAAATTGCAATTCAATAGGTAATTTTATTTCCGAAGTTCCTTCCGAGATGTTTAATTCGCCGATGGATGAGTCGGCAGCGACTGCATTCAATAACAAAACGTCCCTGTCTTTTACCAAACGGTGGGTGGGTGAAAAAACCTGTTTTCCGGTTTGCGCGGTCAGCAATTCAGAAATATCATCCCAAGCGCTAAAACCAAAAGGATGCAATAACTCATACAACAATTCCTGTGTATTGGGTAATTCCGAAATTTTTTGAATGTTTATCTCATAGTCTTCCCCCACTTTTGTCATGACCAGATTATAGATGAGCGTAATATAATCATCGACTAAGGCCCGGCTACCTTTCAAATTCCGTTGTGTTTTTCTGAAGTTTTGCAGGGCATTTTTGATAGATTCTTTATAGGGTGGAATGACATTGTGCCGCAATTTATTACGCAGGTAATCTGTTTTTGCATTGCTGCTATCTTCTCTCCAATAAAGTTCATTTGTTTTTGCATATCGCAAAATCTCTTCTCTCGAAAATGAGAGTAAAGGCCGTACAAGCTTTCCGTTCACTTCCTGAATTCCTGTTAACCCTCTTAAACCGGTTCCGCGCGAGAGATTGATCAGAAAAGTTTCCAGGTCATCATCGGCGTGATGCGCGGTGAGTACGTAATGGTAGTTAAAATCCTTCAGCAGTTCATCAAACCATCCGTAGCGAAGTTCCCTGGCGGCCATTTGAGTGGATAATTTTTTGGTCTCAGCATATTTTACGGTATCAAAGGTTTCAGAAAAAAATGGGATACCATACTTTTTTGCCAATTCATCCACAAATTTTTCGTCTTCATCGCTTTCGCTTCCGCGAAGAAAAAAATTACAATGTGCCAATCCAGTATCGAAGCCCGATTCTTTTAGCAAATGTGCTAAAACCACGCTATCCACCCCACCGCTACAGGCGATGAGTAGTTTTTTATCTGTTAGAAAAGATAATCTGTGTTCTATATGTTTTTTGAAGCGGTTGAGCATTTTGGAATGTAATTGCAAAAATACCCAAAACAACTGCAATTCCAAAGCTAAGCATCCTCCCAATTGGAACATATTCCATTCTTGAGACTACTTTAAGCATCTGTGACGAATATCCAGAGTACTCACGATCAACAAGTTTTCACCCCGCCAGTACTTCACGCATGGCCTTGGCTTTGATCAGACATTCTTCGTACTCATTTTCTGGGACGGATTTGGCGGTGATAGCCCCTCCCACCGAAAAACTCACATATTTTGCCGAGGCGTTGTACAAAATGCTCCTTATGATGACGTTAAAATCGAAATCCCCATTAGGGGCAAAATATCCTACCGCACCGCTATACAGACCCCGTTTTGTGACTTCCAGTTCTTCGATGATCTTCATAGCCGAAATTTTGGGAGCACCAGTCATACTGCCCATAGGAAACGTATTTCTGATCATTTCTACGGAAGAAAGGTCGTCTGCAACCTCACAACGCACGGTAGAGATCAATTGGTGTACCTGCTCGAAACTATAGACCTTACATAGTTCTTCGACCACAACCGATCCTTTGGTTGCAAATCGTGACAAATCGTTCCGTACCAAATCGGTTATCATAATATTCTCACTGCGCTCTTTGGGATCATTTCGCAATTGATCTATCATTTTCTGATCTTCGGAAGGGTTTGATAATCGCTTCGCAGTACCCTTAATAGGTTGAGATATAACGGTATTTCCCTCCTTCTTCAAATACCGCTCCGGAGAAGCCGAAAGCACATAGTGTTCGCCAAATTTTAAAAAAGTGGCAAAAGGTGTCCTCGAAATGTTGTTCAAATGCTGAAATGTCTTCAAGGGATCGATGGTCGCATTTTCCGAAAAGAACTCCTGACAAAAATTCACCTCATAAATATCTCCGCGCTCAATATGCCGAAGCATTTCATCGACCTGCTGAAAGTAATTGTCCTTAGAAGTGCGAAGGCTTATTTTTATAGGACGTTCGACTATGGAATCTTCAACTGGTATTTCAGTATTCATAATGTCCGGCCAATCACTTTCCAGTTCACCATCGACTATATTTAGATACTGTAATTCCACTTCGTTTTCAGAAAAAAGAAATACTTTTTTTGGCTGAAAGAAATACAGATCGGCGAAGTTGAGTCCATCAAAATTGCGTGATTTCAAAAGCTCCACATCATTTTTTAAGTCGTAGGTGAGGTAGCCAAATAGCCAATCGTTGGAAAGGGATTGATATTCTTCCAGCTTCTCAAAAGCATTGTGATGATCTGTCTTGATATACGTGAAGGCATCCACTGCCAGCATCGCCTGATAACTGCTATGGCCCTGTTCATAGTTATTCGAATCCAGCCAGGTAATTTCGTCATACTGCTGTGCCCACAGAAGGATACGGGTCTTAAGATCTTCGGTTAAGGAAGCGGTGTATTTTTTAACTGTTCTTTCCACCTTAAAGTTCGCTCAATAATGTTTGAATAGCTTTTGTAACTGTTGCGGATAGTTCATCGTTTTTGATCTTATCATCCTCTTTAGAAAAATTCTCGTAAAAAGATGGGAACGTAAACGCATCCACAACTTCACCCCCGGTACGGGGCAACACACCTTTTATATAATCTAAGGCCGACATTCCTCCCCTTTTTCCCGGCGATGTGCTCATGACCAGGATCTTTTTCCCTTCTGAATAATTTCTATCAATTCGTGATAGCCAATCGACCACATTCTTAAAAAAAGCCGAGACACCACTATTGTGTTCGTTTACTGAAATTATGAGTGCGTCAGCCGATTTTATTTCTTTCAGTAATTCCTTCAAGTCCGAAGGGAAACCTTCATTTTTTTCCAGGTCTTCGCCGTAAATCGGCAAGGAATAATCGCTTAATTTAATAACTTTTACTTCGTGATCATCGATTTGAGATGCCACAAAAGAAACCAATCTATGGTTGATAGAGGTACTGCTGTTACTTCCGGCGAAGGCAAGGATTTTTTTCATCGTATAAAGATATTGAAATGTAAAAAACCACCTCTTCATTTTGAGTTGGTTTCTGTATAAAATTATTGGTATAAAAGACACTCCTCTGTATTTTCGGCAAAGATGGAGGCAACTATTGTCCTTTAAATATGAAGTGGTCTGTTCCCGGTTGCAGCGAGTGCTGCTTCTTTTACAGCTTCCGCATAGGTTGGATGCGCGTGGCTCATTCTGGCTATATCCTCGGCACTGGCACGAAATTCCATGGCAACTACAGCTTCACTGATCAGGTCGGCTACCCGGGCTCCCACCATATGCACCCCAAGGACTTCATCGGTGGCTGCGTCGCTTAAGATCTTTACAAACCCATCGGTATCTCCACTCGCCCGGCTTCTTCCCAAAGCACGCATTGGGAATTGACCTGCTTTATAGGCAACACCTGCTTCTTTCAGCTCCTCTTCGGTTTTCCCGACCGAGGCAACTTCCGGCCAGGTGTAAACTACTCCCGGGATCAAATTATAATCTATATGTGGTTTTTGTCCGGCTAAATATTCAGCGACTAAAACTCCTTCTTCTCCTGCTTTGTGGGCCAGCATGGCACCACGGATCACATCTCCAATAGCATATATATTGGCAATATTGGTTTGTAGTTGATCATTAACTTCAATTTGCCCTCGCTCCGTGATCTTTACGCCCGCATTTTCAGCATTAAGACCATCCGTATAAGGGTGTCTGCCTACGGAAACAAGGCAATAATCTCCGGTAAAAGTAACTTGTTTGTCCTTTTTATCGGTTGCCGTTACAGTGATCTCATTTTTCTTTCTTTCCACTGCCGATACTTTATGAGACACATAAAATTTCACTCCTTGTTTTTTCATGGCTTTCATCAACTCTTTGCTCTGCGCACTATCCATGGTTGGGATAATCCGATCCATGAATTCCACCACAGAAACTTCTGCGCCCAAACGACGGTATACCTGTCCGATTTCCAGACCGATCGCCCCGCCACCGATCACGATGAGATGTTTTGGGATCTCAGGGAGTTTCAATGCTTCGGTAGAAGTGATGATGCGTTCCTTATCAAGGTTGATAAAAGGTAGGGTTGATGGCTTGCTTCCCGTCGCGACGATAATGTTTTTTGCTTCGATCGATTCTGTTTTATCACCTTTTATTTCGATATGGGTAGCATCGATAAAAGAACCCATTCCTGTAAAAACGTCGATCTTGTTCTTATTCATCAGGAATTCAACCCCTTTTGTGGTCATATCCACAACATCTTGCTTGCGCTCTATCATTTTCTTCAAATTGACCTTTACTTCACCCGGGATCTCGATACCGTGTCCCTCAAAATGTTTGACAACATCCTCGTAATGATGAGAAGAATCCAATAAAGCTTTACTCGGAATACAACCAACGTTCAGACAGGTGCCACCGAGGGTATTATATTTTTCGATAATTGCAGTTTTCATCCCCAATTGCGCACAGCGAATCGCCGCTATATAGCCTCCGGGGCCGGAACCGATTATTGCAACATCATAGGTATTCATAGAATGTGTTTTATTTTTCGAATGGCAAAGTTACGATACTCCCTTTCAATAGCCAATATCCTCATACGAAATGTGGGCATGTGTATCACTATGGGCCTTCCATCCCGGGAAACGAGGAAGAAGGTGACGCAAAGTTTCTGAAAATTAAAGTGCCAAGTTCTTAATTTTCAGAAACAACCACCCCATTCGAGTGAGAAAATATGGATACGTGTGTTAGACATTCTCCATCCCCGGAAATGCCAACATCTGCCCCATACCGACGGTAAATATCCAATTGCCGTAAAGGGCGTGTTCTATGCTGATCAATGTCGTGGAGCGAAATTTTAAATAGGAAATACTAAATAATAATCCTCCTAAAAATGTCAGGACAAGCACGAGTGTATTTCTGAAAAAAATATGGGCCAACATAAAAAGAATGGCATTGATAAAAACGAAAAGTGGTTTACTGGGGAAAAGTCTTTCATAGCGTTTAAAGAAGAAGGTCCTGTAAATTATTTCTTGAGGCCAGACAGAAAGAAATGTATAAATAAACAGAATAATAAGGAAGAGCATCGGCTTGTTGAAAGGAACATAAAATAAAGCCGGGGGATCTTTGTATAACACAAAAGCTGTAGTGATAATTGCTATTATTGAAAACCTAAGGGCTGTTCGTTTCCAAAAGGCTTTCCAGTCGATGTCTTTTTTTACGCTGAAGGATATGTGCTCTACTTTCTTCAGGATAAAGATGACGTATATTAATCCTGCCATTGCTAATCCCGCTTTCACCGAAATGGAATATTCTATGACAAAACTCAAGGGTAATAAAATGAAGAGCACGAAAAACTCGGAAAGCAAATAGGATCTATTTTGCATTACAAAATGATTTCAGTTGAATTCTTCACTTCGCTAATGGTAAAGGAACTTTGTGTACTTCCAATATAGTGCAGAGAGGTGAGCTTTGTGACCATAAAAGTACGGAAGTGCGGCATATCTTTTACAACTACTTTAAGCAAATAGTCGTATTCACCGCTCACATGAAAACATTCCAGGACCTCATCCAGTTGTGCGACTTCAGTTTCGAAATATCCAATAGCATCATTGGCGTGTTTTTCCAATTTTATATGACAAAAAACCATGAACCCATGGTTTACTTTTTTGGTATCGATGAGGGCAACATACTTCCTGATGACGCCTCCCCGTTCCAATTTCTTAATTCGTTCATATACCGCAGTGACTGAAAGACCTAACTTGGAAGAAAGTTCTTTGTTGGTCTGTTTAGCATCCTGCTGAAGGTATTTTAGCAGATCTTTATCAATGGTATCTAGATTCATTCTGAAAAATTTTCTGTAAAGTACAAAATTTTAATATAATATTCCGATTATTAAACTACTTAAAGTATATATTATAGTTTTATATTCTAAATTTAAAACTTTTCATTGATAATATATCATTAATGCGATTCCTTTGATATACCAAATAATGACAAATGAAACAGAATATAAAAAATTTCAATCCCCACCCAAGCGGTTTTATAAAAGCCCTCCACCACGCAACTCGATTAAATTAAAATACAGTTAAAATCCTATTTTTTATTGGTGACAAAATTAATTATTTTGCACAGGTTTCCGCAAAATCGTAACATTACCAATTAAAAAATAAACATGCAGGAACACGACAATCTTTCCGAAATAGAAATTGAAGATCAAAAGATCATTGAGAATGTAGAACTTAACATTTGGGAAGCCCTTATTCCTGTAATTATTTTAATGGCGTTACTGGCCTACAATATATTTTATGCAGACGGTGAGTGGTTTGGCACCTACTCCAATCAATATATTCTTTTGATGGGTGGATTGCTGGCTGCGGTGGTAGGATTTAGAAACAAAGTAGGTGTAGTCACCATGCTTTCTGAAATATGGGAAAACCTGAAAAGTATATTTGTACCCATTATGATCTTGTTACTCGTGGGAGCTCTCGCCGGTACCTGGCTGGTAAGTGGAGTCATTCCCGCAATGGTTTATTACGGCCTGCAGGTGTTGAATCCGGAGATTTTTCTTCCTGCATCCGTAGTTATCGCCGCTATTATATCGATAGCCACGGGCAGTTCCTGGACTACCTCTGCAACTGTTGGAATCGCTCTTATCGGAATTGGAACCGCATTGGGCATCAGTGGAGGGATGATAGCAGGCGCCGTGATCTCAGGGGCTTATTTCGGTGATAAAATGTCCCCTTTGAGTGACACTACCAACCTGGCCCCGGCTATGTCCGGAGCCGATCTTTTTACACATATCCGTTATATGGCACTTACCACCGGGCCTACTATTCTCATTACATTGATCGTCTTCGGAATTATAAGTACTACTATCGACACCACGGGTAATGCTGATATTAGTGGGTTGCTCGCTACCATCGATAGTACATTTAATATTACACCCTTGTTGTTTATAGTGCCACTGGTGGTGATCGTTTTAATTTTGCTGAAAACAAAACCACTTATAGCACTTGGTGCGGGTGTTGCATCGGCCGCTATTTTTGCCTTTATTTTTCAGCCTGAAATTTTACAAAAGGTAGCATCATCAAATGCAATTGCAATAATGAAAGCTATTTTTACCGATACCGCTATCGAAACCGACAACGTAAAACTAAACGAGCTTTTTAGTTCAGGCGGAATACAAGGTATGGGGTGGACCATATTTCTTATTATTTGTGCCATGGTCTTCGGAGGGGTCATGGATGCCATTGGGGCATTGGCCAGAATTACCCGGGAATTATTGAAATTGGCAAGCTCTATTTTTGGCCTTTTCGCAAGTACTGTGATCAGTTGTTTGGGATTGAATGTTGTTGCATCCGATCAATATCTGGCGATCGTAATTCCGGGTAAAATGTTTAAAAAAGCGTTTGACGATAGAGGTCTTGCCCCGGAAAACCTTTCCAGAACTCTGGAAGACAGTGGGACGGTAACTTCGGTATTAATTCCATGGAATACCTGCGGGGCCTACCAAAGTGGGGTTCTAGGGGTCGGGGTTGGCGAATATTTTTTCTATGCCGTATTTAACTGGTTAAGTCCCTTTATGACCCTATTTTTCGCAGCCTTCAGAATAAAGATCAAAATGATGACGGCTCCTAAATTGGCATGACGATTTCGAAATATTTTGGAATAGCAGTTACCAACACCCGCTTTAATTTACGAATTGCAGATTTTGTTTTTTCTCAAAAGAATAACCCTCTATATAGATTTGAATACGTAATTTTAGGGTCTAATCAAATTCTGAATAAAATGGCAAATATAACTCTGGGAGGAAATCCTGCCGAAACAATTGGAGAGTTACCTGCATTGGGAACAACCGCACCTAATTTTACATTGACCGCAACAGACTTTGCTTCAAAAGAGTTAAGCGATTACGAAGGCACCCGAAAAATTCTCAACATTTTTCCAAGTGTCGATACGGGTATCTGTGCCACTTCTGCAAGAAAGTTCAATGAGGAATCTTCTAAACTGCACAACACAAAAGTACTTTGCATTTCACGGGATCTTCCTTTTGCGCAAGCCCGCTTTTGTTCTGCAGAAGGCATTGAGAATGTAGAAATGCTAAGTGATTTCAAAAACGGTGATTTTGGGAGAGATTATGGCCTGGAAATTACCAAAAGTAAATTTACAGGATTGCTCTCGAGAGTTGTCATGGTTTTAGACGAAAATAATAAAGTGCTATATACTGAACAGGTACCGGAGATTGGCCAGGAACCAAATTATCAAGCCGCTATAAACGCCTTATAATGTGGGATACATTTTTAGGAAAGCGACTTAAAGGCTGTAGCTATGCCATTAAAGGTGCCTGGATGCTGATTAAAAACGAACCGAGCATTCAAGTACAAAGCATCATCGCCATAGGCATAATCTGTGCGGGGTTTTATTTCGAAATATCGGCAGTCGAGTGGATGTTGCAGATCTTTGCCATCGGATTGGTAATGAGTATTGAAGGTCTCAATACCTCCGCCGAGGAAATCGCCAATTTCGTTCATCCAGATTATCACGATAAAATAGGCTACATAAAAGATGTAGCTGCCGGAGCCGTATTCTTTGCCTCCATAGCCGCTGTGGCGATCGCTTGTATCATTTATATTCCGAAGTTGAACATTATTTCTTAGGTTATAGCTCTATAATGATGCTCTGAATAAAAAATTTGGGGTAAATCCAAGTGAAAATTTGTTCACTATTCTAATGGGATCATCCAGATTATTGTTGCCAAAATATTCCCTGCTTAACTGATTTTCCTGATCGTAGATATTTCGTATTGAAAACCCAATTTTCCCTTTGACCTTTTTATCCGTTGAAAAATAAAAATCATAGGTAGTCGAAATATCCATTCTGTGATAAGAAGGAAGTCTCTCGCCATTGATTCCTATAAATTCAACAGAGCCATTAGGATCCGATGGAATGATCCCCTTGGTAAAAGGCTTTCCTGTACGCCAATGCCAGGCTAATGCAATTTGAAATTGTTTTTTTCTGAAAGCTACCGAGGTTGTAACGGAATGCCTGATATTAGTACTGGAAATAAAATCGTTATTATCGTTCAAGCCATCAAACTTACTTTTGGCGTTACTGAACGAATAGCTCAACCAGGTCTTAAAAGGCCTAAAGTCTTTTTTTAAATAAAAATCCAGGCCCAGAACTTCTCTCTCCCCTATATGGAACTGCGCATCGTCCGGATTTAAAAACCCGAGTGAAAGCGCCGAGATCCCATCAATTTTCTTATAAAATTGATCGATATCCAAACTCCAACCCTTATTGGTGTATATAATTCCTGCCGAAACCTGCCAACTATTAATAATTGGAAAGGCCTCTCCATTTGCCAACCGCCAAAGACGATTTTCCAACGACAGATCACTCAAAACGGTCTCGTCGATCTCACTGATGATCTGATTCTTTATCTCTCCGGAAAACTGAAGTTTCACATTCTTAAAGATTCCTTTCTGAAATAAAAGCCTGGGTTCAAACCGTATCATGTCCAGCTCCAGGTAGTAATTGGTTCGTAAACCGATCCTAAATTCGAATCGTCTGGCCGCACGTAAAGAATAATTAGCAAAGATGGAATGTGTATTGATCACATTTTGATCGGCGTCCAGAATAAAATCCAGATCGGCAGTATCCCTGAAAGCATAACTTACATCCTTCAAACCGTATTGATAGCCGAAAGAAAGGTCGTTCTCGTCATGTGTATTGATCTCTACTTCAGATGAAACAGAGGTGTCGTAGATGGCATTTAGTTTTTGAAATTCCCTGATCTGTTCATCATTTTCGAAGGTTAGAAACTTATAAGAAAATCGATACCGGGAAAAACTC
>SMVB01452244.1_pt1 | contig 24232 bp, 22 predicted proteins | sample 2456461 | NCBI WGS metagenome assembly SMVB01 (sample SAMN11095934, study PRJNA526329) | marine sediment metagenome | biome: Marine sediment; feature: Surficial sediment; material: Deep marine sediment; isolation source: Hadal surficial sediment | place: Pacific Ocean | collected 2014-05 | depth...
AGACCCACTGACCATCTTGGAATCTCACAAGGAACGTGTGCGCTTGTTATTGGACCGCTATGGTTTCGTCAACCGCGATATCGTCAATCGGGAGAACCTGCCAGCTCGCAGCGTTGGCAAGCAATGGCGCTGGCGAAACGCATTTCGTGCATTACGGATCATGGAACTGGCAGGCGAAGTAATCATCGGACATTTTTTTACCGGCTTATCCACCCCGCAATTTATCTCAGCGAAGAGCCTGAGCACGCTGCAAACCAACGCCCCGCTGTTGGACAACTTCTGGATCGCCGCCACAGATCCGGTATCGCCCTGCGGATTGGGCCTCGACTGGCAAGCGTTACCCCAGCGTCGCGTGGGTAATTATCTCAGTTTCGAGGGTGGCCAATTGGCCCTGGTCGTCGAAAATCGAGGTAAAGACCTGACTTATCACCTGCCCTGGGATGACCCGAATCTGGATCGCACCAACGCCGTGCTGACGCACCTGGTCGAGGACCGGCGTTTACGCATTCATATACAGTCCATAAACGGCGAATCAGCCAGGCAAAGCCCGTTCATTGGCAGTTTGGAACGGCTTTTCAATGTCAGCCATGACCACAAGCAAATCACCCTGGAGCCTTCTTTTTAGTCACTGATCTTTGACCGCCAGTACTATGCATATTTACACCCACAATCTGTGCCTGCAACACGGCGTGCCTGAAGGTCATCCGGAACGAGGCGAACGCCTGGCCGCCGTGCTCAAACACCTGGACGAGTGCGGCTTAAGTCACGATCACCCACTCAGAGAACCTTCACCGGCTTCAGATACTGACCTGTTACGGGCGCATTCACCTGAACATCTCAGTTTTCTTTCCTCCATGGCCCCGGCTCCCGACCAAGGACTGGTGCCGCTGGACCCTGACACCTGGATGAGCGAACACAGCCACGCCGCCGCTCGCTGCGCTGCTGGCGCGGTTTGCGACGGCGTCGACGATCTACTCAGCGGCACTACCCAGCGCGTCTTCTGTGCAGTACGACCGCCAGGTCATCATGCGGAAAAATCTGGTGCCATGGGCTTTTGCCTGTTCAACAGCGTGGCTATCGGCGCACTCAAAGCGCTGGCCGACGAAACAATCACACGCGTAGCCATACTGGATTTCGATGTGCATCACGGCAATGGCACTGTAGACATTTTCCAGGACAATCCCGCGGTGCTGGTATGCTCAAGCTTCCAGCACCCGTACTACCCTAACCGTCTGTTCGATCTAGACAGGAACAATATCGTCAACACACCCCTGCCGGCGGGCACCGGCGGCCGTGAGTTCCGCCGCCAGGTCGAGCAGACATGGCTGCCCGCATTGGAGCACCACCGGCCGGATATTATTTTTTGTTCCGCCGGATTCGACGCTCACCAGCAAGATCCGCTGGCCGCTCTCAATCTACTCGAGGACGACTTCGCCTGGGTGACAGACTTAGCCGTGAGCGCAGCAAATCAATACAGTAAGGGCCGCATCCTCTCGACGCTTGAAGGCGGCTATGACCTGCAAGCGCTGGTCAGCTGCGTCGAAACACATCTAACACATCTCATCTAGCAAACTTCGATGCTAAACTTTCTAATTGTGGCTTGCTGTCAAACACACGGTATAGGGTGCGAGCAGCCGAAGTAATGTGAATTCTCGGCTGGCAACCGCTATCGAGCGATACCAAAGCAAGCGCCAAGGCAGAAACTTTGATCACTGCGGCCGGCTAGTCGGCGTTGCGAAAAGGCAACGGACCGCCACCGTCGCAGTACACGCGCTCACCGGTCAAATAGCTGTTCTGATCCGACACCAGGAAGTGCACAACATTGGCCACGTCTTGAGGCTGACAGACCCGACCAAATGGCATGCTTTCATCGAGGGTACGAATATCCTGCACGCCCTGCGTGGCCTTGATCAAACGTTTGCCCATGTCGGTCTCGACCAGACCAGGGGCGACGATGTTGACGCGGATACCGTAGGGTCGCTCTTCCTTCGACAGCGTGAAAGCCAGTGCTTCCATGGCATTTTTACCCATATTGTAGGGTGCACCGTGACTGCCGAAGGAGCGTGTGGCGACACTTGAGATCATCACGATATCACCACGATCCAGTTCGCGCATTTTGGGTAGTGCCAGCTTGGCAAGATAGTGAGGACCAAACGCGTGGGTGGCTATGACGCGCTGCATTTCCGCAGGGTCGGTATCCACGACAGTTTGGCCGCGGCTGGCGATGCCGGCATTATTTATCAGAATGCCGATGGCGCCGAAATCGGCTTCGATGGCCGCTACCATTTCCACATCCTGGTCGAAATCATCTATGGAAGCGCCATATGCCTTGGCCTGACCACCTGCTGCTTCGATCAGGGCCACGGTCTCAGCCGCGGCGGCTTCATCGCGACGGTAATTGACCGCGACGATGGCGCCAGACGCAGCCAAGGTCGTTGCGATAGCCCGGCCGACACCCCGACTACCCCCTGTAACAAGTGCAACTCTTTGATTTAATGACATTTCTGTACTCTCCTACTCACCACTAAATACGGCGTCACGTTTTTCGAGAAAAGCTTGTACACCTTCTCGAAAGTCTTTTGAACGACCCGCTTCATTTTGCAATTGCGCCTCTAGCTCTAGTTGCTGCTCAAAAGAATTCTGCCAGGTTGCCCAGTACGCCTTTCGTATCAAGGCCAGAGATCGCGGCCCATTAGCGAGTTGCGTGGCGATTTGCAAGGCACCCTCGTACAGCGCATCGTTGTCATCGAACAATCGATTGACCAAGCCCCACTCTTTAGCTTGCTCAGCGGACAATCGTTCAGCCAGCAACGACAATTCCATGGCGCGCCCCCAACCCACTAAACGAGGCAGGATGAATGTCGAGCCACCATCTGGAATGAGACCGATGCGGGCAAACGCCTGTAGAAAAAAGCCGGTCTTGGAAGCACAAATGATATCACCCATCATCGCAAAGCTCATGCCGACACCGGCCGCAGCGCCGTTGACCGCGGTGACGATCGGCATCTCCAGACCACGCAATTCAAAGAGTAACGGATGATAGGAGTTGCGCAGGGACGCACCCGCCTCTCGGGGACCGTCACTCTTGGCATCATCCTGAAGATTCGCTCCAGCACAGAACCCACGACCCTCGCCGGTGAGAAGCATACAGCGTGCGCCATTGGATTTATCCTTTATCTGGTCCAAGGCTTCAGCAAAGTCTCCGAGCATTTGCGCACCTACCGCATTCATGACTTGCGGGTGATTGAATTTCAACACCGCCACCCGCTCGACAAACTCCAAATGCATTCGTTCCATGAGAACCTCCACGTCTATTTGAGCAGGAAGATTACCCCACCCGTTGATGCGAACCAAATCAGCCGTCAATTTGATAGGCTCGATGCGATGAAACTCTATCGCACAACAACCACTTACCTGATAAACCTTGTTATCGCACTGACAACGCTCACCGCGATAGTGCCGTATTTGAGCGCTGCAGAAGCAGACAGGACCGCAACAGCTTCGCCTCTGGCCAGCTTGCGACATGACTTGATAGCGCTGCAGGCACGCCACCATATTCCGGTGCTTGCGGTCAGCATCGCGGAGAATGCCGACAAGGTGCAGACCATCATGCTCGGCGCAACCCCGGCCACGCCATTGCGCTGGGGTTCCATCACCAAAACATTTACTGCCCTGACAGTGCTCGGTCTGAGCGAGGCTGGATTGGTCGATCTGCAGGCACCATTGAGCCGCTATGTTGACCCGGCAAATTGGCAAAACCCATGGCGCAAAACAGACCCGGTCAAAGTCATTCACCTGTTGGAACTACGTGCGGGTTTTACCGATCTTTCAGGACAGGAATTTAACCATAACGAGCCCATATCTCTCAGCGGCGCCCTGGCACTCAACCCCAGCCACCGCATCACGCGTTGGCCACCCGGTTTGCAGCACGGTTATTCGAACATGACACCGGGCTTAACACAGATCCTGATTGAACACGTCAGCGGCTTGTCCTATGCCCGCGCAGTAGAAAAGTACGTCTTTTTGCCCCTGTCGATGCAAGATGCCGGCTTCCAGCCCCGCGTGGACTTGCCGGGTGGATTTCGCGCGGATGGTGAAACGCCCATACCCTACTGGCACATGACCTTTGCCGCCTACGGGGCACTGAATGCACCGCTGCAGGACATGAATCGATTGTTGCTGGCAATGCTCGGCGAAGAGGGTTTGAGCAATCTATCGCGTCAACATATGCTACGCCCGCACGGACGTGAGATCGGTGCGAATTTCACATTCGACTATGCTGCCGGCTTCTATCCTCGCGTGCGCAGCGGTCATATCTGGCATGGCCACGGTGGCGACGCCGATGGATATCGTGCTCGTATCTCCGTGTTGCGCAATCAGCCGCGTGGTTATGTGGTAAATATCAATACCGATAACCCAGGCGCGCTGCGGCAAATCGAGCGCTTACTGGAAACCTATTTGACCGTAGACCTGGCGACACCAACGCCGCCAGAGGTCACGGCCATGAAAGCCACGGAGTTGGCAGGGTTAGCAGGCACCTACTACCCCGCTTCCACGCGCTTTGGCTATGACGCGTGGCAAGCCGGAGAACTACAAAGCGTTTCAATCGTCGTTCACACAGACCACCTGGAGTTTACTCGCGGCAAGCGGATGACCCGGCTGTATGTCGCTGGCAAAAACAAATTCCGCCGCTCAGGGGACCCAGCGGCCACGGTGTTTTTTGCCACAACCGATAGCCAAACTTTGATGCAGGGCGAACTGGGTAATTTTGCGCGCACCGACCACTGCCCGGATTTCATGAACGCGATGCCTCAATGCAATGACCAATAAGAGCGGTACTGCCAATATAGATGGCGTTATAGTGGCTATACTGCAGCGACCATCCCAGTAATAAATTACCTTGAGTCAATCACACCAAGACCATCACCACGATCACCCTCAGGATGCGAAGATCCTCGGGCGTGCCTTTTTCCTGATTTCATCGTTCATGCTGGTCGAATTGGCCGGCGGTCTGTGGACCAACGCGCTGGTGCTGCTGGCCGACGCCGGCCATATGTTCCTGGACGCCACGGCCTTGGGATTATCCTGGTGGGCGGCGCGCATCAGCGAACGTGGCTTCGATCACAAGTTGAGTTACGGCTACCACCGATTTCAGGTTCTCGCGGCGTTCGTCAATGGTCTCACCCTGGTCGCCCTGGTTATCTGGATTGCCTTTGAAGCCCTGACACGAATCGCCTCGCCAGAACCCATATTGGCAATACCAACACTGGTGATCGCCGCCGTAGGCTTCGCGGTCAATCTGCTTGCATTTCGTTGGCTGCATGGCGCCTCGGGTAATGCCAACGTGCAATCGGCGGCGCTGCATGTGCTCGGCGATCTGCTCGGTTCTGCCGCGGCGATACTGGCGGCGGCACTGGTGTACTTATTTGGCTGGCTTTACGCTGACCCGGTGTTGGCCTTGCTGATCATCGTGATCCTGGCGCGGGGCGCCTACCGCGTGCTGAAGGAATCGACGCACATTCTGCTGGAAGGTGTGCCGCACGATGTGGACCTGGCAGAAATCAAGCAGGTTCTTTGCGCCTCCATACCTCTGGTGCAGGAAGTTCATCATGTCCACGCGTGGGCGCTGACGGCTGAAAAACCGCTGCTCACCCTGCATGCACTGGTCTCCGAGCAAACAGAAGTGCAACCCATAGTGGCAGAGATCAAAAGCGTGTTGAATGAGAAATTTGGCATCAATCACTCCACAGTCCAGGTCGAAACCGGGCCCTGCCCTGACGACCACTGAGATCCATCAGGTGCCAAAACCGGGTTTCACGGGACTGCTGAGATTGCGGAAAGCAACCGACTATTCCTGGCAGGGCTTGCAGGCAGCTTGGCGCCATGAATCTGCATTTCGTCAAGAGTGCACGGTGAGCTTGCTACTTTTGCCGCTCGCTTTTGTGGTTGCTACGAGTTCACTGGAAGTGGCAGCGCTACTCGGAGTGCTGGCGCTGGTTCTGATAACAGAACTACTTAACTCGGCCATTGAAGCCGTTGTCGATCGTATCGGAGCAGAACATCACGAACTCGCCGGACGAGCCAAAGACATGGGCTCGGCCGCCGTTTTCGTCAGCTTGTTGTTAGCGGTCGGTGTGTGGACCACCATGTGCATTGAGAATCTCTGTTAAACAGCCGCCTGAGTGGGAAACTGTTCGCGTAGCACACGTTTCAATATTTTACCGCTTGGGTTGCGCGGGATCTCATCCACGAATACCGCCGCCTTCGGTAGTTTAAATGGCGCCAGCTTACCCAGACAAAAACCCAACACATCTTCTTCGCTCAGGCTGTCATCGCTTTTGACAATAATCGCCAATGGCGACTCACCCCATTTTTCACTCTGCTGGCCAATTACTGCAGCTTCAGTGATCCCGGGATGAGATGCCAACACGCCTTCAATTTCCGCCGGGTATACATTCTCACCGCCGGAAATAATCATGTCCTTAATGCGATCCTGAATCTCTACGAAGCCCTCGGCATCCATTGTGGCGACGTCACCGGTACGTAACCAGCCATCAACCAGCGTCTCTTTTGTGGCTTTCGGCTGATTCCAGTACTCGCGCATGATATGTGCGCCCTTGACCCAGATTTCACCCGCCTCTCCGGGTGCACACTCTTGTCCGTCATCGTCGACCACACGAACGTCCGTATGAAAAAATGCCCGGCCAGTGGAAGCCGGTCTTTTTATGGCATTCTCTGAGTCCATCACGCAGGCAGGACCGCAGGTTTCTGTCAGACCATAGACCTGCAGCAAACTAATACCTAACTCGTGGTAGCGTTGCACAAGGGAAACCGGCACCGGCGCAGCGCCGGTCATGATCCAACGCAGCGTAGAGTAATCATAGTGCTCAAACGGCACCTGAACCATGAAGTTCAGCATCGCCGGGACGGCAAGCCCGGTGGTAATCTTTTCTTCTTCTATCAATTGCCAGGCGCGTTCGGCGTCGAAAACGCGCATGACGATACTCGTCGCACCACGCCACACATTAACTGCCAACGGCGTCAACGCACCCACATGAAACATCGGCAAACAAGCCAGGTAACGGTCTTTTTCCTGATACTCGGCGGTGGCACCTATGGTCATCAAACCCCAAATTGCAGTGTTGTGAGTGTGCACCACACCCTTGGGTAACCCGGTAGTACCTGAGGTGTACATGATGTAGAGCATGTCGTCGTCTGCTCCACGTGGTTCTGGTTCATCTGTGGAGGCTGCATCTCTAAAGGTCTGATAACAGTCGGCGAAAGGCGCAGTCTCGGCTTCAGTATGAACCTGCAGCCATTGTTTGATATCCGTTTTGTCTCCACGCGCATGCAACTGCGTGACATTCTGCACAAACTCATCGCCAAATATGAGCCGCTCGGTGCCACTGTCTTTGAGGATAAACTCGAGTTCATCCGGCACCAGGCGCCAGTTCAACGGCACCACTACCGCACCGACTTTGGCCAACGCGTAGTAGGCTTCCATAAACTCCCGAGAGTTCATCAACAACAGCCCGACCCGTTCTCTCTTGCGTATCCCATCGGCCAACAATGCATTTGCCAACTGATTACAGCTTGCATTGAGCTCTGAGAAGGTCATGCGGAAACTCCCGTCACCTTCCACGTACGCTTCCAGATCCGGCGACAAAAAAGCCCGCTTGCTCAAAAATAGACCGAGATTGTTTTGCATGTCTTGCCCCTGTTGTTAACTGCTATCCCAGCCGTGCATTTTCAGCCAACAACAGCAAATTTGCCAAGTTTTTGTCTGCTCCGAGGACACCAATTCAGGCATCCTCGAGATAACGGTATAGACGTAACTATTTGTAACAAATTAGGCACGGACAATGCTTGCAATCAACATGAATGTTCATAGAACGCGCGCACCTTCCGCACTACCCTGACGGGGTCCGACATCGGACGCGGTAAGATTGGGCGTGGCATGACATCTCTCCCCTTCCTGCCCTTGCCATGGCACGCCCCTCCAATCTTTTTAGCCTGGACAAAACTCTAATTCGCGCTATTATTGTACAGATCTTGTATCTGGACAGCCCTGCCGTGGATCAGACCACCGAAAAAGACCTGTATCGGATCGGTACAGTTGCCTCGCTGACGGGTATTTCCGTCGAGAGATTGCGCGCCTGGGAACGGCGTTATGCTATGAGCCCGGCCCACAAAGCCGGCAAAACCCGTTTCTACAGCAAGCCGCAACTCGACCGTTTAAAACTAATCAAGCATCTGATCGACCAGGGGCAACCTATCTCCAGCCTGGCGGCCTTGACTGCAGAACAGTTGCAGGATCGAATCGCCGATCAGGAAATAGAGCCTGTGCTGCTATCCATGCATGCGCCAAAGGTCGGTTTGGTTGGACCAAATCTGATCATGCTCGAACAGCAAGCGCAACAAGGCGCTGTCAAACGGCGTATTGAAGTGGTATCACGCTGGGCAAACATGGATGCGTTTATCGCCGAACAAAGCAGTACCGATAATGCCCGGATATTAATCCTGCAGCTACCCGTGCTATCTATTCAAGCCATTGATACTGCAAGAGAATTAATGCCAAAGGCGAGAATAATCGTGGTCTATCAATTCGCTACTGCGCAGATGATCTCGAAGGTCCAGCAATATGGTTCTCCGACCTTGAAATGGCCGATTAGTTGGGCAGAGATCGAACATACCGCAATCAGTGAAAGCGGCTTATCGGCGCGATCAGGACGCAATGTACCACGGCGCTTCAGCGATGAAGAACTCATTGCCATCGCCGCCCAAAGTGAAGATCCCACCCATTGCCCGGAGTATTTGATCGAGGCAATCAATCAGCTCAACGCCTTCGCGACCTACGCAGATGACTGCGCGCAAGCGGCTGAAAACTCTCAAGCCTATCGCCATGTCCAGGCTGACGCTACGCAAGCCAGAGCGCAGCTCGAGCTCGCCCTGGACTCGTTAATCACAAACGAAGTTGAGATTGCTGCTGTTTAGCACCACCGCCGATGCTTCACTTGTTCTATTTCAGAACCTGTACAAAACATGTACAAATATAGAATATATCGTTGACTTGTTCAGTTTGTACTGTACACTGCTGCCCCATAGATAAGTTTTAAGGCGTGCAAGCAACTTCGTGTAGTCCTCCCTTTCAAGTGTCCTTCCCCCCAGAAGAGAAGTTGCATTCAGGCGGAACCCTCCGCCTGACACGCCCTTTTTACTTGCTCCAGCAAGTTAGAAACTGAACTCAAACCTTTAACCATCGCGCTTTCGGCTGTTTATTGTCCGCTATAAGCATTTGGTCCGCTATGGCGCTGTATTGCGGGATAGACTGCGGACGATGATCCAGATCTATAAGCGACATTTCATTATTGCGATGCACATCGCCCTATTGGCTGCCTGTGGCGGTGGTGGCAGTAGCGGCGGCAATCGCGCCGCAATCGACCCACCACCACCTGCACCGCCACCGCCGCCACCACCTCCTAACGAGGCGCCGGTCGCTGCGTTTACCCTCAACACCACCAGCGGCGATGCGCCATTGGTGATCACGGTCAATGCCAGCGGCTCTTCCGACGCAGACGGTGTAATAAGTAGTTACACCTGGGATTTCAATGGCGAGCCAGGCATCGGCGTCGTCGCTCAATTCGTTTTCAGGCAGGCGGGCAATTTCACCATTGGGTTGACTGTGACAGATGATGCCGGTGGTGTGGGCACCAGTTCGCGCAATATCACCGTGAGCACATCCGTGGCGACCTACACGCTGTCTGGCACCGTATCTATTCTAAGTTCCACCGCCGTCGACGGCGACGTAAACGACCGACTTACCACCGTGGTGGCCAACGACACCTTCGATCAAGCACAACAACTACTCGCCCCGGTTACCCTGGGCGGTTTCGCAAACGTTGCAGGCAGCGGCGAAAGCTCCGGCAATCTGTTCACTGATGGCGACCCTGCGGATTTCTATCACATCAACCTTAACGGCAACGAAGTCATCGCCCTGACTATTGCGGAATCGAGTGCTGACCTGGATCTTCGCCTGTGGGACGATCAACGCAACCTCGTCGACGCATCACTAGGTAGCACATCCACTGAAACCATCGCGACCCCCCAGGCGGGCAGCTATTTTATTGAAGTGGTGCCCATTGTCGGTGCCAGCAACTACCTGCTCCAGGTTGGCCAGAGCATCACCAACGCCACCAGTCATCGAACGCCGACGCGCATGTCCGACCCTTATGTGGCCGGGGAATTAATAGTTAAACGCCGTCGGTCATACCCGGCCGGCTCCACGCCACCACCCCTGACAGGTTTACGCTCGCTAGTGCAGCAATATGCGGAACCTTCCGAGCGGCCTGAAGCGGGGTTGTATGCGCTGGCAAATACATCAAAAATCGAACTCAATCTTCCCCAAGGCGTACGGCTTAGCTCGCAACAGCGATTGCGCCTGCAGACTCTGATCAGCTTGAAGACTATTCCACAAGACCCGGACGTCGAATACGTTGAATTAAACCTTCTCGCACAGGCTCATGCGACGCCGGACGATCCTTTTTACAGTTCGCAATGGCACTATCGGGCCATCAACCTGCCGCTTGCCTGGGACATCACAACCGGCACTGCCAACGTCATCGTTGCCGTCGTGGATACAGGCGTTCTGGTCAATCACCCGGATCTGAGCAGCAAGCTCATAGCTGGCTACGATTTCATCAGCGATGCGACAAGAGCGCGGGACGGCGATGGCCTTGACCCGAACCCCAATGACCCTGGAGATTTACAGTTTGGGAGTTCAAGCAGTTTCCACGGTACACACGTAGCAGGCACCATTGGCGCCGCAACCGACAATGGTGAAGGTGCCGCCGGTGTCACCTGGCAAACCAGCATCATGCCGCTGCGCGTCCTTGGTGTCGGCGGCGGTACCACATTCGATGTCGTGCAGGCCGTGCGCTATGCGGCAGGTCTATCAAACAATTCCGGCACGCTACCCATCCAGCGCGCTGACATCATCAACTTGAGCCTGGGCAGCAGCTTTTCATCACAAAGCGAACAAGACGCTTATACCGCAGCAATCCAGGCCGGCGTGATCATTGTCGCCAGCGCAGGTAATGAAACGACGGATGTACCCTCCTATCCAGCTTCCTATGACGGTGTCATTTCAGTCAGCGCGACCACCATCAGTAACAGCATCGCCAGCTACTCCAATTTCGGCAGCGCCATAGATATTGCCGCACCGGGCGGATCAAACATCACCGATCTCAACGGCGATGGCATCGGCGACGGGGTTATTTCGAGTATGGGCGATGACAGCGGCAACGGCCCGGTCGAATTCGGTTACGCGGCGTTGAGTGGCACGTCTATGGCAGCGCCACATGTGGCCGGGGTCATCGCGTTGATGAAAAGTTTGTACCCAACCCTCAGCACTGCAGAATTCAATGCGGCCCTGCTGGCCGGTGACCTGACAGACGACCTGGGCAGCCCCGGCCGTGACGACCAATACGGCTATGGCTTGATCAATGCGACCAAGGCGATATTAACGGCCCAGGCGTTGGCCAACGGACAAAGCAGCAATCCAGGCCCCATCATAACGGCGTCCGCCAGCACCTTAAACTTCGGCGCATTCCAAAACAGCCTCAATCTCACGCTGCAGAATGTTGGCAGCGGAAACCCCACCATCACCGCCGTATCTATCAGCGAATCATGGGTTGGGGTTACCGCCCCTGGTAGCAGCGACGGGCTGGGCGAGTACCAAATAACCGTTGATCGCAATGGCTTGAGTGAGGGTGCGTATCAGGCGACGGTGAACTTTGCCGCTGATGCCAATGATGTTGAGCTGACCCTGATCATGCAGGTTTCGAGTCTCAATTTTTCCGCAGACGCCGGTCTTTTTTACATCATTCTCGTTGACGAAGACGGCGATACCGCACTACCCGCGGTGTTGGTCAGTGCCTCCCAGGGCGAGTATCCATTTAGTGTGACCAATGTCCCTGCCGGAGAGTACCGGTTGTTTGCCGGCAGCGATGCGGACGATGATTCCAAACTATGTGATGCCGGTGAAGCCTGCGGTGCTTACTCAACCCTGGATGCGCCAGATTTCATCGCCGTCAACGGCGATCTGAACAACCTGGACTTCGAGGCTGGTTTTCGTGTCAATTTATCGACCAGCGGCAGCACCAACGGTCAGGGTGCTGCCCAGGACGAGTTGGGCATCGTCTTCGATAAAGCTCAAGTGACTGCCAACCCACAGCAGGCACCAGAGTGAAAACCTTGAATGTTTTACTCCTTGCGAGTGGATTTGGTCTGTTCGGCTGCAGTGGCGCGCCGGTAAACGTCACAGAGGTTCTGAACCACGCACAATGCCACGCGCTCGATAAAGGCTTTGCTCTCGTCAACATGTCCGAGCTACCGCGCATTCGCGGTGCACGTCTGCTCACATTGCCGGAGGCACCCCGGCACGAGCAGAATGTGGTGGCAGCAAAATTTTCATTGGTGGCGATCTTCAACGGCAACCAACCTACCACCGGCTATCAGTTTGAGCTGCTCTCCGCTACCGCCCACGGCCTGGAGGTGCGCTTGAATTACGCATGGCAGACACCTCCGCGTGGCAGTATGCAGGCACAGATGATCACCGCGCCGTGTTCGGTCGTGCAGATCGATCACGGCAATCAAGACGTAACAGTGAGCGCCTGGGTAGATGGTTCCGAGTTTGGCAGCCTGGAGCTCAAAGCCGCACTATCTCAGTAGCGCCAGCGCAGCGTCCGCGCGGGTACTGACGCTGTCTTTATAGACATCGAGATCGATATCCCTGTTTTCCCCCATGGCACCGACTAGATAACGCTTGTAGACACCCTGCCCGATAGCAGCCAGACGCCAGTGAGAAAACGCACGATAGTAGTTGATGCCCGAAAGGTCTCTGCCGGTGGCAGCAGTATAGCGTTGGCTCAGCACATCACGATCTGGAAAACCACCCACTGCGGTGGGTGTCGTGTCGCCCTCATTTTCACCGGGTTGTGTCCAGGCGTTGAGCAGATAACCCACGTCAGCCAGGGGATCACCCAGCGTGCACAACTCCCAGTCGAGCACAGCACGTAACTTGCCTGCATCGATGATCATGTTACCCAGCCGATAGTCACCGTGAACGATGGTCGCACCAATTTGCTCCGGCATTTGCTCGGCCAACAGTCTGCTGGTTTCTTCCATAGCCGGGATTTCATGGGTTTTCGACGCCTCCCATTGGCGATTCCAGCGTTTCAGTTGACGCGCCAGATAGGCTTCTTTGCGACCCAGATCACCGAGCCCGACCTGATCGGGATCAATCTGGTGCAGTTCCGCCAGCACATCAACCACCTGCAGTCCTAGATCATAACGTTGCTCGTTAGACAGCTGAGCAGCTATTTCCACATCGTGTAGAACCGGCCCAGAGACATACTCCATGACGTAAAAAGGCGCGTCATTTACCGACAGGTCAGTGCACAAACCGAGGGTTGCCGCGACCGGTATTGTAGAGCCTGCCAAAGCAGAGATGATTTTGTGTTCACGACCCATGTCATGAGCGCTTTCCAGCACGTGACCCAGTGGCGGTCGACGCAGGACGTAGCATTTACCCGCCGCGTCGGTCACTGCAAAGGTCAGGTTGGAATGCCCTCCGGCAATCAGTTCAAAGGACAGCGGCGTGGTCAACTCGGCAACGTTCTGCTCAAACCAGGCGGTAACATTTTCATTGTGAATGCCCTCAACATCGTTCATATGTAATCCCCGAGATGTTTCAATACCTTAAACAAGCGATTCTTAGTAGCTTGAGCGTAACGCTAGCATGTCAACAACAACAGCCCGAACTCATCCATCAGCGACGCCTGAAATGAGCCGCTACAGTTTGGCGTACCTGGCGCTAACCCTGATCGCGTGGTTTTTACTCGTTAGTTGTACATCTATCGAAATCGGCAGTCCGCGGGTTAGTAAACGCAATCCTCAAGCGGGTATTCTGCAGCTTGCCAGTGGCACCAGGATTGGTGTGCTGCCCAACCAGTTCAACTACACCGGTATCGCCAGTTACACCTGGCCCAACGGGGATAGGCAATCTGGTTCCTGGCAGGCAGGTAAGTTACAAGGCATGGGCACCCAAACCACTGTAGACGAGACCTACGTGGGTCAATGGCAGGATGGCAAACGACACGGTCACGGTGAGTTAAACACCGCCAGCGGTGTTCACTATGTCGGTGATTTCATTGTCGGGTAAGCCCAGGGCAGAGGCACCGAGACCACCAGCAGCGGCGTGTACCGCGGTGCCTGGCGTGCAGGCTTGCGGCATGGTCAGGGGCAATTCAACGACAATAATAACGCACAGTATCAGGGACAGTGGGTACAAGGGCTGCGTAACGGTTCCGGTCGCGCAGATTACGCGGACGGAGGTGTTTATGAAGGCAACTGGGCAAACGACAAACCCCACGGCTTTGGCCGTCGTTTTTACGCAGATACCGCGACCTACGAAGGCAGTTGGGAAAACGGTGAGCGTCAAGGATACGGCACCGCATTGAGCGTTGCCCAAGTGCAGTACGAGGGCATCTGGCGCGCTGATCAACGGCATGGCTTTGGCCGCGAAAAACGTCCGGATGGCAGCTACTTTGCTGGCTTCTGGCGACAGAACAAACGCCACGGCCAGGGCCGGGAGGTACACGCAGACGGCAGCGTACATGAGGGCCTATGGCAAAATGACAGCATCTCCGGTCCCGGCCGGCGTGCCAGCCGCGTCGGCATAACCATTTCGGGCACCTGGCAGGGCAATACCATTGTCGACGGCAACCAGGTAGCCAGTTCGTTGCTGGACTGGCTCATTGATCAAGCCCGCACCAAAGATCCACACGCACAATACTTCCTCGCCACCGCTTACATGGACTTCTTGCGACCACCCGCAGACCCAACCACAGCAAAAATATGGTTGCGACGGGCCGCCGCAGCAGGTGTCGCAGAAGCGCAATATCGTCTGTCTATATTACTGATTGATGAAGATGTCCAAGCTTCGGTGGCGTGGTTACTGGCCACGGTGCGTAACGAGGACATCGCCGACCCCAGCCGGGCGATTGACCTGATTCGCCCGTTAGTCCTGTATCTTGGCAACTGGCAACATCTGGATACCCTGGCAGCCGCACACGCAAGACAAGGTGAAACGGAGATCGCAGAACGTATGCAGGCCCAGGCCTTGCTGCAAGCCCGGACCCAGGCAGCATCCGAGCAGATGCTCAGTCTAATGTCGGCCCGGCTTGAACTTTACCGCCAAGATCAGGCCTATATTGAGTAGGTGCTAAGAACAGAAGCGGGGCGTAAGATTGAAATATGTATTCAAACGTAAGAGCCATTTTCATAGCGCTGTTGTGTTTGTGGACTGGACCAGCGCTTGCCGACACCACAGACGACAACGTCTGGCTGGTTGAGTTGGACGGGCCGGTGGGACCGGCCAGTGTAGACCTCATTGTTCGGACCATTGCCGATGCCAATGAGGCCGATATCGACGCCGTGATCATTCGCATGAATACCCCCGGCGGGCTCGATAAAGCAATGCGCGACCTGATAAAGACAATCCTCGCCAGTCAGGTTCCAATCATCACCTATGTCGCCCCCAACGGCGCTCGGGCAGCAAGTGCCGGCACCTACATCGCCTTCGCCAGCCATATTGCCGCGATGGCACCCGCAACCAATATCGGCTCGTCTACGCCGGTGAGCATTGCACCACAAGGCCTGCCGGCAACGCCCGGCAGCGAAGACGATCCACCCGGCGGTAGCGCCGCCAAGCCGTTAGATACAATGGGTAAGAAGATCATTAACGACGCCGTCGCCTACTTACAGAGTCTGGCAGAACTGCGGCAGCGGAATTTGCAATGGGCCGAAGCAACCGTGCGCGAAGGGGCAAATTTGCGAGCTTCGGCCGCCCTGGAAGCAAATGTTATCGACCTTATCGCAGACGACGTACCGTCATTACTTGAGGCCATCCACGGTCGTAGTGTTGCTGTTGCAAGTGGTGACCATACCCTCAACACCGCCTCCGCAAGCGTTCGCTACATTGAGTCAGATTGGCGCCATGATCTGCTCGCAGTGCTGACAGACCCAAGCATCGCCTACGGCTTGCTGATTATTGGTCTGTACGCATTGATGCTGGAGTTTTACAACCCTGGTCTCATCCTCCCGGCAATGACCGGGGTCATTCTCATTTTACTGGGTGCTTACGGTTTGCAACTGCTACCGGTCAACTACGCAGGTCTGGCTCTGGTAGTGCTCGGCCTGGTGTTGATGATCGCGGAGGTGATCACGCCCACCTTTGGCGTGCTCGGCGTTGGCGGCCTCGTTGCCTTCGCCATGGGTTCACTGATCATGTTCGACACCGAAGTACCGGGCTACGCACTGCCGATTACGATTATCGCCGGGTTTACTGCCACCACCGGGCTGACGGTGTTTTTGGTCGTCGGCATGGCCATCAAAGCCCGCCGGCAACCCATCGTGACAGGCATCGAAGCCATGCTGGGAGCCAGCGGCGTTGCGGCCACCAGCTTTGCCGAAGTCGACGGTCACTTCCAGGGTGACGTGATGGCATTCGGCGAAATGTGGCAAGCACACAGCGAACAACCGTTGGATAAAGATACCCCTGTGCGCATAGAGGCGATCAACGGTCTCATTCTGGACGTCAGCAAGGAGAATTAACCATGACCACCTTCACTACCCTTATCATTATTGCCGTTTTAGGCGCCGCGATATTGGCGTCAGCCTTCCGCATCTTGCGCGAATACGAGCGTGGGGTCGTATTCTTACTGGGACGATTCTACAAGGTGAAAGGGCCCGGTCTGGTCATCATCATCCCGGTCATACAGCAGATGGTGCGAGTCGACTTGCGCACCATGGTCACCGACATTCCCACCCAGGATCTGATTACCAAAGACAACGTCTCGGTGAAAGTAAACGCGGTACTTTACTACCGGGTTGTCGATCCTGAGCGTGCCATCATCAACGTTGAAAATTTTACCGAAGCGACCGGGCAGCTAGCACAAACCACTCTTCGATCTGTGTTAGGCCAGCACGAACTGGACGAGTTGCTGGCTGAACGAGAGCGCCTCAATCACGACGTCCAGGCGATTCTCGATCAGCAGACAGACCAGTGGGGTATAAAAGTATCCAACGTTGAAATCAAGCATGTCGATATCGACGAAAGTATGATTCGCGCGATCGCCAAACAAGCAGAAGCAGAACGGGACCGACGTGCGAAAATCATTCATGCTGAAGGAGAGGCGCAAGCCGCAGGCAAACTGGTCGAGGCGGCAACACTACTCTCCACCCAGGGCGGTGCAATGCAGTTAAGGTACTTGCAGACGCTGACCGAAATCGCCGGCGAGAAAAGTTCGACTATTGTCTTCCCCCTGCCTGTGTCACTCTTGGATGGGTTCGAAAAGCTTATATCGAAACCGTCCACAGACGACTGACGGTTTAAAAAAACAGGAGATCTAGTTGGGGGGTAAGACCTGGGCGCACGTATTCTTGTGCGCCAGCATGTTCTGGATGTGTAGTGCCGCCGCTGCGCACACCAACGTGGCTGTCGCGACCAATTTCCGCCTGACCACCGCCGCACTCGTCCAGGCGTACATGCAACAATCACAACATCAAGTGACGATCATCTCCGGCTCGACAGGCAAGCTCTACACGCAAATCCTGCATGGCGCACCGTTCGACTTGTTCCTCTCCGCAGACCAGACAAGACCTTTACAACTGGTTGAATCCGGTCTGGCGGTAGCCGCGTCAAGAAAAACCTACGCCTACGGTAGACTGGTATTGTTAGGAAACCGAACCGTCAACCTCAACAGCCTGACACAAGGGGATTTCCACCACCTGGCCATCGCCAACCCGAAACTCGCGCCCTATGGTGTCGCCGCCATGCAAACACTGGACTATTTGGGACTGTCCCACCAAGCACAATCAAAACTGGTACTTGGCGACAACGTCGGGCAGGCCTACGCTATGGTGGTCACAGGCAATGCTGATCTCGGTCTGGTGGCAAAATCGGTTGTGCGTGTCGAGGACCAAGCCAATACCTGGCAGATACCAATCTCTTACCATCAACCGATTCTCCAGGACCTGGTCATGCTGACCGCAGGCGCAGACAATGACGCAGCGCAAGGCTTTGCGGCATTTGTCCTGAGCCGTCACGGGCAGGCGGTTATCGAGGCGTTCGGCTATGGAACAACAAACCGATGATTGAATGGTCTGCGATTATCCTGACCCTGCAACTCGCGGCGTTCAGCACGACAATACTCCTGCTGCTGGGCACACCATTGGCCTGGTGGCTGGCAACAACCGCACGTCGTAGTAAACCGACAATAGAAGCGTTGACCGCTTTGCCATTGGTTCTGCCACCCACAGTACTTGGGTTTTACTTGCTCATTTTACTCAGCCCTTCTTCAGCCATCGGCGGATTCTGGTTGTCGCTGACCGGATCCACCCTGACCTTCAGCTTCAGCGGCCTGGTGATTGCATCGGTTATCTATTCCTTGCCGTTCATGGTGCAACCGCTGCATAGCGCATTTGAATCTCTCGGCCGCGCGCCACTTGAGGCAGCGGCCAGCCTGCGAGCGAGCCCCATAGATACGTTTTTCAGCATCGTCATACCGCAATGCAGGCGCGGCTTTCTGACCGCCATCGTACTGTCTTTCGCGCATACTCTGGGAGAGTTCGGCGTCGTGTTGATGGTTGGAGGCAACATCCCCGGACGCACCCGGGTCATCTCCATAGCGATCTACGAACACGTTGAAACCCTCAACTACGGTCAAGCTCACGCTTTGGCTGCGTTGTTGCTGGTCTTTTCCTTTGTGGTGCTGCTGGTGGTCTATACCACCAACAAGAAGTCTGTGGTGCGTATTGCCTAGTCATGTTGCATATTGATATCAACACCACGCTGAGCGATTTTGACCTCGAAGTTAACACCGACTTCCCGGCGCACGGAATCAGCGCCATATTTGGCCGCAGCGGTAGCGGTAAAACGACCCTGTTGCGCTGCATTGCAGGCTTTCACCCCTGTCATGGTCACATCTGCCTTGCCGGAAAAGATTGGCTGAATACTGACCAGCAGTTGTTTGTCGCCCCGCACCGGCGACAAATCGGTTATGTGTTCCAAGACGCGCGCTTGTTTTCCCATCTCGATGTCGCAGCAAATTTACGCTTTGCGCATAGTCGCGCCACCGCTAAACATCAATTTGAGCTAGACCAGGTAATCGACATACTCGACCTGCAGGGGTTACTGTCACGCGACATCCAGGACCTGTCCGGAGGTGAAGGACAGCGGGTCGCACTTGGACGCACGCTGCTCTGCCAACCTGAATTGCTGTTGCTCGACGAACCTCTTTCGGCGCTTGACCAAGGTCGTAAAACCGAGCTGTTGCCGTATATTAAATCCGTCTGTGACGCGTTAGATATACCCGCTCTTTTTGTCAGCCATGCCATTGACGAAGTCGCCCAACTCGCCGCACATACAGTAGTGCTGGAAGATGGGAAGGTGCAAAGCGCTGGACCGACATTAGAAGTGTTGGAACACCCGGGCCTGCAACGACTGACCGGCAGATTCGAAGCTGGTGTGGTGCTCAATGCCAGCATCACCAGCTATGACGAAGACTATCAACTCGCACAACTCGTCGTTGAGGGTCAGGCACTGGTTTTACCGATGGCTCATGCGCCTACCCTGCCCAGCAAAGTGAAGCTATTTGTGCGCGCCCGCGACGTGAGTGTCGCCACCGTACGCCCGCAAAATATAAGCATACGCAATGTCCTCCCGGGTAAACTGCTGACAATCAAAACAGAGCATACAACCCCGTTTGCCGAGCTAAGCATCGCCGTCGGCGCACAAGTATTGCACGCACGAGTAACTCGAGCGGCTGTCGCGGAACTGAATCTGGTGGAAAATTGCAATCTTTTCGCGCTCATCAAGTCCGTCAGTTTTGACCCCGACGACTGAAAAAGAAACGACTGAAAAAACACAGGAGACTAGTATGACAGCGATGACAACAATAACCCCCACAGCCGGCGCAAAAATGATGTACTTGATCAAACGTCGCGCCGACGCATCCAGGGAAGAACTGGTCGTGCATTGGTTTGCCAACCACATGCCCATTGTTATTGCCGGCCAGGCCGCCCAGGCCGAGCGCGGTAAACTTCACGCCAGCCGCTACATAGCCACTTTGTTTGATGCCGACGCCAGCGGCAATCATCCCTGGGACGGGGTCGCCCAGATATGGTGGCCACAGCCACTGCCGGCACCGAAGGTGCCATTTGGCGTCGTACCAACAGATACTTTTCAGCAAAAGGCAGAGCCCTATGTGCCATGGGCCACAACAGAATATGTCGTCATCGATCCATCGTCTGCGCTATCGATTGAGCCATTGACCCTGAACGAGCCATTTCCAACCACCCGCAGTGGCTTCCTGAAAATAACCTTTTTGGTACAAGCCAAAGCCGACACAGACTTCGACGCCTTTTTTCGCCACTGGTTGGATGTCCACGCGCCCAACGTGCGCGCCGTGATGGAATCCATTGGCGGCTTCGGCTACGTTGTCAGCCACTCTCAGCAGCCGCAACAAGAACCCTATGCAGGCATGGCAGAACTCTATTTTGAAGACTTGGCCAGTTGGCAACGCTTCAGCGAAGCGATCCGACCAGACGGCATGGAACAATGGCTTAGCGATGACGGCCTAGTGGTGCTGCACGCTCACACAGAAATGATTGGCATTGCCTGACGCCACAAATCTCGGGCCGGATTCGGACGCCAGTTACCATGAAAGCCAAACGGCAGCCGACACTTTCAGATATCTACGCCCACTGGACAGTGGTCTGAGCCCAGAGCATCCGGCCAGATAAAGGCATTTTTTACCCGTTTTGCCGCAGACGGCGAAGCGAATACATAGTCAATGCGCCAACCCACATTATTTTCCCGCGCACCGCCGAACTGTCGCCACCAGGTGTAATGACCTACCTCATCCGGATGTTGCCGGCGGAAGGTATCCACCCAGCCCGCCTCCTGCCACTGACTCATGACCAGACGTTCCTCGGCAAGAAATCCACTGGATTTCCTATTTGTCTTCGGCCGCGCCAGATCGATCTCTTCGTGCGCGGTGTTGTAGTCGCCGGTAACAAACACTGGTCCACGCTTTTTGAGTCGTTCAATGTGCTTGAAAACCGCAGCATAAAACCCCAGCTTATACGGCACCCGGCTGTTGTCCCGGTCGCGACCATTGCCTTTGGGAAAGTACACCGAAGCGACCGCCAGACGGCCAAAATGAGCAACGATGAAACGGCCTTCGATGTCGTATTCGGCGATTCCCAGTTCGCTTTCAACCCTCGACGGTGCAATGCGACTGTATATTCCGACGCCGCTGTATCCTGGCCTTTGCGCTGGTGCAATCACCGCATGCCACCCTGCAGGTGCAAGTACCTGAGGCTCAAGCTGCTCGGGAAAAGCCCGTACCTCCTGCAGGCAGACAATGTCTGCTGCGGATGACTCGAGAAAATTCACAAAACCCTTTTTCGCGCAAGCACGCAAGCCATTCACGTTCCAACTCACTATTCGCATGTCGTTCCCTCAAGGTTTTACTAGCGTCGTAAGAGCAGTGCGAGCCAGCGCATCAGGTTGAGAACATCTGCCAAGGCGGCGGACACATAAGTTAACGCCGCAGCGCGTAGTATCTTGCGCACTACAACCTCTTCCGCTGGCGCGATGTACTGCCCTTCGATAAGCATCGGCAGTGCCTTGCCAAAACTCGCATCCCACTCCGTCGGCAAAGTAACCAGATGCACCAGCATGCGTGCCACCAGCCCGGCAATACCCATAAGCACCAGCGCTGAAAAGGGTACCGGGTGACGAGTAATAACACCGACGATCGGCGCAGCCCATATCAGGCCGGTACTCAGGCGCGCTACGCGGTCGGCGAACGGTACCAGCTTGGTGCGCGCAGCCAGCCTGCGATCACCGTGATGGTGCTGTAACGCATGACCAACCTCATGCGCGGCTACCGCCACAGCGGTCAATGACTTGTTGTTGAAGTTAGCCTCAGACAGACGAACCATGCGAGCCTCAGGATCATAGTGATCACCCCCCGCGATTGCTTCTACGCCGACACCCTCAACCTCAAAGCGTTCCAGCAGATGTTGCGCCAACTCGCCACCTGTGCCGGGCAGCCCATCTATTTCATCGCCATGGGCGCGCATGACCCATTTGACCCACACCGCGGGTCCAAAAACCAGCGCGAGCACTACAACGATCAGCAGCAACCAGAGCATCGGGAATTACCAGGCTAATAGCCGGTGGTTTCGCGCTGCTTCTCCTGCACACCCCTGGCCGCAGACAACTCGCGGGCGGCATTCTTCATCATATGCCCGGACTCACTGCCCAGGGTGACGAAGTTAAAGCCCAACTCGAGATATTTCTGCGTGTACTCCAAGCCCCCGGTATGAATGCCGATGGCCACGTCATTGGCCTTACACACACTTTGTATGTGCTTAACCATTTCCAGATGTTCTTCCTGGGGTTGATCGCCAGAAACAGGCAGGCCCATAGCGAGCGCTAAATCAGCAGGTCCAATATAGACGCCGTTCAGACCCGGGGTGGTGACAATTTCCTCAACCTTCTCAATGCCTTCTTTTGTTTCGATCATGGCGATACAGGCAATCTGATCATTAGCCTCCTGCGCATAGCCCCGACCACCATACAAAGCGGCCCGAATCGGCCCAAAGGAGCGGTTACCCAGCGGAGGGTAGCGGCAGGCGGCCACTGCTTGCTCTGCTTCAGCTCGGTTATTGACCATCGGCACGATCACACCATAAGCACCGGCATCCAGAACCTTCATTATTTCATAGGGCTCATTCCACGGTACTCGCACCATCGGTGTTGCCTCGCTATTGGAAATCGCCGGCAGCATGTTTGCCAGATCGGGGTAATCGATCATGCCATGTTGAAGATCGACACAGACCCAATCAAAACCCAGCTTGGAAATCGCCTCAGCAGAATAGGTATTTGCCAAAGACAGCCAACAACCTATTGTCTGCTCGCCACGCCGCCAGGCACTCAATGATGTATTTTCGCGCATTATTTCTCCTGAGAATTTTCTATCTGTGGAAAACAGTACCTGCTGGTGTATCAGCCTTCAATAGGTGCTGGTTGCCGGGCGATTATTCAGTCGCTCAGACTGGTGAGTGACGCAGCCATGTTACCGTAGCGACGTTGCAGATCATCAAATGTGCCGAGGCGTTTCGCTTTGCGCAAACTTTTACCGGCTGATTCGTGATCATCCAACTGTCGCTCGGCCAGACTCTTCAAATAGTGAAAGCGCGGATTGCGGCGTTTCAACCGTATCGCCTTATCTATGGCAGTTAATGAGCGCTGATAGTTTTTTTCTTCGTAGGCAGTTTGCGCTACGGCAAAATGAAAATAGGGATTTCTCTGCCGGTAGGATTTGACCTTCCGCTTGAGAATATCTGCTTTTTCAACTTGCCCCAGTGCACGATAGCTGCGTTCCATACCAGAGAGAATGATCTTCTCCCGCGGCTTCAGCTGCTGGGCTATTAGATAGGCGCCAATCGCCGACTCATGCACTCTATGTCGACCATAAAAGGCGCCAAGGTTGATCCATAGATCTGCATTACGTGGTTCGCTGAGAATGCCACGCTGCAGGTAGGCAAAAGCCAAACGGTCATTACCCGCTAGTATTTGATCGACAGACAGATTTGCATAAAACAGGGACGCGGCAAAAGCGTCGGTTACTTTTGTCGTCCGGGCATCAGGATCCGCGTCCACCTGATTGAAATCGATTGTGTAGCCGCTATTGTGCGCCTTATCGAAGCGGGGTCCTTCAACGAGGACATTAATGTGATTATTTCGAATCAATAGACCGATATCCACATTCCAGGTCGGGTGCTGAATTCTGGCGATCTGAAAACTAACTTTCAGATTCACCTCCCGGGCCAAAGCGACAAACAAGTTCGTGTATGAGAGGCAGTTGCCTACTTTTGATTCAAAGGTCGCAGCCGCCGTGTTGGTTATCGAAGCATCGTATTTGTTCTCGAAAAAACCCGACTTGCGAAGCCGTTTGAGCAACCGGTTAAAGCGCATGATCGACAAGCGGGCATCACCAATGTTGCCTACATAGGCGACCATCTCTGGTGTGGTGCCCAATATATCGAAGGCAGGGGACTCGTTAACGTCAACGATTTCGCCGAATATAGCGCGTCC
>SMVB01325159.1_pt1 | contig 24226 bp, 14 predicted proteins | sample 2456461 | NCBI WGS metagenome assembly SMVB01 (sample SAMN11095934, study PRJNA526329) | marine sediment metagenome | biome: Marine sediment; feature: Surficial sediment; material: Deep marine sediment; isolation source: Hadal surficial sediment | place: Pacific Ocean | collected 2014-05 | depth...
ATCGAGGAGCTCGTGCTCGCGGCCGTGAGCACGGGCCGGGGTGCGGGCGATGCCGCGCCCGCCGGAGGCGCGTCGTGACCGGCGGGCACACGAGTGCGCCCACGGCGCCGGGGTTCCTCGCCGGGACGCGCGTCGTGTTCGCACGGGAGCTCGCCGCGACCTTCGACTCGAACATCGCCTACGTCGCGGCGATCGGGTTCCTGCTCCTCGCGTCCTCGCTCTTCATGAACGAGTTCTTCCTCGTGGGACGGCTCGACATGACGCCGTTCTTCGAGCTTCTCCCGCCGCTGTTCGTGCTGTTCCTGCCCGCGATCTCGATGCGCCTCTGGGCCGAGGACCGGCGGACGCGCACGTTCGAGCTCCTGGTCACCCTGCCGCTCCGACCCTTGCAGCTCGTGCTCGGCAAGTACGGCGCAGCGTTGGGACTCTTTGCGGTGTTCCTGCTCGGCACGACGCCCATCGTCGTCATGTTGTGCGCGCTCGGCGATCCGGACCTGCTCCTGATCGCGTCGGGCTACCTGGGCGCGTTCCTCTTCGGCGCGCTCCTGCTCGCCATCGGCGCGCTGCTCTCGTCCCTGTCGAGCGACCAGATCGTCGCGTTCATTCTCACCGCGCTCGTCTCGTTCGCGCTCGTCGTCTCGGGCGACGAGCGGGTGGTCGCCGTCCTCGACGGACTCGTCCCCGCGCTCGCGCCGGGCACCTGGATCGCCGCGACGCTCTCGGCCCTGCCGCACTACGAAGCCTTCGTGCGCGGCGTCGTCGAGCTCTCCGCGCTGCTCTACTTCGTGGTCTTCAGCGCGGCCATCCTCGCGCTCGGCGCCCTCGTGGTGCAGAGGCACCGCACGTGAGCGCGCGCGAGCGGATCGCGATCCTCCTCGCGGCCCTCGTGCTCGCCGCGTGCGCCGGCTACGCGGCGCGGATCGCGGGACACACCGGCATCCGGGCCGAGTGGCGCCGGACGAAGATCGCCGCGATCGCCCCCGAGACGGCGGAGCGGCTCGCGCACCTGCAGGGCGACGTGCTCCTGTCGTACTTCGCCACCCCCGCGCGCGAGATGCCCGCGCACCTCGCGCGCGTCGAGGAGGGTGTCGTGCTCGTGCTCGAAGCCCTGAAGCGCGCGTCGGACGGCAGGCTCGACTACCAGGTCGTGCACCCCGCGGACGACCCCGAGCTCGAGGGTTGGCTGGATGCGGTCGGCATCGCGCCGTTCCGCACGCGCCGCGTCGAGCGCGACGGTTACGTCGAAGAGGAGGTGTGGTCGACGCTCCAGATCGCCTACGGTGCGCGCCCCACGGCGACGGTCAGCGCGATCGCCGAAGAGCACCTGCCGCGCCTGCAGTCCCTCATCCTCGCGCGCCTCGACCAGCTCGAGGCGCCGCGCGCGCCCGTCATCGCGCTCGACGTGCCGCACGCCGCGGACGGCGCGGGGACGTTCGATGAGCTCACGGCTCTGCTCCGCGCCCGCGCCGACGTCCGCATCGTCGACTTCGACGCGGAGGCGACGCTCCCGGACGATGCCGACCTGTTCTTCTGGATGGAGCCGCGCAGCGCGACGCCCGCGCACTTGCTCGCGCTACGCGAGTTCACCGAGCGCGGGCGCAGCGTGGTACTCGCGGGGAGCCGCCTCCGGCTGGAGCCGGCGGGCGTCAGCGCGGAGGGGCGCGCCGCCTGGCGCACCGCCCCGTCGGGCTACCCGGCCGAGGTTCTGCTCGGCAGCATCGGGCTGCGGCCCCTCGCGGGCTTCGCGCTCGACGGGTTCTGCGCGAGTCCCCGCTCGGAGGGCACGGAGGCGCCGGTGCTCGAGCCCTTCCGCGTGCGCTGCATCGCCCCCAATCAGGACTTCCGCAGCATGCGCGGACAGCCGAACGCCTCGCTCCTGTTCGAGGTGCCGACGGTCTTCGAGCCCGACGGCGCGCGGCTCGCGGCGCTCGGCCGGCGCGCCACCGTGCTCGCGACGACGTCGAACCGCTCGTGGCTCGGCGCGCCGCCGACCGGACCCTTCACGGCCGACGACTTCCCGCCCGTCGCGGAGGATCTCGGCGCGAAGCGCGCGCTCGCGGTGCTCGTCGAGGGCGACGACCCGGCGCGCGGTGCGTTCGTCGTGCTGGCGGCGTCGACGCCCTTCGCCGACGGGCAGCTCGCCCGCTCAGGTTTCGCCCACCGGAAGCTCGCGGGCATACTGCTCGATACCCTGGCCTCGGACGAGCGCCTCGCCCTCAATCGCACGGCGCTCACGGCGGCCGAACCGCTGGCGCAGTTGGGCCGCGGCGAGCGCGCACTGTGGCGCGCCTTCGCGTGCGGCCTCGTCCCGCTCCTGCTCGCGGCCATCGCGGGCGCGCGCAGCGCGCGAGGACGGACGCGCGGCGCCGCGCGCGACGGTGCCTGGTGGCACGTCGCGCTCCTCGGCTCCGGCGCCGCGCTCTTCGCGGGCGCCCTCGGCGCCTTCGCGCCCCGCGCGGGGTTCGACCTGACGCGCGACGGGCGCAACGCGCTCGCCCCCGAGACGCTGGACATCGCCCGCGCACCCGGTCCACCGCTCGCGATCGAGCTCGTCTTCAGCCCGGAAGACCGCTTGCCGCCCGAGCTGCGCCCGCTCGTGCGCCGCGCCCGTGACCTCACCGCGCGCCTCGCCCGCGCCGCGCCCGGGATCGAGCTCCGGAGCATCGCTCCGGACACGGCGGACCTCCCGGCGCTCGGCGTCCGCCCCTTCCAGATGACGTCCACGTTCGACGAGGTCACGACGGTCCGGACGCTCGTCAGCGCCATCCGGATCGTGCGCCAGGATGGGCGCGGGCTCCCCGACAACCTGCCGTGCGAGAGCCTCGCGAGCTTCGAGGACCTCGAGTTCCGCCTGGCCCGCGCGCTGCGCCGCGCCCGCGCCCCCGAGCCCGAGGCGGCGCGCATCCACGTGGCGGTCGCCTGCGACGTACCGCGCCTCTCCCCCGCCGAGTCGCTGCTCGAGTACACGCAGCTCGGGCTCTTCGCCCCGACGCAGGGCGACGTCTACGGCGCCGCACGGGCCGCGCTCGCGCGCGACGACTTCCGCGTGACCTTCGTCGATCCCACCGCGCCCGTCCTGCCCGCGGATACCGACGTCATCGTGTGGCTGCAGCCCCGCCGCTCGATCACGCCGATGCTCGAGGTGGCGGCCGGGTTCCTCGCGCGCGGGGGTGCGCTGATCCTCGCGGCGCAGCACTTCGACATCATCCCGAGGCAATTCGGCGAGAGCCGCGCCGCGTTCTGGCCGCAGCCGCAGTTCGCCGACGTCGAGCGCCACTACTTCGGTCCGCTCGGCGTGGAGCTCGTGCGCGAGGTCCTGTGCGACGAGCTCTCCGCGCCGCTCGCCGTCGACACGATCGCCACCGGCGAAGCGCCCCCGAGCCCATTCCAGATCCGTGCCGCACTCTCCGGCACGGCGGCGGGCGCGGATCCGACGCGCGGCCTCGGCGACCTGCTCTTCCCCGCCGGCAACCGCCTGCGGCTCGACACGGAGCGCCTCGCGGCGCACGGTCTCCGCGCGCGTCCGCTCGTCTTCACATCGGGCCGCGCCTGGACCTACGACTGGCGGGGCGGCGTGCTGCCGGCCGAGGTCCTGCAGGGTCGCGGCGCGCTCCCGCCCGCCCCGGACGACGCGCGGCGCTTCCTCCCGGAGCCCGCGCCGCTCGTCGTCCTCGTCGAGGGCCGCTTCCCGGCCTTCGATCCCGAAGCCGAGGAGCCCCAGCTCGCGCTCGTCCCACAGGTGGGTGGCGCGGAGGGCAAGCTGCTCTTCATCGGCTCCTCGCAGATGTTCCGCGGCACGACCCTCGCGGCGGACGGGTTCCGCCACGACCAGTTCCTGGTGAACGCCGTGACGGCGCTCACGCTCGGCGAAGAGTACCTCGCGATCCTCGCGCGCCGGCCCGTCTCCGTCGGGCTCGGGTACGTCGCGCCGGAGACGCGGCTCGCGTGGCGCACCGTGGTGATCGGCGCCGCCCCGCTCCTGCTCCTGCTCGCGGGTCTCCTCTTCCGGATCCTCTCCGGCGGGCGCGGCTCACGTGCACCCCGTGCGGCTCGCGTGCGAGGCGGACCGTGAAGCTCTCCCGCCTGCTCTTCCTGGCGAGCCTCGCGCTCGCCGCACTGGCCGCTTTGGAGCACGCCCTGGAGCGCCGGTCCGAGAGCGCGCGGCGCGCCGGCGTGCGCGTCGAGCGGCTCGTCGACCCCGCGCAGAAGGAGGGCGTCACGGTCGCCGCCGTCACGCTCGGGATCCCGGGTCGGCCCGAGCTCGTCTACGCGCGCTCCCGCGGAGAGTGGCGGTGCATGAGCGCCTTCGGCGCGCCCGTCGCGATCGGGCAGCTCCAGGGCCTGCTCGCGAGCTTCCTCGAAGCGCGCGGCGTCGTGCGCGCGCGATCGAACGCGGCGGCGGCCACCTACGGCCTCGCCGAGACCGCCACCCTCGTGCGCTTCCACGGCCCGAAGATCCTCACGGCGGAGGACCGGGACGTGCTCTTCGCGTTCGAGGTCGGAGCGTCCGTCGCCGGGGGCGCGCTGGGCCGTGCCTTCGTGCGCGCGCTGGACTCCGGCGCGATCCTCGAGATCGACCACGACCCCACGCGTTTCCTCGCGTGGCCGGAGGGCCAGGCGTTCCCGCCGCTGCTCGACGAGCGCCTCCTCGCCGGCGCCTGGCCGCGTGGCGTCCAGGGCTTCGAGCGCATCTTCGTCGACTTCGAGAGCGGCGCGAGCCTCGAGCTGGCGCGCCGCCCGGCCCCGGATGCGGGCGCCGAGGGGGGGCTGGGCGAGTGGGTCGCGCGGGACGGCACACGGGAAGTCGTCGCGCTCCCCTATCGCCTCGCAGGTTTCCTGAACTTCCTCGCGCGCGCGACGTTCACGGGCCTGGCGGACCCGCGGGACGCCGCCGGCCTCGGCCACGACCCACCCTTCGCGCGCGTGACGATCGTTCCAACAGGGGCCGAGCCCCTGGAGCTCACGGTCGGGAACGCCATCGACGCGGAGGGCACGGTGTTCGTGGCGAACGGCGCGAGCGGCGCCCTCGTCCAGACGAGCGCAGAGTCCGCCCGCCTCCTCGCCCCGACTCTCACCATGATGGTCGACACGAACATCCCCAACCCTTGGGAAGTTTGGCTCTCGCGCTGATGCGCGCGCCGTCCGCCGTGCGCTCCCTGCTCCTGCTCGCGTTCGCCGGCGGCCTGATCGTAGGCGGCGGACTCATCGCGCTCCGGCTCGGGGCCGGAGTCGTGGAAGCGGAGGACCTCGCGCCGGAAGTGGCGGGCGCCCCCGCACCCCGAACGAGCGCGGATTCGCCGCTCCAGCTCGTCGACCCGGAGCCCGCCCAGCGCCTGGCCCTCGGCGAGCCCGAGCTGGACTCTTCGCAAGCAGAGGAGCCCGCGCCGGGCGGCAGCCACATGCTCGCCCGCGAGGACAACCGCACGCTACTCTCAAAGTTCGTCGGGGACGACCCCGTCGCCCGCGGCACTTTTCCCTCGGGCGCGCTGCAGTTCGAGGCGAACCGGGTCCGAACGGCGGTGGGCGAGTGGATCCTCGACGGCGCCTGGGCCTCGTTCTACGAGCACGGCCAACAAGAGGAGCAGGGCACCTACCAGCGTGACCGCGAGGTCGGACAGTGGGAGTGGTGGTACGACAACGGCCAGAAGATGGCCGTCGGCACGTTCGTGAACGGAGCGCGCCAGGGCCGTTGGTCCTTCTGGTACCCGGACGGCACGAAGCAGATGGACGGCTACTACCGCGACGGCGCAGGCTCCGGCCGCTGGGTCCACTGGTACCGCAGCGGCTTCAAGCGCGCGGAAGGCGACTACATCGACGACGAGCTCGCCGGCTACTGGAAGGTGTGGAACGAGGACGGCTCCCTCGACCACGAGCGCACGGGGATCTACGAGGCCGGCGTGAGGGTCTCGGATTAGAAATCCGGAGGCGGATCGCCTCGACCTGCTGTCAGACGGGACTGTCCAACAAGCGTACGGTGGAGGAGCGTCTACAGTCATGAATGCGCTCCGTGTGATTTCCCCCTACAAGCACCTCGGCATGTGGGTCTTCGATGACGAGCGGGCGGGCTTGGTCCAGGAGCCGTTCGTGGCGGGCGCGGACACTCTCATCGACCATGCCCTTGCCGCGAAGGGCATCCATGGGGATCGCGGATTCCGACTGATGTTCAGTGCGAGCGAGTTCCCAGGCTTCGACTATCGGCTCACCTGGGCTCGCGAGGGTGAAGGGGGCAACTGGTACTACTCCGACGACTTCAAGATGGAAGCGTGGCTATGCCCCGCTCTCTTCAAGTACTTCGACGAGGCCCCCGAGGCGCTCTATGCGGAATTCAAGCCAAGGGCCACCGAACAGGCCGACTGAGCGTACGAATCCTGGTTCCTAGCCCTCAGTCCTCGCGCGCGTAATACGCGCACGCCGTGGAGATCGGACACTCGTCGCAGTGAGGCGCCGAGTGCTTGCACGTCACCTGCCCGTGTTTGCGAAGGAGGTGGTGCGCGCGGACTCGAGCCGGGCACGTCGCGGCGAGCTCCGGCTCGGCGGCAGCCTGCGCGGAGCGGTACGTCGCCGCGTAGCTCTTCGCCTCCTCGCCCCAGCCCAGGCGCACGAGCACGCGCAAGCCGTTCGACTCCAGGGCGAGGTAGGGGTGGGCGCCCCTGAAGAGCAAGATCTTCTGCGCGCCGGGCTCGCCGATGCCCGGAAAGCGCTTCAGCGCCCGCCGGGCCTCGGGGGTGGGGCGCGCGAGGACGCTCTCGAGCTTGCCCCCATGGTGCTCGAGCGCGATGTCGGCGCACTCCGTGAGCTTCGACACGCGCCGCTCGGGGTGCATGCCGCCGAGGACCGTCACGTCGAGCAGGGCCTCGCGCGACGCGGCCCGGATGGCTGCCGGCGTGCGGCCCACTTGCTTCACGAGCGCCAGGAACGCCGTCTCGCGCTGCTCGTCGGAGACGAGGTAGGCGACGTTCTCCCAGAGGACGAGCTCGAAGGCCGACTTCGCGGGCGGCGGGCGCTGGACGCCGTGGCGCTGCTCCAGGCGATCCAGGAGCCTGGCGAGCTTCTTCCGTGGCGCCATGACCGCACGAAGGGAGCACCCGCGGGTGCCGGGCGGTTGCCCTGTGCGCCGTCGCTCCCCGCTCCTATCATGGGTGGTCCGCGGGGCCGGCGAAGTTCCCTCGCGCCCGTCCGCATGCCCCTCCGCCCCTACTTCATCGCGTGTCCAGCGGCCCTGCTCCTCGGCCTCGCCGGGGCGCAGTCGGGCGCGGGCGAGGGCGGGCGCGACGACGCGGGCGGCGTCGACTTCACGCGCGACGTGCGCCCGATTTTCGCCGCGCACTGCTACCGCTGCCACGGGCCGGAGAAGCAGAAGGGCGGCCTGCGCCTCGACCGGCGCAGGGGTGTCCTGGAGGGCGAGCTCGCTGTCGTCGAGCCCGGCGACCCCGCGCAGAGCTACCTCTTCGAGCTCGTGACGAGCACCGACGACGACGAGCGCATGCCGTCCGGGGAGGACCCGCTCGGGCCGGAGGAGCTCGCCACGCTCGAGCGCTGGATCGCGGCGGGCGCCGAGTGGCCGCTCGCGGCCGACTCCGCTGCCGAGACCGTACGGCACTGGGCCTACGTGCCGCCGGTGCAGCCGGACCTGCCCGAGGTGCGCGCGGCCGAGTGGCTGCGGACGCCGATCGACTCGTTCGTGCTCGCGCGCCTCGAGGCGGAGGGCCTCGCGCCGTCGCCCGAAGCGGATCGCGCGACGCTGGCGCGCCGGCTCGCCCTCGACCTCATCGGGCTGCCGCCCACGCCGGAGGAGGTCGACGCCTTCATCGCCGACGAGGGCGATGGAGCCTACGGGCGGCTCGTCGATCGGTTGCTCGCCTCGCCGCACTACGGCGAGCACCGCGCGCGCCTGTGGCTCGACCTCGCGCGGTACGCGGACAGCCACGGGTACGAGAAGGACGAGCCGCGCACCATGTGGCGCTACCGCGACTGGGTGATCGAAGCGTACAACCGCGACCTCCCGTTCGATGAGTTCACCATCGAGCAGCTCGCGGGCGACCTCCTGCCGGAGCCGACGCTCGACCAGCGGATCGCGACGGGCTTCCATCGCAACACGATGGTGAACGAGGAGGGCGGGATCGACCCGGAAGAGTTCCGCGTGGCGGCCGTCATCGACCGCGTCAACACGACGGCGGCGGTGTGGCTCGGCACGACGCTGCAGTGCGCGCAGTGCCACGACCACAAGTACGACCCGTTCACGCAGAAGGATTACTACCAGTTGTTCGCGTTCTTCAATGGCACCGAAGACGTGGGCGTCGCGCCGATGATCCCCGCGCCCACGGCGGAGCAGGCAATGGAGCTCGAGCGCCTCGCCGGACGCGTGCGGGAGCTCGAGGCCGAGGCCGCGGCGCCGGACGCGGAGCTCGACCAGGCGCAGGCGTCGTGGGAGGCGGAGCTCGCGCTGGCGCTCCCAGCGCCGCCCGAGTGGCGCGCGCTCGAGGTGCTCGAGGCGACCTCCGCGAGAGGCGCGACACTCGAGCGCGCGGACGACGGCTCGATCCTCGTCGCGGGGCCGAACCTCGCGACGGACACCTACGACCTCGTCCTGCGGCCCGGCGCGGGCTCGATCACGGCCTTGCGCCTCGAGGCGCTCCCGCACTCCTCGCTCCCCGGCGGCGGCCCGGGCCGCGCGGACGACGCGAACTTCGTCCTGACGGGGATCACGGTCGAGCTCGAGAATCCCGGGGACGGCAGCGCGCCGCGGCCCCTCGCGCTCGCCGGCGCCACGGCGGACCATCAGCAGCCGGGCGGCTTCCTCGCGGCGCGCGCGATCGACGGCGATCCGGAGACGGGTTGGGCGGTCGGGGGGAAGGCGATGGGCGAGCCGCGCGAGGCCATGTTCGCGCTCGCCGCGCCCGTGCTCGTCACGGATGGGACGAGGCTCCACGTGCGCCTCGCGTTCGAGTCGCGGTTCGCCGGCTCCGGACTCGGGCGCTTCCGGTTCTCGAGCACGGACGACGCACGCTTCGCCGCCGGCCTCGCGCTCCCCGCCATGGGCCCGTGGTCGAGCGTGGGTCCCTTCCCCATCGAGCAGGGACCCGTCGCCCATGCGACCCCCTTCGCGCCCGAGATCGAAACCACGACCGGCCGGCCGTTCACGGACCACTACGGGGACGGGACCCTCGCCTGGGACGTGCGCGACGAATGGCGGGACGGTGAGCTCCACGAGTTGCGCGACGTGAAGGGCGTGACGTATCTCCGGCGGACGATCGAGAGCGACAGGTCGCGCTCGCTCACTTTGCACTTCGGGAGTGGCGACTCGTTCAAGGCGTGGCTCAACGGCGAGCTCGTCGGGGCCAGCGACGCCGCGCGCGACGCTGCGGCGGATCAGGATCGCATCCGGGTGCGCCTCACCCCGGGCGAGAACCGGCTCCTCGTCAAGGTCGTGAACCACCGCGGCACCTCCGGCTTCTGGTTCGATGCCAGCCCGCTCGCAGACGGCGGCCTCACGCATGCGCTCGCGCGCGTCCTGTTCACGCCCGACGAGCGCCGGACGGCCACGGAGCGCGCCGCTCTGCGCGATCACTACCGGAGCATCGTCTCCGACCACGGCCGGGCGCTCCTCACGAAGCTCGCTGCCGCGCGCGCCGCCCGAATCAGCTTCGAGGCCGAGCTCCCGACCACGCTCGTGATGCGCGAGCGCGCCGAGCCGCGCCCGACGCACGTGCACCGGCGCGGGAACTTCCTCGCGCATGGCGAGCGGGTGGAGCGCGACGTCCCCGCGGCCCTCCCGCCGTTGCCCGTGGGCGTCCGACGCGACCGGCTCGCGCTCGCGCGCTGGCTCGTCGACGAGGGGAACCCGCTGACGGCGCGGGTCACGGCGAACCGGATCTGGGCCGGGATCTTCGGCATCGGGCTCGTCGCCACGGGCGACGACTTCGGCAGCCGCGGCGACGCGCCGAGCCACCCGGAGCTGCTCGACTGGCTCGCGACCGAGCTCACGCACCGCGCCTGGAGCGTGAAGTCCTTCCTGAAGCTGCTCGTCACCTCGGCCGTCTACCGGCAGTCGTCGCGCATCACGCCGGCGCTCCTCGCGCGCGACCCCGCGAACCGGCTGCTGGCCCGCGGGCCGCGCATGCGCGTCGACATCGAGGTCGTGCGCGACAACGCGCTCGCGATCGCCGGCATCCTGGCGCGCGACATCGGCGGCCCGAGCCTCTTCCCCCATCAGCCCGAAGGCACGTGGGTCGCGGCGTACAGCGCCGCGGTGTGGCGGTCGATCCGCGACGAGCATCTCTGGCGGCGCGGCCTGTACACGTTCTGGCGCCGGACAGCGCCCTACCCGACCTTCATCATGTTCGACGCTCCGAGCCGCGAGGTCGTGTGCACGCGCCGCAACCGCTCGAACACGCCCCTCCAGGCGCTCGCGCTCCTGAACGACCCGGCCTTCGTCGAGGCCGCGGCGGGCCTCGCCCGACGGCTCCTCCGCGAGGCCGGGCCCGAGCCGGCGGCCCGCATCGAGCGCGGGTTCCGGCTCTGCGTCGCGCGGCCTCCGCGCCCGGAGGAGCTCACCGTACTGCTCGAGCTCTACGAGCGCGAGCGCGAGCACTTCCGCGGCGACGCCGATGCGGCGCGGCGCCTCGCCTCGGTGTCGGACGTCCTCCCGCACGGGGACGACCCGGCCGAGCTCGCCGCGTGGACGATGGTCGCCAACGTGCTCTTGAACCTCGACGAGACGATCACGAAGAACTGATCATGGACATTCCCAAGGCTCGCGCGGCGACGCGCCGGTGGTTCCTGAAGCAGTGCTCCGTCGGAGTCGGCCAGCTCGCGTTGGGCGCACTGCTCGCGCGGGACGGGCTCGCGTCGGCGCCGAGCCGTACGCTCGCTCGTGGCGAGCGGGCACCGCACTTTGCGCCCAAGGCGAAGCGCGTCCTCTACTTGCACATGGCCGGCTCGCCCTCGCAGATCGACCTGCTCGACGCGAAGCCCAAGCTCCAGGAGCTGAACGGCGAGGTCGTGCCCGAGAGCCTCATCGCGGGCGAACGGTTCGCGTTCATCTCGGCATCGCCGAAGATCCTCGCGTCGCCGTACTCGTTCGCGCGCCACGGCCAATCGGGACAGGAGATCTCCGAGCTCCTGCCCCACCTGGCCGGCGTCGCCGACGAGCTCGCCATCGTGCGCTCGATGCACACGGATCAGTTCAACCACGGCCCCGCGCAGATCTACATGAACACGGGGCACTTCCGGATCGGGCGGCCGAGCATGGGCGCGTGGCTGTCCTACGGCCTCGGCTCCGAGAACGAGGACCTGCCCGCCTTCGTGGTCCTGCTCTCGGGTGACTTCGCCCCGAGCGGCGGCTCGTCCTGTTGGGGCAGCGGCTTCCTGCCGACGATCCACCAGGGCGTCCGCTTCCGCTCGTACGGCGACCCGGTGCTCTTCCTCTCGAACCCGGACGGCGTCGACGGCGCGACGCGCCGACGCTCGATCGACGCGATCAACGCTCTCAACACGATCCAACTCGAGGACGTCGGCGATCCCGAGATCGCCACTCGCATCGCCCAGTACGAGATGGCGTTCAGGATGCAGACGAGCGTGCCCGAGCTGCAGGACCTCCGCTCCGAGCCCCAGGCGGTCCTCGACCTGTACGGCGCGGAGCCCGGCCGGCCCTCGTTCGCGAACAACTGCCTGCTTGCGCGCCGGCTCCTCGAACGCGGGACGCGCTTCGTCCAGATCTACCACTGGGGCTGGGACACCCACGGGTCGGGGCCGGGCGACGATATCATCAAGGCGCTACCCGAGCGTTGCCAGGAGACCGACCGGGCCTGCGCGGCACTGCTCATCGACCTGAAGCGCCGCGGCCTGCTCGAGGACACGCTGGTCGTGTGGGGCGGCGAATTCGGCCGCACGCCGATGAACGAAGAGCGCAACGGCTCGACGTACCTCGGGCGCGATCACCACCGGCGCTGCTTCACGATGTGGCTGGCCGGCGCCGGCATTCGGCCCGGGATCACGATCGGCGCGACGGACGAGCTCGGGTACGACATCGTGGAGGACCCGATCTCCGTGAACGACCTGCACGCGACGATGTTGCACCTCCTCGGTCTCGACCACGAAAAGCTCGTGTATCGCTACCAGGGCCGTGATTTCCGCCTGACGGACGTCGCGGGGGTCGTGGTCGACAAGCTCCTCGCCTGAGCACCGGACCGGCGGGAGGCCCCTGGGCGGCCCTCGGGAGCGCCGCGGTACACGCATCCGTTAGTATCCTGTCTGGACGCGGGCGCCGCGGGCCCGGCCGGCCGACCGAACAGGAACGCCCCCAGCGGGCGAGGAGCGGAACGATGATCGAGAGCAGCCGACGCGCATTCCTTGGAGGCCTGGGCGGCACCGCCCTCTCGGTGAGTCTGGGGACGACCCTCTTCGGGCGAACCGGGTTCGCCCTACCCTTCGCCGAGGAGGACCTCGACTTCGGCGAGCTCGAGCCGCTCGCGGCGTTGATCCAGGAGACGCCGCCGGGGAAGCTCCAGCGCGTCCTCATCGCGAAGCTGAAGGCCGGCTTGGACCTGCGCGAGCTCGTCGCCGCGACGTCGCTCGCCAACGCGCGGACCTTCGGCGGGCAGGACTACACGGGCTACCACTGCATGATGGCGATGGTGCCGGCCTTCGAGCTGTCGAAGCGCCTGCCCGCGCGCCTCGCCCCCCTGCCCGTCTTGAAGGTCGTCTACCGCACCGCCGACCACATTCAGGCGAACGGTGGGCGCGCGAACGAGTCACTGCACGTTCTCGAGGGTGTCGGGGACGGACCCCAATCGTTGCGCGCGGCATTCCTCGCGCGTGACCTGGACGGCGCGGAGCGCGCCTTCGCCGCCGTCTGCCGCAAGGACCCGCGAGCGGCGTACGACGACCTGCAGTCCATCCTGCAGGAGAACCTGGACGTGCACCGCGTCGTGCTCGCCTGGCGCGCGTGGGAGACGCTGCCGATCACCGGCGAGCAGCACGCCGAGACGCTCCTGCGCCAGTCGGTGCGCTTCTGCGTCGACGCCGAGCAGGAGCGCGTGCGGCGCGGCAGACCCGAGCCCGAGCTGCGCGGACTCCTACCCGCGCTCCTCGAGCGCCATGGACTGGCGACGAAGCCGCAGGGCTCGCGGAAGGCCTCGGACGAGGAGCTCGACGAGCTCAGCCTCGTGGTCTTCGGGGCGAGCAAGGCCGACGCCGCGGCCGCCGTGGCCGAAGCCCTCGCCTCCGGCATGTCGCACGCGGACGTCGGCGAGGCCCTCGCCCTCGCCGCCAACGCCCTGCTCCTCAACGACCCCGGCCGCGCGCAGGCCCAGGGGAACGAGAAGCCGGTCGGCAGCGTGCACGGCGCGTCGGTCGGCGTCCACGCCTCCGACTCCGCGCGCGCGTGGCGCAACATCGCCGGCGTCTCGAACGCGCGCAACGCACCGGCGAGCCTGATCGCCGGGGCCTACCACACGGCGGGTCAGAGCCACCGGGTGGGGAAGCAGGCCTTCCCGTTCGCGCGGCACCTGGACGGTGTGCGCGAGGCGAGCGCGGACGAGCTGCTCGCGAGCACGCGCGCGGCGATCACTGACGGCGACCAGGAGCGCGCCGCCGCGCTGGTATTCCGTTACGGCAGCCTCGACGCCCCGCCGCGCCCGCTGTTCGACCTCCTGCTCGAGTACGCCGTGAGCGAGGATGGCGCCCTGCACGCGGAGAAGTACTACTACACCGTGTGCGAGGAGTTCGCGAGCGCGCGCCCCACCTTCCGTTGGCGCCACGCCGTGGCGCTCGCCCGCGTGACAGCGAGCGAGCACGGCTGGCCGGCGCCAGGGCTCGCGGAGGCGCGGGCGGCGCTCGGGGTCTAGCCCCAGTGCCGTTCACTTCGGCCCTCTTCTCGAGCCTTCGGGCATGGAGCTCACTAAGCGCTCGCGCTCGAAGCAGGCCCTGTCGCCATTCGGCGGCGGGCACCAAGCATCACAGTCGACACGGAGACCACGAGCAGGACGAGGGCCACGGCTGCTGGATCGCAGCGGAAGCCGGACTCCGCGTCAGTCCACCTTCAGCAGCGGCGTGAAGTACCGGTAGTACACCTCGAGCGAGAGCACGCACATCGCCGTCGTGTACGAGCGGTCGCGATCGTCGTCGCCTGTGAACTCGTTGTAGACCGAGATCGGTTTCCACGAGCCGTCCTCATCCTGCGCCGGCAGGAGCATCTTCTTCATCGCCTCGTTCCAGGTCGCCCAGTCGTCGCCCTCGACGCGGAACATGGCGAGGGTGCCGTAGTACATGAAGTACAGGTTGGCCTGGGCCTTGTAGACGAAGTCCTCGGAGGTGGTGAAGCGGTAGCGGCGCGGCGCCTTCTCGAGCACGAAGGTACGCGCCTTGCCCCAGCGCCGCTGCCCGATGTCCTCGCCGAGCAGCGAGAGCGCGAAGAGTGCCGCAGGGGTCGAGCCGGGGAGGATCGGGTAGTAGGAGCCGAGCCAGTTCGGGTCGTGGTTGTAGCGGAAGGCCTCGCGCTCGTGGTCCCAGGCCTTGGTGAGGAACGTGCGCGCGTCCTTGAAGACCTCGTCCGGGACGGACAGGCCGCCGAGCCGCGCGCTCTCGAGCGCCATCACCTGCCACGCCGTCACCGACACGCGGGCCCAGCGGTCGTAGGTGCGATCGTCGGGGTAGTAGTAGCTCCAGCCCCCGTGGAAGCGCGGGTCCGAGCCGTGCTTCTGGTGCCGCAGGATCTGCTGCACGGCGCGCTCCAGCGGGCGACGCAGGCGCTCGTCGCCGGTGAGCGCGAAACACTCGGCGAGGGAGTAGGTCGCGATGCCGTGGCTGTACGCCGACGTGTACCCGAAGTGCCCCGATGCCTCGTCCTGGACCGCCAGCAGGAAGTCGATCGCCTTCGTCACGACGCGCGAGTACTCGGTGCCGGAGCGCTGCGTGTGGCCGGCGCCCATGAAGGCGAGCATGGCGAGGCCCGTCTTGCCGACCGAGACGTGGCCGTATTTCTCGTGCGCGTCCTCGGGGCTGCCCCAGTAGCCCTGGCGCGCCTGCTTGCGCGCGAGGTACGCGAGCCCGGAGGCGACGGCTCTCTCCGTTTCTTGCGAGCCGCCGTGTTCCTCGATGGCGCGCAGTTTCTGCGTACCCGTGCGCGAGCGGTACGGCGTGTGCTCCCAGCGCTGCTGGCTGACCGGGATGTCGTCGAGCTCGGGTCGCGCCGTGCCCTTGGCCACGAGCGGCCGGAAGGTCGGTTCTGGCTCGGGGGCCGGTGCCTCCCGCTGCCAGCGTCTCGGCTCCGTCGCGCGCGACGGCTCGCGCGACCGGTCGGGGGCGGGCAGGGCGAGCAGCGAGTCGGAGAGATCGCGCGCGAGGCCCGCGTCCCAGCGCGCGATGCGCTCGGACTCCGCGGCCTGCGTGGAGTCGCCGATGCGCGGCTCCGTGCGCTCCTCGGTGTCCTCGAGCTCGATTGCGGGCAGCGCGCGTGTCAGCGGTCGGACGTCCGCGAGCGCGAACCGCTGCGGGGCGGCCGCGAACGGCTCCGCCTCGTTCGTCGTCCGCTCGAGGCGCTCGAACCGTCGCGGGGTGAGCACCAGGGCATCGCCGGCAGTCTCCCGATGCTGCAGCGCGCGTTGCTCGAGCTCGGCGCTGCGATCCGGCGCGGGACGCGCGCGCTCGACGGGCATCGTCACGAACAGCTCCGCCGCCACCGCCGTGCGCCCTGCCATGCGCTCGAACGTCTCCCGCGGGCGCTCGAGCTCGGCCCCGAGGGCCCTGGGCGCGACCTGACGCTCGACCTCGGGCAGCGCGCGCCCCGCGAGCGGATCGAAGCCTTCGTCGCGCGCTGCCCGGTTCTTCACTGCGAGCGGCGCGGCGTCGTCCGCGGTGGCGACGCGGCCCTCCAGGACGTCGGCGGCGCGGGCCGTCGCGCGCTCCAGGATGGTCTCGCCGCGCGGTACGGGCGCGCTCGTGAAGCCAGCCTCGAGCGCCAGCTCCGGCGCCGCTCCGCGCATGCGCGTGACCGACTCCCGCGGCTCGGCGACCGCCACGGCGGACGTTCCGCCGTGCGCAGCAGGCGCGAGCTCGACCTGCGCCGAGCTCGGCGCGGCCGGGAGCGCGGCCTCGCCCGCCGCGCGTGGGACGGCGGTCGAGCTGGGTGATGTCGCGGCGATCCGCGGCTCGATCGATTCCGAGCGCCCGGGATCCGCGACCGTGCGCGCCTCGTAGCGCGCGGCCGCGCCCGCATCGAGCGCGAGCGCCGGCGCCGTGCCCGCCATCCGCTGGAACGCCTCCGCGGCCTCGCGCAGGGCGACGTCCGCGGGCCGCAGCTCCAGCTCGGCGCGCGCGAGCTGCTCGCTCGCCCGCGACGGCGCGCTCACCTCGGCCGCCTCCGCGCGCGCGACCTGCACGCTCGGCGCCTGCGCCGGATCGGCGGTGGCATCGGGCACCTCGGTCGCGGCCTTCTCGGGCCCCGCCTCGGCCGCGCTCGGCGCGCGCGCGACCTCGAGCCGGCCGCCGTGCTCGGTGTTCTGCGCCTGCGGCCCGCGCCCGGAGTCGAGGAGCCGGATGCGGATGCGATTCGACTCGCCCTGCAGCTCGTACTCCCCGCCCTCGGGGTACACGTCGCGCATCCACCACATGAGCAGCAGGTGCACGACGACGGACACGAGGAAGCACTTGTAGACGACCTCGAGCTGCTCCCAGTACTTTGCGAGCGTCGCGAGCAACGCGACGGCGAGCAGCAGCCCGATGACCAGGAGCTCGCGCCAACCCACGGGCCGGCCGGGTGTGCGGAAGAGCTCGATCGAGCGCGCGCTGTACAGGTCGGCGCCCCCCGGGCCTTCGACGTGGAACGCGAGCTGGAACCCGTCGGGCGACGGACTCGGCCCACGCTCCGAGAGCGTCGAGTTCACCCCGTGGAGCGGCTCCGGCGCGAGCCAACGCCCCGCCCCGAACACGGTGCGATAGAGGTCGAACCCCCCGAGCGTGCCATCCCGGTCGGATGCGAAGAACATCGTCTTGCCGTCCGCCGTGAGCGCAGGATCGCGCTCGTCGAACGGCGTGTTGAGCTCGACGATCGGCTCGACGCGCCAGGCTCCGGAGCTATCGTCCGCGCCATTGCCCCCCCGGGCCTCCGCTTGCTCCGCGCCCGCGCTCGCGCCCGATTTCGGTCCCGCCTCCGGAGTCCGATCCGGCCGCGCCAGGTAGAGCTCGAAATCATCCCGCCGCTCGTGCCTCCGGTTCGACGCGAACACGATCGCCTCCGAACCGGGAATCGGCGCGGGATCCGTATCGTCCGCGGATGAATTCACGCCCCCATTGAGACGCTCGGCCGGCCCGAACGTCCCGCGGTCGTACGGCGCGCGCCAGAGATCGAGCCCCCCCGAAGTGCCCCGCCGATCGGACGCAAAATAGAGCGCCCCACCGCCGAAGCACGGCGCCCACTCGTCCGCCCCCGTATTGAGCACCGCGAGCGGGCGCACGTCGACGGCCCGGCCCTCGACCATGTCGGCGATGTAGAGGTCCGCCCCGAGCCCACGCTCCCCCACCGCAAAGACGAGGTGCCGCCCATCGGGCGAGAGCGTCGGCCGGCGCTCGTCCTCGCCCGTGTTGACGTCCCCCGCGAACGGCTGCGGCAGATCCCACACGGCGTAACGCACTTCGCCCGCGCTCGCGACGTCGTACGTCTTCACCCCGTCGCTGTACGCCCCTTCGCTGCCGAGGAACGGCCGGAACCGCAGCCACGCGATCAGAAAGCCGGCGGCGAGCAGCGCGCCGACGATGACGAGGTTCTTTCCGAAGTGCGCCAAGTCCCCGCGCCTCAGCCGTCGAGCGTCATCACGCCCAGGTTCGAGAGGCCCGCGATGCGGCAGGCGTCCATCACGCCCACGACGTGTTCGTGGAAGACCTCCTTGTCACCGCGGATCGTCACGGGTGTCTCCGGGTCCCGGCGCGCGATGCGCGTCAGCACCTCGATCAGCGCCGCGCGGTCGAGCTCGTCGCCGGAGACGAGGATGCGACCGTCGCGCATGAGGTTGATCACCACCTCGTCGGGCGTGATCTCGGCCTCATCGCCCGATTCGGCCAGGGGCAGGTCGAGCCCTATCTCCTTCTCCTTCTGGACGAAGGTCGTGGAGGCCATGAAGAAGATGAGCAGCAGGAACACGACGTCGATCATCGGCGCCAGGTTCATGACGATCTCGTCGCTTCCGTCGTCGTCGCGGATATGCATCTCAGGCCGCCGCGATGTTCGGTCCGCCGGACAGGTGGTCGTCCAACTCGCGATAGAACTCCTCGGAATGGCGCGCGAACTTCTCGATCCGCCCCTTGAGATAGTGGTGGGCCACGATCGCGGGGATCGAGACGGCGAGCCCGGCGGCCGTCGTCGTGAGCGCCTGGTAGATGCCCGCGGCGAGCAGATCGGGGCGGCCGATGCCTTCCTGCAGCGCGATCTCGCCGAACGCCTCGATCATGCCCCACACGGTCCCGAGCAGCCCGAGCAGCGGCGCGATGAGCCACACGAGCAGGAGCGGGCGCAGGTTCGAGCCGAGCCGCCGCACCTCCGAGGCGGCCGTGTCCTCGACGGCCTTCTCGCGGTCGAGGAAGGGCGCGTCCGCGCGCCGGAGTCCCGCCGTGAGGATGCGCGCGAGCGGTGAGCGTTTCTTCGCGCACAGCTCGAGCGCGGGCGAGACGCCCTGCTCCTTCACCGCCCGGACGACCGTGCGGCCGAACGCGCGCGTCCCGAGGTACGCCGGGCGCAAGCGGATCCAGCGCTCGGTCGCGAACGCGAGGGCGACGACGGAGCAGATCCCGATCGGGATCATGAGCGGACCGCCGGCCAGGACCAGATCGTACAAGGACTCCATGCCCGCCGGCGGGGGTTCGGGCGCCGGCGCCCCTGGCATCATCACCATCGTTGGCTCCTGTTGAAGCGCCCTGCACCGGGCGCGGACTTCATCGCTTCAGCGCGCGGATACGCTCGCGGGCGGGCCCGGCGAATCGTGCTTCCGCGTGTTCGGTCACGACCGCGCGGTATCGATCCGCCGCACTGTCGCTCTCACCCTGGGCTTCGAGCACCTGGCCGGCCATGTACAGCGCCTCCGCCACCTCCTCGTCGTGCGCGTAGAGCACCGCCACCCTGAGGAACGCGGACAGGGCGTCGTCCCGGTTGCCGGCGGCGAGCGCGAGCCGACCCAGCTCGATGTGAGCCTGCGCGGACAGTACGCCACGGTCCTTCGCGATGACGCGCTCGAACGCCTGCCGCGCGCCGCGCGTCCGGTCGAGGTGCGCGAGCGCCCTACCGCGCCAGAGCTCGGCCTCGACCGTGTGCTCGAAGTCCGGGAACTTACGTGCGAGCTGCGCGAGCGCCTCGCCCGCCTCGCGCCATTCCCCGTTGCGAGCGCGGGCGACACCGAGCCGGAAGAGGGCCTTGGGCGCGACATCGTGCCGAGGTACCTCGCTCCGGACGCGATCGAGCCATCTGACCGCGTCGCCGTACCGCCCGGCGCGGTAATGCGCCTCGCCGAGCAGGAACAGCGACTCGCCGTACAACTCACTGGTTCCGTGCTGCTGCACCAGCTCGTGGAAGCGCTTCGCCGCGCCGTCGTTGTCGCCGCTGCGGAGCAGAGCGAAGCCGCCCTTGTAGAGCGCGCGCTGGGCGACCTCGGCGGTCGCGGAGGCGGCGGCGATCGCGTAGAACTCTGCGGCGCCGGCGTCCTCGCCGCGCTCGAACTGCGCCTCACCCGCGAAGAAGAACGCCTCGCCGAGCGCGGGGTCGCCCGGAGAGTACTTGTACGCGGCGCGCAGTTGCTGCTCGGCTTCGGGAACATCGCCTCCGTCCAGGAAGAGGTACGCCCGCTCGACGCAGATCGAGACGGCCACGGCCCCGTCGCTCGTCCTGTCGAGGAGCCCGGCGAAGAGCGCCTGGGCCTCGGTGGCACGGTCCGAATCCTGCAGCGCGCCCGCCGCGACCTTCGCCGCCTCGAACCGCCGCGGCTCGTCCGCGCACACGGCGGAGAAGGCCTCGAAGGCCGCCTGCGCCCCGCGCGCGTCACCCGACTTGCGCTGCGCCCACACGAGGAGCTCGAGCGTCGCGAGACGCATCTCCGCGTCGAGCTCGCGCTGCGCTGCGAGCGTCTTCAACTCACGCGCCGCGTCCGCGTGCTCGCCAGCGGAATAGAGGCACCAGGCGAGGCCGAAGCGGGCGGCAGCGGAGACCCCGCTCGCGGGGTAGTGCTCGACGACCGCCCGATAATGTGCCGCCGCTCCCGCGTGGTCCCCCGCCGCCGTCCCACGCTCGCCCAACTCGTAGTGCGCCTGCGCCGCGAGCGCGGGCTCGGCTTCGTCGGCGATGAGCTCCTGGAGTAGCCGGTCGCCCGCGGCGCCCGGCTCGAAGCGCGCGAGACGCAAGCGCGCCTCGGCGCGGTGGACGCCCGCCGGAAACCGCGTGAGGTACGCGGCGTACGCGGACTTCGCGCCGTCCTCGTCGCCGGCGGCCTCGCTCGCGCGACCTTGCATGAACGCCGCCTCGGGCGCCTCGGCGCTACGCGCGTGGGAGCGCCCGACATCGCGAAACGTCTCAGCCGCGCCGCTCGCATCCCCCGCGAGGTAGCGGCACCAACCGATTCGTGCCAGCGCGCGGGCCGTGCGCGACGGCTCGGAGCCGTCCTCCACGACGGCGCGGAACGAGGCCTCGGCCTCCGCGTACTGTTCCAGCGCGAAGAGCCCCTCCGCCAGGGTGAGGCGCGCCTCGACCGCGTACTCGCTCTCGCGTCCGGGCGCGAGCAGCATGCGCGCGAGCCGCACCGCCTCCTCGTGCTCGCCGTCGTTCAGCTTGGCGACCGCCGCGGCGTGGAGCGCGTAGTCCGAGCCGGAGCGCTCGAAAGCCTGCGCCGCCTCGTCGGTCCGGCCGAGCTCGTAGAGCGCGTCCCCGCGGGCCACCTGCAGGCGCCCGGCGAGCTCCGCCTCGGGCTCATCACCCAGGGCGCGGTCGTAGCAGCGCAGCGCACGCTCGTGCTCCGCCAGCTTCGCCGCGGCCCGGCCGCGCCAGTAGAGCACCTCGGGCCCCGCCCCCGCGGCGCGCGACTCGAGCGCCTCGGACGCCGCCCGGGCGTCCCCCGACTTCAAGAGCTGGAGCCCCTGGTGGAGCGCCGCTTCCGGCCCGTAGCGGCTCTCGGGATAGGTCTCGAGGAGCAGCCCGAACCACGCCGCCGACTGGGAGTGTTCTTCGAGCGCCGCCGCCGCGAAGCCCGCGCCCCGCAGGGCCGCGTCATGGAACGGGCCCTCCGTCACGCGTTGGTACGCCGCGAGCGCGTCGCGCGCCCGGCCCAGCTCGAGCTGCGACTCCCCCCCGAGGAAGCGCAGCTCGGACACCCGCTCGTCCCCCGGCCACTTCCGGACGAAGCTCCCGATGCGCTCGAGCGCCCGCTCGTACCGCTCCAGGCGATACGCGCACCAGGCGAAGCCGTGCGCGGCGTCCGCGAGGTAGTCACCCGCGTCGTCCGCCGCCATGGTGCGCTCGTAGCACTCCTCGGCATCCGTGAAGCGCCCCGCGCGGAAGAACGCCTCGCCCAGGAGGAACGTCGCAGCGGTCCGGAGATACCCCGGCCGCTCGGCGACCGGCTGGAACGCGCGCGCAGCGGCCTGGAGCTCGCCGCGCTCGAGCTCGCACTGTCCGAGACGGAAGCCCACCTCGTCCCCGAACTCGAAGTCCCCGACGCGCGCGAGCTCCGCGAAGTGCGGTCGCGCCTGTCCGAACCGGCCGAGGTCGAAGAGCGCGATCCCCAGTCGGTACCGCGCGAACCGGGCCTTCGGATGCGACTCGTAGTCCGCGAGGAACCGGCCGGCCTCCTTGACCACCATCTCGGACATGCCCTTGTCCGCGAGCCCGACGATGAAGTTGTACTGGTCGTCCGCTCCGTCGAGAGCAGGGGGCAGGGTGAGCGCTAGAGCGAGTAGCAGCGACACCGGCATGGGCTCCTCCGGGGCGGGGGTGCGGGACTGTGAAGGACTTCGGGGCGCGGGAGATAGCGCGGCGGGCGCGGAGGGGAAGCCCCTCTGCGCGGCCGGGCCCGGATGATTTTACGAATCGCACGGAAGACGCGCACGGATGGCTGCGAGGCCGAGGGCCGCGCGGCCGAGGTTCGGTTCATGCAAATGAGCCGACTTCCGGCTCCCGCCCCCTCCTAACCTGCGAGGTGGACGAGGGCGCGGCCGAGGAGCACGGCGCACAACCCGAGCACGAGGCTGCCCGCTACGTTCCACAGCGCCGGCTGATAGGCGCCGTCGCGTAATAGCTCGATGGTCTCGTACCCGAAGGTCGAGAAGGTCGTGAACGACCCGAGGAGCCCGACGGCCAGGAAGAGGCGCAGGTTCGCGGAGAGCGCCTCCAACTCGAGGAGCGCCATGAGGGCCCCGATCGCGAGGCACCCCAGGACGTTGACGAGCAGCGTCCCGAAGGGGAATCCGGGGCCCGGGCGGGCCGCCAGAAAGCTCGAGACCCCGAACCGGGCGATGGCCCCCAGGAAGCCTCCCAGGCCCACAATGAGGAGATTCAGCATTCGAATGGACGGTAGACAGGCTCCAGAATTGCGCAACGCCCCTCAGCGGGCGACATTATGCCAGGGGGGATCGCTACCCGGCCGCCCGAATGCACACTCTGACGCCTCAGATTTCCCAGCCCCCGCCGCCCGTCCCGTCGCCGTGGGAGGGCCGCGGCCGCAAGGGTCGCGAGCTCGCGCTGGCGGTCCTGCTGCCGTTCTTCGCGGCGTGCGGAGGGGAGCAGCCGCCCACGCGGGGCGCCGCCGTCCCCCCCGACCTCCTCGAGGGCGTGCGACGTCTCCCGCTCGAGCTCACGGGAGCGACGCCGCGCACGCAGCCCACGGTCGTCGCCCGATTCGACGCCGCGAACGGCATGTCCGAGTGGCGCGTGCCGGGCGACGTGGTCGGGACGATCGAGCGCCCGCGCGGCGACTCCACCGGGAGCTCGCCCGGGGAGTCGCCCGACGTCTTCATCCTCCCGCGCGCGCGACACAACTCCGTGGGCATCCTCGGACCGTTCGACCCGCGGTCCTTCAACGAGGTCCTCGTGTCACTCGAAGTGGATCACGCAAAGGACGTGGGGCTCATCCTGCGGCGCGGGAGCCACCTGTTCCTCGAGACCGATCGACAGCGCGTCCGGGCCGACACGCCCGTGACGATCGTGTTCGAGCTCTCCGGGCTGCGCGGGGAAGTGGAGCCGTTCGACGAGATCGGAGTCCTCGTGAGCGGGCCGCCCGGGTACGTCGGGCTCGCCTCCGTGACGCTGCTCCAGCGTCCGCTCGCGGCACGGCTACCGGATCCGTCCGGCGGTGGCGAGCTCGTGCGCATCGGAGCCGAGTCCCAGCGCGCGGTGGGCCTCGTCACCGGCGCGCCGCTCCGAACGCGCTTCACCGCGGACCCGGGCCGGCGACTGCAGCTCGCCTTCGGCGTGCCTGCCGCGCTCGCTCCCACGGACGGCGAGTTGTCGATCCGCGTGCGGCTCTCCGGCGATGGCGGCTCCGGGCGGACGATCGACTACCCGCTCGAGGTCGAGCCCGGGCTCGGCGTGCCCTGGCGAACGGTCGCTCCGCATCTGGGCGACCTGTCGGGCGGAGAGGTGATCGTGGACGTCGAGCTCTCATCCACGGGCACAGCGGAGGCCGTCTGCGCTTTCGCCATCCCGACCACCTGGGTGGAGCTCGAGCGCCCGCCGACCGTGATCCTCGTCACATCGGACTCCCACCGCGCGGACCACATCGGCGCCGCGCACTCCGGCATCGGGATCAAGACGCCGTTCCTCGACGGGCTCGCCGAGCGCGGCGTGATCTTCCTCGACTGCCAGTCCTCGTCGAACGACACGACCGCTTCCCACGCGGCCCTGATGACGGGTCTTCCGCCGCGCGACACGCGCGTCGTGCAGAACGGCTCGTTGCTCGCGGACGAAGCGGTGACCCTCGCCGAGCGCTTCCGCGACGCGGGCTGGGCCACCTTCGGAGCCGTGAGCGTCCCGCACCTCGGGCACGCGCTCTCCGGCCTCGGGCAGGGCTTCGAACGGTTCAGCGCCCCCACCCGGGGACCGGTGGATGCCGCCTGGACGCTCGCCCGCATCGACGCCTGGCTCGAAGACGCGCGCGGCGCGCCGGCGTTCATCTGGATCCAGCTCTACGACGCCCACGGGCCCTATGCGCCGCCCGCGCCGTACGACCACCTGTACTACGGCAAGGAGCGGGATCCCCGG
>SMVB01187694.1_pt1 | contig 24217 bp, 23 predicted proteins | sample 2456461 | NCBI WGS metagenome assembly SMVB01 (sample SAMN11095934, study PRJNA526329) | marine sediment metagenome | biome: Marine sediment; feature: Surficial sediment; material: Deep marine sediment; isolation source: Hadal surficial sediment | place: Pacific Ocean | collected 2014-05 | depth...
ATCGATCAAGTATGCGAAGCATTGCTGTATCTGTGATTTCCCTGATATTCGGACAGCTGGAAATGGCCCTTGTTCGACCGGATCGGTTAGACTACAGGCTTTGAAATCTCCGGGACAGTCCTTAGGTCACACAGGACCTCGGGGCGATCAACAACAAGATCAAAGAGCAGAGCCTCAACTGATCCCTCGTTTTCGGCGTCACCGATGCCGGCGCACAGGTGATTTTCCACTACATCGGCGAGAAAGGGCTTTCTAGGTATGGAATTCTTTACGACCACAAGTGCGGCGTCCCGCCGATCGGGAGGCTGCGTCATTGTCGGCGTCTATGAAAAAGGAAAGCTTGGCCTCGGCGCAGCCGATATCGATGCTGCAAGCAAGGGACTGATCAAACGACATATCAGAGATGGTGATATTTCCGGTCGTTCGGGCACCAGCCTTTTGCTGCCAGCGGTGCCTGGTGTCCGGTCACAACGTGTCCTCGTCATTGGGCTTGGAAAACCTGGTGACTTCGGCATCAAGCAGTTCCGGCTCGCAGTCGAAACCGCAATTAACCTGATCAAAGGCAGCAAAGTTCGCGACATCGTGATTTACCTGACGCTGGAAGACGTGGCCGGATCCAGCCCGTATTACCTTGCGCGTTACGCCGTGGAAACAGCAGGCAACTGTTTTTACTCTTTCGACGAAATGAAAAGTGGCAAGAAACGGCGCACTCCGTCGATAAAGAAGACCGGCCTTGCCGTTAAAAAGCGCAGCGACACGGCGAAAACAATGCTTGGCGCAGAGCACGCACAGGCAATTGTCGAGGGCATGTCACTCGCACGCGATCTCGGTAACCTGCCCGCCAATGTCTGCACCCCTTCTTACCTTGCGCGAGCTGCACAGAAAATCGCTCGCCAGCAACGCAACGTGACGACGAGGGTCCTGGGCGAGGCAGAAATCAAACGACTTGGAATGCATGCCTTCCTTTCGGTCACCGGCGGCACGACCGAACCGGCCAAACTGATCGTGATGCAATACCGGGGCGCGGCAAAAGAGAAACCGGTGGTACTGGTTGGCAAAGGCATTACATTCGATGCCGGAGGCATTTCACTGAAGCCGGGTCCCGGCATGGACGAAATGAAGTTCGACATGTGCGGTGCCGCCAGCGTCATCGCAACGATGTCGATCGTCGAAAAATTGAAGCTGCCCATCAATTTGAACGTCGTGATCCCAACCTGTGAAAATCTGCCGAGCGGAACGGCCACGCGGCCTGGCGATATCGTCACCAGTATGTCGGGAAAGACCATCGAGATTCTGAATACCGATGCCGAAGGCCGTTTGATCTTGTGCGATGCATTAACCTACGCACGTCGCTTCAAACCGGACGTTTTGATTGATGTTGCTACGCTGACGGGTGCATGCGTCATCGCATTGGGTCATCACCGAACCGCAGTCATGAGCAAGCACGATGACCTGGCCAATGACCTCACCGATGCGGGAATCGCAGCCGATGATCGCGGCTGGCGTATGCCGCTCGCTGAGGAGTATGAAAAACAGCTGCGAAGTAATTTTGCAGACTTCGCCAATATTGGCAGTCGCGACGGCGGCGCAATCACCGCAGCTTGCTTCCTGAGCAAGTTCACAGACGGCATGAACTGGGCACATCTCGATATTGCGGGCACCGCCTGGCGCGGCGGCGGCAAGAAGGGCAGCACCGGCCGCCCTGTACCCATGTTGACCGAATTCCTGTTGCAGCGGGCCGGCGCCCTGCCCTGATCGTGTCAAAGGTTGATTTTTATGTAATTGGCGGCTCGGGCGAACAGACCCGACACCGATTTGCCTGTCGACTCGCCGAAAAAGCCTACCGCCTCAACAATACCGTGCACATTCACGTCACGGACCGCCAATCCGTGCAACAGATCGATGACCTGTTGTGGACATTCAGGGACGGAAGTTTTGTCCCCCATGAAGTCCTCGGGCAATCTGTCGCCGAATTTTCGGCACCGATTACGATCGGCTGCGAATCCGCGCCGTCACGCGACTGTGATTTGCTGATCAATCTGAGCGAAGAAATTCCCGCGATCGCGGAATCATTCCCGCGCATTGCAGAAATTGTAAGCTCCGACGACGAAGCCAAATCCCGAAGCCGTCGACGATATGTTGATTATCGTGAGCGGGGGCATACACTCGATACTCACAAGCTGTAAGCCCGCAACCAGTTGCCGCTCCTCATTCAATCGAACCCTTCCCGCAGATCTCCTCCATGGACAAGTCATACCGCCCTAAGGACATAGAGCAGCGTCACTACGAGCGCTGGGAACAGAACGGCTGGTTTGCACCAAGCGGCAAAGGTGATCCCTACTGCATCGTTATCCCGCCACCAAATGTGACCGGCACGCTGCACATGGGTCATGCCTTCTCGGACACGATCATGGATGCGTTGATCCGTTACCACAGGATGCAGGGCCGCAACACGCTTTGGCAACCGGGCATGGATCACGCTGGCATCGCCACGCAAATGGTGGTCGAACGGCAACTTTTGGATGAGGGTACGTCACGCATCGAGTTGGGGCGCGATAAATTCGTACAGCGCGTCTGGAAATGGAAGCACGAGTCCGGCGGTCATATTTGCAAGCAGTTACGGCGGCTTGGTGCTTCCGTCGACTGGGAGCGTGATCGCTTCACGATGGATGACGATTTATCGGCGGCTGTAATCGAGGTGTTCGTCGAACTCTACGATAACGGTTTGATCTACCGCGGCAACCGACTCGTCAACTGGGATCCGGTGCTACACACAGCGCTTTCGGATCTCGAGGTAATTCCGAGCGAAGAATCGGGGCATCTCTGGCATTTCCGTTATCCACTGGCGTCGGCAGACGGACATCTGGTCGTCGCAACCACACGGCCTGAAACCATGCTTGGCGACAGTGCCGTTGCCGTCCACCCCGAGGATGACCGCTACAAACACCTCGTCGGCCAGGAAATTATTCTGCCGCTGGTCGAGCGCCGTATGCCGGTCATCGCCGATGAGTATGTCGATGCGGAATTCGGTACCGGGTGCGTCAAGATTACGCCGGCGCATGATTTCAACGATTACGAAATCGGCAAGCGGCACGATCTGCCTGAGTACAATATTCTTGATGACAATGCGGCGATCAATGAATCGGCGCCTGAGGCCTATCGCGGTCTCGACCGATTCGAGGCACGCAAGAAGATCGTTGCCGACATGGAAAAACTAGGCCTCCTCGAAAAAGTCGAGGAGTACCAGCTAACGCTGCCGCGTGGTGATCGCAGCGGCGCGGTCATCGAGCCGTACCTGACAGACCAGTGGTATGTTGATATTGCACCACTCGCGAAGCCGGCAATCGAGGCAGTTGAATCAGGAAAAATCCGCTTCATCCCGGAAAACTGGTCGAAGACCTATTTCGACTGGATGTACAACATTAAGGACTGGTGCATCAGCCGGCAGCTCTGGTGGGGACACCGCATACCTGCATGGTACGACGACGCCGGCAATATTTACGTCGCCCGCAACGAAGACGAGGTACGCAAGAAGCACAGCCTCGATGATGCTTTGGTACTGCGACAAGATGACGACGTTCTGGACACCTGGTTTTCGTCCGGTTTGTGGCCTTTCACCACGCAGGGCTGGCCGCAGAAAACTGAATCACTGAAATTATTCTATCCGGGCCAGGTACTGGTCACAGGCTTCGACATCATTTTCTTCTGGGTGGCCAGGATGATCATGCTCGGACTCAAGTTTATGGACGACGTGCCGTTTCACGAAGTGTACATACACGGACTGATCCGCGATCACGACGGACAGAAAATGTCGAAGTCAAAAGGAAATGTCCTGGACCCACTGGACCTGATCGATGGGGTCGATCTTGAAACGTTGCTTGAAAAAAGAACGAGCGGTCTGATGCAACCACATCTGAAACCAAAGATCGAGAAGGCAACCAAAAAAGAATTCCCGAACGGGATCGACGAATATGGTGCCGACGCTCTGCGCTTTACGTTTGCATCTCTTGCGACGACTGGCCGGGATATTCGATTCGATCTTGGGCGCATCGAGGGCAATAAGAATTTTTGCAACAAACTGTGGAATGCGTCGCGTTACGTGCTGATGAATACCGAGGCGCTTGATGAGGGTGAGGAGGAATACAGTGCCTCAGACAATTGGATTCGCTCACGATTACATGCGGCAGTAAGCTCGGTTCACGACAATTTCGCAAACTATCGACTCGACCTGGTGGCGCAAACGATTTACGAATTTACCTGGCATGAGTTTTGTGACTGGTACCTCGAACTTTCCAAACCCGTCCTGCAATCCGATTCGGCAACGGATGCACAGAAACGCGGCACTCGCAGGACATTAATTGAGGTCCTGGAAGAACTGTTGCGCTTGTTACATCCGCTCATGCCATTTATCACCGAAGAAATCTGGACGCAGGTCGCGCCAGTCGCCGGAAAAGACGGCGACACGATCATGTTGCAGGAATATCCCGGCGCCGACACTCACCCGAGCGGAGCAGCAGTCGAGGAAGAGACAGAGTGGGTCAGACTGTTCATCCTTGGAATCCGGCAAATTCGCGGGGAAATGAATATACCCCCAAGCAAGTCGCTTCCCGTATTGTTGGAGAATTCGGCTGAAAAAGACCGCGTATTTGCAGAGCAAAACGCACATTTGCTGGCACGCGTCGGGCGGGTTGAGTCCGTCCGCTCGCTGACCGCAGATGAAGAGGCGCCGGCTTGTGCAACTGCGCTCCTCGGCAACATGCGGCTGCTTGTGCCAATGGCCGGGATCATCGATGTCGAAGCCGAGAAAGCACGTCTTGGCAAGCAACACCAGCGCGTCAATGCCGATCTCGGGCGCATGCGGACCAGGCTCGATAATCCGGATTTTGTGAACAATGCCCCCGCCGATGTGGTCACAAAGGCAAGGCACCAGGTTGCGGAGCTTGAACTGCAGATTTCGCAGCTCGACGAGCAACTGGATCGGCTGAAATAGCAGAATTTTGAGGATTGGTTCACAATCCTGACGGGCGCAGGATGCAATGAACCTGACGATCCGCGACACTATGAGTCGTTGTCGCACAGCCAAGCAATCGGGCAAGCAAGTCACACGGGACAGGAGTATCAGATGCAGCGCGGAAGTACCCTGGAACAATTGCCCTTGGGCGCGGATGCAGAACTTGCGGTCGTCGACAAGGCGCGGCAATCGCTCGGCGGCATCATACTCGGCAAGGACAGGGAAATTTCACTCGCCCTCGCCTGCCTGCTGGCTCGCGGCCACCTGCTGATCGAAGATCTCCCCGGATTGGGCAAGACCATTCTCGCACAGTCGCTCGCGAGCGTGCTGGGCTTGAATTTCCAGCGCATACAATTTACGAGCGACCTGCTGCCGGCCGATATCGTGGGCGTTTCAATTTTCCACCAGCAGCAAGGCGAATTCAAGTTTCAACCGGGGCCCATATTCGCACAGCTTGTTCTTGCAGATGAAGTCAATCGCGCCACCCCAAAAGCACAAAGTGCACTACTGGAGGCAATGGAAGAGCACCAGGTATCGGTGGACGGGAAAACGCACAAAATGCCGACGCCCTACTTCGTGGTAGCGACGCAAAATCCGTCGGATCAGATCGGCACGTTTCCGCTGCCGGAATCACAACTCGACCGCTTCCTGATGCGGCTTGAGCTCGGCTATCCAAATGAGGAAAGCGAACGGGCTTTGATTACCGGCATTGACAGGCGCCAACTCCTGAGCGAGATCAAGCCAGTACTGAACGCGGACATTCTGCTCAAGCTTCAGGAGACTGCGGCAAAAATACACATCACTGACCCGCTGATTGACTATGTACAGGCACTGGTACGGTTTACGCGCGAGTCACCGGATATCGAAACCGGCCTGTCACCGCGCGGTTCACTTGCCCTCGTGGCCGCAGCCCGATCGCATGCGTTCATCGAGCACCACTCGGGCGTGTTCCCGGACGACGTGCAGGCGATATTTGCCGCCGTGGCCGGCCATCGAATTAAAGCGGCCAGTAATTCTGCATACAGGACGCCTGCCGAACTCAGCCGACATGTCCTCGATTCCGTGGCAATACCTTAAACCCAGGCTGTATCGCCGCGCCGTCGAGGCTAAAGTCGAGCGCTGGGCCCGCAAACGGCAGGGTACAGATCGCCCGGTTACAGAACTTCATTCGCGCCGCGTTTACATACTGCCGACAGCCATAGGGCTCGTATTCGCATTGATGGCATTTACGATGCTGCTCGGCTCGATGAACTACAACAATAACCTGTCTTTTGCGCTGACGTTTCTGCTGACCGGCCTTGGGTTCGTATCCATGCACCAGTGCCAGCGCAATCTTGTCCGTCTGGAACTGAGCTTTGCGGGCGTCGACCCGGTCTTCGCCGGTCAGGTCGCCGAATTCCGGATCGCAATCACTAATCATTCGAAAAACCGCAGGCCGCATTTGCAGCTTTACGCCGGTGGGGTAACGAGCAATATCGCCGATCTTGCGCCAGGCGAAAGCCGCGTTTTTCATCTCGAGATTCCAACGCAACAGCGTGGCTACGTACGACTGGACAGATTTGGTATCAGAACCCTGTTCCCGTTCGAGTTATTTCGTGCGTGGGCCTGGCTACATATGGACCTGCAGGGCATCGTGTATCCCAGACCTGCTGACCACGCACCCGAACCACCACCAACAAAAACCGCGCACGGCCACCGCCAACATGACGCACGCGGCGAGGAAGATTTCGCGGGATTGCGCAAGTTCCAGGTCGGCGATTCACCACGACACGTTGCCTGGAAAGCCTATGCGCGCAGTGGCGACTTATTGTCCAAACAATTCTCGGGGGCAGACACCAGCAGCCAGTGGTTTGACTTTGAAGGGATTGACGAGGATGACGTCGAGCAGCGTCTGTCGATACTGACGCGCTGGATCATCGATGCAGACCAAACGCAGCGCGACTATGGTCTGCGTCTGCCGGGACAGGAATTTCCGCCAGCGCACGGCGAGGCGCATCGGCACAAAGCTCTCGGGTCCCTGGCCTTTTTTAGCGGGCTACCCGCACCGACTGAGGAGCGGGCAGCATGAGCAAACGCGCGGGCACCGATGGCTCACTTCTTGCCAGCCTGCCGTGGACGCTGGCCGCGCTGGCATTCTCGGTCTTGCCCCATGTCCAGTATCTGCCGTTCTGGGCAACGTTCGTTTTTCTTACCTGCTCAGCCTGGCGCTGGCAGGTTGAACGCAAACGCTGGCGGCTGCCGCCAGCATGGCTGCGCATTGCCCTGTCATTGACCTGTTTTATTGGCGTTCTGGCCTCCTACGAATCGGTCAGTGGCGTCGGGCCGGGGTCGGCGCTTCTCACAGTAATGGCCGCACTCAAATTACTCGAGACAAAGCAACGGCGCGACCAGTTTGTGCTGCTCTTTATATCGATTTTCCTGATCATGTCATCGCTGCTGCGTGAACAATTTCTCTGGTCGCTGCCATACCTGGCTGCTGGCGTCCTTTTCACAATGACCGCATGGCTGCGAATGTCGACCAGCAGCCAGGTGAGTATTGTCGATAGTTTCAAAACCGGAGCCCGGCTCATCGCGTATGCTGCGCCGCTAACGGTCGCGATGTGGATTTTCTTTCCCCGGATTTCGACACCATTCTGGGCAGTGCCGATCGACACGAGCAGCGCGTCCTCGGGACTAAGTGACCAGATGAGTCCGGGTGACATCAGTTCATTGTCCATGTCAAACGCGGTGGCGTTTCGTGTGAAGTTCGAGGGAACAGTGCCGCCACCCCATCAGCGCTACTGGCGGGGACTCGTGTTGTATCGTTTTAACGGACGGACGTGGTCCGGCAATGAACCGTCTCTCGGATCCGGCGCGCGAAGCGAGGTCGACTACCTTGGCGATCCGCTTCGCTATCAGGTCACCATGGAACCGACTCAACAACACTGGGTGATCGCGCTCGATATCCCGTATGAGTGGGACCTTGAGCACACGTTTATGGGCCCTCAGCATCAGCTCGCGAGCGTGCAGCCGATTGATCAGCGCGTCGCCTATACCGTTGTCTCACATACCGGTTTTCGCCTGAACAGCAAGCTCCCCGAATTTGCAAGGTCCTGGTACACGCGCCTGCCGGAAACCGGCAATCGGCGCACGCTCGCGCTCTCGCGACAAATGCGGGATGACGCTCCTGACGAAGAATCGTTCATCACAAATGTGCTGCAGAAATTCAACAACGAAGAATTTTTCTACACGCTCGAGCCACCGGCGCTTGGCAGGGACCCGGTTGACAGCTTCCTGTTCGACACACGACGAGGCTTTTGCGAGCACTATGCGTCCGCATTCGCTGTGATGATGCGTGCCGTCGGAATCCCGTCACGAGTCGTACTCGGCTACCAGGGTGGCGAAATGAACCCGATGGGCGACTACATGATCGTCCGCCAGGCTGATGCGCATGCCTGGACCGAAGTCTGGCTAGCGGGCCGCGGCTGGTATCGAATCGATCCGACCGCAGCCGTCGCCCCCGAACGTATCGAGTCCGGCCGTTCGGCTGCGATGTTTGACGGCATTGCCGCAAGCTGGGGCTTCACTGCACCATCGGAAATCCTGTACCAGCTCACGCTGACCTGGGACGTGCTCAATGCCAAGTGGAACGACCTGATCCTGGGCTACGGCCCGGAGAACCAGAACAAATTCATGCAATGGCTGGGCATGGAAGAACCGGACTGGCGGCAGATGATGCTGACACTGGTGGCCATTGTCACCATACTGATCGTAATAATCAGCGTTCTGTTAATGCTGCGATATCGTCCGCCACCCAAGGATGCCGCAGCGATCCTGTATCAGAAATTCACCAAAAAATCCGGGGTGCCTCCGAGCCGCGGCGAGACGCCACAGGCATACGCGGTTCGCCTTGCGCGCGAGCAGGCCGGAATGGCCGGCGCTGCCGCATCAATCACTGCCCAATACCTTGATGCCAGGTATGGCCCGCCGGACCTCGTGGCGATCGAAAGACTACAGGTGTCCGTCTATGATTTTAAACCGCGCCGTTCCTAGTCGGTCCGTACTTCTGAAACGTCCACACGCATCAGTAACAATGCGCCGGCAACAAACATCGGCAATAAGACAACGAGTAAGAATTTCGGCTCGTCGCTGAGCCAGGCTACGATGCCGACTAGTACCGGCCCGAGTATGTGCGAAAATTTGGTCACCATATTGTAGAAGCCAAAAAATTCGCCGCTGTGCTCCGCGGGAATGAGTGACGCATACAGGGAGCGACTCATTCCCTGCACACCACCCTGCACCATGCCGATGATTATCGACATCGTGTAGAACTGACTTACGTCTTTCAGAAACGCCGCCCAGCAAACAATCATGATGTAGACGCCAAGCCCGAGATAAATCGCATTCTTCGGGCCGAAGCGATGGCCGAGGTAGCCGTATGCCAGCGTTGCCGGAAAGCCCACAAAATTCGTGATCAGCAACGCCGTTACCAGATCCTGTGCGCTAAAGCCCAGTCGCTGGCCGAAATTGACCGCCATGAAAATAACAGTGAACAAGCCGCCAATGAAAAACCAGTAGGCGGTAAGGAACAGGGTTATGTTGCGGTAGCTGCGGATCTTGTGAAATGTTTCGCTGAGCTCCTGGTATGCCGCACGCACAAAACCGCCCGACCTTGCTCGCAAATACTTTGATTCGTGCACGACGAACAACAGGGGCATCATGAAGATCAGCCACCAGATGCCCACCGTTATGAACGCGAACCGAACGACTTCACTGGTATCGCCAAATCCGAAAGTCTGCGGTGTGTACAGCATCCATACGTGCAGGCTGAGCAGTATTGCGCCACCGAAGTAACCAATCGCATGACCCAGCGATGAAACCAGGCTGTAGTAACGTGGCCTGCAGACATCGACGATCAGGGAATCGTAAAAAACGTTTGCGCTGTAGTAGCCGACCGACGCGAATATGTAGAGCCCGAGCGCCGGTAACCAGCCTCCCTCGTCAATGACGCTAAGTCCCGCAGTGGCAATCGCGCCAAACGTCGCAAAAGCAAACAGAAACCGTTTCCTGAAGCCGCCGCTATCGGCGATGGTCCCGATAACCGGTGCGATTGCGGAGACAATCACACTCGCGATGGCGGTTGCCCACGTCAATCGCGCGGTTACGGCTGTGCCTGGATCACCGGCACTCCAGTAGACACCGAGGAACAACGGGAAAAGCACTGCAAGCACGCTGAGCGCGAATGCGGAGTTGCCCCAATCGTAAAACGCCCAGGCGATGACCTGCCGATTCAGGAATTTTCTCTCACGCATAATCATTCCAGCGGAATATGGATATTATTGAGACCACTGCTGTCCCATAAACTCTAACATGGAAGCGATGAATCGAAATTGCATCCTGAGGTTCAGGTTACTTTCACTTGTCGGAGACATGAGTCTGGCTTTAGATGTTTTCCTGGCATCACCTGCTGGGGAGGACCGCACGCAATCGCGGCTGAAGCCGCTCCCACAGTTCTTATTAGTAACGTGGGAGCGGCTTTGTGTGCAGGGACGCACTAATGTCGCGGAGGACAGGATGTCCGAGAGCGACCAGCCGCGATTGTCGAACAACGGTTATGATTTTATGGGACAGCAGTGTATTGAGACCGTTACTAGTAATCGCGGGTTTCCCTGAAATCGATGTCCGGCCAACGCTCCTCGGTCAGGCTCAGATTGACTTTGCTCGGCGCGATGTAGACCAGGCGCTCGCTGTGGTCCAGCGCCAGGTTATCGTGTGCCTTGCGTTGAAATTCCTGCAACATGCGCTCATCGTCGGCATCTATCCAGCGCGCCGTGGCCACGTTGATCGGCTCAAACTGGCAATCAACCCGGTACTCGTCCTGCAGACGGTGCGCGACTACCTCGAACTGCAGCGGCCCGATCGCGCCCAGGATCAGGTCGTTATTGCGTAGCGGCCTGAATAATTGGGTAGCGCCTTCTTCGCAAAGTTGGGCAAGGCCTTTTTTCAGTGCCTTTAGCTTCAAGGGGTCTTTGAGAATTGCGCGCTGGAATATTTCCGGCGCAAAACTGGGAATACCGGAAAATCGAATATCCTCGCCCTGCGAAAAACTGTCACCGATGTTGATCGTCCCGTGATTGTGCAGGCCAATGATGTCCCCCGCGTACGCGGTTTCCGCATGCTGGCGGTCGGCCGCCATGAAGGTGACCGCATCGGCAATCTTCTTCTCCTTGCCTGTGCGCACATGCTTGAGACGCATCCCCTTCTTGTATTCGCCCGAACAAATGCGCATGAAAGCAATGCGATCGCGATGCCCCGGATCCATATTCGCCTGTATCTTGAAAATGAAGCCGGTCAGTTTGTCCTCAGTCGGTTCCACGGTGCGCTCCTCACTCTCACGTGATCCGGGACCCGGCGCGTGCTCAACGAATTCGTCCAGTAATTCCTGCACGCCGAAATTTGAAAATGCAGAACCGAAGAACACGGGAGTTTGCTCGCCTGCCAGGTAGCGTTCGACTGAGAATTGCGGGCACGCACCTTTGACCAGTTCGATTTCATCACGGAAACTGGCGGCCGCATGCCCGAGCAATTTCCCGGCCTCGGCCGAGCTCAGTTTGTCGATAACCTCGATCGTTGATGCCTGTTCGCGGTTAAGCGTCGTGTACAGGTAGATACGGTCCTGTAGCAGGTGATAAACACCTTGCAGCGACCGCCCCATGCCAATAGGCCAAGTGATCGGTGCGCACTGAATGCCGAGCGTTGACTCGATTTCGTCGAGCAATTCAACCGGTTCCCGGCCGTCGCGGTCGAGCTTGTTGATGAACGTCATGATTGGCGTGTTGCGCATGCGGCAAACGTCCATCAGCTTGATCGTCCGCGCTTCCACACCTTTGGCACAATCGATAACCATGAGGGCCGAATCGACTGCAGTCAGCGTTCTGTATGTGTCTTCGGAAAAGTCCTCGTGTCCGGGAGTGTCCAGCAGGTTAATGATGCGGCCACGGTAGGGAAATTGCATCACGGACGAGGTAATGGAAATACCGCGCTGCTGCTCGATCACCATCCAGTCAGACGTCGCGTGCCGCCTGGCCTTGCGGCCCTTTACCGTGCCCGCCATGCTGATTGCCCCGCCGAAGAGTAACAATTTCTCCGTCAATGTCGTCTTGCCGGCATCCGGATGAGAGATGATGGCAAAGGTGCGCCGTCTGCTAACTTCATTGGAGATCGTTGACATCGAGTGAGGATGGGGGCTGCGGCAGCAAAAAAAAGGGGCCCAGTTTATCCGCTTTTAGGGGTTAGTCAATGGGTTTGAGAACTTTTGAATAAACGGCTGCATCTTCACGGCCTTCCCTCGCCTGGTAATAAGCCGGACGGTACTTGATCTGACGAAAGCCCTTCTTTTGATACAGCGAAATTGCGCTTTTATTGGACGGCCGTACCTCGAGAAATATCTCCTTCACTTCGGCTCGCCTGGCACGCATCAGGATTTCATCGAGCAGGCGGTTACCGTAGCCCAGTTGCCGATAATCCGAGTCGACGCAAAGATTCAGGATATGCGCCTCGCCGGTCGCAACCGAAAGAATGCCGTAGGCAACCACGAGTTCGCCGTGATCAACAACGATGCAGCTGTATCCCGCAAGCAGGCAGTCCCGAAATACGCCATGACTCCACGGAAACGCATAGCTGCGCCGTTCAATATCAGACACTAGTACAAGGTCGGCATGAACCATTGTTCGAATGTAGACCGGAGTTTCTCTGATCGGCGTAATCATGCGGCCAGCTCATTCACTATTTGCCGGGCCAGGCACAGGTCCTGCCAGGCTTTCCGTTTCTGCGTCGGGCTCCGCAGCAGATACGCTGGATGATACGTCACAACCACCGGCAGCTGTCCATTGTTCAGGTAGTGTTTTTGACCTCTGAGGCGTCCCAGCGGAGCGTCGGTCTCGAGCAAATGCTGGGCGGCGATCCGGCCTACCACAAGTATCAATTTTGGGGACAACAGAGCGATTTGCCGATCGAGATAGGCGCGGCACGAAGCGGCCTCATCGACCGTGGGATCCCGGTTGTTCGGCGGGCGGCATTTGAGCAAATTCGTGATGAAGACGGAGTCCCTGGCCAGTCCGACCGCGCGGAGCATTTCATCCAGAAGCTTGCCGGCGCGGCCGACGAATGGGTCACCACGCCGATCTTCCTCTGCTCCGGGTGCTTCACCAATGATCATCCAGTCCGCCGACTCGCTGCCAACGCCGAACACGGTTTGTGTGCGGGTCCTGTGCAACGAACAAAGGGTGCATGCAGAAACCTTGTCGCGCAGTTCCGACCAGCTCACGATTTTCGATTCCTGCAACGAATCGTCATCCGTAGTGGCCGCTTTTTCGTCAGACGCTGATCCACGCAGCGTCCAGACGTCAACCTCGAGCGCCTCAAGATAGGCTCGCCTTTCCGCTTCAGCCGGCACTGCCCTCAACCCTCGACATTCGAATATCTATTTGCGTTCGTCATCAGTAAATCCCGATTTTCCAACCCCGGTTATGCATGCGGCAGCTTCGCCAGCACATCCGAGCCTGCCGCTACCCGCTGACCTGCAGTCACCAGCACGCGGCCATTGATCGGCAATTGTACTTCGGCAAAGCGGGTGAGGCGCAAGTACGCACAACGCTGACCCTGGCCCACTCTTTCTCCGTAGCGCAGGAATGCACGTGGCGCAAGTCCGAATCGATGCCCGTGAAACTGCAAAACAACATCGTCATTCTCATCCGTGCGCACCCACAGACCGGTTGTTTCTCCAGGCAACTGCTTGTGCGCCCGGTCGCCGCGAAAATCCATGATCTTGCCCTCTACCGGACAACGGGCCGTGTAGGTTCCAAGACTGTTCACACGAATAATGATCTTGTGTGCTTCGCCGTTCAGGATGCTCTTGTCCGTCAGACCGATGTCGACCACGGTGCCATCTACCGGGCTAACGATGCCCAGTGGCACAGCGGGAACGTCGCGCCTTGGATCGCGAAACACGAGAACGAAGTAGATGAATAGAATCATCAGCGGAATCGAAAAATTGACACCGGCGTATTGCCACGCAACGCCAATTCCGATCAACGTAATAGCCAGGAAGGGTAAGCCCTCCCTGGCGACAAATGGATTACGCCTGCCTATCAAGCCGATTCATTCCTGTTTGCGTCAATTCGCGTCCGTGGCCTGACCGTTGCGGCGCGACGTCTGGTGTAGAATACGCCCCGCCTGAGCCACCCGGACCCGAATATACATGCGTTTCACCAATTTTGGACTAACAACTCTAAAAGAGATTCCGGCAGAAGCCGAAATCGTCAGCCACCAGCTGATGCTGCGGGCCGGCCTTATTCGCCGTCTCGCCTCAGGTCTTTTCACCTGGATGCCGCTCGGACTGCGCGTGCTGCGTAGGGTGGAAAAGATTGTTCGCGAAGAAATGGACCGGGCCGGGGCACTCGAGCTGATCATGCCCGCAGTTCAGCCTGCGGAGCTGTGGCGGGAATCGGGCCGCTGGGACCAGTATGGCAACCTGCTGTTGCGGATGCGAGACCGACATGGTCGTGAATTCTGCTTCGGACCAACTCATGAAGAGGTCATTACCGATATCGCGCGCCGCGAGCTGCGCAGCTACCGGCAACTGCCAATCACTTTCTACCAGATTCAAACAAAATTCCGCGATGAGATTCGGCCGCGCTTTGGTGTCATGCGCGCGCGTGAATTCATCATGAAAGATGCCTATTCTTTCCACGCCGACCATGCGTCACTGGAAAACGACGGCTACCAGGTCATGCATGCAGCCTATACCGCAATCTTCGAACGACTTGGTCTGAAGTTTCGTGTCGTCGACGCCGACAGCGGTGAAATTGGCGGCAGCCGCTCCCAGGAATTCCATGTCATGGCCGATTCCGGCGAGGACGCGATTGCCTGGAGTGACGACGACGATTTTGCATCCAACGTGGAAACTGCGCCGACGCTTCGGCCAGAGGGCGACGCAGCATCCCCTTCACAGGAACTTGAAAAGATCAACACACCCGATGTGCGGACGATCGATGCCCTGACGCAACTGTTGAAGATCGGACCTGAGCAAACGATAAAGACATTAATCATCGACGGAGAATCCGGACCGGTCGCCCTGGTGATTCGCGGCGACCACGCCCTGAATGCAATCAAGGCGGAGAAACTGCCCGGTGTCGCCTCTCCATTAACAATGGCCGACGCCGCAACCGTTAAAAAAGTGACCGGAAGTGAACCCGGCTTTGCCGGACCGATCGGCCTCGACGCACCGATATACTATGACCATGCGACGCGCCTGATGTCGGATTTCGTCTGCGGTGCTAATGAAGCTGACATGCACCTCACCGGTGTCAATTTCGAACGCGATATCGAACGCCCGGAAACCGTCGATATTCGAAACGTCGTTGCCGGTGATCCCTCGCCAGGGGGGAAAGGAATCTTGAAGATAGCGCGTGGTATTGAGGTAGGGCACATTTTTCAACTGGGCACGAAATACAGCGAGGTAATGAAGGCGACAGTTCAGGATCAGGACGGAAAAGAGATTGCAATGGTGATGGGTTGTTACGGTATTGGCGTGACACGAATCGTCGCTGCTGCGATTGAGCAGAACCACGACGACAAGGGCATCATCTGGCCGCAACCGCTGGCGCCATTCGATATCGTGCTGATTCCGATCAACCTGCAACGATCGGACAAGCTACTTGAGGCCGCAGAAGCGCTGTACGCCCAATTGCAGACCTTGGGCTTTGAGGTTCTGTTCGATGATCGGGATGCCCGCCCGGGCGTCAAGTTCGCAGATGCAGAGCTAATCGGCATCCCGCACAGGGTGGTCATCAGTGAACGCGGTCTGGAAAGCGGAGAACTCGAGTACCGCCACCGGCGGGACGAAGAATCGCGGATGATGAAACGTGATGCCGCTCTCGAAATGCTGGTGCAATCGAAGTTAAACTGATTCCCGAATTGACGTGATCGGGGCTGGAATGTGACAACCATGCGGGTGTTCAGGATATCCATAGCAGCATTGCTGATCGCGCTGGCTCTGCCCGGGGCGGCACAGGACCGGCCTGACCCTGCGCTGGTGGAAATGTTGCGCCTGGCTGCCAGCGACACTTCCAGCTTTGCGGATCATTTCGACGCACAGGTCTGGCTGACCGACATGTCCACCAGGCTCGCCAGGCAGGTTGCCAATCCGCAGGAGCGGATCAATATCCTGAAACGCGTTCACCTTGAGGCTATGCGTGCGGACTTGGCGCCGGAACTTGTCCTCGCGGTGATCGATGTCGAGAGCAATTTCGACAAATATGCAATCTCAGTCGCCGGCGCACGTGGCCTCATGCAAATCATGCCGTTCTGGCTGGATGAAATCGGACGACCGGACGACAATTTGATTCACATCGGCACAAACCTGCGCCTTGGTTGCACGATTCTAAAATATTATCTGAACATGGAAGGCGGTGACCTGAAGCGCGCGCTGGGTCGCTACAACGGCAGTCTCGGACAAAGAAAATATCCCAACATGGTTCTCGATAAGCTGCACCTCAAGTGGTATCGCGTGTAGGAGCGGTTGCAGGAGCGGCTTCAGCCCCGAACATTTTCTGGAACCATTCGCGGCTACAGCCCCGCCTACCCGAGCGAAAATCGATCGGGCGCTTCACAGTCAACATCAAACCATTCGACGCCGGTAACCGACGCGCCCGGCGGTCCGTCGTGTAACCATCGCTCGAGCTCCGCGACCGCAGCCGGCTCACCGCAAGCGAGCACCTCGACACTGCCATTTGGCAGATTGACGGCATGTCCGGTAATTTGCAGCGCCACTGCAACGTCGCGGGTACTCACACGAAAAAACACACCTTGCACACGACCGGACACTTTGTATCGACGGCACGCCATAAAATGTCAACCGGGAGTCTGCGCGTAATTCAGCGTGGATCGTCGTCTGAACTTTCAGTGGTAGCGAGTGCAGCCAGCGCCTTGCTTTTGGCCTGCAACGCGTCGCGGCGCGCCTGCGCATACGCCCGTTCCGTTAGCTTCCTTTGCGCACTGTCGAGATACGCCTCGGCCGCACGAATATCTTCGGCGGCAGTTTGCTCCGCTCCGGCTTCCTTCGCGGCCGCAATTGCCTGCCGTGCGTCACTCATTTCCTGGACCGGAGGCGAGGTCCCGCAGCCGGCGGCAATGAGTAATATGGCGATCAGCAGACCGCGAGCGGACACACCGAAGAATTTTCCGGTTTTTGCGATTCCTGTTAGTTTGCGCACCCCGGAACGCTAGCAAGTGCCTGTACAGTCAGTCAAGCGGCGGCCGAACCGCTGACGAATAGTCGTTTCGCTGCTACAGTTGCCGGCCACCATTCCCCGGGAAAAACCCGAAAAAGCCATGAATGTCACGATTTATCACAACCCAGGATGCTCCAAGTCCCGGAAAACATTAGAACTAATCGAATCTCGAGGAGTGAAGCCCCGAATTGTCGAGTACCTGGAAAATCCACCGGCCCCGGATACCCTGTTAGGGCTTGCGGAGATGCTCGGCGTACCTCTTGCCGGGCTGTTGCGCACCTCGGAGGCCGATTTTCAGGAATCCGCCGAACCGGTCCCCGTGGATGACGGCCAGGCATTGTCGAAATGGCTGCACGAGCACCCCCGGGTTTTGCAGCGGCCGATCGTGGTCGACGAAGACCGGGCTCGCGCCGTCATCGGCAGACCGCCGGAAAATGTGCTGGACCTAATCTCGAAGTGATGGAAATACTCGTGCTTTATTACTCGAGATTTGGCGCGACCGAAGCACTTGCGAGAGAGGTGTGCCAGGGCGTCGACTCCGTAAAAGAGGTTGCATCCAGGTTGCGAACTGTACCGGCAGTCTCCACCGTCACCGCTGCCACCGAGGATGCGATTCCGGATGTTGGACCGCCCTATGTGACCATAGAGGATCTGCGGGAATGTGCAGGACTCATCATGGGCAGTCCAACCCGTTTCGGCAATATGGCTGCATCACTCAAATACTTTCTCGACGGTACGGGAAGTGAATGGCTAAGCGGAACGCTGTCCGGAAAACCGGCGGGTGTGTTTACCTCAACATCGTCATTACACGGCGGCCAGGAAACGACACTGCTCTCAATGGTATTGCCGCTGATGCATCACGGCATGCTTATCGTCGGTCTGCCCTACACCGAAAATGCCCTGTTGACGACGACCACCGGTGGTACGCCGTATGGCGCCAGCCATGTCACCTGGAACAGGGATGCCGATCGGCTCAGTGATGAGGAAAAACAACTGGCTCAGGCACTCGGTACGCGTGTGGCAAAGATTGCATCACGGCTGTGCACTACCGAATCGAATTGAGAGTTTCTTTCACGAACGGAATAGTCAGGCGGCGTTTGGCTTCAAGAGCGGCTGTGTCGAGCTGATCCAGCAACGCGTACAAGGTCATCATATCGCGCTTGCTGCGATTCAACAGGAAAATTGCCGTGTCGTCTGGCAGATCCAGGCCGCGATGACGGGCCCTGAGTTGCAATGCCTTGATGCGATCCGCCTCGTTGAGCGCGCTCAGTCGATAAGCCGGTAACAACGAAAAACGGCTGGCCAGATCGGCGAGACCAAAGCGGCACTCCCGCGGCGCGGCGACGGCCGTCGCGACCAGACTGCCGCCCGCGTCAGTGACCAGGTTGTACAGCTTGAAAAGAGCCAGGTCCCAGTCGGCATCACCGGCCACCAGGTGCACATCATCGAGGCAAACGAATTGCCTGCTGGACAGACCGTCCAGGATGCCGGGTCCCGCATCAGCCAGCAGCGCCAATGGTACGTAAACGGCGCGGTCATCCGACTTTTCGCAAACGGCTTGCAGAAGATGCGTCTTGCCGGATGCAGCGGCTCCCCAGACCCAGCAGCCCGGCCCATTGCCGGTTTCCACGAGCTCATGCAGGTAGGAGACAAGCGCCTTGTTGCCCGCCGGCCAGAAACTCTCGAAAACAGCGTGATCCTGTAGTTTCAGCGGCAAGGCCAGCTGGCTTAAGGGCACCTCTAGGTACCTCTCGTGAGCCGCGTTGCGGGCCAGATCGATGACGCGACGCGGCGCGCGCCGCAGGGCATGGCCTGTAGGAGCGAATGTAGGAGCGGCTTCAGCCGCGAATGTCTCGAACCCGGTTCGGGGCTCGTCGCTCCCGCACATCCATGTGCTCCGCGACATAAGTACATCCTGTACGTAAAGCCCCTCCTGCGAGCCGCTCCCACATCTGGCCGTAACCCGCACGGGCCGTGGCCAGGACAGGTACACAGAGGTGCCCTCATGGCGTGGATTCTCCTTGCGGACTGTTGCTGACCTCGTCCAAATTATCCAGGTCAGGATGCTCGGCGAGGTACCTGTTATAGGCAAAGCGGACCAATACGGACAAAACCGCGGCCGCTGGCAGCGCCAGCAGGATGCCAAAGAAACCAAATAACTGTCCGCCGGCTGCAATTGAGAAAATAACCAGCACCGGGTGCAGGCCGATCCGGTCCCCAACCAGCTTCGGCGTCAGGAGCGAGCCTTCAATGAATTGTGCAATGGAAAATGTCGCGACGACACCGAGAAGGCGCAGCCAGGGTTCCGCTTCCAGTGCAACTGTCAAACCGGCGAGGCCAATACCAAACACGAAACCGAGATACGGTACAAAACTGACGAGTCCCGCGACCACACCGATGGCGAGCGCAAACTTGAGCCCGACGAGACTCAAGCCCACTACATAGATAATACCGAGGGCAATCATGACCATGACCTAGCCGCGCAGAAACGCACCGAGTACCTCGTCCGTCTCACGGGCCAGCGAGATGACCGTTTCGCGTTGTCGTAAGGGCACGATGGCGCCGCACTTATGCAGTATCGCGTCCCAATCGCGTAACAGGTAAAAAGTGATTATCGGAATGAGGAACAGGCTGATCACCGCGGCGGCGAGCGCACCACCAGAGCGGCCTAGTGACACCAGTACAGTCGCACCCCAGCTGCCAGCCATGTCACTGTAGCGCGCGAGGAACGCGCCGAGACCGATGTCCTCGCCGGGGTCAATGCCGATGAATTCAGTGACCCTCGGCAGCCAGACCTGCTCGACCTGCACAACAATACCCGGCAGCGCTTCCAGCAAGGCTGATACCTGCGTTCGCATCAACGGCACGACCAGCAGAATCAACAAGCCGAGCCCGGCAAAAGTCAGGATAAAAACGCAGACGACGGCAATAGTCCGCGGAAATTTCAGTCGCTGAAGCCGGTCCGCCAGTGGGTCACCGAGGTAGGCGAGCAAGGCGGCCGCGATAAACGGCGTCAGCACCGGCGCCAACAGCCACAGGAGCCAACCGGTCAGCGCGATCGCTATCAGCCAGCCGTTGCGGAACGTGTTGCTCATATCACTATGCATCTGCATTGCCGCCGTGCCGTGCCCTGCGAGCCCATGACCAGACGTAGTCGATGCCACTGATCACAACGGTTACCACGATCGAGGCGCCAAGCACGGTAAGCGTGATTTGATCAGGCCAGCCAAAGGCGGCGCGGCTCAGAACGAAGACGATAAACAGCAACTGAAGCGCCGTATTCAGCTTGCTGATTCTGGTCGGCTCGCCCTCGACCGGGCGAATCAGGAAGTTATAGACAGTGGCCCCACCGATGATCACGACATCCCGAAAAACAACGAGAACGCCCAGCCACAACGGGATATGACCCGCGTAAACCAGCACCATGAAGGTGCCTGCAACCAGCAATTTGTCGGCGATGGGATCCAGCAAGGCGCCGATGCGCGTACCCCAGTCGAAACGCTTGGCGAGATAGCCATCGACACCGTCTGAAAAGCCCGCGACGAAACACAACGCCAGGGCAAATCCGTACTGGCCATCGATTATCAGGAGAAGAATCGGTGCAACCAGCGCAATGCGCAGTAGTGAAATTGCATTTGGCAGCCAGCGAAGAGACATTCGACGCTAGCCCGAGCGATACAGAAATTCGAGCGTGGCCGGCTGCCGGCCGAAGTCGCCGTAGCTGTCGTAGAGGTCGAACGGATTTCTGTCATCGTCCAACGGAACCGCTTCAACACCATCGCTGAAGGGAACGACCAGCTCAAGTACGTTGCTTAGTTCCAGCGCGCGTTGCAGGCGTTCCATCCCGCCCTGAATCCGAACTTTGTAAACAATCCGGTCGCCGGCAACGGTATCGATCAGGATTTGGTCGATGCCGCGCAGATTTTCCACGAATCTTTGCACCTGTCCGAATGCGTCGACTGATCCTATGCCGGAGATTGTCAAGCGGATGGTTTCCATCGGCGACCTGCTGTCGACGACAAACCTTGCGGCCAGGGAATCGGCAAGCAGGTTGATTATTTCCCCCGTTTCGCCGTTCCAGTTTGCCCGTTCATCGCCAAAATGCCAGGTCCAGCGGTTCATCTGCAGCGACTCAGTTCGAATCCGCCCGACCAGTACCGACTCCGCCCCGTAGCGGACCGATGCCTGCAACAAGAGATCGTCGAAGCCGCCCCAGAGGTCGCTGAAGCTGATGTTTTCAAGGTCCTCAATATCAAGCAGCGGGAACAGGACGGGAATTCCCCGGCGACTGGCAACCGCCGCCACGCGCTCGCGCAACAGGCGATTGCGATCAATGGACCGTGCAGCCCCCGATATTCGCTGCGGATCATCGGCCGCGACGATTTCCCGCTCGCCCTGTCCCCAGTCGACAGCAATCCAGATCAGTGTCAAAGGACGATCGCTTCCCCAGACGGGCGCCCCGGCCTGCCGCAAGGCGTTCTCGATCGCCTCTCCGTCAAACGACACCAGCAGGGTATCGTCCGCTCCCGGCTGATACTGCCGCACATACCGGACTGGATTCGGAAACAGCTCCGCTATTTGCCCGGATTCAGCGATTGCCGTGGTCCCGGTAACGCGGACCAGCACCTCGGTCAGCGCGCTTCGATAGGCAAGGTTTTGTGCATCAGGATCATCCGCGTCCAGCGGCACTTCCACGGTGTACAGTGAGTTCATTTCAACGGCCGCCGCCGCACACAGGCTTAAGGTAACAAGGCCGATCGCCAGCTGCACTATGCGAGCCTTAGGAAGGTTGCAAATACCGGCCATGGGCCCGGCGAGGCGCCCTTCAAGTGTCATTTTGATCTGCATGCGCTTTGCCCGGTCCGCAGACGGTGAAAAGGTGGTTTCCCGATCCCAAACGAAGCTCTATTATATCGCCCTCGCAGAAATTGCCACTTATTGTTTACAAGTGAATTTTTCAAGCCAGCTTCGGCATTGGCTGTGAAACATACAGGAGCCATATGGCCCGGCCAGGATGACAACCAAACCACTTACTTACAAAGATGCCGGCGTCGACATAGAAGCCGGCAACAACCTGGTCGAAAGAATCAAGCCGCTGGTTGCAGAGACTCAGCGCCCGGAGGTGCTAACCGGGCTCGGTGGATTCGGCGGGCTGTTCGCGTTAGCGCCGGGGAAATACTCGGAGCCGGTGCTGGTCTCGGGCACCGATGGTGTTGGCACCAAGCTCAAGCTTGCACAGCAATTGAATCGGCACGACACAATAGGCATCGATCTCGTCGCCATGTGCGTCAATGACGTCCTGGTCCAGGGCGCTGAACCGCTCTTTTTTCTCGATTACTTCGCGTGTGGACAGCTCGATGCCGATGTCGCTACGTCGGTGATTGGTGGCATCGCCGATGGCTGCGTACAGGCTGGCGCTGCATTGATCGGCGGGGAAACTGCGGAAATGCCGGACATGTACGACGATGGTGAATACGATCTTGCTGGATTTTGCGTAGGAGTCGTCGAACGGAAAAAACTGATCGACGGTCACGCCATCTCTGCCGGTGACGCAATAATCGGCATTGCCTCCAGCGGCCCGCATTCGAACGGTTATTCGCTGATTCGCAAAGTGCTCGAACTCAGCGGGAATCCGACTATTGGCGGCGCGCCTGCCAAAGAGCTGTTACTGGAGCCGACGAAAATTTACGTCAAATCGATATTGCACCTGATGGCGTCGGTAGCCGTAAAAGGCCTCGCCCACATCACGGGTGGCGGACTGACGGAAAACATCCCGCGAATTCTGCGCGGCGAACTGCATGCGGAGATCGAGGTGAACAGCTGGCAGCAGGGGCCCGTGTTTGACTGGCTGGCCGTCTCAGGCCGCATAGCGATTGACGAAATGCGCCGCACTTTTAATTGCGGCGTCGGCATGGTCGTCGTTGTGGATGCTGTGGCCGCTGATGCAACGATCAAAGTTCTGCTGGAGCGTGGCGAAACGGCCTGGCGACTCGGTACGATCAGGGACGGCGCCGGCGAGGTCAATTACGTTTGAGCATATGCTCCGCGGCGGTCCTGATTTCCGGCAGTGGTACCAACCTGCAGGCGTTCATCGACGAAACCGCTTCCGGGAAAATCGATCTGGAGCTGTCAGTCGTCCTGAGCAACCGGCCTGATGCTGCCGGGCTCGAACGCGCGCGCAAAGCCGACATCAGCATTGAATGTCTCAGGCACCAGGACTATCCGGAGCGGGCACAATTTGACGCGGCACTCGTCGAGACCCTGGACAAGTATGCGCCGGACCTGGTCATCCTCGCCGGTTTCATGCGCGTTCTCACGGCGACGTTTGTGGATCACTTCCGCGGTCGAATCCTGAACATACACCCCTCCCTGCTACCGAAATTTCCCGGACTCGATACACATCGACGTGCCCTCGATGCCGGCGAGAAGTGGCACGGCAGCACCGTGCATTTTGTCACCGGGGAACTGGACGGCGGCCCGGCGCTGATCCAGGGCCGGGTCCCGGTCAGGCCGGGCGATTCGATGGCAGAACTTGCAGCAAGGGTACTGGCGGTCGAACACAAGATTTATCCGCAAGCCGTCAGGCTGTTCGCAGCAGGCCGGATTCAATACCGTGATGGTGCCGCGTGGCTCGACGGAGAGCGGCTCAACGAACCTTTGCAGTATTGAATACCATTCGCGGCTAAAGCCGCTCCCACAATTCTCTCCAGATTCGCGTGAGCGGTTTGTGGGAGCGGCTTTCGCCGCGAATAGGTCACGCCTTGGGCAGGGTGACGCATCTCCCACAATTCTCTCCAGATTCGCGTGAGCGGTTTGTGGGAGCGGCTTTAGCCGCGAATGGGTCACGCCCTGGGCAGGGTGACGCATCTCCCACAATTCTCTCCAGATTCGCGTGAGCGGTTTGTGGGAGCGGCTTTAGCCGCGAATGAGTCAC
>SMVB01084166.1_pt1 | contig 24216 bp, 16 predicted proteins | sample 2456461 | NCBI WGS metagenome assembly SMVB01 (sample SAMN11095934, study PRJNA526329) | marine sediment metagenome | biome: Marine sediment; feature: Surficial sediment; material: Deep marine sediment; isolation source: Hadal surficial sediment | place: Pacific Ocean | collected 2014-05 | depth...
CATCAAAGACATTGCATATCGCCTTACCCTCTTTCAAGGGCATGGTGTTTTCCAATTCATCTCCGAGTTTAATCCGTTCGAGCTGATGTGAATAAACAAGCTTCGACAACTGATTATACAAATGCTGCCTAGTGTCTGCGTCGGTAGATTTCAAATAAAATCGGGTTCGACTACCATTATGAAATACCCAATTCATTATAGTTCCTAGTAAGTATCCCTCTAACACAGATATAACATTTAGAAGCAAAAATTCAGAGTTCAGCCAATAAATTGCTGCAACCGCTACTGCAATAAATAGACTATTTCGTAAGAATGTAACCGTAAAACTTGAATGAAACGAAAATGAAATTCCAAGCGCCAATACAAACGCAGTTTGTCCCTGAACACGAAGAATTACTTCAGCTAACTCTGATTCAGATCCCGCTCCGCTGAACATAATCTGCAATGTTAAACAAAATCCCAAGATTCCTGACAAGCAAAGCAAATCCATCACAATCGCGCTATATTTTTCAATTGTAGATATAGCCATCGTTAAAATCGGATATAACAAAACAATTATTATCGGCACTGCATAAGAAAACAGCGTATATATAGCTAATGGATTTTCAACCGAGACTGCTTCACTATAATTAATTATCGAAGAACCAACTAGTAGTATTGCAGCAACTCTGGCAGGCCAGCTTGTTAACGCTTGAGATGCTTCGTCCCTCAAAGCATTTCTGAAGTCAACTAAATGTTCTCTACAATAGACCGAGTACTTATCTTGATTGAACGCTTTTTTAATCACACTATTTTCTGTTTAAGACCAAAATTAGTAAAACAATAGCCTTGAGTGAGGCCAGGCAAATGAATAGCTTACCCTCAGTATTTTGTGAATTATGAGATTTGGGAATCTAAAAACCTAATCTCCTAACACACTAAGAAGCACTATCCAGATTTGCGAACAGTTGCAAAATGTTTAAACGGCTTAAATTCTTTATTCTTTAGGGGCCAACACCAATGACTTTGTCCATTCTTTTACTATTGACACTGTACACAATCATAGTCGTTAGCCTAATTTGGGCACGTTTCAGGTTTTTTAAAATTTACCCGGGCGCCTCTAGAATCAGTAGCATTTTTTATGACCCTACTGTAGTCATACACATATTAGCTACTTATTACTACATGATAGTATCGCCTGTTGAAATGGCTATTTATGTGACTTTAGCCGCTGCTATTTACATGATTTCACTTTTATTATTTTGGTGGTCTTTACGAACCGCGAAACAACTTGATTTTGCTTTTAGCAAAAATGTAGGTGAAATTATTACAAATGGCCCCTTTGGATTTATACGCCACCCATTTTATGTTTCTTACGTATTGTGTTGGCTTACTAGCTCGCTACTGTTTAACTCTTATCTGTTGTGGATTACACTTACGTATCTGATATTTTTCTATTTCATCTCTGCAAGGAGGGAAGAAAACGTTATTTTGAAAAGTACGCATTCCACAGAGTATGCGTCATATAAGAAAGAAATTGGTATGTTTCTACCGAGGGTTACACAATGGAAAAGTTGGTTTATAGGCAAATCGAATCCGAAAGCGAATTAGAGCTTTTTTTGGATAGGTTCAGAAATTTCGTAGGTGTCCGATTACCGTCAATCTATGCGAAAAATAGTAAAGTTGTGGGAGTATTCCTACACGAAAAAATGGTAGGTGGCTACATGCTCGTTACCAAACCTGAGTTTCGAAGTCTGATGTTTATTCCTGATTCAATTAAAAATACAAATTCATTCTTCGGACTAAATCAATATGAAATGATGGAAGTAAACGGTTTGTGGATAAGCCCAGCATTAAAATGCCCTAAGATGCAGCTCAATGTATGGTTTCATTTGATAAAAGATATTTTTGTTTCCCGGAAAAAGAACGTTCTGTTGATGCGGGACCTACGCAATAAAACTATGGAACGGCTATTTAATATGGCTAATCCAACACCTTTATATCAAGGTGCTCCGATGCTATTGGTTGGTGATAAATCTCACGACGAAATTCAAGTTAGTTATACTAGTCGTTGGAGTATTGTTCTCAATTCGAATAAGTATTGGAAGGCACTCAAAAATCGCCAAAAACGAGCTAGAGACTACGCTACACAACGTGATCAGGTACGTCATTTAAAACAACCTGGCGCAAAATACACCTAATCCATTCAAAACCGACTTTATTGTAAATTGCCTCTCAGAATAGCTGCCAGAGTGGGTTATCTAGGACGACTAACTGGCAGCTGAAATGGTAGTTACAGGATTCAAATTATTTGCGGCTGCCAGTGGTGCATAATGGTTGATAAGTCCTTTCGGCAATTCAGCTAATACAGCAATTTGTCTCAAACTTAAATTTCATAGTTAAACTCTATTCCCTTCTGCCGTTTCCCCTAAGGACCTTGGGGAGCGCTGGATTTTGAGGTGCAGGTGCTTTATCCTCCTCATCCCGCTCCGGACAAATATTTACATACCATGTGGTGAATCCTCAACTCGCAGAATTAGAGCGATTCCACAATGTATGAGCGGGCCGACACTCAACTTCACCACAGGATTAACTGGGTACAAAAGGTATATAGCAGAGTTATTTGTATGAACAAGACATCAAAGAAACCCTCTTCAAGCAAAAATCCACGAAAGGCGACAATAAAGTATGTGTTTGCTTTTGGAAAGAAAACAGATGGAGATGCATCAATGCGGGAGTTGCTCGGAGGTAAAGGCGCCAATCTCGCTGAAATGGCATCTATAGGGCTTCCCGTTCCTCCAGGTTTCACTATCAGTACGGATGTTTGTACTTATTACTATTCCCATCATCAACGATTCCCTTCTACTCTAGCCAAAGACATAGAATCAGCCGTCCGACAGATCGAAGGTCAGTTGGGTAAAAAATTTGGTTCAATCAGAAATCCTCTATTAGTTTCAGTGCGGTCTGGAGCCAGGGATTCGATGCCGGGGATGATGGATACAATTCTCAATCTGGGGCTCAATGACGAAACCGTTGAGGGATTAGCAAGGGTGTCTGACAATCCACGTTTTGCGTGGGACTGTTATCGCCGATTTATCCAGATGTACGGTGATGTGGTTATGGGTGTACAAGCTAAAACCGACGAAGAAGAAAATCCTTTCCACATCATACTGGATAAGCTGAAGACGTCCCTGGGGATAAAATCCGACGGCGAACTCTCTACAGAAGATCTTAAAGTAGTAGTGAAGCGATACAAGTCTTTGATTCGGAAGCGTACCAGGCACACATTCCCCCAAGACGTTATGGAACAGCTGTGGGGAGCGATCAGCGCGGTATTCGGGTCATGGAAAAATCCCCGGGCTATTCTTTATCGCCAGCAATACGGCATACCTGTCGAATGGGGTACTGCGGTTAACGTGCAGGCAATGGTATTTGGAAACTCGGGCAACAACAGCGCTACCGGTGTCGCCTTTACCCGCGACCCTGCCAACGGTGAAAAATCCTTTTACGGTGAGTACTTGATCAACGCCCAGGGAGAAGATGTTGTTGCTGGTGTTCGAACACCCCATGCAATAGCAGATTTAGCGACGGAGCTTCCTGGAAATTATAAAGACCTTGAAAAAGTCCGCATCAAATTGGAACGACATTTCAAAGACATGCAGGATTTTGAATTCACTATTGAAGATGGCCGATTGTTTATCCTGCAAACCCGTAACGGGAAAAGAACCGGGCTCTCTGCTATTCGTATAGCTGTTGAAATGCAACGAGAACGCCTCATGACTCAGGAAACCGCGCTACTGAAAATCCCGGCCGAATCCATTGATTCATTGCTGGTACCAGTTTTCAATGCCAAGTCTTTGAAAAGCGCCGCCGTTATCGGTCATGGTCTGCCAGCTGGTCCCGGAGCTGCAACAGGTCGAATAGCCTTTACCGCTGCGGCTGCCGAATTAGAAATTAGAAAAGGAAATAAGGTTGTTTTGTGCCGAACCGAGACATCACCTGACGATCTTAAAGGCATGTTGCATTCACAGGGCATACTAACTTCACGCGGAGGAGTGTCCTCACATGCTGCCCTGATCGCTCGGCAACTAGGCAAAGTCTGTGTGTGTGGTGCCGGTGATATAACAATCAATTACGAGCGCAAAACATTAACCGCGGGGCGAGTGGTCCTCAAAGAAGGAGACTATATCTCGATCGACGGTACGACCGGAGCGATATATAAAGGCATGATCGAAAGTGCTGATTCCGAAGTGAAAAGGGTTTTGGAAGGTGGCATGCGCCAAGAGCGTAGTTATACCTATGAGTTGTTTCAGACCGTAATGAAATGGGCCGACAAACATCGTCGACTAAAAATTCGGACTAACGCTGACACCCCCGCTATGGCTCGCCAAGCAGTAGCATTCGGTGCCGAAGGTATTGGATTGTGCCGTACTGAGCACATGTTTTTCGAAGGCAATCGTATTGATTTTATGCGGCAAATGATATTGGCAGTAGACGAGGTAGAACGCAGAGCCGCGTTAAAAAACCTTCTACCGTTTCAGAAAAAAGACTTTGTCGGTCTCTTTAAAGCGATGGATGGACGCCCGGTTACAATCAGACTCTTGGATCCACCATTACATGAATTCTTGCCTCATGATGACGTAGTACGTCGACAACTAGCTGACAAGCTAGGCGTACCGCTGGAATTCGTAATTGAGCGAATAAAGGCCCTGCATGAAGAAAATCCTATGTTAGGCTGTCGTGGATGTAGGCTAGGAATTCTCCATCCTGAAATTACAGAAATGCAAACTAGAGCGATTTTCGAGGCAGCGGCACAAGTTTTAAAAGCCAAGAAAAAAATCAAGGTTAAACCTGAAATTATGATCCCGCTAGTGGGTTTTCGCGCGGAACTGGCCGATCAGCTGAATGTTGTTCACAGGGTGGCAAAAGAGGTAATGAAGAAGCGTGGAGTCAAAATAAATTACTTAGTTGGAACTATGATAGAAGTACCTCGTGCAGCAATTACCGCTAATGAGCTTGCCGAGGAAGCTGATTTTTTCAGCTTCGGAACTAATGACCTTACACAAACTGCGTTGGGGTTAAGTCGTGATGACATGGGTTTGTTTTATGATGAATACCAGAAAAAGGAAATCTACATCCAGAATCCTTTTGCTAGCATTGACCTAAAGGGTGTTGGCCGCCTGATGGAGATCGCAATCGATAGCGGACGCGAAGTCAAACCAGAGCTTAAGCTGGGTATATGCGGAGAACACGCAGGTGATCCCGCCTCTATAGATTTTTGTCACCAACTGGGTCTTGATTATGTGAGTTGTTCACCACCCCGTGTACCAGTGGCAAGACTGGCCGCAGCCCAGGCAGCACTGAGAAACAAATAGCGAAAATAAACCAGTTTTAGGTAGATCGGTTCAACACTTTTTTCTTACGGGGGATGATAAACTCATTTATTCGCTGTGGGTAATGAAAATGACGTCAGGTGCGAGGCACTTACCTAATACTTTCCAGTTTTAAAAGAAGATATTATGAAATAGCAATCGGTGGAATTGGACAATTCAAGGTAGCACCCACCGCTCTTAGTAATTCCAGTTCGATGGGCGCTACTTTCCGATCTGCCACAATGCATGCAACACAAGCCTTCAGTAATGCAGGTTTTTGCAACGGTTTAAGTTCAGATAATTCATCAAGTGCGTCATTAAGCATTTCAAAAGAAATTTGACTTTTTTCCATAAAATGCACTTCGGAAATCCCCAGTTCTTGTTTTGCTTTATCAAATGCCATAATTGGGTCGGCTTTGCTCTTGGTATCTGCTACGGCTAATATGGAAAGCAGCACTTCGAGAGCTTCTTTGCATGTTTTTAACTCTCTGCGACCTACTTTAAATCGTGTCTGTTTTTCGAACACAGGTTCAAGATTCTTAAATATAATCTTATGCAATGCCCATTCGAATAAATTAATTTTGTTATCCAACTTAATTAACTTGTTTAAGTTCTCTTTAAACAGATGGTATTGGGGCACGGATAGTTGCCTCATACTACTTATGGCTATTTGAATCAATGGTAAGCGAAACTCAGGAAGCAATTCACTCGAGTAAGCGCACAACTTTTGCAGTTCTGTGAAAATACCGTGGTCAGCCGATTGTTCCAGGAACGCCATCTGATCCTTTTGTACTGACTTGTCGGTATCAATCAACAACAAATAAATTACTGCCCTTGCTGTTGATGGTCCATGGGCAGCGGCTAACAACTCCTGAGGTATATTCAATAGTATTTGCTTGGCCTGCTCTATGTGGGTCTTTCCAGGCTGGCCAATTTGATCAATAAAGGCATCAGTCATTAACACCCCGATTGCTCCTGTCAACATGGCTTCTGCCTTTTTTCGCTGACCGGTTGACCCTGAACCCAAAGGCTGGTCATCGCTTGATTTCGCAGTTGCTGATTTGTCATTGGCTATGGGTTCTGCAACCTCATATTCACCGTTCCAGTTGGGTAATATAGCTTTTATCCGCTCTTCGAGTGGAGGGTGAGTGGCATAGAGACCACGGAAACGAGTGACAACACCTTCCTCAAACAAGGTATGACTAATTTCCATGCTACTAGGATTATTTAAGTATGACCGCCCATCGTGAGTAGCTATTCGCATCAGTGCACCGGCAATTCCATCTGGATTTCTAGTGAACTGCACCGATGACGCATCGGCCAGAAATTCACGCTGTCGACTCACCGCCGCCTTTATCAAATTGCCAAAAAAAGTTCCCACGAAGCCGACAACCAACAATCCAAGACCAAGCATCATTATGCCTCCAGAATTTTTAGATCGGCGACTATAGACCCCTCCTCGCATGAGAAAGTACCCGAGAATTCCAAGGATCAGAATGCCATGTAATATGGCGATCAGGCGGATATTTATGCGCATGTCTCCATGCAGAATATGACTGAATTCATGTGCAATAACACCTTGCAGCTCATCCCGAGTAAACGAGTCAATAGCGCCACGGGTTATGCCGATTATTGCGTCACTCGGCTCGTACCCAGCCGCGAATGCATTGATGCCCGGTTCTTCCAATAAATAAACAGGCGGCACCGGCGTACCGGAAGCTAGAGCCATTTCTTCAACAACATTAAGCACCTGCCGCTCATGGAAATCATCACTTTCAGGCAACAATAGACGGCCATTTAACATTTCAGCCACACGAGCGCCACCACCGGCCAGTGCGGACAACTTATACAAACTGCCTAATAAAATAACCGCAACCACTGCTCCACTGATAACTACAAAGGTACCCCAGTCGAGTTGGCGGTCAATTCCCACTGAGCCCTGCCCACTTGGCGATAAAAATCCGAACACCAACATAACTAACAAATTAGTTATGACTATCAACGATACGACGGCCATGACAAACAAAAAAATTAGCCTGCCCGTATTCCGTTTTGCTATGTCCTGGGATTCAAAGAAATTCATCAGTTAAACTTCAGAGGTAAATAACTCATTAAACTCCATCTGTGTCAAGCGCAGCAACAAGTTTGCCTTAATGATAATGACTCTGTAAACAGACAAAGAGTTCATCAATGGGTAAAAACGTGGAACAAATTTTATATCTGCCAGGCAATGCTATCTAAATGAAGGCTTAAAAAGAGACCTTGGGCGCCTCTTGAATAGCCTCACTGTCTTCAAACTCCATCAAACTGGCGTCTTCGGCGTGACCGAAAGATGCAGCAACTACTAAAGGTGGAAAACCTTGTTTATAGGTGTTGTACCCCATAACCTGATCATTAAATGCCTGCCTCGAAAATGCTACCTTGTTTTCAGTACTGGTCAGCTCCTCACTTAACTGCATCATATTTTGGTTAGCTTTCAAATCAGGATAAGCTTCCATTACCACGTTAAAGCGATTCATTGCTCCAGTCAGGGCGCCTTCCTTGCTAATCAACTCCTGGATTGCCGCTGCATTACCAGGATCAGCCGCTGCGGCTTTAAGCCCTGCGGCAGCAGCGTTGCGTGCTGCAGTCACTGCTTCAAGTGTTTCGCGCTCATGAGAGATATAAGCCTTAGCCGTTTCGACCAGGTTAGGAATCAAATCGTAACGCCTTTTCAACTGTACTTCGATTTGCGCAAAGGCATTCTGATAGCGATTTTTCAAGCTGACGAGTTGATTAAAAACACCAACAAAATAGAAGACCAGTATGGCAAGAAGGCCTAGAAGGACTAGAATAACAATGCCGGTTGTCCCCATGATTAACACTCCCGAGAAAAATCTACCATTCATTAAACCTTGTATTCCGGTTACTGTCCATCAATCCATCAGTGCAAAAATTACGTAGTATTTGTACCGGTGTGTTCCTCTTGTTGTTAATTTGCTAAGCTCACTCGGATAACAATTCAAAAAGAAGAATAAATACTATGAATACTGGTATGTTAGCTTTTCTCTCCCTTCTACCGATTATTTCTGTTGCCGTGTTCCTGGTCATGTTGCGCTGGCCTGCTAGCCGAGCCATGCCAATAGCTTACGTAGTAGCCGCTATTCTGGCGTTAACTGTGTGGCAGGTCTCGGTTGCCCAAGTTCTTGCAGCTACCATAAATGGCCTAGTAGTCGCCGGTTCGCTGATATTCATTATATTTGGCGCCATTTTAATGCTGAATACATTAACAAAAAGCGGCGCAATTAATTCAATTCGCAAAGGATTCTCAGACATAACACCTGATCGACGAATACAGGTAATTATCATCGCATGGCTGTTTGGATCTTTTATCGAAGGCTCGGCAGGATTCGGCACACCAGCAGCAGTCGCGGTGCCGTTGCTTGTGGGGCTGGGCTTCCCTGCAATGGCGGCGGTAGTAGCCGGTATGATCATTCAAAGTACGCCGGTATCCTTCGGCGCTTTGGGCACACCGATTATAGTTGGAATCAATACAGGATTATCTGCTGATCCAGAAATGCTGCAATACGCGATGGACCGGGGTTTTGAAGACTGGCGTCAATTCCTTAACTTTATCGCGGCGAGAGTAGCACTGATTCATGCACTGGCAGGTACTTTTATTCCGCTAATAGTTTCTTCAATCATGACTCGGTTTTTTGGCAAAAACAGGTCCTTCGGCGAAGGATTACAGATTTGGAAATTTGCTTTGTTCGCCGCGTTTTCGATGACCATTCCCTATGTCTTAATTGCAAATACACCTTTTATCGAATTCCCATCCATGTTCGGCGGCTTAATAGGACTGGCAATCGTCGTAACTGCCGCCAAAAAGGGATTTTTGGTGCCTTCTAAAGAAGACGCCTGGGATTTTGATATCAAAGAAAATTGGGATCCTGAATGGTCTGGACTACAAAGGACTCAAGTTCAGGAAGAAGAGTCCAACAACATGCCGATCGTGCAGGCCTGGGCGCCCTATATGGTTGTTGCCGTTCTGCTGATATTGACCAGACTACCCTTCCTTGATCTGGCTCGTTTCTTACAACATCAATTTGTTACATTTAGCTGGCCTAACATTTTCGATAGTGGCATCACAGCATCATTTCAACCACTTTGGTCCCCTGGCGCCATATTTATAATCGTTTCGTTGTTGACCTATTTTATGCACAACATGAATGCAACCTCCTATAAACAAGCCTGGCAAGAATCAGGTCGCACCCTTTTGCCGGCGTCAACCGCTTTAGTATTCACAGTTCCCATGGTACAGGTATTTATTAATTCCAGTGGCGGTGCAGCAGGGCTTGAACAAATGCCAATTGTACTGGCCGAAGGAGTCGCCTCCTTAGCAGGTTCCGCCTGGCCATTCTTTTCCACTTTTATTGGCGGTATGGGAGCTTTCGTAGCGGGAAGTAATACTGTTAGCAATATGATGTTCTCCTTGTTTCAATTCGGTGTGGGTGAACGTATTGGCGTCGATCCAATCTGGATAGTCGCATTACAGGCAGTTGGTGGAGCCGCAGGAAACATCATATGTGTTCACAACGTGGTAGCTGCATCGGCCGTGGCTGGTCTGGTTGGGAAGGAAGGAACGGTTATCCGGAAAACCCTTGTTCCATTCTGTTATTATGCGTTGATTACCGGAGCCATAGGTTATGGTATTGTGAACATTGGAAACGGTTTTCTCAATGCTGGTTTTATCGTAGCGGGCTTGATTGTCGCATTCATAATTTACCTAATCGTCCGTTATGGCCAAAAACAAAACCTTCACCCAGTAAGCGATCCCTAATTATTGCTTAATCCATCTTTCAAAGTATGATTGAATATGGTGGAATTTACTCAACTGTTTATTCGAAAGGGTTTTAGTTGTGTCGCAAAAAATCCGCCGTTTATTCCAAGTACTCACTCTGTGCGTTTGGTGTCAACCCGGTCTCACTGTAGATATTGAGCAATTAGGGAACATTGAATTTCCTACCTCCGCAACAGAAGCCGCCCAGGAACATTTCCTTATAGGGTTAGCTTATCTGCACAGCTTTGGATGGAATCAGGCACGCTCAGAATTTCAACAAGCTCAACTGCTTGATGCCAATTTTGCCCTGGCCTATTGGGGCGAAATGTTAACGTATAATCACCCACTGTATCCGGAAAAGGATGCGGTATCTCCTGTGCGAGTGTTAAATAAACTGGGCACAAGCACAGAAGAGCGACTTAGCAAGGCAGCCTCAGAGCTTGAAAATGGATTCCTAATAGCGGCCGAAGCCTATGCGTATACCGAAGGAGACGGCTATTCCCGACGTATGGCGTATCTTCAAACAATGCAATCACTGTTTGAAAAGTTCCCCGATCACCCGGAAGTACGGGCTTTCTATGCACTTTCCTTGCTTAGTGCTGCATCAGAACTTCCTGGCAACCAGTGGTTTCAGCTACGCCAGCAGGCTGGTGCTATCGTAAATACACTGTTTCTGGAAAACTTCAGTCACCCCGGCGCAATACACTACCTAATTCACAGTTACGATGATCCTGACAATGCGCACCTGGCATTGGCAGCCGCCGATAGGTACGTGGATATCGCTCCGTTGGTGGCTCATGCTCGACACATGCCCAGTCATATCTATATTCACTTAGGAAAATGGTTTGATGCTGCTGATCTTAATGAAACAGCCTTCTATAATGCCCGGGCACTTTGGCTACCTGGAGATAATCCAATAGAGCAAAATCATGCCATGGATTTTGGTCAGTACGCTGACTTACAGTTAGCTAATTATGAAGCAGCCGCGGTATGGATAGAGCGAGCGAAAGAAACACTGTTGCAAAATCCTGATGATCTAGACACAGCGAATACTGTGGCGCGACTCCAAGCTCGATTGATTGTAGAAAGTCGCCAATGGCAATTTACACCGGTTGACATTACCCAAACCAATGACGAATTATTTGCTATTGGTCTTAGTGCCATCAACATGAGAGACCTGGCTCTTGCTAGGGATGCAAACCAAATACTTAAGGACCGCACCAAAATAAATGCGGAAAACATCCCGCTTCTAATTAGCCAGCTGGAACTGGAAGCAAGTTTACTTTTCGCCGACGGAAATACAGCAGCCAGCTTAATTGTCATCGACAAAGCTATCAGCCTTGCTCGGCAAAATCCAAACACTGATCCTCTGCCAAATCCGCTGAAACCGGTACACGAACTCAAAGGTGAATTACTACTTAGTAGTGGTAGGGCAGAACCAGCAATCCGTGCGTTTGAACAATCTCTGCTAGCAACGCCATTCAGACCATGGACATTATTAGGTCTGGCGAGAAGTCACAAAGCTTTAGGAGACAATATTCAAGCCAGTGATTACTACCGTCAATTGCTCGAATCCTGGGAAGATAGCCGGTTGCTTGGAGTTAGTGAAGCCAAGACCCATCTTTCTATTTACCAGTAAACTGAATTCTCCGGCACCCGATAAGATTTAGGAATCTCGAATTAACTCTATGTCTGCAAGAAACTCAATTACCATAGCCACCGCGGGTCATGTCGACCATGGTAAGACATCACTTGTTAACAAGATTACTGGTATCGATACCGATACTCTGGCGGAAGAAAAGTCCCGCGGATTAAGTATCAATCTGGGGTTCGCTTATCTTCACATTACCGAAGACGATATTGGTAAACCAGTAGATTACACAATCGGATTTATCGATGTTCCCGGTCACACTGATTTCATCAACAATGCCCTTGCCGGTATTAGTGTCGTGGACTCGGCGCTTCTTGTTATTGCTGCTGACGATGGGGTTATGCCACAAACTCGTGAGCATCTGGCCATCCTGGATCTACTGGGTATAAAAAACGGGGCAATAGCGTTAACCAAGATAGACAAGTCCAGCCCAGAGCAAATTGATAAAATTACCGGGGAGATTGTTGAGTTGCTCAGCGACTCCTGCTTGAAACATACTCGGATATTTCCCGTGTCATCTATTAGCGGGTCTGGAGTCGCTGAGCTGGTAAATTTCCTTAAACAGCCCTTGTTTAGCGGGCCGTTAAAACCGGTTATTGAGGATAAGAATTTTCGTTTCATAATTGATCGAAGTTTTACCGTTAAAGGAATTGGCACTGTGGTGACCGGAACAATTAAGTCAGGGACAGTCAGTGTCGGTGGTAGTCTGGTTCACTCCAGTACTGGCAATACTGTCCGTGTCAAAGCACTTCGACACGATCAACAACAGATAACTGACGCCAGTCCAGGTGAACGGGTGTCTATGAATATAAACATCCCCCAGCAACAAATTCATCGAGGCGATTGGCTGTTGGATTCATTGCTCAACCATCCGGTCAAACGATTGGATGTGAAATTACGTTTACTACAACCAATTGTATTCAAGTCATCCACCCAATACCACTTATATCATGGAGCGTCTCATCGCCTGGTGAACATAAGACCGTTACCTAAGGAAAACCCCGTTTACTATCAGATGTCCCTTGCAGAACCTATTTTTGCTTTGCATGGGGATCGTTTCGTATTACGTGACCCTGCTTCAACTCGTACCATAGGTGGTGGTGAAATAATTGACATATTGATTCCACGCCGGGGACGCAGCAACCCTGAAAGAATTGAAATACTAAAAGCGCTTGATCAGGAAGATTACACAGCCCTGAAATCCTTGCTGGAATCCCAGGATTGTGGGTTGGACATGGACAGTTTTTCTTTATCCAGAAATTGTAACTCCGACAAAATCGCACTTTTGTTTAAGCAACTAGAAGAAGAGAACATATCATTTGTCCGTTTAAAATTAGGCAACAAATCCTTGCCCTTCCTACTTCACTCGAACTTTTACCAGCAGTTTTGCGACACCATTTTCCACTGCCTTGAAAATTATCACCAGACGAATAGCAACCAACTAGGCATGAGTGAACCGGCTCTCAGCAAATCCGTCAGTTTTAAAAACTCACATCTGCTATTCCATGGAATACTGGATAAACTTATTGCTGAGGACAGTATAAAACGTACAGGCACTTTACTGCATCTGCCTGACCATACGGTGAAACTGAGCCCTGAAGAACACACGTTTATGGATAAGATCCGACCCGTTTTGCAAAAGGCCGGATATCTTCCACCGAGAACACGGGAATTGACTGAAATCACTGGCATGGACTTGAGAACTTTGGAGAGAACACTGGCACAGGCAAGAAAAGCAGGCAGCCTGGTCCAAGTTGCGCCAAACCGACACTACCTTCCTGAAACCATTATGCAACTTGCAGAATTTACCGAAACCCTGGCTCAACGTGCAGACGAAGGATTTTCTGTCATTCAGTTTAGAGATGAAATTGGTATTGGTCGAAATCTTTGTATTGAAATACTTGAGTATTTCGACAAAGTAGGATTTACCCGGCGAGATGGTAATAATCGTTTTGTACGCACGCCTAAGGAGAACCTGTTCGGTAATACATTAGATTAACCGGCAGAAATCCCACGGGAATTAACGCTAACTGACAGTTTTCTTCATTCATTTACTACATTGATAAACCTTCAAACGAACTATGCAACATCTGATTATTTCGGCGGCCATTTGCTCTGCGCTCCGCTCAAAAAGACGAAGGTTCAATACTGGATTCATCGCGGCTCATTCTTGACAGGTTAACCCATGCCTGCGAAAGTGCGCCTTGATACGGGATATGGCTACTGACTAGAGCAGTCAATAAAATAGCCGCAAAATTATAATCCTAAATATCCGACCACAAACAGGCTGGTGTATCAGCAGTCAAATCCGGAGCAAAATAAAAATGATCGAGGTGTTCCCGGTAATTCCAAATCAGCATGCACTTTTTTCTATGCTGATTACCGCTTTCGCTCTTTTCCTGTTCACTAGAAAAAAAATACCCCTCGAAATATCCAGCCTCGGGTTGCTTGGCGTTCTTGCCGTTGCTTTTTCACTATTTCCCTTTAGCGTTGATGGTCGTGAATTCGAGGCGATTGAATTTTTCCATGGGTTTGGCAATGAAGCTCTAATTACAGTGTGTGCATTAATGGTAATCGGTCAGGGGTTGGTACGTACCGGCGCACTGGAACCTGTAGGTCGTTTACTTACCAAGGCTTGGGGCGTCGCACCCTTCTTTTCACTTCTTGCTACTTTAATAATCAGCGCTGTATTAAGCGCCTTCATTAACAATACTCCGATCGTAGTTTTACTACTGCCCATTCTCATCGGTGTTTGTCTACGAACTAAAAATTCCGCATCTAAGGTATTGATGCCAATGGGATTTGCTACTCTTGTCGGGGGTATGAGCACTACCATAGGAACCTCTACCAATCTGTTGGTAGTAAGCGTAGCCAACGATCTGGGGTTGCCGCGCATGGGAATGTTCGATTTTTTTGTGCCAGCAGCTATCGCTAGTTGTGTCGCAATATTGTATTTATGGTTGATTGCACCGCGTCTGCTTCCACACCGGGATATAGACCTTAGTGACAGCTCACCACGCTTGTTTGAGGCTCGATTGCGACTTGAAGAAAATGGTCCGGGAGTCGGAATAACCGTTGCCGATGCGAAAAAAATAACCGGTGAAAGCATAAACATTGTTCGCATCGGTCGTGGAGACCATTTTGTACTCCCGCTGCCAGATGCGTTATTGCACGCAGGTGATCGACTCCGAGTTGTCGATACTGCAAAAAATCTACGTGACGCTGCCAACTCGTTAAAAGCCACGCTTTACTCTGGCGATACAGTGGTAGATGACGAGCATCCTCTGAGCGCAGAAAACCAAACAGTGGCAGAAATTGCCATTGTCTCAGGATCTTCACTAGACCGAGCCAATCTGCGCTATTCCGGCTTTTTGGAGCGACATCAATTAATAGTGCTTGCGTTACATCGTGCGGGCAAAGATATATGGAAACCTGCAGAAGAAATCATGGATGTGATTCTTGAGCAAGGTGACGTCTTGCTGGTTCAAGGCAGCAAGGTAGATATTGGCAAACTGAAAAAGAACACTGAGTTTTTAGTGCTTGATGCTTCTGAAGAAGTCCCTCGTACAAAGCGGGCGCCAATCGCCTTAGCCATTTTACTTGTGGTAGTAATTACCGCCGCAATTGGTTTATTGCCAATTGCAGTGAGCAGCATGGCCGGGGCCATGGTAATGCTGGCGACTCGAAGCCTAAATCTCGGTACCGCTATCCGAGCCATCAGTTCATCAGTATTTTTCATTGTTGTAGCCAGCCTTGCATTGGGTCAAGCATTGGTATTAACCGGCGCATCACAGTACATGACTGAGGTATTCCTGTTTTTTACCCAAGACTCTTCCCCTACCGTGATCCTCAGTGCATTGATGTTGTTAATTGCAATATTTACCAATCTTGTTTCCAACAATGCCGCGGCAGTCATTGGCACACCTATTGGTGCGGGAATTGCACAGCAATTAGGCGTACCAGCAGAGCCTTTTATCCTGGCAGTTTTGTTTGGTGCCAATTTGAGTTATGCCACTCCTATGTCCTACAAAACCAACTTACTAGTCATGAGCGCGGGCAATTACACATTTAATGATTTTCTCAGGGTTGGCTTTCCCTTGACAATTATAATGTGGCTTACCTATACCTGGTTGTTAAGTTCAATGTACCTATAACGATGCCAATTGAATATCCTTTGAGCATCAGTAAGGATAGGCTAGGTTTCCCAAATTAAATCAAATTAATTTGACCTTTGAAATAGCCAAAATTCAGCAAAACAAATATAAGATACGCAACAAACCCGTAAGTAGTTGCAAGACCAAACAAGGCCCACGTTAAGCTGAATTGATAGCGGTCTTGCCAGTGCTGTTATCTAACATGAATTCAACGATTTGGCAGCATATTGATACTTAATTGGCCATAGAGTAAGGTAACCTGGCGTTTAAACAATCTGGAAATATTGTTGTATGCGTATAGATTGGAAATCCTATAACCCAGGTGACTTTTACGATGAGATTATCAGTTCGCCGGGTTATGGCCGCAAGCCTTCCCGTAGATTAGTAAGTTACTTGAAATCACTGAAATCTGGCGAGCTTAGTGCTCGAAAGAGCGCAGCCGAACTCGCCATTAAAACTATGGGCATTACGTTCACGGTTTATAGTGATGCGGGAAATATAGATCGCGAATGGCCTTTCGATATCATCCCCAGAATCATTCCACAAAAAGAATGGTCTATTACCAGCAAAGGGCTGGAACAACGACTACGAGCAATAAATTATTTTATTAATGATGTCTATAATGCGCAGAAAATATTCAAGAATGGCATTGTACCCAAAGATCTGATCTTAAACTCAGGAAATTATAGAAAAATATGTGCCGGTATTAAGCCAGCCTTTGGCGTATGGGCTCATATTTGTGGTACTGATCTTATCCGTGACAAAGACGGTTTATTCTACGTTCTGGAAGATAACTTGAGAGTGCCCTCGGGCGTCTCTTACATGTTAGAAAATCGCACAGTAACCAAACGTGTCTTCCCCGAACTATTTGAGAATTATGACATTCTTCCTGTTACAGATTATCCAACCCAATTGTTTGACACTCTCGCAGCCATTTCACCAAGAAAAGTAAAATACCCGGAAGTGGTTGTGCTTACGCCTGGAATTTATAACTCGGCTTATTTTGAACATTCCTATCTGGCGCAACGAATGGGAGCAGAACTAGTAGAAGGTGGAGACTTAGTGGTTGAAAACGACTGTGTCTACATGCGTACTATTGATGGCTTATCGCGAGTCGATGTTATTTACCGGCGTATCGATGACCTGTTTCTTGATCCATCAATTTTCAATAAAAAATCGACCCTAGGTGTCAATGGTTTGATGCGAGCCTGGATCAAAGGAAACGTAGCCTTAGCTAACGCTCCGGGTGCAGGGGTAGCCGATGATAAAATTGTTTACACTTACGTTCCGAAGATCATTAAATACTATCTTGGAGAAGATCCAATTTTACCCAATGTGCCAAGCTACATTTGTTCCGACAAAAAACAGCGCCAGCATGTGTTGGCAAATCTAGATAAATTAGTAGTCAAACCTGCCAACGAATCAGGCGGCTATGGAATGCTGATCGGACCACAAGCCAGCCGCAAAGAGCGAGAGGAGTTTGCCCGTAAAATCAAAGCGAATCCTCGTAACTACATGGCCCAACCTCTAATTCCTCTGTCTACCGCGCCTATTTTAGGAGAGCGTAATGCAGAACCACGCCATGTGGACCTGCGCCCGTTCATTTTACAAGCAAGGAACTCCTATGTGACGCCTGGCGGACTTACACGCGTTGCCATGGTGAAAGGCTCCTATGTGGTCAACTCTTCCCAAGGCGGTGGGAGTAAGGACACCTGGATCGTTAGGGAATGAAGATGTTGCTGATGAATAATGTTATCTAGAGTCGCAGAACGAGTTTACTGGATGGCCCGTTACCTGGAACGTGCAGAAAACACGGCGCGTTTAATGAATGTTTACTCAAATCTGTTACTTGATCTGCCGCGAGGAACAAAGGTCGGATGGCATACACTGGTAGACATCTCCGGCGCACATGACGAATTCGCTGCATCACAACGAACTACTGATGAACGTGCGGTTGTGAGGTTTTTATTAGCCGAACAAAATGGCACCTCTATCTTAAGTATTCTTTCCATGGTACGTGAGAACGCTCGCACTACCAGGGAAATCATCCCCTCGGAGGCATTCGAACAAATTAACAATTTGTATCTTTATACTAAGGAAAACGCGGCCAGTGGAGTCGCTCGAGGACCGCGCCATAATTTGCTCGAGGAAATTATCGTAGGCTGTCAGCAATTAACTGGGCTACTGGCAGGCACATTGAGTCATAATCATGTGTATAGATTTATTCGCATGGGGCGAAATCTTGAACGTGCGGATATGACTACTCGCATAGTAGACGTCGGCTCGAGTAATTTATTGCCGGATTTAACCGCTTTGAATAGCGTCGAAAGTGAAAATACAGATCCCTATCAGGACATACTCTGGATGAGTGTGTTGCGCTCACTTAGTGCTTACCAGATGTATCGTCAGCACGTACAAGGTCGAGTTAATGCTGAAGATGTAGTGAAGTTTCTAATGCAAGACAAGCAATTTCCCAGAGCTGTCTCCTATTGTCTGTTACAAGTAAAAAACGGTATCGAAGAACTATCGCACAACGAAAAAGCCTTACGTCAGGTGAACAAGGTTTTACGTCATGTACAAAAAGGTAATATACCCAAGCTACTTTCGCGGGGTTTGTTTCAACACATCGACGAATTGCAAGTCGAGATAGCTCAAATTCATGATCGAATTGCCGATGCCTGGTTTCTCCCTCGCGCCTAATAACTTTATAGTGGGAATTGATGAAAAAATTTAAGTGTGTTTGCGGTCACACCGTTTATTTCGACAATACTTTCTGTTTAGATTGTCATCGCCGCCTGGCCTACCACCCACTTGAAAATAAAATGATAAGCCTTGAGTCGGTTGATATGAAATCAGGAAGTGGCGTTATAGGCGATGGCACTGTTTATCGGCTTTGCCGCAACGACACTGACTACGGTGTTTGTAACTGGTTAATCTCCGAAAATCATGCGAGTTACTGCATTTCATGCAACCTAAATCACACCATACCGAATTTACTAGTCCCTGATCGCCGTGATTGGTGGAGTAGTATGGAGCATGCGAAAAGAAAATTAATCTATACCCTGCTCGCGCTCAAACTACCGGTAATTAATAAATCTGTCGACCCCGTGAGAGGACTGGCATTCGAGTTTATTGAAGACAAAAGAAGTAATCCTGAAGTAGAGAATGAACTAGTTCTTACCGGCCATAAAAACGGATTAATAACTGTCAATATCGCCGAAGCAAATATAGTTAGACGTGAACAGGTTCGCCAATCGCTGGGGGAGTCTTACCGAACATTGTTGGGTCATTTTCGCCATGAAAGCGGCCATTATTATTACTGGCGACTCGTTAAAACACCAGACACGCTGGGGAAATTCCGCGCCCTATTCGGTGATGAATCTCAAGATTATCAAAACGCTATGGACGCTTATTATACTAATCGAGATACTATGCAGCGTGAACCGCAATTCATCAGCCATTATGCGCAATCCCATCCATTGGAAGACTGGGCCGAATGTTGGGCTCATTACTTGCACATGGTAGATACACTGGAAACTGCCAACGATTTTGGAATTGGTTCAGTGAACAAAATTAATGAGATCGACAACATGCTGCCTCAGTGGGGTGAGCTTACAGTTATGCTGAATGCTTTAAATCGAAGTATGGGAATGGTGGACGCCTACCCCTTCAGTTTATCGGGGCTGAGTATCAAGAAAATTCGTTTCGTTCATTCGCTTGTTTGTCCCAACTAGCTGCCCAGGCCAGAGGAGGCATTTGACGAAACGCATCCTTAAGGCGTTGATCCCAGGCACGACCAATTTCCCTTAGAAAATCACTTCCAACGTCAAATCGTTGATGGTCATCAAAGACCATACTGTTAGTCTTATAAACCAACATTTCAACCGGTGGACCTACTGTCAAATTACTACGCATAGTGGAGTCCATAGATACCAGCGAGCAAAGAGCGCAGGTTTCCAGATTAAGTTCCGGTTGTAAAATTCTATCGAGAATAGGCTTACCGTACTTGCTTTCACCTATTTGCAAATAAGGCGTATCATCAGAGGTAGTGATGTGATTGCCTTCCGGATAAACCAGAATTACTTCGTGTTGGTTACCGGCAATCTGTCCACCGATTATAAAACTGGCTTCGAATCCATGCTTCGCGCCATGTTTTTTTTGCTGCGTTAGGCTCACGTCACCCAGATAGTCCGAGGCCTCAATAAGGTTCACCACATTCATGAGGTTGATCACGGCATTTTGCTTTATATCGAGTTTAACCTGAGCAATTGTGGCCTGGGTTGTGGCCAGGTTACCAGCCGACAAAATAACGAACTGTCTCTGACCATCGATGCCAAAACGAAACATTTTGCTATAGGTGCTGATTTGGTCAATGCCGGCATTAGTCCGGGAATCGGAACAAAATATCAAGCCGTCATTCACAGAAACCGCTACACAATAAGTCATTAAACTAACCAAACCAAATCAAAGAGGATCCCAATCATACTAGGAACTGTTTCTCCAAGTCTATACACCATTAATGCCTCACTCATTAAGCGCATTTAACGAGAAGTATTGGCTAGGTAAGAGTAGGGTTGACCTCTATGTGACAATTCGCCGCACAATGCCCAAGAATACCCGGTTTGGTCTTTCAGCAAAACCGTAAACGAAAATCGATGTACTTCTGCTTAACACCAATGCTAACCACCCCGGAGGCGATTAAGCATTTAGAAATTCAATGCTTAATACAATCTTGATTCACTCAAACTAATAATCAGGATTATTCGAACCTCTCGTATCGCTTGAGAGATCGTGGGCCAACTTCTGCGGTGTAAATTATACCGTCAGCATCGGCCACTACTCCTTCACCACCACTACTGGCGGAGTAAGGTCCATCGTTGGCATCGAACGGGTCTGGGATAAAGTATTGCACTTCGCCAGTTCGGGCACTGCCGACACGAATACCGCGACGCCAACCACCGCGTCCGCGTTGTTCATTTGATTCCGAGTCGACGCCATACAGTATATCGTTGTCGTCAATGAAAATGCCGCTCAGCCTACTGAACTGGTACCATTCGTCCAGAAAAGTGCCGTTCTGATCGAAGATCTGAATGCGGTTATTGCTACGATCGGCGACAAACAATCGTCCCTGGGAATCCATCGCAAGACCGTGGGGTGCATTGAACTGTCCAGGTCCAGAACCGGCTTCACCCCAATCCATCAGGTAATTTCCTTCCGAATCAAACTTCACAATTCGTGCATTACTCTCTCCACCATGACCATCGGCCACGAAAATATCACCATTGGGCGCCACTAAAACATCGGAGGGCATATTGAAATGACTACTATCATCTCCGGTAATTCCGGGCGTACCCAGAGTCATCAGACGGTCGCCTTCAGGACTGAACTTAACCACTATGTGTCCCTTTCCTTCGATTCCTGGCGGCAGGGTAAATGGAGCATCAGTAACCCAAATGTTGCCTTCATAATCGACATGAAACCCATGGGGCACGGCGAAAATACCACCGCCAAAGCTTCTCACCATTTCGCCATCAGAATTGAATTTGAGCACCACAGGCAGTTGAGATTCGGCGCAGCCCCGAATGGGAAAAGCCGGCCTGATTGAATCTGAACCACATCTTTCTGCTACCCAGATAGATTTTCCATCTGGATCGATATCAATTGAACTGGTAGCGCCCCATTCACGTCCGGCGGGCATATTCGCCCAGCCAGTGTAAATCTGATAGGGATTAGGAGCATCGTTAGTCGGTGCCATATCAGCTTGAGCAAAAGTAAAACCGGTCAGAGGTGATAAACAAAGAGCGGCCACGAATTTTCCAGATAATTTCATATTAGTTCCTCCTATATGTTATTCATTTCGACTTGCAACCAGGCTATAAGCAAGTCCATTTATTCTAGGTCCTTATATTTTGTCTCACATGGAATGCCCATCAATTTCTTCCAGCTGCTTCTCTGCCAAGTCGTAAAGCATTACTTGCGCCTGTTGATAAGCCACCATCGGCGCCAACCGTCACAAACCGAAACCCTTGTTCAATGCGTTGCTGCACCGAGCCAGAGCCAGTAGTAATGGCACAAGGCACGTCATGATCGAGGCAGGCACTCAGCACTGTCTGGATGGCCTCTTCTACTTCGGGTGCGGCCGGGCTGGAATAACCCATGGTGGTACTCAGATCGGAAGGACCGATAAAGATGCCTCCTATACCTGGCACACTGATTATTTCTTCGATGTTTTCTACACCCTCTGGGGACTCGATAAACATAACTGCCAGCAGTTCACCCAGAGGATCAAGTGGCCAGACGTCAGCGCGGGTCATATAGTCACGCGCTCCCCAATACCACACTGCATTGGAAGGATTACGACCACGAATCCCAGTCGGCTCATAGTCGGATGCCCCGTTCAGTTGAGGATATCGCGTAGCCCGTACCGCCAATTCAGCTTGCTCGGCGTTTTGGATGGCGGGGAACATAATACCGTAGACACCCACGTCCAGTACCTGTTTGGCCTGGGCAATCATTTCGTCGGAGCCGCTTGCCGCGGGAATTCTAACAAAGGGCATAACGTCAGGTTGCAAACTGCCCTTTTCCAAAATGCTTCTTTTGTTGGTCATGCCAAGTAAGAACTGGCGCAGTCTTTCTACGTCAAAAGGCGCGTGTTCCATGTCGATCATAATGAAATCCAACCCAGAGCTCGCCATGGAGCGGGCATTATTCAATGAGTAGTCGAAAGACAACAGCCCAAAGGCCGGCTGATCGTTCTCAAATAGCTCAATTAACTTGTTCAACCGGTTTCCAGGCTGAGCCAAAACGCCTGAGGACAAAACCAAGGTAGAAACTACCAATAAAACCTGACATGTTATTTTAATGGGTCTTTTCATTATTCCCTCCTTCAGGAATTTAGGTCATGTTAGTGCAACGTAACTCATTTGTATGGCTATTTTCTATTCGATTTATCGTGGGGCTAATTCGAATACCCAAGTATCACCAGATTCAATTGCTGAGCGCATACCCTGGATCGCAGCGGCAGGGGCGGGAGTTGGAACACCGCCGTATTTAGTGACTAACTTAGCCGCAACACCATTGAGCAAATCTCCTTGTTCAATACGAACTAATTTTCGCGGATAACGAACGCCATTCACACGTAATACTCCTTCGTCGTTGCCAGCATCGGCTTCAAATGCCCATTCTTTCCAAATTCTACCTAGAAAAGATCTCATATAACCGGATACGATGTAAATCTTACCTTCACTCTCTAGAATATAAATTCGGCGCGAAGCCATCGGGTCGTTTAACTGTAACTCTATGGTTTCGATGTCATCAGTAAAACGCCAGTCAGGTTCGGGACCGGTAAATAATTCTCCAGAAGTCAACTCTCCTCCAGGGAAAAGAATTGAAGGACCGTCCGCATTACGATTTTCAAATCTCAAAGTTGCCAGGGTAACTGTAGGAATTAGAATCAATATACCGACTACTTGAAGTATGATCTTGACCGTTTTCATTTTGTAATCTCCAGTAAGAAAGATATACCAATCTGTTAGCACTACTTCTGAGACTTTACTCTTTCTTCTATTACTAAAACAGTTTAGTAGCGACCACAACTAATTCAGTCACGGTTTTTAGTATGAGGATTTGAAATAGGAATTGGTGGAAGAAGCATCCACGCCATTTATTAAATGACTTCTTGTTTTGTTTGTCTTTTTGTTAAATATAGATAAATTTTTGTTACTAAGCATGTTACAAAGAGCCAAAGTCATCGCCTATTTTACGCCTTTTGCTTAGCCATAAAACTACCAATCAGAGTTACTCATCTTAACCACATTTCGATACAGTGAATCGTGTTTGCTTTTGAGACTCTTAGATTAACTTCCAGCCAATACTTGTATTAAGCAATTACTCTCACCTAATAGCGATTCACATAATCACTACGCGGTAACTTGCGAATTTGCTTCTTCCCTTACTCGGTCGTGGAAGTTGTTTTATATTTGCTGAAACTTGCTCCTGATGAAGCTAAATAGAATTAATATTTACTCTCAGATCATTTGCTGGTTGCTGCGACGAATCAATTGAAAAAGGCCAGTTACATAACAGTTCTGCTCGGTGCCGTTTCAACATCCAATATACAAACAATATTATGCTTTGCTTCACTGCTGTCCCGTTAAGGGGTAAATAAACAGGCCTGATAACCCCTTTGTTTTGTTACAATGTACTCACGATAAGTCATTGATAAGCAAAAAGGAAATCAGG
>SMVB01445489.1_pt1 | contig 24207 bp, 22 predicted proteins | sample 2456461 | NCBI WGS metagenome assembly SMVB01 (sample SAMN11095934, study PRJNA526329) | marine sediment metagenome | biome: Marine sediment; feature: Surficial sediment; material: Deep marine sediment; isolation source: Hadal surficial sediment | place: Pacific Ocean | collected 2014-05 | depth...
GAACAGGGCCCGTTGGGGCCTTTTTTCGTCTGGGTGAGCGGGCGGTGCGAACGAACCCTCCCGGGTTGCGCACGGCGCCCGGAGGGTGAGCGCCAGGGATGGCGCGAATCCATCCCTTCCGGGCATGCCTACGGGCGGAGTGCCGACCCGCCAGACTCATGGTTTACCATAGCCATCAACAATCGAGGACTCGTCCATGCCATCAGTCCAGCGACTCCTAGCCACCGCCCTCGTCTGCATTTCCTTCGTCACGTCGGCGTGGGCCGACGTCGATGTCGCCTATCTCGCATCGGAACGCGCGAAGAGCCTCAACCTGCCGTTTTCCGAGGCGGTACGCGTCGGCAACATGCTTTATCTCTCCGGCCAGCTCGGCAACCTTCCCGGCACCATGGATCTCGCCGCGGGCGGCATCGAGGGGCAAACCCGCCAGGTCATGACAAACATCCAACGCATTCTGGAGGCCAACAACTCCGCCCTGGACCGGATCGTGAAATGTACTGTCATGATGGCCGACATGGCCGAATGGCCAAAACTGAACGAGATCTACGTTACCTATTTCCCGGGACCCAAACCTGCCCGCAGCGCATTCGGCGCCACGGGACTCGCGCTGGACGCACGGGTGGAGATCGAGTGCTGGGCAACGGTTGGCGGTCACTGATTCGAGGGAGCGTCAGGAATGCCTTTCCTTTGCAATCTCCGCCACCGCGCCGATGAAATTGTCGACCTGGTTGGCATTCACCATGATGTGCAGCGATGCCCGATTGACGTCCCAGCCGATCTCGTGGTGGGTGACGTTGCGGATGTAGATCCGGTGCCGGTCCCACAACAGGTCGTTCAACTCGACGGTAGCCACATTCCTCAGATTGAATGCGACCAGAGCGCATCCCAGCGCCGGGTCGTCGGACGCGTGCACCTTCGCGCCTGGAATTTCGCGCAGTCCTTCCCGGACGCGTGCGGCCAGGTAGCGGTCCCGCGCTTCGATCGCCTGAATTGAAATCGCATTGTGGAAATCCAACGCGGCGTCCAGCGAAGCCTGGTTAGCGTAGCTGCCGGACCCGCGGATTTCGAACTTGCGCGCCGTTTTTGAGCGATCCAGGTAACTGCTCGGCGCCTGCTCCGTCCCGTACATCGACATCCCGTCAACCGGACCCGAGTAGATGGTCGGCCAGATTCGATCCTGCACGTCGCGGCGGACGTAGAAGATTCCAGTGAGCATCGATGCGAGCAAAAACTTGTGGCCCGCGCCTGCATACATGTCGCAGCCAAGGTCGTGCAGATCAAGCTCGATCATGCCGGGCGGGTGCGCGCCATCGACCAAGGTCAGGATGCCTTTGTCGCGTGCCATCGCGCAGATCTGCTTGGTCGGCAAGACGCAGCCATCGGTGTAATTCATGTGGCAGAAGCTGATCAGCCGGGTGCGCGGCGTAATCGCAGCTTCGATGGCATCTAAGAGCTGGCCGGGACTCTGGGGCGGATGGAACTTCACATCGGACAGATCGACCATCACCGGTTTTACACCGTATCGCGCGGCTCGCAGGTTGATCGGTTGCGCGCCGCTTGCATGATCATGATTGGTGTAAATAATCTCGTCACCGGGCTGCATGTCCGGACCGAAGGTACCGAACACCATCCCCTCGGTAGTATTGTTGGTCAATGCCACTTCGTCCGGATCACAGCCTAAGAATGCGGCCATCTTCTCGTGCAGCCGCTCCCTGAAGACTTCGTTCTGTACGTGCCGGGCGTAGCCCAGTCGATCGGTGTCGTACGCCTCAGTCGCGTTGCATTGCGCCTGCACCACGCTGCGCGGCGACGGTCCGCGTGTGCCGGTGTTCAGGTAGGTGACGTCGTCACGAATCAGGAATTGATCCGCAACCCAACGCCAATAGGACTCGTCGTCGGGCGCAGCCACGCCAGTACTCGACGTCGGAGCCGGCGCGGCGCCGACCGCACCCGGCAAGGTCCCCAAGGCGCCCAGTGCCGCGCCGCTCACCATCTGCGCCATGAAGTGGCGCCGTGATGGGTAATCTGTCATTCGGCTAGCCTTGGGTTGCCGCCAGATAGACGTCGGCCTCACGCAACGCGGGAAAGTCCCGACTCTGCCACACGTTGGCAAGCCGTTGGTATTGCTCGCGCGCGGCTTCCTCATCCCCCAAGGCCACATAGGAACGGGCCAGTCCCAGCAACGACAACGGACGGTTGGGCGTGCGCATCAGCTGCACCTCAAACTGCCGCACCGCATCGCCTGGCCTGGACGCCGCCAGCAGCGCCTCGCCGTAGAACTCGTGCGCAGGTTTGAGTGGATTGGCGGCGCCGCGCGGCGCCGACCTCTGATCGGCGATCTCCACCGACTCCGCTAGCAGCGCAAGCCCGAGCTCCGCCCGGCCATTGGCAATCAATCGGGCGCCTTCGACCTGCTTCTCCATGATCAGCAGCGGCGCGGTTCGCCGGTTGTAGAACGACTCGTTCCCCGCCGCCCGTTCGGCCAGCCTGGCCAATGCCATCGACGCCTGTTCAGCAAGCGCTGGGTCGTCCAGATTTACCGCACTGAGACCCGTGGCCAACAGCTCAGGTGCGGTCGAGGTGTCCACCACGGGCTGCGTCCGCCATTGGCGCGTCTCGATAATCAGCCTTGCTTCGACCCGCGGCAGGGTGGCCGCAACGCGGGGTTGCGCGCTGTTTTGCGCCGCGATTTTTTGCATCCGTTCGATCCACAGCGCGGCCCGTTCGTAGTCGCCAAGCTGCAGATCGCCGTATTGCCCCCAATCCAGCGCATGAACCATGTCACCCGCGCTGTCCCCCGGCTCCCAGAGATCGACGGCCGCCTGGTATGCCGATTGATTGGACGCCGAGACCTGTTCCCACATGCCGTGCTGGATGAAGATGTGCGTCGGCATGTGCCGCGCGTGGGAAACCGCCGGCGCGATGCTGGCGAACGTCCGTGCTGCCGGCAGCGCGAGCGGTGCGTGCACCGGGTCGTCGAACGCATGGATCGTGTAGTGCGCGCCGCCCGGATGCGTGGGCTCGCGCGCGAACAGTTGCAACGCAATGGATCCGGCCAATACGCGCTGACGCTCGCCGGCCTTGCCCGCAGCACCGCCCGCACTGATCAGCGAAAGCGCATAGAACGCAGCCGCCTCGTCATCGTCCGGGTTGGCGTCGTACACGTCGCGCATCGCTTCCATGTATGCGGTCCGTCGGGCCTTGATATCGCCCGCTCCGAAGAACAAGGCTTCTACGGCAAGCAGGAACCCTTGTTCGCGCGCCGTCGGCGCCTTCGCCAGGCGCGCATCCAGCGTTGGCCCGAGCCTGGTCAGCACATCCTGCGGCGTTTGCCTGTCCATCTCCGGAATGAGTGGATGGTTGTAGCACAGCGACTCACCCCAATAGGCCATGGCGAAATCCGGGTCCGCCGCCTGGGCTTTCTTGAATTCGCTGATGGCTTGTTTCCAGCCGAAGCTGTGCAGAATGGTCGCGCCCCGCAAGAAGTGAGCTTGGGCCTCGCTCGAATGGGTCGACGTCGGAAAATCGATGGTTCCGACGTCGTTGGCACCCAGCGCGACCTGCGACCAGAGTCCAAACGCGGCCGCCAATAGCAATGCTCTAAACCGGTGGTTCATCATCTCCCTCTCCCCTTTCATCCCTCCCATTAGCGATGTGAGCTTACACCGTGAGGTTGCCGCGGACGATGTCAGGAAACCCACCTGCGTTTACAACGTTGATGCATTGATCAACGGCCAGTACTGTCGAGGATTCACTCTGCACCCGGGCACGACAGGGAAGATCACCATGGAACTCGATACGGTCGAATACGAAAAGACGGACGGAATCGCTTACGTCAGGCTCAATCGACCGGATAAGCTCAACGCGATGAACGCCCAGATGCACGACGAACTGGGTCGGGTCTGGGAAGATTTCAGGGACGATCCCGCAATGCGGGTGGCCATCCTGTCAGGAAATGGCCGCTGCTTCAGTGCCGGTGCGGATTTGTCCGGCGGCGCCCCGACCGACTACCGATACACCGGGGAGTTCCCCGACATCACCCAGACGCGCAACGTGTTCAAACCGATCATTGCGGCGATGCACAGCCACGTGGTCGGCTACGGCTTGTGGATCGCCCTGGACACCGACATCAGGATTGCGGCCGACGACGTATCGTTCTGGTTGCCCGAACCCCAGTGGGGTATCGCCACCATCCCCGCGGCCTGGTTCCCTAAAATCATGCCCTGGGCGATCGCGTCCGAGTTACTGCTGTTGGCCGAGCGCATCGACGCGCAGCGTGCCTATCAAGTCGGGCTGGTCAACAAGGTGGTCGCGCCCGACCAGCTCATGGCGGAAGCGGAAAGGGTTGCCAACCGGATCTGCGAGCTGAGCCCGATGGCCGTGCAGGGAATGAAAGAGTCGATGGTGCGCGCCGCGACACTGGACTACAACGCGGTCGATCAGATCACCGATTGGATTCAAACGCGCGTGATGACTTCGGAGGATCGCAAGGAAGGTGCCAAGGCGTTCCTCGAGAAGCGCCGGGTCGAATGGCCCGGCAAGTAGGCTTGCGGATCGTCACTGATCTGAAAGCACCGCGTCCAGAAATCTCGCGAGTAAGGGCTCGAACGCCTCTCGGGCATCCCGGAAAGGGGCGTGTCCCGAACCGTCGATGACGTGTATCTGGTTCTCCCACAGATTGGCGTAGTTCAGGGTCGCCAGGTAGGCATTGTTCACGAAGGGCTCGTCGGCCCCCGTGACCACCGCCAGGGGAACCGGCGATGTCTCCACCAGCGTTCGCTGATCGACGTGACGCCCCGCCACCGCCGCGTCCATCATGATGCGGCGGGCCCGTCCGTCCGTACGTCGAACCGCACGCCGCATGAAGTCCTCGGCAATCCCCGTCGTCTCGTCGGCGTAGGCCACCGCCTCCGCTGCGCCGAGATGCTCCCGGGCTGTGAATTCCATGTGCGGGCTCGGCAGGAACCCGGCCGCCATATCCGCGGGGTCAGGGCCGACCGGGGGCGTTCCGGTGATCAGCAGACCCGCGACGTCCAGATTGCGGGTCAGGAGTTCGATACCTATATGCCCGCCGAGCGACCAGCCAACAACCGCACAACGGCGCACACCGAGGTGTTCCAGCAACATCAGCGCGACATCGGCGTACGCCGCAATATGGTAGCTGTGCTCTGGTTCGGGCGCATCGCTCGACTCGCCGTGTCCCGGCAGATCGAACGCGATCATGCGGTATCGATGTCCTGACGCACCGTCGAGTTGCAGATCGAACACTTCCTTACACGCTGAGTTGCCATGAATGAACAACACGGCGGGACCTGAGCCAGACGACTCCTTGAAGGCAATGTTGCCGTGCGATGTTGCCAGTGTGCTCATGGGTTCAGTCCGGAGAAGCTTGGCAGCCAGCCCCTAACCGCGTGTGCGGCGGGTAGTCTATCATCGGCGCCTTCGACGTCGTGATGGGCAATCGACGGGACTACGGGGGAACGACATGGCGAAGTGGCAGCAGCGGCGCAGTTTCTGGACCTGGGGCTATGAATCCGACGAGCCGAGCGACGCCGAACGCAAGGCGATGGCCAAACAGGTCAGCCAACGGCTGGGGCGCGAAGTTGTGCCCCCGCCCGTGCCGGCCATTGACCAGATTGAGCTGCGAGCGCCAAGGCTGAAGGTGCCCGATGCCATGCCCTGGGTGTCCAGCGAGCATGCCGAGCGGGTGCTGCACACCCACGGAGGGCATTCATTGGAACTGCTCGCCGGGCTGCGCGGTGAGTTTCCCGAGCCACCCGATGCGGTAGCGCATCCCCGCACCGAGGATGAACTGGAAGCGACCCTGGCCTGGTGCGATACCCACCGCTATGCCGCGATTCCTTACGGCGGGGGCACCACGGTGGTGTGGGGCGTGAGCGTGCCGGAATCGGCGGATGCGGCGGTGACCATCGACCTGGATCATTTGAGCCAGGTTCTGGAGATTGACGAAATCTCGCGCGCGGTGCGCGTACAGGCGGGCATGCTCGGGCCGGACCTGGAGGATGCGTTACGTCCAGCGGGTTTGACGCTGCGCCACTTCCCGCAGAGCTTTCCCTGGTCCACGGTGGGCGGTTGGGTAGCCACCCGCTCCGGCGGACACTACGCCACCAATCACACCCACATCGATGACTTCGTGGAGAGCACCCGCATGCTCACACCCGCCGGATGGTGGGAATCACGGCGCCTGCCGGGCAGCGGCGCCGGACCGAGTCCGGACCGGCTGGTGATTGGGTCCGAAGGTATTTTGGGGATCATCAGCGAGTGCTGGCTTCGCGTCCAGAAACGTCCGAAGTTCCGCGCCACCGCCGGGGTCGTTTTTTCAAGCTGGGAAACAGCTTACACGGCAACCCGCCACATCGTGCAAGCTAAGCTGTGGCCCGCAAACCTGCGCTTGCTCGATCCGTTGGAGGCACGCCAGGCCGCGGGCCTCGATGGTGCGCAGGCGCTGTTGATCATCGGTTTCGAATCCAGCGACGTGCCGCAGGACGCGTTCATGCGGGAAGCGGTCGGAATCGCCCGGGATCACGGCGGCGCCATCGACGATGCCGACATTCGGATCGACGACGGGTCCGGCAAGGCGACCGGCAGGGAAGGCGCGGTGGGCGCGTGGCGCAACGCGTTCATCGGCGTCAATGCCGGCACGACCAATGGTCTGGGCTTGCTCAACGATACCTTCGAAACGGCAGTGACCTGGGACCACTGGCCGGAGTTCGACGCCCACGTGCGTGCCGAGGTCGGTCGCGCGCTGAACGATACACTGGGCGCGGGTCATACCCTGTCGTGTCGGTTCACGCACGTGTATCCGGACGGCCCCGCACCGTACTATTCGTTCGGCGGGGTCGTGCCGTTGGGAAGCGAGCTGGCACTGTGGCGGGAGATCAAAGCGGCCGCCGTCGAAGCGGTGGTGGGTGCGGGTGGTACCGTAACCCACCATCATGCCGTGGGGCGCCTGCACGCCGAGGGTTGGGCAAAACAGCGACCGGCACTGTTCGGTGAGGTACTGCGCGCGGCAAAACGAACCCTGGACCCCAATGGAATTTTGAACCCCGGCGTGTTGCTCGACGAGGGAAACTGATCAGGCGATTCCGGCAACGCGCCTGTCAGTCCTCGGCCGAATCGCGACGCACCCACCGACTGGTCGCGCTGACGTCCTCCAGCGGCTCGTCGGCCTTCTGCCAACCGCCGAAGCCCGGCTCGAGATGGGCGACGCGCGTGAATCCCATGTCTTCCAGAGCCTTTACCCCAAAAACCGATCGTCCGCCGCCCGCGCAAAACAGCACGATCCGACGATTTTCCTGGAAGTAGTCGCGATAGTAAGGGCTTGCTGGATCGGCCCAGAACTCCAGCATTCCCCGGGGGACGTGTTTGGCGCCCGGAATCGTACCGAGGTCTATCCGCTCCTGCAGCTCGCGGATGTCCAGCAGCAGGAGGTCCCCATCCCCGGCCATCTCAGACTTCAGATCCGGGACACTCAGATTTTCAATGGTCGCCTTCTCGGCGTCCACCCGTTCAAAGATGCTCTTGATCGGCAACGAAATCTCCAGCGACGACATAGCTGTGCCGAGTGTACATCGACCGGCGCGCGTCGATCACGCCGGTATTGAATCCGAGCCAGCTCATGCGGCCCAGATGACGGGCATGTTCGATCTTCAGACAACGGTCCATGATCACCTCGAGTCCCGCATCCCGGGCCCGTGCCGCGGCATCGAAGTGGATCACCCCGAACTGCAGCCACAGTGCCCGGGCACCGATGGCGATGGCCTCATCCACCAGATCGGGCACGGCACCTGGATCCCGGAAGACGTCGACCACGTCCACCGGGACACCGATCTCCGCCAGACTCGCGTGGCAGGACTCGCCCAGAATTTCCGCCTCGCGCGGATTTACCGGAATCACCCGGTAGCCATGTCGCTTGAGATAAAAACCGACGAAGTTGCTGGGCCGCAACTCGTTGCTCGAAAGGCCCACCACTGCCACGGTACGCATCGAGGCAAGCAGCCGCTGGATCCGCACCGGATCCTGGTAGTCACGCAGATCGGTCGCTTCGCTCACAGCGCGGCAAACCCCTGTTCCAAGTCCCAGATCAAGTCGCTCGGGTCTTCAATGCCGATCGAGAGGCGAATGGTACCGGCGGAGATTCCGGTAGCTTTCAGCTCGGCTTCATCGAGCTGGCGGTGCGTGGTGCTGGCGGGATGAATAATCAGGCTTTTCGCATCGCCAACATTCGCCAGATGAGAAAACAGGCTCACCGCCCGGATGAACGTCGCACCCGCATCGCGTCCGCCATCGAGATCGAAGCAGAATACCGCACCGGGACCGCCTGGCAGGTATTTGTCCACAAGCGCACGATACGAACTTCCTGCCAGTCCCGGATACCGTACCGCGGTGACCTTCGGATGGTCCGCCAGGTGCTCAGCGATGGCCTGTGCATTCGCTGTGTGCCGCTGCATGCGCAACGGCAGGGTTTCCAGACCTTGCAGAAAGAGAAACGCGTTGAATGGGCTCATGGCAGCGCCCAGGTCCCTGAGCGTTTCGGCGCGCAATTTCATCAGGTAGCCGTACGTGCCGAAGGTCTCGTGAAACGCCAGGCCGTGGTACGCCGGGGAGGGTTCGGCGATCACGGGGAAGCGGCCGTTGGACCAATCGAAGGTACCCGAATCGACCACGAGACCGCCAATGCTGGTGCCGTGGCCGCCAATGAACTTGGTCGCCGAATGCACCACGATGTCCGCCCCCCAGGCGATCGGGTTACACAGGTAGGGGGTCGCGAAGGTATTGTCGACGATCAGCGGCGTGGCATGGCCGTGAGCGAGTTCCGCCAGAGCTTCGATGTCCAGCACGTTGCCCCCCGGGTTACCGATCGTTTCGCCAAACAACACCTTGGTGTTGTCCTGGAGTGCGACTTCCCAGTTCGCGAGGTCATCCGGGTCGACGAAGGTCAACTGCACCGACAGCTTACGCATGATGTGTTTCAACTGAGTCACCGTGCCGCCATACAGCGCCGCTGAGGCAACCACGTGATCGCCCGGCTCCAACAGCGTGAACAGTACGGCGTTCTGGGCCGCCAACCCACTTGCGAACGCGACGGCGCCCGCGCCGCCTTCGAGGTTGGAGATGCGTTCCTCCAGGCTGGCCACCGTGGGGTTCATGATCCGCGAATACGTGTTGCCGTACTCCTGCAGATTGAAATACGCCGCCGCCGACTCCGGGTCCTCGAATACGTAACTCGACGTCTGGTAGATCGGCACTGCCCGGGCTCCGGTGGCCGAATCGGGACGCGCTCCGGCGTGTACCGAGCGGGTATGGAATCCGAACTCATGTGCGGGTCTGATCTGGTTCATTTACCGGAGTCGGGTTCAAGACCCTCGCGTCGAGCGCAGCGCCGTCAGGTACGCGTCCTGGAGGCCTCCGCCTGTTCGAGTTCACGCTGGATGCGCAGGTAGATCTCTTCCCGGTGGACCCCAACCTCCCGGGGTGCCTCGACTCCAAGGCGAACCTGGCTACCCTTCACCCCTAGCACGGTGACCGTAACATCGTCACCAATCATGAGTGTCTCGCCAGCACGTCGTGTGAGAATGAGCATCGGATGAGCCCCCCTTCGCCCGTTGTGGTGTACTCCCTTTACCCTATCAACCCCTATCCGGCTTTTACGGGGTAACTCGCCCCCGCTGACTCTTGATCGGTCGGCCGTCGCTCAGTCGAGTGTGCGCCGTGACGACGGGAATGACAAACTCCAGTCCGTCATTCCTCCATTAGCTGGCCGTCACTGAGTTTGAAGGTCGTATGAATTGCCCGGACGGCCAGTTCCAGATAGCGCTCGGCGATGACCACCGAGATCTTGATCTCGGAGGTCGATATCATCTGGATGTTGATGGATTCGTCTGCCAGCGCGTCGAACATCTCGGTGGCCACGCCCGCATGAGAGCGCATGCCCACGCCAACCACTGAGACTTTGGCAATTCGATCATCGCCAATCAACTCGCGGGCACCGAGTGACTCCTTCAGGGGTTCCAACAGTCTAATGGCCTTCGCATAGTCTTCGCGCTTGACCGTGAACGTGAAGTCGGTCGAGCCATCGGCGCCCACGTTCTGAACGATCATGTCGACTTCGATGTTGGCCTTCCCGACCGGGCCGAGAATCTTCGACGCCACTCCGGGAATGTCCGGAACACCCAGCATCGTGACCTTCGCTTCGTCCCGGGAGTAGGCAACCCCCGAAACCACAGGTTTCTCCATGGTGCCTTCCTCCGTCGTAATGAGCGTACCGGGGCCTTCGCCGAAGCTCGATAGCACCCGCACCGGTACGCCGTACTTACCCGCGAATTCGACGGCTCGCGGATGCAGTACCTTGGACCCGAGACTTGCCAGTTCCAGCATCTCCTCGAAGGTCAGTCGTTCCAGCAGCGCGGCGTTTTCGACAATCCGTGGATCGGCCGTGAACACTCCATCAACGTCGGTGTAAATCTGACATTCATCTGCGCCCAGCGCCACGCTCACGGCGACCGCCGTGGTGTCCGACCCGCCTCGACCCAGGGTGGTCAGGTTGCCTTCCGCATCGATCCCCTGGAAACCGGCGATCACCGACACGACACCCGCGTCGATATCGGCCCGCAAGGACGTCACATCGATATCCTCGATGCGCGCCCGGGTGTGATTGCTGTCCGTGTGAATCGCAATCTGAGCGCCCAGATAGGAGCGCGCCGGGCAATCGCGTTCCGTCAGTGCCATGCTCAACAAGGCAACCGACACCTGCTCTCCCGACGCCAGCAGCACGTCCATTTCACGTGCCGACGGCTCCTCGGCGACCTCGTGCCCCAATGAGGTCAGACGATTGGTTTCACCACTCATCGCCGAGACCACCACGACCACATCATGACCTTGGGCACGGGAGCGCGCGACGCGATCGGCAACGGCGTGGATGCGTTCGACGGATCCGACCGACGTGCCACCAAATTTCTGAACGTAAAGCGCCACCCTCAGCCCCGTTCCGCAACCCAGTCGGCGAGCGAATCCAGCGCATCGTCGAGGGCTTCGGGCTTGTCACCCCCACCGCCCTGCGCCATGTCCGGCCGACCTCCGCCGCGCGCGCCGACCCGCGCACCAATCTCGTTGATCACATCGCCTGCGCTGATCCGGTCGGTGAGATCCTCCGTGACGCCCGCAATCAGGTTGACGCGACCGCCATCGACCCGCCCAAGCAGGATGACGGCGCTACCCAGCTTGTCCTTGAGCCGGTCCAGAGTGGCCAGCATCGCCTTCGGGTCGCCCTCCTCCAACCGCGCGGCCAGTACCGCGACGCCCCCAACATCGCGGGCCTGATCCGCCAGATCGCTGCCTTGAAGGGTGGCAAGCTCTGTCTGGGCCCGCTCGAGCTGGCGCTGCAACTGGCGCTGCTGATCCACGAGTTGCCGGACCTTGTCCCCAAGCTGGTGGCGCGGCGAGCGGATCAACTGACCGAGATCCCTGAGCTGCATCTCGCCTTGCTCGATCCACTCGAGCGCACCGGGACCCGACACCGCTTCGACGCGCCGGACCCCCGCCGCGATGCCAGACTCGCTGACCACTCGCAGCACGCCGATGTCGCCCGTGCGGCGCACATGAGTACCGCCGCACAGTTCCACCGAGAATCCTTCACCCATCTCCAGAACGCGCACCGAATCGCCGTAACGTTCGCCAAACAGCGCCATGGCACCGCGCGCAATGGCGTCATCGTAATTGAGAATCTCGGTGGTGACTTCGGTGTTGCGCTGGATCTCCATGTTCACCAGGGCTTCGATCTCCGCGATCTCTGCGGGCGTTACCGGCTCGCCATGCGAGAAATCGAAACGCAATCGCTCGGCATCGACCAACGATCCACGCTGTCCGACGTGACTTCCCAGCACCTCGCGCAGCGCCGCGTGCAGCAGATGAGTCGCCGAGTGGTTCAATGCGGTGCGCCGGCGCAGCTCCGGATCGACTCGAGCCGAGAGCCGGTCGCCCACCGCAAACGAGCCGCTCTGTACGACGCCCAGATGCAGGTACTGATCTCCGCCGGGAATCGTGTCCGAGACCTGGAATGTTGCCTCCGATCCTCGCATGACGCCGCGGTCGCCGACCTGTCCGCCTGACTCCGCGTAAAACGGCGTGCGATCGACCACCACAACCCCGTTGTCTCCCACGTCCAGGGTCTCCACCGAGTCGAGAACATCGTTCTGTCGCCGATACAGCGCCAGCACCGTGGCGCCTTGTTCGAGGCCGTCGTAGCCGGTGAAGTCGACGGTTGAATCGAGGCGAATCTGCTGGCCAAGGTCGGACTGGAATCGACTGGCGGCCCGGGCCCGCTCACGCTGTTGATCCATGAGGTGCTCGAAAACCGTGCTGTCTACCGTCAGGCCTTTCTCCCGCGCCACATCCGCCGTGAGATCGGCGGGAAAGCCAAACGTGTCGTATAGCTTGAATACCACCTCGCCCGGAATCGTGTTTCCGTCGAGATCCGCGATCGACTTGTTGAGCAGTTCCATCCCCTGCGAGAGTGTTTCCGCGAAGCGTTCTTCTTCGCCGAGCAGGATGCGTTCGATACGTTCACGCTGCCCGGCAAATTCCGGATAGGCCTCCCCCATTTCCTCCACCAAAGGCCCAACCAGCTTGTGAAAGAAACGCTCGTTGATGTCGAGTTTGTGTCCATGCCTGAGGCCGCGGCGAATGATCCGACGCAACACATAACCCCGGTCTTCATTGCTTGGCGTGACGCCATCGGCGATCAGGAACGCGCTGGAACGGATGTGGTCGGCAATCACGCGCACCGACGGGTTGCGCATCAAGCCTTGATCCTCACGGATCCCGGCAATACGTCCGGCCGCCACCATCAACCCGTGGAAGATGTCCGTTTCGTAGGTGCTGTGCACACCCTGGGTAATTGCCGCAGTGCGCTCCAACCCCAGACCCGTGTCCACCCCTGGGCTGGCAAGCGGCGTCAACGTGCCGTCAGTCGAGCGATCGAACTGAGGAAACACCAGGTTCCAGAACTCCATGTACCGATCGCCGTCTTCATCCGGTGTACCGGGTGGGCCACCGGCCACCTCGGGGCCAAGGTCGAAGAAGATCTCCGTGCAGGGTCCGCAAGGCCCCGTGTCGCCCATGCTCCAGAAATTCTCTTCCAGTGACGTGACACGCTTCGGGTCGACGCCAACGCCATCAACCCAAAGCGCGCGGGATTCCTCGTCGTCCGGGTGTACCGTGACCCACAACCGATCTTCCGGAAGCTGCAACACTCGGGTCACGAACTCCCAGGCCCAGGCGATGGTTTCCTCCTTGAAGTAGTCGCCAAAACTGAAATTGCCGAGCATCTCGAAGAACGTGTGATGCCGGGCGGTGTAGCCGACGTTCTCGAGATCATTGTGCTTGCCGCCCGCGCGCACGCACCGTTGCGCCGACGTTGCACGCGTGTACCCCGGATCTTCGATTCCAATCAGCGCATCCTTGAACGGCACCATTCCCGCATTGGTGAAGATCAGCGTTGGATCATTCACCGGCACCAGCGAGCTCGACGGCACCACGACGTGATCTCGTTCGGCGAAGAACTCCAAAAAGCTCGATCGAATTTCGCTGGTCTTCATGACACCCGCTCGGCGCCGCCAGAGGCGACCTTTGGGCAACGGAACCCCGCCACCCTGAAAAATGGGGCGCAAGTATAAAGGAATCGACGGGCGCTTTTCGCCGCTAGACGTCTCGCGAGGACGATCGCGGTCCAGATCGCGTGCCCGAGTCGCAGAGCGCTGCCGACGCCACGCTCAGTCGTGCATTTGGCCCAGCACGCGGTAGATTACGTCCCCGGGGAAGCCACGCTGGGATAGGAACCGGGCCTGACGGCCCCAGGTGGTTCGTTCGCTGGGATGGCCTTTGCCGAATCGCTTTTCGCGTGCCTGTTCGGCCTTGCACTGCCAGAATTCGCCGGTTTCGGTCAGGATGTCGTCCGCCAACTGATCGCCGATCCCCCGGTCGCGCATCTGGGCTCTGATACGCAACGGGCCCTGACCTCGCTGCAGCCTGGAACGCACGAACCCTTCCGCGAAACGTACGTCCGAGATCAGTTCGAGTTCGACCAATCGCGCGACCACTTCGTCGACCACGTCGGCGGGGTGACCCTTCGCGCGGAGTTTTCGTGCAATTTCCATCCGGCCATGCTCGCGACGTCCAAGCATTCTGACCGCCACGCGCTCGACGTCTCGGTGCGCCGTACTGGTCGTCGCTCCAGCGGTCGTTCCGGTCAGGGAAACGTCCTCGCTCACCGGCCGGTGTTCTCTCGCGTCACCGCAGATCGGCGGCGGTTACATCGACCCTTCGGATTGGGCCGGCATTTCCACTTCAACGGCCGACGCGGACGGCACATCGACTTCCACCACCACTGCTTTCTGTTTCTGTTTCTGTTCTGGGGTCGGAAGCAGTTGGGCGCGGATCGCACTCTCGATCTCCTCGGCAATCGCCGGGTTTGCCTCCAGAAATTCGGTGGCCTTCTTGCGACCCTGGCCGATCCGATCGTTCTTGTAGCTGTACCAGGCGCCTGACTTTTCGATGAGACCCTGCTTGGCGCCAATCTCGACGATTTCAGCGAGTCGGTTGATTCCCGTTCCGTAGAGAATCTCAAATTCTGCCTGACGAAACGGCGGCGCAACCTTATTCTTCACCACTTTGACACGGGTCTCGTTGCCGATGACCTCATCCGCATTTTTGACTGCGCCGATCCGACGAATGTCGAGCCGAATGGCTGCGTAGAACTTGAGCGCGTTACCACCTGTAGTAGTTTCGGGTGAGCCGAACATCACACCAATCTTCATGCGGATCTGATTAATGAATATCACGGTGGTGTTGGAATTCTTGATGTTGGCCGTCATCTTGCGCAACGCCTGACTCATCAGGCGCGCCTGCAGGCCCACATGAGACTCGCCCATTTCACCTTCAATTTCAGCCCTGGGCGTAAGCGCCGCGACCGAGTCGATCACGACCAGATCCACCGCCCCCGAGCGGACGATCATGTCGCATATTTCCAGTGCCTGCTCGCCCGTGTCGGGCTGGGACACCAGCAGCTCATCCGTGTTCACGCCTAGCGCCTCGGCGTAGATCGGGTCGAGAGCATGCTCAGCATCGATGAACGCGCAGGTGCCGCCTCCCCGTTGCGCCTCGGCAATCGCCTGCAATGTCAGCGTGGTCTTTCCGGATGACTCCGGACCATAGATTTCAACCACCCGGCCACGCGGCAGGCCGCCGATGCCCAGGGCGATATCGAGGCCGAGAGAGCCGGTTGAAATGGACGGCATATCCACCTGTTCACGATCGCCGAGGCGCATCATGGATCCTTTGCCGAACTGGCGCTCTATCTGGGATAGCGCGGCTGCTAGTGCGCGCTGCTTTGCACTTTCGCCTTTGGCCATTTCGACCTTTGCGGTGCCACCCCTTGCTGGGTCGCGTTTTGCCTTGTTTCGTTCGAGCACCTGTCACCTCTATGTTCTTGCATTGTTTCGACGGACGATGGCGATACTGTATATTCAAACAGTACTCATGACAACAGCCCAGCGCGAATGCCTTACATGCGCGCCGGCAAGTGTCTGACGCCGCACCTTCGGTTGACGCCCGGGCAAGGCCTCTGATTCACTCCGCCCCTCATGAATCAAGAGTCATGAACCAGGAGCCATGAACGACGCCATGAACAGCGCCGTCGGAACATCGTCGCACACGCCCATGATGCAGCAGTATCTAAGCATCAAGGCGCACCATCCGGAGACCCTGCTGTTCTATCGGATGGGCGACTTCTACGAACTGTTCTTCGATGACGCAAAAAAGGCAGCCGATCTGCTGGACATCACCCTTACTGCGCGCGGCCAATCCGCGGGTGAACCGATTCCGATGTGTGGCGTGCCCTACCATGCCGTCGACAACTATCTCGCGCGACTCGTGGCGCGCGGTGAATCGGTCGCGATCTGCGAGCAGATCGGCGACCCGGCGACCTCGCGCGGACCCGTCGAACGCCGTGTCCAACGGGTCATAACGCCCGGAACGCTGACCGAAGAATCGCTGCTGGACGCGGCCACCGACAGCACCCTGTGCGGCGTCTGCGGCACGGCTGAGCGCTATGGACTGGCCTGGCTGAACCTCGCCAGCGGATCCTTCAGCGTGGCAGAACGCAGCGGCAAGGCGGCGTTGCTCGCCGAACTCGAACGAATCCGTCCCAGCGAACTGTTACTGCCCGAATCGCTGAACGGAGCAGTGGTGCTGCCGGGGGTGCCCAGCACGCTGCGCGACGCACTGGCGTTCGATGCGCAACTGGGTCAGGCCGCACTGACCCGTCACTTCGGTACCCGCGACTTGAGCGGGTTCGGGTGCGACGGGCTGGATCCAGCGCTGGGCGCTGCCGCCGCGGTCCTCGAGTACGCGCGCGCCAGCCAGGGCCAGGAGCTGCAGTTCATCGATCAGATGCGCCTGGTGAGTGACGACGCCTGCATCGTTCTGGACGCGCATTCGCGCCGCAATCTGGAAATCGATCAACGTCTGGATGGCAGTTCCGAGCACACTCTGCTCGCGGTGCTCGACACCACCCGTACGCCCATGGGACATCGACTGCTGCGCGCCTGGCTCAACGCTCCGCTGCGCGACATCGCCATCCTCCAGGCCCGGCAACAGGCGATCGGCGAACTGCAGGAGGCCTACCTCGACGAGGCGCTACGCGAACCGCTGAAGCGCATCGGCGATCTACAGCGAATTCTCACCCGGGTCGCTCTGCGCAGCGCGTTGCCGCGGGATCTAGCCCGCCTGCGGGACGCCCTCGCAGCATTGCCCGAGGTCGGCCAACCACTGGACGAAGTAGTTGCGGTACGGCTTCGGGCGCTGAAACCAGACGCCGGCGCGTTCGCCGATCTGCAGGCGCTGTTGACGCGTGCCATCGTCGCCGAACCCCCAGCCGTATTGCGTGACGGTGGGGTCCTCGCAAGCGGCTACGATGCACAACTCGATGCGTTGCGTGCGACCCGCGCCGACGCAGGTCAGTGGCTTGCTGACCTGGAGGTTCGCGAACGCGACGAGACCGGCATTGCCACGCTGAAGATCGGCTACAACCGTGTGCACGGCTATTATCTGGAAACCTCGCGCGCGCGCGCCACCGATGTGCCCGACCACTACATCCGGCGCCAGACCCTGAAGAACGCCGAGCGATTCATCACGCCGGAACTGAAGGAGTTCGAGGAACGCGCACTGTCCAGTCAGTCGCGGGCACTGGCGCGGGAGCGCGAACTGTATGTCCAGCTACTGGAAATCCTGAACGAGGATCTGGGTCGCCTGCGCACCTGCGCCGAGGAAATCGCCGAGCTGGATGTGTTGTGTTGCCTGGCCGAACGGGCCCGCACGCTCCGGCTCGAACCACCCGTGTTCAGCGACGCGCCGGAGCTAGTGATCACCGAGGGACGTCACCTCGTGGTGGAGCAGGTCCAATCCGAGCCGTTCATCCCCAACGATCTGACGCTGGACGAGAGCCGACGCATGCTGATCGTCACGGGCCCCAACATGGGCGGCAAGTCGACTTACATGCGCCAGGTCGCGATCATCGTATTGCTTGCCTACACCGGCAGCTTCGTGCCCGCGCGAACCGCGCGGATCGGCCCCATCGACCGGATCTTCACCCGCATTGGCGCCGCCGACGACCTGAGCGGCGGACGCTCCACCTTCATGGTCGAAATGACCGAAGCCGCGAGCATCCTGCACAATGCCACGGCCAACAGCCTGGTGCTGCTGGACGAGATCGGGCGCGGTACGAGCACGTACGACGGCCTGGCATTGGCCTGGGCCAGTGCCGTACATCTGGCCCGCAGCACGCGTTCTTTCGTTCTGTTCGCGACCCACTACGTCGAGTTGACCAGCCTCGCCGAGTCGCTGGAGTCGGTCGCCAACGTACACCTGCGCGCCACCGAGCACGAGGGTCGCATCGTGTTCCTGCACAGCGTTCAGGACGGTCCCGCAAGCCAGAGCTATGGAATTCAGGTGGCGCGCCTCGCGGGCGTGCCTGACCCGGTACTCGAAATCGCGCGAGAAAAACTAACGGAACTCGAGTACAACGCGCACCGGGCGACGGCGTCTCCGCTGCAAGCGGATCTGTTCGCGACGTCACGCGCCGCCATCAGCGAATCGGACGTGCACGAACCGGTCAGCGATCCGTTGCGTGACGCGCTCGAGGGTATCGAACCAGACGACCTGAGCCCGCGTGAAGCGCTCGAACAGCTCTACCTGATCAAGTCGCTCAGCCGCCGCACGCCGCGCTGACGCGCCTGTACAGCGCTGCATTTGTCGTTAGAATACGGCGGTTTTGCGGTAGCATTGATCCCATGACCTTTGTAGTAGGCGAGAATTGTATCAAGTGCAAGCTCACGGACTGCGTCGAAGTGTGTCCGGTGGATTGCTTCTACGAGGGGCCCAACATGCTTGTCATCCACCCGGATGAGTGCATCGACTGCGCGCTGTGCGAACCGGAATGCCCGGTCGATGCCATCTATTCGGAGGATGAGTTGCCGGCCGGCCAGGAGGAGTTTCTCACCTTGAATCAGGAACTTGCGGACACCTGGCCGAACATCACCGAGATGAAGGATGCGCCGCCGGATGCGGACGACTGGCGCGAAGTCAAGGATAAGGCGAAATATCTGGAGCGCTGATCCGCTTACCCGCCCTATCCGCCTATCCGCCCTACCCGCCTATGAGCCGACCCGGATTGACCGGGTTTCCATCGCGACGAATCTCGAAGTGCAGCCCCACCGGCCGCGCAACCTTTGCCAGCAGCCCTCCCAGCTTGATCCGCTGGCCTTCGCGCACGGCAATCTCATGATTCAACGAGTAGGCGCTGAGATAGTGGGAATCGTGCTTGATGATCACCAGGCTTCGGTAACCGCGCAACCCGCCCCCCGCATACACCACCTCGCCCGCGGCCGCGGCAAGCACCGTCGAACCACGCTCGAGCTCGAAGTCGATGCCCTTGTTGCCGTTGCCGAAACCACGCGCAATCCGGCCATCGGTGGGCCAGCGCCACTGGCGCACGGAAGCAACCCGGGCGGCCGGGCGCGGGGCGGACTTTCGGGGCCGCGCTTTCGGCTCCGCGGTCCGCGCGGCGCCATGCAACCTCAAATGCTGCCCGGGCAGCAGCAGAAACGGTGGCGTGATCCCGTTCAGGCGCGCCAGGCGCAGGTAGTCCTTGTCGAATCGCCAGGCGATCGAATACAACGTATCGCCTTTGCTGACCACGTAGTCGACCGTCTGCGCATCGCTGACCACCGAGCGCTCGACCACCGGGGGAGTCGCCGGCGCCGCGCAACCCGCAACGACGAACACAATTGCCACAAATGTCCGCGGCATTTTCAAGCGCGCGCAACGGTCCCCGCATCGCGCGCGAGAACCAGCAGACCCACGACCCCAAGTCCCAACAGGACGGCCGCCATTACCCCGAGCAGCATCGGCTCGTGACCGCTGAGGTGCTGATACATCCACGGCATCACAGGCAAGTCGCCAGCGCCTGAAGCACCGGTCCGCCACGGCCACAGTTTGACCAGAGAACCGGCCATGAAGCCCGTCAAGGCCGCCATCACAGGCCCATAGTGGCGGCGCATCAGAAAGGACAGCACCCGGGCAAACGCCGCCAGCCCCGCTACGCACCCCAGCGCGAGCATCGCCAACCGGTCGATCTCGAGATCCGCCACCGCAACGATCACCGACGGATACAGTCCCAACAGCAGCAACATGTAGCCACCGGACACGCCCGGCAGAATCCATGCCGATACGGCGATCATGCCGCCCACGAACAACCACAGCGGCGTCGGTTCGAGAGCAATCGCTCCTGACAAGCTCAGCAACAGACCCGCAGCAAGGCCGAAGGGCGCGACCCGCATCAGGTTGCGGGGTGAGCTGTGCCGGGCGATGTCGATGCATGAACCGACGATCAAGCCGAAGAAAAATGCCCAGACCAGCAACGGCATCGAATCGAGCAACTCCAGGATCACCCGGGCAAACAGCAGAATGCTGGTGACCATGCCCGCACCAAGCACCGCCAGGAAGCCCAGGTTGGTGGTCCGCCAGAACGCCACCACGCCATAACGCAACCGGGCCACGGAACGAATGGAAAGACCGGCGATCGTGTCCAGCAGCTCACGATAGATTCCAGTGATGAACGCAATCGTGCCGCCGGAAACGCCCGGAACCACTTCCGCCATACCCATCGCCGTGCCACGGAGAAAGATGCCGGCCCAGCGCCGCCAGGAACGCCGCGCCATCAGTTGCGCGTGCCCCGCAGCAACGGGACGAAGCGCACGTGTTCCAGGCTCTGTTCGCTGAAACCCGCGTCGTCACGGTCGATGATCAGTAATTCCTGCAAACCCTCGTCGCCCACGGGAATCACCAACCGACCACCGATGGCAAGCTGGTCGTAGAGCGCACCCGGGACGTGCCGCGCGGCCGCGGTCACGATGATTGAATCGAAGGGCCCCTGGTCTGCCCAACCCACATTGCCGTCCGCGTTGCGCATTCGCACATTGCGCAGCTTCAGCGCCCGGAATCGTGCGGCGGCGCGTTCGATCAGGGGCGCAATGCGTTCGACGGTGTAGACCTTTTCGGCCAGCGCGGCGAGTACGGCCGTCTGGTAACCCGACCCGGTGCCGATCTCCAGCACCACCGCGCGCGGTCGATTGAACAGGGCCTGAGTCATGAGCGCGACGATGAACGGTTGGGAAATCGTCTGGTTGTGGCCGATGGGAAGCGCCGTGTCTTCATATGCCCGGTGCGCGAGCGCTTCGTCGATGAAGATGTGCCGAGGCACGCTGCCGATCACGCCCAGTACCTGCTCGGAGGCGATGCCACGCTCGCGTAGACGCTTCACCAGACGGTCACGCGTTCGCTGGGAGGTCATGCCGATGCCATCCAGATCGAACTCAGCCATCGCTGAAATTCCCGGACGCCACGGCAAAGTGACCCAACTCTTGCACGACGCTGGTCGCATAACTACCGCTGCACAAAGCAAACTCGAGCCGCAGCACGCGCTGATCCTGCTCCCAATGCCAGACAAGATTTTCCGGCAATGCCGCCAGGGCACGGCGCTGCTGCACCAAGCCGATGTGTTCCAGCGGTTCGAGCCAGCGCTCCAAAGGCGCGAGAGCTTCAGCCTCGAGCACGGCGCTGGCGTCTCGAGCGGCACTTCGGCCGCGACCCCAGAGTGGCCCGGTTGGACGGCCCTGGTCCAGCACATCGCCGTCGATGACCAGGTTCCAGGTACCACACCGCACGCGTTCGGCAAGCACCGTGTTGAACAGCAGCGAGCGCGCCGCCGAGAGATAGAGGCCGCGCTTGAACGCGCTCAAACGCCGGCGTGGACGGCGGCTCAACCAGTTCCAGGCCGCGTCGAGATTGCTGCCGTCGCGACCGAACCGCTGCACACCGAAGTAGTTAGGCACCCCGTCGCTGCGCAAGCGCACCAACCGCGCTTCGATCTCATCCGCCGCACCTTGTACTCCCCGCAGTCGGATGCAAAACTCGTTGCGGTCAATCTGGCCACGGCGCAGTTTCCGAGCGTGTCGTGTCTGCGCAAGGATTGTGGCCTCCAGATCAACCGGTAACGCGAGTCGGCATAGCGGCGTAGTCACGCTGAACCACTGACGGGTAACCGCACGCCGGTCCTTCAATCCCGCATACCCCACCGCCGCCAGGCTCACACCCGCGGCCTCGGCCAGCGCGCCCGCCACGCTAATCGTGTTGAGGCCACGCTTCTGGATCCGCAGGAACAGATGTTCGCCCTCGCCGGTTGGCTGAAACCCGAGCTGTTCGTCCACCGCAAAGTCCTCGGGTCGGTCACGCATGACTCCGCCGATGTCGAGACGTGGGTAGGCGCTGGGTAGTTGATCCGCGCGGAACGAGGTATCCAACTAGGGCTCGACCACCAGGTAGAACGTCTCCCCTCGTTTTACCATGCCGAGCTCGGTGCGAGCACGGGCTTCGAGTGCCTCCGGGCCCGCCTTGAGCGCTTTGACTTCAGACGCCAGAATGCGATTGCGCTCGCTCAACACCTCGGTGCGTTGCCGTTGCGCGTCGAGCCGCTTTGCGAGTTCGGCATGCTCGACGACCCCGCTGCTGCCGAACCAGAATCGAAACTGCAGGGCAATCAGCAGCACCACTCCCATCACCACCAGGAATCGCATCAGCGGCGAAACTCGGCCCGACCGAGATAGCTTGCGGCGCTGCCCAGATGTTCCTCGATGCGCAGCAGCCGGTTGTACTTGGCGACCCGGTCGGAACGCGACAACGAGCCGGTCTTGATCTGTCCGGCGCCCGTCGCAACGGCCAGATCCGCGATGGTCGTATCCTCGGTTTCACCCGAGCGATGGGAGATCACCGTGCTGAAACCGGCGTTCTGCGCCATTCGAATGGCCGCAAAGGTCTCGCTCAAGGTGCCGATCTGATTCAACTTGATCAATATCGAATTCGCGACGCCGGTATCGATGCCGCGCACCAGGATGTCGGTATTGGTCACGAACAAATCGTCACCGACCAGCTGAATCCGCTCACCCAGCGTATCCGTCAACAACTTCCAGCCATCCCAATCCGATTCGTCCATACCGTCTTCGACGGAGAGGATCGGGTAGGTGTCGACCAGGCCGACAAGGTAGCTCACAAATTCTGGCGCATCAAATCGCTGCCCTTCGCCGCGGAGATGGTAAATGCCGTCGGCGTAAAACTCGGATGCCGCACAGTCGAGCGCCAGCGTGACGTCAGTGCCAAGCTCGTAGCCCGCGGCCGCCACCGCTTCCGCAATCGCTTCGAGCGCTGCCTCGTTCGACGGCAGGTCCGGAGCGAAGCCACCTTCATCGCCCACTGCCGTGCTCAATCCACGGTCGCCAAGCACCTTCTTCAAGGCCTGGAACACCTCGGCGCCGCAGCGCAGCGCTTCCGAGAAACGGGTCATGGACACCGGTTGAATCATGAACTCCTGAATGTCGACGTTGTTGTCGGCATGCTCACCGCCATTGATGATGTTCATCATCGGCACGGGAAGCCGCAGCGGCTGTTCGCCCTGGAACAGGTCGGCCAGATGTTCGTAGAGTGCCTTGCCCGTTGCACGCGCTTCGGCCTTGGCGGCCGCAAGTGACACGGCCAGCATGCCGTTCGCGCCCAGGCGGGATTTGTTGGGGGTTCCATCAAGCTCGCAGAGCCGATCATCCAGCGCCTGCTGGTCGGCGGCGTCCAGCCCCAGCAACGCCTCGGCGACTTCCCCGTTGGCCGCCGCAACGGCCCGAAGGACGCCCTTGCCCCCATAGCGTTTCGCATCGCCGTCGCGAAGTTCCAGGGCTTCCCGGGAACCCGTTGATGCGCCGGACGGCGAGCACGCGCTGGCGACGTAATCACCCGCCACGGTGACATCCGCTTCCACCGTTGGATTGCCACGCGAATCCAGCACTTCACGGGCGCGAACAGCAATGATTTCAGCCAACGGTGTCTTCCAGCAATTCGGTCGATTTCACAACCCGGTCCAACTCGACAAGCGTGCCGAGAAGCGGTTCCATCAGATCGAGCGGCCAGGAGTTGGGACCATCGGAGAGCGCTTCGTCGGGCTTCGGGTGCGTTTCGATGAACAGGCCCGCCACCCCGGCCGCTACTGCGGCCCGGGCCAGGACCGGAACCATCTCGCGTTGTCCTCCGGACACATTGCCAAGCCCACCGGGCATCTGCACCGAGTGCGTTGCGTCGTACACCACCGGACACTCGGTGTCACGCATGATCGCCAGGCTGCGCATGTCCGAGACGAGGTTGTTATAGCCGAAGCTCGCGCCACGTTCGCATACCATGATCTGCTGGTTGCCGGTGGCGCGTGCCTTGCGCACGACGTGCAACATGTCCGAGGGCGCCAGGAACTGGCCTTTCTTGATGTTCACCGGAATTCCCTGCGAGCAGACGTTCTGAATGAAATTGGTCTGGCGGCACAGAAACGCCGGGGTCTGAATGACCGACACCACGTCCGCGACCTCGTCGAGCGGGGTATCTTCGTGAACGTCGGTGAGTACCGGCACGCCGATATCCTGCTTGACCTTCTGCAGCACCCGCAGCCCCTGCTCCAATCCGGGCCCGCGGAAACTCTCATGGGACGAGCGGTTCGCTTTGTCAAATGACGCCTTGAATATGTAGGGAATTCCGAGCCGCGCA
>SMVB01046977.1_pt1 | contig 24181 bp, 22 predicted proteins | sample 2456461 | NCBI WGS metagenome assembly SMVB01 (sample SAMN11095934, study PRJNA526329) | marine sediment metagenome | biome: Marine sediment; feature: Surficial sediment; material: Deep marine sediment; isolation source: Hadal surficial sediment | place: Pacific Ocean | collected 2014-05 | depth...
CATCTCGACCGAACTCATCCGGGCCACGCCACCATCGCGACGAATATCCGACGGCACACGCTCGAGCGCCATCACCGCACACGCCCCGGAGTCCTCGGCAATCTTCGCCTGGTCGGCATCCGTCACGTCCATGATGACGCCATTCTTCATCATCTCGGCGAGTCCGACCTTCAGCTCGAAGGCCTCCGCACCACGACGACCGACGTCGCCTCCGTTCGCACCATTCTTTCCCGACATTCTGGATTCTCCTCGTCCTATTCAGTCTTCTCATCGATCACGACCTCGAACTCGTCCCCGAGCCAAACGAGATCCTTCCTACAAATGCATCCCCGCGATCCGTCCGGTTCCCGGCGCCACGGCCCGACTCGCGTTCGCGACGAGACCCAACGCCTCGACGCCGCGCCGGATCTCATCCTCGTCCGCACAAGCCACGGTCAGTCGCATCGCGCGCGAGGGCCGAGCATCGGGCATGAAGAGTGTGCCGGGCGAAAAGAGCACGCCCGCGCGGGCCGCGTCGGCCAGCAGATCACGCGTATCGACTTCGTGGGGCAACTCGACCCAGAGCTGGTAGCCGCCCTCCGGTCGCGTCCACGTCGTGCCCTGGGGCATGAACGTCTCGAGCGCTTCCGCCATCGCTTTGTGGCGCGAGCGAAGCAGCTTGCGAATCCGCACCAGATGCTGGTCGTAAGCGCCCGACTCGACGAATCGCGCCAAGCCCGCCTGGAGTAGCAGCGAGTCCGAAAGGTCCGTCGCATGTTTCAAGGCGACCAATCCTTCGAGGGCACGCCCACCGGCCGAGATCGACCCCACCCGCACCCCGGGAAAGAGGGACTTCGAAAACGAAAGGAGCAGCAGCACCAGATCCGATTTGTCCAAGGCCGCGAGCGGCGGGATCTGGGTGCCCTTGAAACGCAGGTCGAGTTCGAAGCCGTCCTCCAGGATCGGAACACCATGACGCGTTGCGATCTCGAGAACCTGCTGACGACGCTCGAGCGGCATCGTGGTTCCCAACGGATTGTGAAAACTTGGAATCGTGTAGAACGCCTTGACCTCGGGCTTCGCCAGGATGCGGTCGAGTGCCTCGGGATCCGGCCCGTCCGCGTCGACCGGAACGTGCGCGGCAGTCAGCCCAAGACTGGCAAACGCGGACAACACGTTCGCGTAGGTGGGCACTTCGACGGCCACTTGATCGCCCGGCTCGGTAAAGAGACGCAGAGCCAGCGTGATGCCCTGGCTGGCACCGTGACACAATACGAGTTCGTCGGCGCCGCGATGGATGCCGAAGGCTTCGAAACGTTTCGCGATCACGCGTCGCAATCGGGGGTCCCCTTCGGGCGAGGCGTAGGAAAACAATTCTGCGCCCTCCTCCCGAATGGCCGCGTCCATGCATTCACGAAATTCGCCGACCGGGTAGAAGCGGGGATCCGGAATCAGTCGATGCAGCGCGACCATGTCGTCACCCGTCGCATAGCGGGGCCGGGTGTTGTCCAACGCGATGAGCCGCTCGACGGAGGGGGCGAGGACCAATTCGATTTCGCGCTCACGAGGGGACGACTCGGCGGACGACGAAGCGACTCCGTTGGGTGTCGCGCGGACGATGGATTCTCCAACACGGAGGTGGCCCAGGGACCGCACGAAGGTCCCGGCCCCAACCCGCGCTTCGACCCAACCGGCCTCGGCCAATTGTGCGTAGGCCAGCGCGACCGTGTCTCGATGCACACCGAGTTCGGCGGCCAGCGCACGAATCGCCGGCAAGCGCTCGCCCGGCGTCCAATCACCTCGAGCGATTGCGTTTCCGAGCTGTGTCGCGATCTGCTGGTAGACCGATTCCGAGGAGTCGGGTTCGATGCGGATTCCGCTGGCTTTACGATTCGAGGGCATGAAAGCAAATTATCAGCCGGACACTATCGAATCAAGGCCTATTGTCAGGCAAATATCGAGAATATTGACCTGACAATCAGGTGATCGAATTGAATTGTCCCATTGCGGGTGTCAGGCCCTCGCGAATCGTCAGCTCGATTGCGTCAACGGCCCTCTCGAGTGCGTCGGGCAAACAGCTCAATTCCTCCTCGACATCAAAGGAGGAGAGCACCCAATCGAGGACTTCGCGCGAAGAGCCGGGGTGGCCCACGCCGAAGCGCAGGCGCGGAATCTGTCGGGAATCGAGCTCTTGCAGAATGTCTTGGATGCCCCGATGGCCGCCCGCACCGCCACTCGGGCGCAATCGAATTCGACCCGGCGGGAGATCGAGATCGTCGTATACAACGAGGAGATCCGTCGCGGGGTCAAGCTGGGGCCAGCGTTCGAGGGCCGCTCGAACGGCCCTGCCCGAATGATTCATGAAGGTTTGAGGCTCGACGAGCGCACACCGCTCCCCGTCGAGTTCGACATGCGAGATTCTCGAGTTCAGCCCTCGATCGCGACGCCACTCGCCGTGGTGTCGGCGGGCGAGCGCCTCGACGATGCGGAAACCGATGTTGTGACGCGTCGGCGCGTATTTCGGACCAGGATTGCCGAGTCCCACAATGAGCCGGGTCGGCGGACGAACCGCCGCCGAGCGGGCTCCGAGGAATCGACCCCAGAGCTGGCGAACACGCTGCATGCGCCGCGTCCCCGCCCGATCGGGCGTTCCCCGTCGGGCTTCTAGTCCTTGTCCCCGTCTTCCGCTTTCTCGTCGGCCGCGGCGTCTCCGCCTTCGGTCGCAGCCGCTTCGCCCTCGCCTTCAGAGACGGCCCCTTCGCCTTCCTTGAGGCCTCGCGGAATCAGCACCGTGGCCACCGTCAGCGAATCGTCGGTGTGAAACTCGACACCCTCCGGCACAGGGAGATCGCGAACATGCAGGGAATCGCCGAGTTCCATCGCCGACACATCGACTTCGATGTCGTCGGGGATCGCATCCGGCATACACAGCAAAACGACCTCGCGTTGCTGCTGATCCAAGACGCCGCCCAACACCACGCCGGCTGCGTTTCCGACGAGATGAATCGGAACCGCAACCTCGATCTTGGCCTTCAGGTCGACCTCGAAGAAGTCGACGTGCGTGATCTGGCCGCGGACCGGCTCACGCTGGAGTTCCTTCGCGATCACGGTCAGACCGGCAACCGCGCTGTCGCCTGCCAGATCGATCAACGTGTTCACACCGCCGTGGCTCGTCTCGAGCAGCCGCTCGAAAGCCGCGACGTCGAAGGCGATCGAGGTGGCGCTTCGCCCCCCGCCATAGACCACACCCGGCGCCATGCCCCGCTGGCGCAATCTGCGCGCGGAGCCCTTGCCGCGTTCGTTGCGCGCCTCGACTGCGAATGTCACATCACCCATGAATCTTCTCCTCGACGGGTCACGACGGCCACGCCCTATCCGGCCCGTCGGGTCTGTCTTGCGATTGAACTGAATTCTAGAAGAGCGAGCTCACGCTCTCCTCGTTGTTGATTCGCCGAATGGCCTCGCCGATCGGCGCTGCGACCGAAACCACATGAATTTTTCCGATGTCGACGGCCTCCGGTCGCAAGGGAATCGTGTCGGTCACGATGATCTGGGTCAGCGGTGCCTCGGCGATCCGTTTCAGCGCAGGCCCGGAGAGCACCGGATGCGTAATCGCCGCGTGCACCGCCGTCGCGCCCTCTTCCATCAGACTCCGTGCCGCGCCGCAGAGAGTCCCGGCCGTGTCGACCATGTCGTCGACGATCACGCAGGTCTGTCCCTTCACGTCACCGATGATGTTCATGACCTCAGCGACGTTCGCGACCTCGCGGCGTTTGTCGATGATCGCAAGTTTGGCGCCGAGCCGCTTCGCGAAGGCGCGGGCTCGCTCGGTACCGCCGGCATCCGGCGAAACGACCGTCAGATCCTTGCCGATACGACGCTCGATCGCCTCGAGCATCAGGGGTGTGGAATAGAGGTTGTCGACCGGGATATTGAAGAATCCCTGGATCTGGCCGGAGTGGAGATCCATGCAGAGAACCCGGTCGGCTCCGGCCACGTGAATCAGATCCGCCACGAGCTTGGCTGTGATCGGCACGCGCGGGCGAACCTTTCGATCTTGTCGGGCATAGCCGTAGTAGGGGATCACGGCCGTGATGCGACGCGCCGACGCTCGTTTGAGCGCGTCGATCATGGTCAGCATTTCCATCAGGTGGGTGTTTTGCGGAGCACAGGTCGATTGCAGCACGAAGCAGTCGAGACCGCGCACGTTCTCGCCGATTTCGATTGCACATTCTCCGTCGCTGAACGTCCCGACGTGGGCTCGGCCGAGCTCGATATCGAGGTAGGCCACCACGGAGGCTGCCAGCGCCAGGTTCGCATTCCCACTGAAGAGCTTGAGATCGTGCACCCCTTCGCCTTTCTCGTCGGCTGCTTCGGCGCCGCGCCCGTGGAAAAGAGCGTGTCCGCTCATGTCCGTCTCCCAGATTAACTCGAACGACTCGAACGTACTTTGTCCATCTCCGGCCCCTGAAATGCCGCCTCTACCTCTAGACCTCTAGACCTTTAGCCTCGAGATGCGGCTCGCAAATCACGAGCGCCAATTTGCGCGTACGCGCCGTTGGCCTGGCTGGGGCGGTAGGATTCGAACCTACAGATGGCGGCTCCAAAGGCCGCTGCCTTACCATTTGGCGACGCCCCAAGAAAAATCGTCACCCTGTCCGCCCGCCTGTCGTGCCTATTGCGACTACCGCAAATGCCGCGACTACCGCGACTCGCCAGACGTGATGATCCGGGTCACCCGAATCCAACTCTCGGCGGGCTCCGAGTCCCGAAGCTCGTCCGCAGCCTCAAGCGCCCGGCCCTTCGATGCAAAAACACCGTAGACGGTCGATCCACTCCCGGACATGCTCACCCCGATTGCTCCGACCTGGGTCAATCGGTTCAACAGCCGCCCGACGGGCGGGCAAAGCCGCTTCGCCGCGGACTCTAGATCATTGACCAATAATTCCCCGAGGGCGGGTGAGAAATCCCCGGTTTCACCACACAATTGCGAAATCGCCCGCATCGTAGAGCCTGGATTCGGCTCCGTCAACGCGCCGCCCGACGTGCCTCCGAACGCGCCTCCGAGCGCGCCGCCCGACGTGCTGCCGAGCGCGTCGGCCGCTCGGAAGACCTCGGCGGTCGAAAGAGAAATGCCCGGATTGACCACCACCAGATCCAGTGGCGGAATTCCGGAGAGGGGATCGATTTTCTCGCCGATTCCGGTCACCAGCGCCGGGCCGGGGGACAAGAAGAAGGGCACATCCGCACCCAGGGAAAGCGCCATCGCGTGAAGCGTTCGATTCGTCAGCTTCCCCTCGAACAGGGAGGCGAGGCCCAGCAGCACGGCCGCGGCATCGCTCGAGCCTCCACCCAGGCCGGCACCCACCGGAATCCGCTTTCGAAGACGCAATCCGATGCGCGCCTCGAGGCCTGTCTCTTTGCAGAACGCGGCCGCCGCACGCACGACCAGATTCTCCGGTCCGGCACTCACCGCCGCGAGGGCGGCGGGCAGTTCATCGCTCACGGCGGAGTCCATCACAAGATCGATGCTCAGTTCGCCCGGGGAGATCCGGAGCGTGAGCTCATCCCAGATCTCGATCGGTGCAAAGACACTCTCGAGCGTGTGGTAGCCATCGTCTCGAACGCCCATCAAGCGGAGACCCAGATTGATCTTGGCCGGCGCGCGAAGCGTTCGCGTTTTTGCAGGCGCCGTAGAACCCTCTGTCATCGACCCAACTCGACGAATCGCATCCGCAATTCATAGAGCAGGGAGTCGATCAATTTGCGCTCTTCCTGCTCCAGATTGCCGCGGGTTTTGTCGCGCAACATTTCGAGCGTATCGATGGTCTGTTGCGCGATCAGCGGATCCGGTTCCGCGGTCTCTCCGGTTTCGGGATTGGACATCACGCCGAGTTGGTAGAGGGCCGCCGTCCCCAGAGAGAGGACGAATGTCGAAAAATCGACCTTCGGCATTTCACCCATCTGATCGGGGTTTCCGGCCTGCTCGCGCGAACCCGTCGCGTGGTCGCTCGTTTCGTCCTTCGTCATGGATCAGTCCCTCTCCTCCGCGTCGAGTCGTTCCATCTCGCGGTAAGCGTAGAGGAAACGCTGGCCGACCGTCACGACAGTGCCCACAGCCAACAGCCACAACACGGGTTCGATCCACCCAAGGATCGCCCCCAGAGCGAGCAGGCCGATGCGCTCGCCCCGTTCGAGCAAGCCTCCCGGCATCCGGTCGACAAAGCGTTCGGCGAGCGCCTTGACATAGGAAGTGAGAACCGAGGCCACGAGAATCACGGCGCACAGGCCCACGCCCAGCCAGGCCTCTTCGCGTACGTAAAAGACGAGCAACCCCAGCAGAACCAGGATATCGACGACACGATCGAGCGTAGAATCGAGAAAGGCACCGAAACGCGTCGAAGTCTCGAAATGACGCGCAATGACGCCATCCACGAGATCGAAGAAGCCCCCGACGAAGAGCAGCCCGCCGGCGAGTCCAAACGCGCCCTGCGCGAAGGCGAGTCCGGCGGAGCTCGCGACCAGCGTCCCCACCAGGGTCACCAGATCCGGATTGATCGATCGCCAGAAGAGAAAGGGAAAGAGAGTATGAATCCAACCATCGATCCGATGGCCGAGTTTTTCCTTGATCACCCGGGCCTCCCGGATCGATCCGTCGAGGGCTCGCCTCGCTCAGTTCTCGCTGCGGTCTCCACCCCGATCACCGAAGGGACGGGGTGTGGAAAAATCTCCGGCGATCGGTACGGGCTCCGTCGAGGGCGTCGTCAAAGGTGTTGTCAAAGGAGTTGCCGGGGGCGTCGCCGGAGGTGTTGTAGACGGTGTCGTCGACGTCGATTGCGGCGACGGTGTTGTCGTTGGCGGGGCGGCTTCCGCGACGGATTCTTCCGCCGAGGCGGCTTCCGCAGCATCTTCCTCTTGGGCACAGGTCGTCATCTTCTCGGACACATCGGGAAGCGCGGCGAGATATGCCTCCCGATCGGCGCTTTCGAGCCAATCCGGTCGTTGCTGAAGCCGACGATCAAAGCGCAGACGCTCTACCGAATCTCTATCCATGACTGGGTTCTCCGTTCTGAAACGACAATCCGTCGATTGCGGCCCGGCAGACTAGCAGCCTCATGGGGAACCCGCTTTCTTCCGGAACCCGGGAGGCGCGGGGAGCCTCAAATTGACTGTGCCGGGGAGCCCCGATAGCGTGCGACCGGGAAAATCAGCATTGCGCCACTCTTCTCGTACATCGACTCAAAACCGATCTCTCGCGCGATACGCGCCGGGCAGGGGCGATCGAATCGCTCGCTCGAGGCTCGTTGGCCTGGGAATCGGGCTCGTCCTCGCGCTGGCCCTGGGGTGTGCGGAAAAGGTACCCACCTTCGAAGAAATCAAACCCGCGGACGAGCTCTACGCCGACGGCCTCAAAATCCTGGAGGGCCGTCGAATTCTGTGGATGTTCACGCTGATCAGTTACGACCGGGCCATTGAGACCTTTCAGTCCATCATCGACAACTACCCCTACAGCGAATACGAACAGAAGGCCCTGCTCAAGATCGCGGATGCCTACTTCGACGATCATCGTTACGAAGAAGCGCTCGCCTACTATCAGGACTTCGCAGACCTCCATCCGGGTCACGAACAAGTGGCCTATACGCTGTTGCGGGTGGCGCAATGTCACCTCAACCAAATTCAGTCGATCGACCGAGATCAATCGTCGACCCATTTGGCCACCGAAGCGCTCGAGACACTGATTCGCAAACACCCCTACGCCGAGGAGACGCGGGAGGGCGAGGAGATGATGGTCCAGCTGCGAACTCGTCTGGCGCTCAACATGCTCCAGATTGCGGACTTCTATCTGGATCGAACGCATTGGCAATCGGCGGCGGTCCGCTATCGCCGTGTCATCGACGAATTTCCCGGACTCGGCCTCGACGCCCGGGCCCTCTTCCGCCTGGGCCTATGCCTCGAAAATCTACGCCGAGACGACGAGGCCCTGCGTCTCTATCACGTCGTTGTCGAAAACTATTCCGACTCCGCCGCCGCAGAACACGCCCGCGCCCGCATCGCACGGGCGGAATAGCACACGGCACCGGAATGGAGGACAGGCCCGCGCTCTCGACGAGCCGCAGCTGAAATGCGATCCTCCGGCGGGTTTCATGGATTGATCGAGGCGTCCTTTTTGGTGGCCTGGGGGAAGGTTCGGCTTGGACATTCAACGATCCTCACAAACGCCAAAGACTCCGGCACAACCGCGAACGAGCGAAGGGTCCGCCCCTCGGCCACGAACGGATCTGTCGAAGAGGCGAACGGGATCGATCGCGGGAGAGCGAGAGATTTTCTTGCGCGGACAGCGGGCTTTCGAGCGGGGCGACGATCGAGTCGCGCTCGATAGTTTCGGACGGCTGATCGCGTACGGATTCGAGTATGCCGACCTCTTCTACAAGATCGGAATTCTGAACGAACGACGCGGTGACGCGGATGCCGCGATCGAAAACCTGAGGCATGCGATTCGCATCAACCCGTCCTACGCGGAGGCCCTGCTCGCCTTGGCCAGTCTATTCGAACAACGCGGCGACTTCGATCAATCCGAGGGATATGCGAAGCGTGCGTGCCAACTCGCGCGGCCCAGCACGGACGGACTCGACCCGACGACCCGGGGAAAACTCGCGAATCAACAGGCGGCGCTCGGCGATGCCTTGGCCGAGGCGGGCGAGAAGCGTGACGCCATCGAAGCATACCGACGCGCGTTGGATCGCTGCCCGACCTTTCATGATATTCGGCATCGACTCGGCATCACCCTTCGCGAGGCTGGACTTCCGTTTCAGGCGGCGCAGGAATTTCGGCGCATCCTTCGCGTCCGTGCCGGGATGCTCGACAGCCAGATCCAGCTCGGGCTGACGTATTATTCGATGGGACGAACGCCCGAGGCCATCGAGGAATGGGGAGCCGTCCTCGAAAAGGACGCCCGTCGCGATGAAGCGTTGATGTATTTGCGACTCGTACGCGGTGCGAGCGAGTCTACGCCTCGGCCCGACTCCAACCGTCTCGACCGCGTCGCAGGTCTAGCCCCGGCCGACCATGCGCCTGATCCCGATCGAGCCGACGACACTTTGCGCCCCGAAATCCCCAGCGACGATATCGAGGAACTCAATCGCGAGCTCGAGTTCTTGAACGGTTCGCCGCCGCCGCCCCGCGGCGGACCCGGCGAACCGAATCCATGAGCAACGCCAATCTGCCCCTGATCGACATGATCGTATTGACGGTTCTCTTCATCACTGTTCTACGCGGCATCTGGATCGGGCTGATCCGCGAGGGCTCGTCGCTGGCGGCGATCGGAATCGCCACGATCGTGACCCGCCTTCTGGTCCACCCGGTCTCGGCTCGTCTGACCGATCTCACCGGCGGCGAGATCTCCGGCCGAACCGCGCTCTGGATCGCCGGCGTATTACTCGTCGTCGCCACGATCGTCGTCCTCGGAGTGATGGCACGACTGCTCCGGCGCGGCGCCGAAGCCGCGGGGCTCGGTTGGGCAGATCGCCTCGGAGGCGCCGCGTTGGGCGCGGCCGAAGGTGCGGTGGTCGCCGCCGTTCTCGTCACGATCGCGCTCTGGTTGGTGGGTCCGGATCACGCGACGACCCAGGGCGCGCGCAGCATCGAACTCGTCGAGCAGCTCCAATCGATGCGGGAAAGCGGCCAACTCCCCTCGGTCGCCTCACCGGGCGATTGGCTGTAGCTAGGAGCCGGACCCCGCGTCGTCGACGGGCTCGTCGACCCATCGACCGTTCTCACGAATCAAATCCACGAGCCGATCCGTCGCTTCCGCTTCGGGCACGGCCCGCGCCACGACCTGCTTGCCCACATAGAGCGTGATCTGGCCCGTGCCCGAGCCGACGTACCCGAAATCAGCGTCCGCCATCTCGCCCGGCCCATTCACGATACATCCCATCACCGCGATCTTGAGGCCCGCAAGATGTTCGGTCTTCGCCTTGATCCTCGCTGTGGTCTCCTCGAGATCGAAGAGTGTCCGGCCACAGGACGGGCATGAGATGTACTCGGTTCGCGTCGTGCGCTGGCGCGCGCCTTGCAAAACGCGATAGGCCAGATCGATTGCGCGCGCGGCACCGATTCCGGAGCGGATCGAAACGAGGTCACCCAACCCGTCACATAACAGCGAGCCGAGTCGAACGGACGCCTCGACGAGTGCGGGCAGGGGGAAGTCCTCTTCGGCGAACCCAGACGACGACTTCGAAGAATCGAATTCGACACGCTGGTGCAGCACGATGGGCGTTCGATCGGCATCCGCATCCCGCAATGCGGCCACCAACACGCGAACGGCATGCAATGAAGAGCTGGCCGTTAGGCTCATCGAACAACTCGCGTCTTTCGCGTGGTCGCCTCCCGATTTCGCGAGCACGAGACGCACGAGTTCGGGGATCTGATGATCCTCGCCCTGAAGTTCCCATTCGATCGAAGCGTGCGCCTTGCGGGCCGATTCGGCGAATCGACTGATCCCGACGGGGTCGCTCTCGGCATCGATTGTGGCCACCCAGCGGCCGATCCGAACGCCGGAATCGATCGAGAATCCGGAGAGGATCTCGTCGTCCGCCAGATCGATGCGAAGCGAGATCGGAAAATCGAGCCCGAGGGAACTCAACTCTCTCTGGAATTCGCCGACGCGAGCCAGCGAATCCAATCCGTGACAGGAGACGAGCAAGGACTCGCACTCAACATCGCGCAGCGACGAGAGTTCCATCGCGAGCTTCGCTGCCGCCTCGACGGGTCCACGAAGCACATCGTCGACTTCGAGCTCCACCCGCACCGGGGCGTCTCCGGCGACCTGCAAACCCGCCCAATCCATTCCATCGGTTTCGCGGCGCAGGTGGGCGAAGGGGTCCACGACGTGTGGCGATCGAACTTCGATCGCCGGAACCGACGAATCTCTCCGCGCGACAGTGATCCCCGCCGCTTTTGCGATCTCGCGCGCGACCGGGACCTCACGAACGGGCGCCTCCGTCAGGGAGACGCGAATCGTATCGCCGAGGCCGTCCCGGAGCAGAGAACCAATCCCGATGGCGCTCTTGATCCGACCATCCTCCGCGTCACCCGCTTCGGTGACACCCACGTGGAAGGGATAGGAGGGTTGGCCGGGCGCACGCTCCTCGAGACGCGCCGCCAACAGGCGATAGGCGGCGATCGCGACCTGGGTATTCGAGGCCTTCATCGAAAAGACGACGTCATAAAACGCCTCGGCCTCGCAGACATCGAGAAATTCCAACGCGCTCTCAACCATCCCGGTCGCCGAATCGCCGTAACGATTCATGATCCGATCCGACAGCGACCCATGATTCGTTCCGATCCGTAGGGCGACGCCGTTGGTCTTGCAACGCAAGACGAGTGGACGGAATCGCTCGGCCACACGCGCGACTTCGTCCTCGTATTGCGAATCGTCATACTCGCGGATTTCGAACTTCTTCTTGTCCGCATAGTTGCCGGGATTGATCCTGACCTTTTCGATGAGGTCGGCCGCGATCAACGCGGCATTCGGCGTGAAATGGATATCGGCGACGAGCGGGACATCGATCCTCCGCAGCGTGAGGAGGCGTCGGATTTCGCGCAGATTCTCGGCATCCCGAATCGAAGGCGCCGTCACGCGAACGATCTCGCACCCCGCCTCCGCGAGTTCGGTCACTTGCTCGACGGTCGCGTCCGTATCCATCGTGTCGGTGTTGGTCATCGACTGGACGCGGATCGGATTATCGCCCCCGATCTCGACATGCCCCACTCGAACGACGCGCGTCTTGCGCCGCTCCGGTCGAAACGGATCGCCCAATGCCCAGGTCATCATTCCCCCACCAATTCGTTGAACTTCTCGAGCGCAAGATCGATTCGGCTCGGGTCCTTGCCGCCGGCCTGAGCGAAATCGGGTCGCCCCCCGCCCCCACCGCCGACGACCCCCGCCACTTCGCGAATCAAATCGCCTGCCTTGAGCTTCGAGGTCAAATCCTTCGTCACACCAATCGCGAGCAGGGCTTTGCCTTCATTTTCGGCTGCGAGACAGACGACGCCCGTCCCCAGCCGGTTGCGGAAATCGTCGACCATCGTGCGCATCGCCTTGGCATCGACATCCTCGACCCGCCCGGAAATCGATTTGGCGCCGGGCAGCGAAGCGATCGTCCGCGCAGCACCGAAAAGATCCTTGGCACCGGAACTCTGCTTGCGCGCGCGCAAGTCGTCGATCTGTTTCTGGGCCTGCTTGCGCTCCTCGAGCAAACGACCGACGCGACCCGGCAATTCCGCAAGCGGCACTTTCAGCTTCTCGGCGGCGGCGCGGGCGAGTCGCTCCTGTTCGCGAATATGTCGGAGCGCGCCGAGCCCCGTCAAGGCCTCGATGCGTCGAATGCCGGCCGCGATGCCCGTTTCGGAAATGATCTTGAGCAGCCCGATTTCACCGGTCGCCCGCGCATGCGTTCCACCGCAGAGCTCCGTAGTGCAATCACCAAAGGAAACCACGCGAACCTGCTCGCCGTATTTCTCATCGAAGATGGCCATGGCGCCGGCTTTGATGGCGGACGGGTAGTCCATCTCGCGGGTCGAGCCCGGGTGGTTCGCCTCGATCCAGCGATTCACCTGATCCTCGATACGTTCGAGTTCTTCGGTCGAGAGGGGTGAGTCGTGCGTGAAATCGAAACGCAGGCGATCGGGTCCAACTAGCGAACCTTTCTGCATGGCTTGTTCGCCCAGTTCGCGCCGCAACGCCGCATGCAGCAGATGGGTGCCCGTATGATTTCGAACGGTGGCATAGCGCGATTGCGCGTCCACGCGGAGACGGGCGGCTTGATCCACACGCAGCTCGCCCGAAACGACGATGCCCTGATGAACGAAGAGGCCCGTCAGCGGCTTTTTCACATCGCGGATTTCGACTTCGCCGGAATCCGTTTGGATCCGCCCGCGGTCACCCATCTGACCCCCGCTCTCCGCGTAGAAAGGCGTCTCTTCGAAGATCAACTCGATTTCGTCACCCATTGAGGCCTGCGTGACGAGCTCACCGGCTTTGAGCATCGCCGCCACCGGCGCCTCGAGTTCCAGGATTTCGTAGCCGTGGAACGTCGTTTCGAGTCCATTCGCGATGCGACCGTAAATCTCTTCGACCGCCACGTCTCCGCTGCCTTTCCAGGCCGCGCGTGCCCTCGCCTTTTGTCCGGACATGGCCTCGTCGAAGCCCGACTGGTCGAGCGTCATGCCATGACTCGAGAGGATGTCGGCCGTCAGATCGATCGGAAAGCCGAAGGTGTCGTAGAGCTTGAAGACCGTATCCCCGGGCAATTCGCGAAGTTCCTTCGCCTCGAGTTCCCCGATCTCCGCTTCGAGGAGCGTCAGACCCTTGGACAACGTCTCGAGGAAACGCTCCTCTTCGCGGCGAATCCGGTCCGTGATATAGGCGCGTCGCTCGGACAATTCCGGAAAGGCCTCACCCATCTCGTCGATCACCTTGTCTGCGACGGAGAAAAGGAAGGGCGAATCCTGGCCGAGAAGTTTCCCATGCCGCGACGCTCGGCGCAGGATGCGTCGCAGCACATAGCCTCGGCCAACATTGCTCGGCAATACGCCGTCCCCGATCAGGAACGCCAATGCGCGCGCATGATCGGCCGCGACGCGAAGCGAGACGTCAATCTCGGGATCGTCCCCGGGTGTCACATTCGAAAGTTCAGCGGCCCGTTCGATCAAGGGCGTGAACAGATCCGAATCCCAGGTCGATCGCTTCCCCTGAAGCAGCGCCGAGAGTCGTTCGAGTCCCATTCCGGTATCGATCGAGGGCCTGGCAAGCGGCGTCATGCTGCCGTCTGCGTCCCGGTTGAATTGCATGAACACGAGGTTCCAGATTTCCAGAAAACGGCCGGTCTCACTGGACGGATCATCGTTCGGGTGATCCGGCAGCTCTCCCCAATCGAAGTGAATTTCAGAACATGGACCGCACGGACCGGTATCGCCCATCGACCAGAAATTCTCGTCCTCACCGAGCCGGTAGAGCTTCGACTCGGGAATTCCGATCTGGTCGCGCCAGATGTCGTACGCCTCGTCGTCGTCGCGAAACACCGACACCACGAGGTTCTCCGGCTTGAACCCCATCCCTTCGGTCAGCAGCATCCAGGCGTGTTCGATGGCTTTTTCCTTGAAGTAGTCCCCGAACGAAAAGTTGCCCAACATCTCGAAGAAGGTGTGGTGCCGCGTGGTTCGGCCGACGTTCTCGAGGTCGTTGTGCTTGCCCGAAACGCGCATGCATTTCTGCGATGTCGTCGCGCGGACATAGTCCCGGGTCTCTTCACCAAGCAGGCTTCGCTTGAAGGGCACCATGCCCGAATTCACGAACATCAGTGTCGGATCGGATTCCGGCACCAGTGAAGAACTCGGCACACGGCGATGTCCTCGCTCCTCGAAGAAGCGAAGAAAACGCTCGCGAATCTCCCGGGACGGGAGCGACATGGGACACCTCGAAAGCAAGTGTGGGTCTCGGATTGCGGCCGGGAATATAGCGACCCTCGGAGAGGATTCGCGACTTGGCTCGGATCCGTCGCCGAATGGATCGGAATGGACCCGATCGGACGACGCCCGGTTCGACGATGGATTCGAAAGCGCGGAGGGCTGCCCGCACGGCGAGTGCCGAACTAGAGCTGGCGGAGCGCAGCGAGCCTAGAAGCGATCGATACTGAATTCGTCGTCGAGGTCGTCGACGCCATCGTGGTCGGGCTTCTGGTCGGAGCCCGGAGCTTCCACGCCGCCGTCGCCGTCCCCCGCGAATCCGGCCCACTCCGCATCCGAAGTCGACTCGATCCCGCGGAAGCGAAGCGCGAAGTCGTCCGGATTCGAGACGTGCTTGAGGGCCTCTTCGTAGGCGACGACACCGGATTTCACGTGGCTCATCAACGACTGATCGAAGGTCTGCATTCCGTAGGTCGTATGACCCTTCGCGATGGCATCGGGCAATTCCTTGGTGCGATCCTTGTCCGCGATGAGTTCCCGCGTGAAGCCCGTCGAGATGAGCACCTCGAGGGCCGGAACCCGCCCCTTCCCGTCCGCGCGCGGAACCAGACGCTGGCTGATCACCGCCTTCAGGATCGTCGAGAGCTGGAGCCGAACCTGTTTCTGCTGATAGGGCGGGAAGACCGAGATGATTCGGTTGATCGTCTCCGTCGCGTCGAGCGTATGCAGCGTACTCATCACGAGATGGCCGGTTTCCGCCGCCGTGATCGCCGTCTCGATCGTCTCGAAGTCGCGCATCTCGCCCACCAGGATCACATCGGGATCCTGGCGTAGCGCGGCGCGCAGAGCGGCCGAGAAGGTGTGTGTATCGACCCCGATCTCGCGCTGGTTCACGATCGAGCGGCGATCGCGAACCAGGAACTCGATCGGATCCTCGATCGTCATGATGTGGCAGGTCCGCTCGGTGTTGATGTATTCGATCATCGCAGCCAGCGTGGTCGATTTGCCGGAGCCGGTCGTACCGGTGACGAGCACCAGGCCGCGATGCTCCGAGGCGATCTTCTCGATGATTTTCGGTAGATGGAGCTGGTCGATCGTCTTGACGCCAAACGGAATGACACGAAAGACGATGCCGACCGTCCCACGCTGTTGGAAGACGTTCACGCGGAAGCGGCCGAGACCGGGAATGCCGTACGCCAGATCGGCCTCGCGATTCTCTTCGAAGCGCGCCTTCTGGGCCGGGTTCATGATCGAGAACGCGATCTTCTGGAGTTCGTCCGGAAGAACGCGTTCGCCGTTCTTCAGCGGTACCAATGCGCCATCGACGCGAAACATCGGAGGCAAGCCCGATTTCAAGTGAATGTCGGACGCGCCGCCCTTGATGGCGATCTTCAAGATTTCGTTGAGTTCCATGCTGCCCCTCGAAAGCCCTGACTCCGCTCAGGACTTTCGGCCCGGAGTGATCTTTGACCGTCCTCCTGTTTCGACCGGTTCGAGCACTTCCTTGAGACGCTCGCAGGTCCAATCTTCGCTGCCCCGGTCGGCGCGATACCCCTCGCGCATACGCAGCTTGGTGCGTAACTGCCTGCCAACGAAAGCGGTTTTGTCACATACGAAACCGGACGTCGGCGTATCTAAATCACACGAAGACAGGTGGGGTTCCACGGGATCGCAGTGGGGGGATCGTCGCCATGCCCGCAGACGGCAAAACCCGTCACCGCAGTAGCCGGGTGCGGAATCCGTCGATCCCGCACCCGGTGTCTGTGCCTGTGTCGATCTTTTGCGACTACTCGCTTGCTTCCGTTGAACCCGACTCCGTTGCCGCCGTGCCTTCGGTCGCTCGACTCGCCGGATTCGCCACCGGTGTTGGCAACTTCAATCCCTTGGCCAGGTAGACCTCCTCGGCGAGCCGCTGACAGGCATCCGGGTTTTCCTTCAAGAAGATTCGCGCCTTCTCTCGCCCCTGTCCGATCCGCTCTCCACCATACGAGTACCAGGAACCACTCTTCTCGACGATTCCCTCTTCGACACCAAGGTCGATCAGGTCTCCCTCTCTCGAGATGCCCTCGTTGTAGATGATGTCGAACTCCGCTTGCCGGAAGGGCGGCGCGACCTTGTTCTTGACGATCTTGACCCGGGTTCGATTGCCCGTGACCACATCGCCCTCCTTGATGGCCCCAATCCGTCGCACGTCGATCCGGATCGAGGCGTAGAACTTCAATGCGTTCCCGCCCGACGTCGTTTCTGGACTTCCGAACATCACGCCGATCTTCATCCGGATCTGGTTGATGAAGATGATCGTCGCACCCGATTTCGACACGGTCCCCGTCAATTTACGCAGCGCTTGACTCATCAGACGAGCCTGCAGGCCGACGTGCGTGTCCCCCATCTCCCCCTCGAGTTCAGCGCGCGGAACGAGAGCGGCGACCGAATCGATGACCACGAGATCGATCGCCCCCGATCGCAACAACACGTCGGCGATTTCGAGCGCCTCCTCCCCCGTGTCCGGTTGTGAAACAAGCAGTTCCTCGATATTCACACCGAGTCGCCGCGCATAATTCACATCCAGCGCGTGTTCTGCATCGATGAAGGCCGCGACCCCTCCGATTTTTTGCATTTCGGCGATCGCGTGCAGGGTCAGGGTCGTCTTTCCGCTCGACTCCGGCCCGTAGATCTCGACGATGCGCCCCCGCGGAAGACCCCCGATTCCGAGCGCGATGTCGATACTCGGTGCACCACTCGAGAAAAAGGGAATATCATGATTCGCGGCATCGTCGGTCATCCTCGTGATCGCGCCCTTTCCGAATTGTTTCTCGATACTCGAAATGGCGAGTTCGATGGCCTTCTCCTTTTCGTTTGCCGCTACGCCACCACGCTCCACCCTGACCTTCGCTGTCGTCGACTTGCCTCGTGCCATGATCACTGTCTCCCCATCTTGCCGTTTGTAAAAAACCTACGAACCACCCGGAGCGGAACCCCCGCCACCGCGCCTCAAAAGACTCGGCCCCACCAATTCGACCCCGAGCAAACTTCTTCGAATCCAGTCCAGCGCGACCTGGGCCGACAAGCTGCGATGGCGACTCCGGTCGACCTGAAAGACGAACGACTCCGCGTGCGTTCCCTTGGCCGTCGCCAATGCAATCCAGACGAGACCGACGGGCTTTTCTTTCGTCCCCCCGTCCGGACCTGAAATTCCCGAGGTCGCGACACCGAAGTCGCTCCCGAAGCGCGCGCGCGCACCCTCGGCCATCGCCCGTACGACAGGTTCCGAAACGGCTCCTTCACTCTCGAGTAGAGCCTCCGAAACGCCGAGCAACGCGACCTTCGCCGCATTCGAGTAGGCGACGATTCCGCCCAGAAAATAGGCAGACGAGCCGGGGACGTCCGTCATGCGCTCCGCGATCAGCCCACCCGTACACGACTCGGCCGTCGCCACCGAGAGGCCGCGCTCCGCAAGCAATCGTCCGACGACGCTTTCCATCGTTTCGTCGCCCTCGCCATAGACGATCGCACCGAGCCGAGTACGAATGGCCTTCGTCACCTGTGCGATTCTTGCATCCGCCTCTTCGGCCGTTTTCGCGCGCGCCACCGGACGAAGAAAATTGTCGGGAAAACTCGTCCGAAAACCGAGATCGACATCCCCCTCACGCGCGAGATCCAAAAGCTCTGCCTCGAGCGTCGACTCCCCCATCCCAAACGTGCGCAGCAACACCGCGCGAACGACCTGTCGCTCCGCGCGTTCTACCGGAGCCCCCACCGGAGCCGCGCGAGATCCGCCCACCGTGGCCCCCACCGTGGCCTCCGAAAAGACGAGCAGTCGCTCGATTCGCGGAAGGACCTGCTCATCCATCATCAGATCGAGTTCGCGCGGCACACCCGGCATGGCGAAGAAGACCGCCCTGCCCTCTCGAATCGAAAATCCGGGTGCGGTTCCGATCGGGTTCGGAAGCACATCCGCATCGGTCGGAAAGAACGCTTGTTTGCGGTTCACGTCGGACATCTCGCGGCCGACCCGTGCAAAGAAGGCCTCGATGACGGCGAGCGATTTCTCGTCGAGCACGGTCTTTCGCCCAAAGGTCTCCGCCAACACCTCGGTCGTGAGATCGTCTCGCGTCGGCCCCAGTCCACCCGAAACCAGCACGAAATCGCTTCGATCCGCCGCACGCCGAAACGCGTCTCGCATATCCGCGGGGTCGTCCAACACCGAAACCTGATGACGGCATTCGAGATCGAGCAATAGCAACCGCTCCGCGATCCTCGCCTTGTTCGAATCGACGATCTCGCCCCTCAACAACTCGTCTCCGATCGTGATGATCTCCGCCTTCACGTCCCGGCTCCCAATCCAATCGCGAACAACCCTTCTACAGACGACCTCCAATGCTCGAAGCCACCCTCCAGACCGAACGTTTCCAGACCGAACGCTTCCAAACCGAGCCCTTCGAGCCCGAACGAAAACCCGAAGAGGCCGAACCCCCAGACTAGGCAGACCAGGCAGAAGCTCGCGTAGAGACCGGCCACGACGTCGTCTGCCATTACGCCAAGTCCTCCCTTGAATCGCCGTTCCGCCCATCGGATCGCCCCTGGTTTCCACACATCAAACAGCCTGAACAGGACGAATCCGGTCACAACCTGTGGAAAAATCAGCGAAAGATCGTCGCCGTCGAAGAGGGTCAGGGGCAAATAGGTGATCAGCTGGCCGACGACTTCGTCGATCACGATCCGACCGTCGTCGTGGCGGCCGAAATCGACCTCGGCACGTCCCGCGGCGCGAATCCCCAGCAGGAGCAGCAATCCAACAGCGAGCGCATAGAGTACGAGAAAGACCGATCGAGAGACCTCGACGCCTTGACTCATGGCCAGCAGGAAGAGCAGGACGCCCCCCAACGAGCCCGCGGTCCCCGGCGCGACGGGGAAATATCCGAGCCCCCCGGCAACCGCGATCCATCGAGAACCACGCCCGATGGCCAGCCTCACGGGTGCGACGACGACTCGCCCAAGGCTCTTGACAGCAACCGTTCCGGCGGAACCCACGGAATGGCTGGAACCAGCAGAACCCGCCACGAACGCCCCGCCGCTCGCGTGTTCAGAGAACTCGCCGGCCTTTCGAGATTCTACGATTTTGAATTCGTTCTCGATGGGAAAACCCACCTATTCGGGAACGCCACGCGGGGAACGCAGCTTCTTCTTCGCGGGGGGGCGTCGAATCTGACCCGAAAGTAGCCGCCGCCCGCCGACAGCGTCAATCCAAAAGGCGAAAATTTGACGAAAATTGCAAGATTCGGACCTTCTCGCCTGTTGTGTTCAGCCAGCGCGCTCATGCGCCGATGAATTGCGTACCGAATGCGCGATCTAGAGCCCAACTCCAAGAAGGACGAGAATCTCCCCGCCACGGAGATCGCGCGCCCCCGATCAAGTCGCACCCGAACGGATGTCACGAGCGTTCTGCTCGAATTGGCCCGTGCTCTGCGCGGATTCTCATTCTACGGGGAAACCGACCCCCAGCTTCGGCCCTTGCTCGACCGTGCCTTTCGCGCGCTATCGGGCGATCTGTCGCGGTCCGGAGCGATCGATGTCGAACTCACGAAGACCGGATTCTGGATCGCGGAACTCTCTGAAAACATCGAATCCGATGGCGTACTCGAACCGCTCGAGAGGGCCCTGCAAGAACATGGCCTGCATCAGCTTCATATCGACTCGGATCTGACCCGCACCGCATTGCACGGATTCTTCGATCTACTCGGGCAACCCGCGGATCGATTCGAAAACCCCGAGTGTTTTGCCCGCGCGCTGGCCGCGCGTGATTCACGAGGACTCCGACTGAACGACATCGACGACCCGCAAGCGGACGTCACGCCGAAGCTGAGTGCGACACCGCCTCGAGCATCGGTCTCGCTTGCTTCGAGACTCGACTCGAGCGAATTCGAATCCTCGACGCCCGACGCCGAATCGCAACGACAGAAGCCCACCCTCGAGAGCGATCCACTCCTCGCACCGGCCGCGGACGATCGCGGCGAACGTTTGAGGGCGCGCCTGATCGAACTCGACCAGTCGAGCGAGGATGCCGCCTATCAACAGCGGGCGTCCGACATCACGGTCTGGGCACGAGGTCTGTGGGACGAAGAACTCTTGGATGAATGCTACCGCGCGCTGCTCGTCCTCGCGGATCATGCGGTAGGCCGCGGCGGGCGTTCGGAATCCCAGGCGCGCATCGCCGCGGATTGTTTCGCCCAACTCGCACGCGGCGATCGGCTGGACGACCTCATCCGTCGCGCGACGGGATCCGGCGGATCCGGCATTCGCGCCGCACAACTCCTGCTCCAGCTGGGTTCCACCGCCGTCCCCGCCCTCGTCGATCGGATCTGCGATGAAAAGGATCCCCAGCGATGGGCGCCCCTTCACTCGCTCGTGCTCGCACTCGGGGAGATCTCGCTGCCCACATTGCTCGCGACGATCGAGAGTCCCGACGATCATCGCGCAATAGTCGGCATCCGACTCGCCGGCGAAATCCAGAATCCCGCCGTCTTGCCCGCTCTCACGAAGGTGATGCAGACCGCAAATCTCGCGCGACGCGTCGAGGCGATCCGAGCATTGGGTTTTCTGCCGGGCGAAGAATCGAAGAATGCGCTGAACGCCGCCCTCGAGAGCGATTCCGAGGAAATCGTCATTGCAGCAACGCGCGCCATCGAGACGTCCGAGGGTCGTCGGGCCGTTCCGGCACTGCTCGAGGTCCTCGAAACGAGTCTGCGTACGGATCGTACGCAAGCCAGCCGGGAACTCGTCAAGGTCCTCGGGCGGCTCGGCGACGAACGCGCCGTACCGCGACTCGCAGCGATTCTCGATCGAAAACCCATGCTCCGTCGTGGACGCCATCACGCAATTCAGCTCTCGGCGATCGACGCGCTCGCGATTCTGCCCACCAAAGAAGCGCGACGAAGTATCGAACGTGCGGCACGGCATGGCGCGCAGCGCGTCCGCTATTACGCCCAGAAACGCCTCGAAGCGATTTCCGAAGAAGACTGAACTCGAGGACGAACCTTGCGAGCCCACTCGGCGGACTCGCATGCTCGTCGTTCTCAGGCTCCGAGCTTGAGTTCGGAAACGATGTCGGACCAATCCCGTGGATCGGGCGCGCGATTGTGGGTCAGGCTGACGCCGTCCGCGATTCCGGCGAGTCGCGCCTTCAGTTTGTCCGCAATTTCATTGCGCGGACCCACGACCGCGATGGCTTCGAGAACGTCGTCCTCGATCAAATTCGCCATTTCGTCCCAGCGATTCTGCTTGGACAAGCGGTTCAATTCCAGATGCAGATCGCCCCAGCCGTGACAATCGAGTGTCGGACGATAGGCGGGCGTCGAGCCGTAGAAGGCCAGCTGTTTGCGCGCAGCGAGTTTGGATCGCTCGAACGCTTCCTCGCTATCGGCCGTTACGACCATCGTCGAAAAAATCAGATCCAGCTGGTCGCGCGACCGTCCCGATTTCGCCAGCCCGCGCTCGATCGCCGGCAAGACCTTCGATTCGAGCGATTTGCGGGTGTTGAATGGATGACCAAAGAAGCCGTCCGCAACTTCACCCGCCACCTCCATCATCAAGGGACCGAATCCGCCGAGATAGATCGGTGGCGGACCGAAGGGATTCGGTCCGGGATCGAAGGCGGGAATCATCAGCGTATGTCGATAGAATTCACCACGAAAATCGAGCTCCGCCTGACCCTCCCAACAGGCGAAGATCGCCTTGATCGCAAGTACGATCTCGCGCATGCGCTTCGCGGGACTCGACCACGGCATGCTGAAGCGATTCTCGACATGCGGACGGATCTGAGAGCCGAGCCCGAGAATGAAACGTCCCTCGGAGATCGATTGGATGCCGTAGGCGAGATTCGCGAGATTCATGGGATTGCGGGCAAAAGCGATCGCAACGGCCGTGCCCAGCCGAAGGTCTTGCGTCGCTTCAGCCGCGGAAACCAGGGGAAGAAAGGGATCGTGCTTCGCCTCGAAGCTGAATGCGCCGTCGTATCCGATCTCTTCGAGCTGGCGAAAAGAGGCGCCCGCGCCGCGTGGATCTTCGAGCGGCGCGGTGGTGTAGATTTTCATCGCCCCATGATAGGCATATCGAATCACTCACCCCAACCCACGCACGAGCCGCCGAACGACTCGCTACACTCGGCCGCGTGCGTGTACTCGGCGTCGACCTCGGCAAGAAAAGAATTGGGCTGGCGATCTCCGACGAAAAGGAGGAATTCGCATTTCCCGCCGGCATCATCGACAGCCGCGGACGAAAGCGCGACATCGGCGCGCTTTGCGAATTGATTCGGGCGAAGGAAATCGGTCGGGCCGTCGTCGGCCTTCCGATTCACATGGATGGCCGCCACGGTCCCGAAGCGGAGAAGGCGACTCAATTCGCGATCGACTTGAGTCGAGCCGCCAAGATTCCGATCGATACCCTCGATGAGCGCTGGACCTCCCGCGAGGCTGAGCGTCTATTGCAGCCCACATCCGGAAAACGCGCGGCCCGGCGACGAAAAAAGGGCGTGGTCGACGAAATGGCCGCCTCGATCATTCTGCGCACCTATCTCGCGCAGCCTCGCACGGGGAACCCGAAACGAAAGGACGACGAGCCCGGATGAGGATCGCGCACCGATGATGAAGGCCATGATCGCCGTCGCAATGCTCAGCGTCGTCTTGCTGGCCGGGGCTGGCTGGTGGGTACAGCGGGCCCTCGCTCCGGTTCATGAGGCCGGCGGCCCGATCCCGAAGCTCGCCTTCGAAGTCCGGCCGGGCGACTCACTGGGGCGCGTGGCCGAGGCGCTCGAAGAGAAGGGCTTGATTCGAAACGCTCGTGTGACCCGTTGGTTCGCGAAGGTCGAGGATCTGTCCTCGCAGATCAAGATCGGGGAGTACGAACTCTCGGCGGCACTCTCGACAGCGGAGATCCTCGAAATACTCACCAAGGGTCGCGTCCTCACCCACGTCGTCGTGATTCCCGAAGGCCAGCGAGCCAGCGAAATCGCAGATCGGCTCGTCGCGGCGGGCTTGGCGGATCGCGAGGCGTTTCTGAAAATCGTCTTCGATCCCGAGATCGCCAGGCGACTCGGCGTCGAGGGTTCGAGCCTCGAAGGATATCTCTTTCCCGACACCTATCGCTTCGCGCGCGGACTGCCGCCCGAACGGCTCGCGCAGACGATGGTCGAGGAGTTCCTGCGCGTCTATCACGATCTCGAGACGACAGCGGGCGAGACCCCCCTCTCCATGCGCGAACTCGTCACATTGGCTTCGATCGTCGAGAAGGAAACCGGCGACGCACGAGAACGGCCCGTGATCGCGGCCGTCTTCCTCAATCGATTAAAACGAGGCATGCGTCTCGAAACCGATCCCACCGTCATCTACGGCATCAAAAATTTCGACGGGAATCTTCGTCGTATTCATTTGCAGGACGACGACAACCCCTACAACACCTACCGAATCCGCGGCCTCCCGCCGGGCCCGATCGCCAGTCCGGGTCGCGAGGCCTTACGAGCGGTCCGCGAGCCCGCCGACAGCCCTTTCCTGTATTTCGTCTCTCGCAATGATGGGACCCACGTCTTCTCGACGACCTACGCGGATCACAAAGTTGCGGTCGACCGGTTCCAGCGCAGGCGGCGCAGAAAATGAGTCTGCTCGAGGAACAACACGTCTTCTACACGGAGCGCGTCCCCGAACATTTCAATCGGACGCTCGAGCGCCAACGCGCGACGGCCCGC
>SMVB01043893.1_pt1 | contig 24167 bp, 18 predicted proteins | sample 2456461 | NCBI WGS metagenome assembly SMVB01 (sample SAMN11095934, study PRJNA526329) | marine sediment metagenome | biome: Marine sediment; feature: Surficial sediment; material: Deep marine sediment; isolation source: Hadal surficial sediment | place: Pacific Ocean | collected 2014-05 | depth...
AGACCTTACGTTGCCAGGGACTCCTGCACGGCTCTGTAACCGTGCGTGATCGCTGCATTTGTATTGGCCGCCGCACCTGAATCCGAGTTCGCAATGGTTATGCGTCCATACGGCTGCCTGCCGATGACCCACGGTTTGCTTTCTTCGTTCGGCCAGTCGGGTTCCCAGATGAGATTCGGGCTATAGGAATAACCGTGTGGCCACCGATTCACTGTAATCGCGTGAATATCGCGTTCGGCATCGAAACCGGCCCCGCCCAACGCCTGATCGAGCTGATCACGCACGTGTCCTTCGAACACCGAAAACGGCGTTCCGAGAAGACGCCGGCGACCTTCACGCCACTGGTCCGGACCCTGTATATCCTGTGAGTGATGCACGTGACACATGTGCAACACCATGGGTTCGTCCGGCGAACTGCCGAACTCGTACTTGCCCAGCGACACCGGGTAGTCGAGCTCAACCTGTTTGAAGAAGTCATTGGTGTAATAAACGAAGTCCGTTCCAAGTTCCGCGAATGCGCGCCAGTTGGGCACCAGGACTTTGGTGTAAGTCAGTGGAATCTTGACGTTGTACTTGAGGCCATCAACCTGTTCCTTCGGCAGTTCAGGGCACAGATACGGAATCGCACTGTTGTAACAGGCCATGATGACTTTGCCGGCACGCGCAGTATGCGCGTTGCCGTTGTGTACGTAAGTTACATCCACGGCACCGGCATTTGCCGTATGCACTGCGTTTACTACCGTGGAGTTCAGGCGAATTCTGACCGGGGCATCGCTGCGGTCCAACATTGAGTAATTTACTCGCGACGTCACAACGTCTTCCATCGTCGAACCGGGTACGGCTTCAGGCAACATTGAACGGACAATCAATCGTGCAACCGACGCATTGCCGTCGGGAAAGTGGAATATATAAGGTTCATCGCCACGATGGCCCTGTCGAACGAGCGTTTGATTGAGCCCGGGCATGCCACCATCATAGGATTGCACCGAAGTCGCAGGAATCTCATCGATGCCAACACACCAGAAACTCATGCCCCAGCGACGAAACATCTCCAGTACCTGCTGATCGACTTTCGCGTAATTCTTCAAAAAGTCGTAGTAACTGGTTTTCTTAAGTAGCTCGAATTTCTCGTCGAAGCTCATTCCGGGCAAATAGTCGCGCTCGTCTATCCATAGCCTGACCAGATCCGCTTTGGCCTGATCGTTCATCGGCGTTTGTGCAGCGAACTCTTCCCATGGAATCTTGTTGTAACCGACCACCAGTTTCTGTTCGCCATAGGTTTCCTTGTCGAACAAAATGCTTTTGGTGAGCCCCATTGACGAATACAAATCCTGGTCAAAAGCGTCATAGAATTTATCGACCTTGATGCCGATGTCCACCAGCAATTGCTTCGCAATGTTGCTGTAGGACGACGGTGTATCGATGGACTCGGTACCGCCATAGCCAATTTTGGTGCTGCCGTTGATGCCGAATTCATTGCGCTTCGCATGACCGCCGAAATCATCATGGTTGTCAAGAATCAGGACCCGGGCCCCCGGTTTTTCCTCGCTGTAAAAATGTGCAGCAGACAATCCACTTATTCCTGCGCCAACAACAATCAGGTCATAAGATTCATCATACTTGCCGCCCGGCCAGGTTTTCCCGGAAACGCGCGCATGCATCGTTTCCCATGAACCGTCGTGACTGCCGCGAAGACCGGTGAGCGCGGGTGGGTAATAATCGGGCCCCAGTTCGAACTCCGATCCTCCCGCACCAAACACTTCATTCCACGGAGTGAGCAATGAAGCGCCAATGGCAACCTGGGTACCGTTCAGGAAATCACGCCTCGTCATTCTATTTTTCATATCTATCCCCGCTTGAAATCAATAGCCCTTTGCAAGTCCCGCACCGCGCATATCTGCACCGCCGGTGAATCCGGATGGCTTGCCATCGCTGTCGTACCCCACCATCAGCCCGTGTGCATTGCCGATGCGCTCGCGCGACGAGATATTATGCCCTCTCGCGGCAAGTGCATCGACCACCTTTTGCGGAATGGCCGGTTCAACAGCAAGTTGATCCGGTTCGATGAACGACACCCTGGGTGCATCGATCGCTTGCTGAATATTCATATCGAAATCGAGAATATTCATAACGATTTGCGGCACGGTTTGGCCGATTGTGTGACCTCCCGGTGTGCCGATCACAATCCACGGCCTGCCATCTTTCATAACAAACAACGGCACGTCGCCTGATAATTTTCGCCTCCCAGGATAGGCATCCATCGGATTGCCTTTTGGTTCAAACGTCGAATAGGCGAGTGAATTGTTCAGCCAGATACCAGTACCCTCCGGCATCAACCGGCTGCCGAACAGGTTACCAAGCGTCTGTGTCGCCGAAACAACGTTGCCCCACTGGTCTGCAACGACAAAGTGTGTGGTATTCATGCCCGTTGTTGGCATGACACCCGGGGGCACGAACTTGCTCGCACTTGCTGTAAATTTCGCCGCCTCTGTTTCGAAGTATTCATCGGACAACAATCTGTCGAGCGGCGGTGGCGCCAGATCCGGATCGCCGGCGTAGGCCATGCGTGTCCAAAATGCGTGTTTGGTTGCTTCGGCAAAGGTGTGCAGATATTCGACAGAGTTATGCTGCATGGACTGCAGGTCAAACTGGGCCATCAAACCTAGTCGGACCAGTGCCGGAAAGGCGTTGGCCGGCGGTGATGCAGTCACGGCTATGTGCCCGCGATAATTGATAGATATCGGCTCCCACCAGCCCGGTTTATTCTCTGCAAGATCCGCCAGGCGCAGAAAGCTGCCCGCTTGCTGCATGGCTTTATCGACCATTGCGCCAAGTTCACCACCATGAAAAACAGCGGCACCCTGGCTTGCAATCATGCGATAGGAACTGCCCAGGTCTTCTTGTATTAATCGATCCCCGGCCTCGAGCGGCTTGCCATCCTTGCCATAGAATTCCCGCGCATGCTGCGGAAAATCATCGAAGGAAATACCGATGTACCGCGAGATCCGTTCGTCGATGATGTAGCCGCTCTCGGCAAGGTCGATTGCGGACTCGAACAGTCGCTCCCAGGGCAGCAGGCCATAATCGGACATGGCATCCCAGGCGTTCACGTTGCCGGGAGTCGATACCGACTTGGCCCCTCGCCTGTTTTCCATATAGTTCGGTGTCGGCGGCCTGAAGACGTCCGAATCCAGGGCACGGGGAATAAGGCCGCTTGGATTCAAGAACCGGCTTTCACCCTTTTTGGCGTCATAAATGAGGATGGTTCCATAACCGCCGATGCCGGACATCATGGGTTCGACGACGTTGAGGCTCGATGCGATTGTGACAGCGGCGTCAAAAGCATTGCCCCCCGATCGCAGAATTTCCAGTCCCGCCTCTGTAGCGAGTGGATGTGCACTCGACACCATGCCCAGGTCGCCGGTGGCGACATCGATTGACGTGGTCTGCTCAGACTCTGGAACACCCGGGGCAGGAGGCGGTGTTTGCGGCGAGCAAGCGGCAATTGCCAGCATACCGGCCAGTAACAGGGCGGATTTGTGACGGGGTAGAAGTGAAACCATTGGTTCCCCCTGGCTCAGCTCAAAATGATCAATAGCGGAATTTAACATCCACCAGGTTAAAGCGAAACGGTTCCCTGACGGTCACCTGGATTTCCGGATACTTTTGCCGACAGTCTCTGACAATCTGTTCCTTGCCCGTCATCAACATTTCTCGTTGCACGTCCGGGTTGTCGACATTGCCAAATGTCTCTGCGTGAACCAGACGGTCGTTCTCGTCAACACAAGTATCGAAACGGGCTTCCTGCTCAGTATCGAGTTGCTGCGTATCTCGCGACATTGTCAACGTAAGGTTCACGTCAATGTCGAACAAAGCCACGATGACCACGAGCAAAGCAGCTACTGGCAAAACTGTTTCTTTTTTCGGCACAGACAGGTCACGGCAGGAGACACACGCGTCTCCATTTCTCAAGTCAGGGAGAGAAGTAGACCTTTTTATTATTCGTAACGCAATGCGTCTATCGGATGCAAACGGGATGCTTTAACTGCCGGTAATAGCCCGAACCCAATGCCAACAGCGGAACAGAACACGATACCGATCACTGCCCACTCCATCGGTACTGAATTCTCAAAGCCGAAAGCGATGCTGAGGATATTGCCAGTGCGGTTATCGAGTTGTATCTTATTGGCAACTTCAGGAGGCTCGATGATGACGTTCAGATACCCACTAGCCCTTGCCGCGGCGATGTTAGTCGCCAGCACAGCCACGGCGCACCATTCGGTGCTGCATTACGATGGCAAGACCGAGGTCAAAATCAGCGGAGTTGTGACCAAGGCTCGCTTTGGCTTCCCGCACAGCGTTTACAGAATCGATGTCACCACCGACGAGGGATCCGTGGAGGAATGGACGTTGACGACTGAAGATCCGCGAGATGCGGAGCGCCTTGGATTTGCCGACGAAATCAAGGCGATCAAGGTCGGTGACCCGATCACTGTCGTCGGCTGGCCGCACCGTTTCAACGAACGTGAAATCCGCGGCCACCAGTTACATTACCCGGATGGCCACGTGGTTATGATGCGCCGCGGCAACTATATCTGGCCGAAAGACATTTTGCGTCTCGACAAACTCGTCATGAATCCCCACAACATCGAAGGCCAGATCGAGGATATCGATGCCTCGTTACCCGATGCCGAGCAACTCGTACTCTGGATTGACGAAGGTGATCACATAGCGCGAGCGGCCTATGAAGTGACCCAGGATCGCCCGAGGCTGATCGGTATAAGCGACGGCGGCGATGCCGAATTTGCCGGTGTGGTCGAATTGCTCGACTGCCACACAAAGCGACCGAGTTTCGTCATGAAGCTCACCCTGGCCGACATGAGCAGTGAACAACAGGCAATAATCAAGAAAAGTGCCGAGTACATCTCCGAATACAACCGTGTGCTGTCCCGTTGGTGGGAGCAGGAAAAATCGAGTTGCAGCTGACCGCCAGAAACTGTCCTGCCGTTCCCTACTCCGAGTCAGCCGAAAACGGCGCGCGGTACTGGTAGAAAATAACCGCACCGAGTCCGAGCAGAGCAAGGATTGGTGCGAAAGCGAATCCAGTCATGAACGGTAACGCTACGCCGGCACCGGCGAGCAGGGCGACCATCACGCCCGTAAGCGCTTCACCGGTTATCAGGCCCGACGCGGCCAGCAACCCCAGGCTCTCGCGACGCGTCCGTTGCGCATCATCAAGCGAAGCAGAACGCCGCTTCACCAACCACGAAATCACGCCCCCCACGAAGATGGGAAAGGAAAGGCCAATGGGCAAATAAATGCCGACGGCCACGGCCAGCACCGGGAAGCGGAACGACGAGCCACGTTTTTCCTGAAACTTGTCGAGCACGATGAGCGCGACAGCGAATCCAAAGCCCATGATGATGAAGTTCCACTCGATACCAGCACCGAAGATTCCGCCAGCCAGTGCCTGCATCAGACTGGCTTGCGGCGCCGCCAGTACGCTGTTGGGAATCGCGTCCGGGTTGGGGCTTGGCCGGCCAATACCGTATTGATTGTCGAGCAATTGCAATATCAGGGGAATGACGACTGCTGCGGCAAGCACGCCAACTATCTGAAACACCTGTTGACGCCACGGCGTCGCACCGACGACATGGCCGCACTTCAGGTCCTGCATGTTGTCACCCGCTATCGCCGCAGCCGAGCAAATCAGGCCCGCAAGATACATGACTGCGATGGGCCCCAGTCGGGCTGCAATTCCTTCATTGCCCATTAGCTGCAGCAGTATCAATGCCGACACAATAACTGTCGCGATGGTTACGCCGGAGATCGGGTTGTTGGAACTGCCAACAAGACCCGCCATGTATCCGGCGACCGACGAAAAGATGAAGCCGAATACCAGCATTAGCACGGTCATGATTGCGGAAATCATGAATTTTTCCGGGTACTCGGCGAGCGCGAAATTAAATACCAGGAACAATGGCACGATGGACAGCAGCACGACGATAAATACGTAGTTCATCGGTGTGTCGTACTCAGTTCGCAATGCGGCAGATCCGCCTGCACGGGAACGACGGTAGGCCCGCATGCTTGAGCGAACGCCGTCAATCAGTGGGCGAGCCATGCTGATCAGCGACCAAAGGCCTCCGACCATCATGGCACCTACACCGATCCGTCGGCAGTCCTGCCAGGACTGACCCGCAAGCGCTCCCCACTGGTTCGCATCGAGTTGCGACCATGCGACTGACGGATCAATGCCGGTTGCAGTCATGATGGCCTCGTGGTTAAGCGCCCAGTTCAGCGGTACGCCGATTACTGTGCCAATGACACCACCAATAAATACCAGCATCGCGATATTCAGACCCACGATGTAACCCACGCCAATCAGCGCCGGACTGATATTAATGTTGCCGAGGAAAAGATACTTGCCCGCCAGCCACGACTGTGCCGTTGCAACGTTGCCCGCCAGCAGCCCAACACCGGACTCGGCGAACTTGAATAAGGCGCCAATGCCAGCCGCTTGCAGCAGCAATCGGAAGCCCGTATCCACCTTGTCACCAGCGTCCAGGTCGCGGTCGCGCTCCACGCCACCCGTCTTCAAAACCTCTGCCGTCGCCTGGCCCTCCGGGAACGCCAACCGCGCCTCAACAATCAGCGCGTTGCGCAGTGGCACCGTGAACGCAACACCGAGTATGCCGCCAAGTATCGCGATAGCGACCATTGGACCGTATTCATAACCTGCCCATGCCTTCATCATGACGAGTGCGGGTATCGTGAAAATGATACCCGCAACCAGCGCTTCGCCTGCCGAGGCAGCGGTCTGCACCATGTTGTTCTCGAGAATCGTCGAACGACGGAACAGCCGTAGAACGCCCATCGATGCCGCAGCAGCGGGAATTGATGCCGATACCGTCAGGCCGACCAACAAACCGATATAGGCATTCGCAGCGGCCAACACCATCGACAACACCGCACCGAGGATGAGCGCCTTGACCGTGAATTCGGCAATACTTTTCTCTGCCGCAACGACAGGTGGCAACAGGATTGCTTGATGACTGGCCATGGAATTCCTCTCTCGCCAGTTGGCGGCTTGTTATTCAATAGGGTTAGCGCGCGATGTATTTCCAGGGGCTGGCCTCGGACCCTCTTTCCGTCATGACTTCGATGATCGCCGGTTTGTCCTCGTCAATTGCCTTGGCCAAAACCGGCTTCAGTTCAGCGGGGGATTCAACACGGTCGCCATCAACGCCGAACGCGTCAGCCAATTTCATGAAATCGGGATTGTCCAGGTTCGCACCGATAAAGTGCGATTCGAATCGCTCCTGCTGGTCGCGGCGAACATTGCCGAAAGCCCTGTTATTAAACACGATCGTAACCAGGCCAATATTGTGTTGTACCGCAGCGGCAAGCTCCGGCATGGCAAACATGAAGCCACCGTCCCCCGTAATGGAAACAACGGCCTTGTCAGGCATCGCCGCCTTGACGCCGATAGCCGTCGGAAAACCATAGCCCAGGGTGCCTTGAAATCCTGGTGTTACGTAGGTTCTAGGTTCGTAAACGGGGAAGCCGTAGTAAGAGGTAAAGCCAACCTGGCAAAGCTCTTCGACCAGGAATCCATCGCGAGGCATTACTTCGCGAATGACATGGAGATACCCCATCTGTGGCTGGATCTCCTCAATGTCATTGCTGGCTTTGGCTTTTGCCGCCGCGATTCGTGCGAGATCGCCGGCCTTAAAATTCGATTTCCCCACTTTCTCTATCAGGGCACGCACACCCTCCGCCGAGTCCGCGACAACGCCAACATCCGGCTTGAAGCGCTTCATTTCCTCGGGGTCGATATCGATACGGATCAGTTTTCTGTCGCTGGCCGGTGGTTTGTCATGGTAATCGGACATTGATAACCAGCGCATGTATTGCATCTCGAGACGTGAGCCGATGCCAATCAGCAAATCCGTGTCATCCCAGAGATTCATCGCTGCCGCCGACGATACGCCGCAATTGCTGTCTTCACTGACAACGCCACGACCGCTCCTTTGTGACGTAGTCGCCGCGCCCAACATGCTGGCGAGCTCACGCACTTCGCGACTCGCATGTTGCGCACCGCTACCGCACATGATCATTATGTTTTTGGCATTTGCAATAAGCTCTGCAGCATCGCTCAATGCGCCTTCATCCAGCTCGGGTTTGTCAATCAAAGTGTTGCCAGGAAGAATTTCGACGTCGTAGGTCTCTGCCATCGTGTCCCAGCACATTTCGAGCGATACGGGACCCGGCCGGCCGCTTTGCATGATGCGAAAGGCCTCATTCATTTTACTGAATGTCTCGACAGGGTTGCCGATATGATCCGCGTGTTTGATCAACGTACGTAGTGTCGCTGCCTGGTCTGCAAGCTCGTGCAAATGCCCACGGCCCTTGCCAAGAAATTGCGACATGATTTGTCCGGTGAGGCAAATGACCGGTGTGTTGCAGCCCATTGCCGTGCAAAGTGCTGCCGTCGTATTGAGCACACCCGGACCCGGGACGACTGAGAATGCGCCAGGTCTTCCAGTCGCTTTGGCATAACCCATTGCCATGTAGGCTGCGCCCTGCTCATGCCTGCTGATAATCGTTTTGATAGCGGACGACCCGTGCAACGCATCGAACAGCGGGTAAATTTGTGCGCCGGGTATACCGAAAACGGTATCAATACCGTTTGCCTCCGCGGCACGGACCATGGCTGCACCGCCAGTCATATTCTTTGTCTGTGACATTTAAGTAATACTTGTGTAAAGAAATCCCAAAGCAAACAGGGTCATCACGAATACGCTAATCCAGTTCCAGATTGTTATTCCCCGCCCCGGCTTTAAGGCATCAGGAACTTCATCCGACGTCATCGCAATATAGTTGTAGTAGGCGATCGCCGGAGCTGCGATGAAACCCATGCTGGTCGCGAAATACAGGAACGCGGTAAATCCTTTCATCAGGAACAAGAGAATGATCGAAACACCAACGACCTGTACGACGAGAAATTTCGTATATCGAGGCGGGGCATCGTCAGCACGACCGGTCAGAGTGCTGAGCAGCCGATCAGTCAGGCGGGGCATCGCATCCATCAGGGCTATCTGCGTGGACCACATGACCGCAAGACTTGCCAGGGCAATGATCGGATAACTCCAACTCCCGATAACCGTTGTAAATATGCTCAGCAACTCGGTCGCAAAAGCACCGGGGTTCGCGGGCGCCTCATAACCAGCATCAAATAATACGGCGGTGCCCATAATCATAAAGCAGATGGCCAGAACAGCTGCCAGCCCGTAACCGATTCGAAAGTCAGCCACAGCCTGCTTGGTGTCAAAACTGTCTCCGCTGGCAGCGCGCTTTTCACAAACCCATTTTGAAATCAGGATCGCGCCATTGGTTGGCATTGGCATCCATCCCGCGATCGCGATGATAAATACAGCCAGCGATCGACTCGGTGTCAATTCTGCGAAAATGGCTCTCCCACCATCGCCGATTAGCGGTAGCGAAAGAAGGGTAGCGACAAGCGCCAGAACAGAAAAAGACAGCACCAGCACCTTAACGATGCTCTCCGCCCTGGAATACTGGCCGTTCAACAAGATCAGGCCCGACACAACCATCAGCGCTACAGCGACTTGCGGACCGCTGTATGGCAAATTGAATACGCTGATGAACAGCCCGGCAGTAACAAGTGCAACGGCACCGGTCGCAATAAAAGTATCAACGAAAAACCCCGCTACCAGCCACATCAGGGCAGGTTTCCCGATGTTCGCATAGCCCGTTACGAGACTCTTGCCGGTCGCGCTCGCGTACTGGACGGAAAAAAGAAACGCGGGATATTTGAGAGCTACGACGACAAAAACAAGCCAGACCAGGGAGAAACCGTAATTGGCCCCTGCCTGGGTTGAAAACACCAGGTGGGATACGCCAACCGCCACTGCGGCCAGCATCATGCCCGGCCCCAGTCGGGATAAAAACTTTCCCATCAGGCAGCGGCCTTTGAAATATTGACGATTTGGATAGTTGTGTATTCCTGCAACCCCTCCTCACCAAACTCAATGCCGATACCGGAGGCTTTCACGCCGCCAAACGGAATGTTCGGCGCAATGCCGCCATGGGAATTGACCCAGGCCGTGCCACATTCGAGTTGCGCTGCAATCCGGGCCGCGCGATCGGGATTTGATGACCAGACCGAGCCACCCAAACCACTTTCCGACGCGTTTGCACGCCGGAGTGCATCTTCAATGTCTGCGTATTTGATAATGGGCAGCAATGGGCCGAATTGCTCTTCATCGACGATGCGCATGCCGTCGCTGACATCGGCGACCAGTGTGTAAGGCATGAAATACCCCGGCTGGTCCGGAATCTCGCCGCCACAAAGCACGCGACCACCGTTCGCTTTTGCGTCCTCCAGCAAACCAGTAACCTTGTCGAACTGCATTTTGTTCTGGATCGGCCCCTGCAGGTTATCCTCATCCAGCCCATTGCCCATCGGGACGTTCGACGCCGCCTCAACAAGTTTTGTGCATAACTCATCGTACACAGATTCGTGAACGTACAGGCGTTTTAGTGCGGCGCAGGTTTGGCCATTATTGATAAATGCGCCATCGATAATGCCCTGGGCAATTGCTGCCGGATCGACATCATCGAGAACGATACCGGCGTCGTTGCCGCCCAATTCCAGCGTCAGTCTTTTCAGATTGCCTGCCGAGCTGCTCATGACTTTCTTGCCGGTTGCGGTTGAGCCCGTGAAAATGATTTTCTTAATGCCTGGATGCTCGCTCATCCATTGGCCGAGTTCGTCTTCCCCGGTGACACAATTCAAGACACCGGGTGGCAGGCAACCGTTAAGGATTTCGACCATGCGCAATGTACTCAGGGGTGTATACGGCGATGGCTTGATGACCACTGTATTGCCAGCGCGTATCGCCGGTACGACATGCCAGATCGCGATCATCAGTGGCCAGTTCCAGGGCGTGATGGAACCGACGACGCCGATGGGCTTGCGAGTCTGAATGACTCGTGCGGCTTCATCGTCCTGGATGATCTTGTCAGGGAGGGAAAGACTGCCGGTATAACTCGCCCAGGCACCAGCACCACCCACCTCGAATCGTGAGCCCTGCCCGCTCAGCGGTTTACCCTGTTCTTCTGTAAGGAGTCGCGCCAGTTCATCGGCATTGTCGTTAATGGCCGCCGCTATTATTCCGCAGGCGGCGGCTCGTTCTTCGTCAGGCACTTTCGACCAGGATTCAAATGCATTTGCAGCAGCCTTCACCGCGTCGTCGAGCTGCTCTTTCGTGGCGATCGGACACTGCGCCAGGACTTCCTCATTTGCCGGATTGATGACAGGAAACGAGTTGTCGCAAGCTATCTTGTTGCCATTGATAATGAGTCCGTAGTCAGACATCAGGCAGCCCCCTATTTAATTCTTATTGCAGCGATATTAACGAACCTCGGTGCATAAGGATATGATCGGACGGGTCCGTCGTAAGCGGCTGTTACAAAATGCGTTATTAAGGCCGAAAGTCTTTGGAACTGGATTCGTCCATTGATTGCCCTCAATATAACCCGAATTCGATCCGCCACAGGCCATCCCATGACCCGACGATTATCACTGACCTGCTCGCTTTTTCTGTTGGCTGCAACGACTGTTGCTTGTGCCGCTGAGCCGAAGTCCGACCAGCCCAATATCATCGTCATTCTTGCCGATGATCTTGGCTATTCGGATATCGGTGCCTACGGCAGCGAGATTCGCACACCCAATCTGGACACTCTCGCAGCGCAAGGAATACAGCTTACGAATTTTCACACTGGCCCGACCTGCGGCCCGACCCGAGCGATGCTGATGTCCGGGGTCGACCATCATCGGGCAGGCGTTGGCATAAACGCCGCAGCCTTGATGCGGCTGCCCGAATTGCAGGGTCGACCGGGCTATGAGGGCTATCTCAACAAGCAGGTCGTTACGTTCGCGTCGTTGTTGCAGGACGCCGGATACCACACCTACATGACCGGCAAGTGGGATCTGGGCAAGAAACCCGGGCAATTGCCCACGGACCGCGGCTTTGACCACTATTTCGGCATCGTCGATGGCGGCGCCAGCCATTTTTCGGACGCGACCGGCAATATGCGCCCGGTGGCTAAGGCCGCGTATTTTGAGGATGACCGGAAACTCGATGCACTTCCGGATGATTTCTACTCATCAAAAACCTACACGGATCGATTGCTGGGTTTTATCGGCGCTCGACCGGGCGACGACGAGCCGTATTTCGCGTATCTCGCGTATACCGCGCCCCACTGGCCACTGCATGTTCCTGACGACTGGATCGACAAATACAAGGGCGATTATGACGATGGCTGGCACGCGATGCGAAAGGCAAGATTCGAACGCCAGGTGGAATTGGGCTTGTTGCCTCCATCCGCAGAGTTGCCCGGCGAGAGTAGCGGCGTTGACGATTGGGACACGATATCGCCGGCACGCAAACAGGTGGAACTGAAGCGCATCGAGTTACACGCCGCGATGATCGAGCTCATGGATTTTCATATCGGCCGACTGCTGTCGAGCATCGAAGAATTGTCCGATCGCGAGACAATTATTATTTTCATGTCCGACAACGGTGCCGAAGGCAATGCGATTGGCGAGCTACTCGACAATGAATACTGGATACCGGCAACATTCGATAACCGACTGGATAATATGGGCAAAGGGAGTTCCTACGTTTTTCTCGGGGCGGGCTGGGGGCAGGCGACCGTCGCACCGTTTCGGATTTACAAATCATTCACGACAGAAGGCGGTATTCGTGTACCTGCCATTTTCTACAGCACAGGTGACCGATTCGAGGCAGGGCGCAAGGACGCCCTGGTCACTGTGATGGATATCGCACCGACAATTCTTGATTTCGCCGGTGTCAAACACCCGGGCACCCGCTATGAGGATCATGAGTTAGTCCCAATGACCGGACGTTCTGCGGCGCCATTGCTTGCCGACGATGCCAACTCGGTGCATGGCGACTCCCCTGTTGGCTGGGAATTATATGGCAACCGTGCTTTGTTCCAGGGTGACTGGAAAGCCGTGTTGACCTGGCCGCCCGAAGGAGATGGAGAATGGCAGCTTTTCAATATCAAAGATGACCCGACCGAATCACATGATCTTGCAGCAGATGAAGTTGATCGTGCCAACGCGATGATCCATCAGTGGAACGCATACGCGACCGAGAATGGTGTCGCAATTTTTGATGCGGATATTGGCTACGGTCGATATCGATAGCCGCTCCTGAATTGCCCTGTCAGTCGCTTGATACAGCCGCCCGGCCGCTGCGCATACGTTCCCGCATGTCCAGCCAATAGGCCGGTTTTACCGGCAACAAAATTGCAGCCGCGACGACGGCAAGAACTGCGCACATCACGAAAGCCTGGGCGTATGAACCGTTGCTTGCATACATGCGCGCAACCACCCAGGGCCCGAGCGCAAAACCCACGTTAATCAGGGCAGTATAGATGCCAAGCAAGACACCAATATTGGCAAGTCCGAATACGTGTTTGGTCAGTATTGTCGTATCCAGCAGAACCGCGGAATGTCCAACCGCACGAAAAACGACAAACGCCGCCAGTAAATAGGGATTCAACACACCCAGTGCAAACAGGCAACCGGCAGCCAGGACCAGGTACATGGCAGAGACTCCCTTGACCGATGCCTTGTCAAAAACGCCGCCAACAACAATCCGGCCGATAATTCCAATGGCGCCAAAGATGCTAACAACGCTGGCAACAAACGTCGCCGACATGCCCATGTCGAGGGTTAGATAGAGCACCTGATGCTGCATGAATGCCTGGTCAACGAATCCGGCCATCATGACCGCGACTGCGATCAACCAGAAGTCCCGTTTCTGCATGAATTGACGCAACTCGCCCCAATCAAAAGGTTGCGCTCTGTCGGTAACAGCCGGTGAATGTCCCAACGATCGATCGCTGCAACACAACACCAGCATTGGCAAGGTGATGAACCATATACCAATGCTTAAGGTTGCGATTGCAATGCGCCAGCCATACGACTCAATTAGCGCTGTCAAGACGAATGGCACAATGACCGACGCGACACTGCTGCCAAGCATCACCAGGCCCATCGCGGTTCCTTGCGACGCATGGAAGGTTCTTGATACAAGAACTTTGACGGCAACGATGGTTCCCGGCGCCGCGATCCCGAGCAAGATGCCCGCACCGTAATAGAGAGCCAGATTGGGTGTCCAAAGGAAACTGACCATTGCCAGGCCGCCCGCCGTCGAAACGAAGATCAGCATTTTGCGCACACCAATTACATCGACGAATTTACCGACAACAATCGAGGTCACGGCACCCACCGCGAATTTTGCCGATGCAAGCAATGTCACCTGCTCTCGAGTCCAGCCGAATTCATCCATGATCGGTCCGTACAGGAACGGCAATGCAATGAGAGGCGCGCTGAAAGCGAACATCATGCATGCAAAGGCAATCGCCAGCCTGGACCAGCTCTCGCCAAATTCCCTGACAAATACCGAGTCGATTCCCGCCATGACTTTCCCATACCCGACCGGGAGGAGCTTACCTGATTTCTGTGCGACTGACCTGTGGTGCCTGGCCTCTCTCCGGACTTACCAGTCTGGCATGAAAATGCGTGCCAGGAAGCCTGGCAGTCGGAGACAAGCAGTCTGTTGAAAAAGCCATGGATGGCTTTTTCAACAGACTGCTAGAATTAGCCGATGTTTCGAATTCTGCTGCTGGTTCATCGTTACGTTGGCATCGCCATCGGTTTGCTCGTGTTGTTATGGTGCCTGTCAGCGTTCGTCATGATGTACGTACAATTTCCGGAACTGCGTGAGCATGAACATCTCGCCGCACTCCCAGCAATTGACACCCAGGACTGCTGCAAACTCGACGTCGATGCGTTGGCCTCAACGACGGGCATCGCCAGCTTCGAGATTGAATCGATGGCTGACAAGCCGGTATTGCGAATACGAACCACGAGCGGTTTTTCACGCGCTTTCGATCTTGTAACAGGTACCGAAATCGTCCTCATCGACGAGAGCACCGCAAAACAACAGGCGAATTCCTATTTCAGGGAAACGGGCATTCTGCGATCCGCCCAATTGCTTGAGATAGTAAATCGTGACCAATGGACTGTCGCGGGCGGTTTCGACTCCCGCCGACCTTTCTACCTGTTCGCAGCGAATGACGATCGAGACAGCCAAATCTACATTTCATCTGTCGATGGCTCACTGGTTCAGGATACAACACGAAATGAACGGGCCTGGAACTGGTTTGGCGCGGTGACGCACTGGATCTACCCAACACTTCTGCGAAAACATGTCAGCACCTGGGCACAAGTGGTCGTTTGGACGACGCTCGTGTCGCTGTTCCTGGTAATTATTGGTATCTATCTCGGTATTCGGCAGTTTCGATCGCAGCGTGACGGAAGTCGCTCGCCGTACAAAGGCTTTGCACTCTGGCATCACTATACGAGTTTGATCTTCGGCATTTTTACATTGACGTGGTTGCTAAGCGGCCTTTTTTCCATGACACCGTGGGGACTGTTCGCGTCTGATGGTTGGGCGGTGGAGAGGGAATCTGTTCAGGGAATGTCCATTTCGCTCGACGATCTGTCCTCGACACTCGCCAATTTATCTACTGCCACCCTGCCGACAAATACAGTACGCATCGTATCGGCACCTTTTGACGGTCAGTACTCAGTTTTGGCAATGGGCTCCGACAAGTCAATGGTGCGCCTTGACGGTCACACTCTGCGTGAAAAAGTGCTGTCGCAAGATGCCTGGTCGCGTCTTCCAGCCTTACTCGCCCATGAAAGCAGAATACTCGATGCCGGCTGGATCCATCAGGGCGACGATTATTATTTCAGCCATCACAATGAAGTCGACTTGCCCGTTTACCGGGTCATCGTTGCTGACGTGGATCACACACGATATTACTTTCATCACAAAAGCGCAGAACTGGTATTGAAAGTGGATGCAAGCGCGCGCGGATATCGTTGGTGGTTTAAAGCCCTGCATCGGGGCGACCTTGCCATGCTCAGACAGAAGCGGCCGTTGTGGGATTTGATCATGTTATCGCTGCTGGTCGGCGTCACCGCTGGAGCATTTACCGGTGTCTACCTGGGGTTTCGCCGCATTTTTTCAGGCAGGGGAACCCGTGGAAAAAGCGCTAGGAGCCGCTCCTGCTAGAATTTGTAGCGATAGGTCAGGTGCAAGGTCCTCGGCACGCCCAGATTGTCATACAGATACAGTTCATCGGCATCGGTGCGACCTCTGCGAACTGACGTCGCATAATCCTCGTCAAATACGTTTTCCAGACGCAATACGACACGATGTTTCTGATCGGAATCGAAGAAATAATAGCCGGATATATCAACAAGCGAATAGTTTCCATGTTCGGCCAGACTGCCATTGGCAAAAAAACCGCCAACGTCCGAGTAGACATCGCCGATGTACAGCAAAGATCCATTCACACCGTACTGTTTGCCTGACGGCGCATATTCCAGCAGCCATTTCAACGCCAGTTCCGGGATATTCGGAATCTGCTGATTGCTGCCAGTAGCTTCCGCATTACTGATAGTGAGATCAACTGTCGTTGACCAGTCATGATCCGAAGAATACGACAGCAACGCCTCACCACCAGAGATCGTCACCTCATTTTGCGTGTTCACACGAATTCCATCCTCGCTGCCGATCAGGTTATCGATCGTCCGGTGAAAGCCGATGACTTCCCAGGTCATTTCTCCTTCACCAACAGAATTCGATGCGCCAATTGCGAGATTGACGTTGAAGCTCTCCTCGCCCTCCAGTTCCGGGTTCCCCTGTGTGCAACAGGGGTCATTACCGTACAACTGCCAGGCATCCGGCAGCCTGAACGCTGTGCCGATGTTGCCGCGTGCATACAGCTTGTCATTGAAGAAATGCTTGCCACTCAGATTCCACAGCACCATGCCATTGGCTTCATCCTGCTTGCTGTAACGCAGGCCGGCAGCCAGTTGGGTGCTTGCCGACCAGTTTTCAGCGCTGCGGACCTGCAAATACGCTGCATTAACTGATTCTGTACGTTCAGCGATCAAGAGAACGTCGTCGCGGCCCGAGTAACTTTGATGATCCAGACCAACCACCAATTGCATCGAGTCATTCATGCGAATCCTGGCCATAGCATTCAGGCCATAGTCTTCGTACCCCCAAAACGAACGATCGTCTACGGTATTTACCTCACCCGGATTGTCCGGGTCATTTTCGAACTGGCTGAACCAACTATCCCAATCGTGGTAGTAGGCTTTCGCAAACAGGCCGGAGTCGTCGGTCCAAAGGTAGTCCCATTTGAGCGTGAAGATATCTTCTTCACGTTCATTGAACGCTGCTTTGACGCGTTGCGGACTCGCGAAGTCCACATCGTTGGACGTATGCTGGTAGTGCAGTGATATTCTCGACCGGTCACTGAAGTCATAGCCGTATTTCAAACCGACATTTGATACCTCATAACTGCGATCGCGATCCGTGGAACTGGGCTGGTAGTGTTCATCCCGAAACGGCTGAAACCCATCCGCTTCATCCCTGGACGCATAGAATACGTACTGGTGACCATTCGCAGAACCCCGAAAGTAGCCACCAACGTTGTATCCGTCGTTCGTATGCACACCCACATGCACACTACCTCCTGTTGTTTCGCTGAATCCTTTGGTTACGATATTGACAACACCACTGACCGATTGGGTGCCGTAAAATATTCCCTGGCCGCCCTTCAGCACTTCGATTCGCTCGACCATAGAGACCGGTACGGTATCAAGAGGCATTGTGGTGTTGTAGAGCCGGTTTGAAATCCGAACCCCATCGATCAACCAAAGCACGTCCTGGCTGCGCGATCCTTGCAACGATCCTGAAAAGTAGTCAAATGGCCCATTTTTTGGCGCAACAAAAAACCCCGGTATCAAGCGCTGTAGCGACTGCCCGATATCCGAAAATCCCTGTTTTTCTATTTGCTCCGCTGTTATGACTTCAACGCGACTCCCGTAGCGGCTCAAATCGAGGGGGATCGTCTCCTCGATGCGCTTCTCAATAACCAGTATCTCGTCAATTTCCTCGGCCAAGCTATGCCCAAGAAAAAATAACGGCAACACCAATGAGATGAGTCGTTTTTGGTATATCATTATTTTCGCTCCGGGAGGTGAGCCTGAAGTTTAAGCGCGAAGATTCAATCAGGCAAAGTAAAATTGTGCATGACGCAACAGCCATCACAGGTCATGGGTTCCACTCGCTGCCACCGATACAAGACAGGTGGCAGATAACAACGAAATTTTCAGAGGTAAACAATGAACGACGAAATAAATAAGAAGCCAGCTGGCAAATCTTCGGGTGGATCGTTAATCAGGAACACAATCATCGCGTTCATTGTGGCTTTTCTCGTGACTATCTTTTTCGTTATGCCTGCGGAATATGGCAAGGATCCTACCGGTGTTGGCCAGCTACTCGGCCTGATGGATCTGGGCGATGTCGATAACGGTATCGAAACGGAAGAAAGCAGTGACGAACCTTCGCGCACAGTCGTCGGCGCCTACCCGGAATTTACCGGAGAATTCGATTATTACGAACCGGAAGTGCTGGCCGCGCCGTTCTCCGTAACTCACGACAGTGCGTTTCGATCGGACACACTGACCATCGATCTGAAATTGGGTGAAGAAGTGGAATACAAGGCAGTCATGAATCAAGGCGACGCAATAGTCTATTCGTGGCACGTCGATAATGGCGACGTTTACACAGACTTTCATGCGGACCCGGGTGAAGAGGCGGAAGGCTATCCCGAAGGATTCTTCATCCGCTATCGCGAGAGTGAATCCAGCTCGGGTGCGGGTTCGATTGTTGCGCCGTTTGCAGGTAACCACGGTTGGTATTGGCTGAACATTCAGGACAACTCAATCCAGATCACCCTTGAGGCGCGAGGATATTACGAGTCGCTGACTGAGGTGTATCGCGGTACACAGTAGGGTTGTCAGGCTTCGGCAAGAAAATAACCTGCCATTTGATACGCCGCGAGGAGAAAACCGGCGAACATGAGAAGCATGTTGAAAGCAGTCGCATGTTTATCGAAGTTTCCGCTGGCTCGCCAGGCGTTGATGCCAACGAGCAACAGAACCAACGCAAGCAGCTGACCGCATTCAACGCCAACGTTGAATGCAATGATGTTACCGACAAGGCCCTCACTCGAAAGTGTCAGCGCCTGCAGTTTTGTGGCCAGGCCAAAGCCGTGTGCAAGCCCGAAAATCAATACGGCCGCCTTCGGATTGGGCTGCCATCCGATCGTTCTTTTGAATCCATCGAGGTTTTCGAACGCCTTGTAGGCGACCGATAGCCCGATCAACGCGTCTACCAGGTAAGGATTGACGTGAATCTCGAGAAGCACGCCCGCCAGCAGCGTCACGCTGTGTCCAAGGGCAAACAAGGACACATAAACAGCGATATCTTTCAGCTTGTACAGAAAAAATATGATGCCGAGAAGGTAAAGCAAATGATCATATCCAGTGATCATGTGTTTGGCGCCGAGATAGGTGAATACAGCCAGCGCCTGACCGCCGTTTTGCTCGAGAAATGCCGCGTCCCGATCAGCAACCCCGTGGGCCATGGCCGCGCCGGCGCCGAGCAATGCGACCAACCCGATCAGCAGGCGAACAGCGCTTTTTGTTTTTCCTGACACTCGTGGTACTCCTGTAAAGCAGCACCGAGGGTACAGGTCGAACGCTCGATTGTCCCGCAATGAGCGCGTGATTGTGGCCAGGTCTGATAATCAGTCGTGATCTGAGTTATAACAGGCAATACTCGAGAAAGGATGATTCGTGCAACTAGCCAGCTTCAATTACCAGGGTGTCGACCGAATTGGAATACGCAGGAATGACACCCAAATCGTCGCTATTGATGATCTACCGGGTCTGCAACCAGGCGCGCCGGCTACGATGATGGACTTGATCGAACTTGGACCGGCAGCAACAGAGCAGGTGCGACAAGCCGCCACCAATGCGAAACAAAAAGAGATTATCGCCATCGAGGATATCGATTGGCGGCCGCCCATACCGAACCCGGGAAAAATCATTGGCGTCGCAATGAATAATTCGGCAAGCAACGCCCGCAAGATAAGCGCTCCGGATCATCCGGCATTTTTTCTCAAACCGGCGTCCTGCCTGATCGGCCACCTGGAATCCATACGAGTGCGGGCATACTACGGCAGCCTCCACCCGGAACCCGAACTCGCCGTTATTATCGGCAAAGAGGCCCGCGGCATCAACGCGGTCGATGCGATGGAGTACGTTTACGGTTATTCAAATTTCAATGATATTACCGGCAATGGAATGCGAGCAGATGATCTGTTTCATTACTGGGCTTTGTATTCAAGCGATGAAGATCCGGACAAACTGGAGCGGCGCGAGCAACATCTATCCTACGCGGCACGTTACAAAGGCACCGACACATTCGGCTGCATGGGACCCTGGCTTGTTACCGCCGACGAGATCCCTGATCCGGACAACCTGGATGTTCGATGTTCAGTTGGCAGCGAATCCATCGCCGAGGACAGCACTCGCTATTACAATTACAAACTGGCTGAGATAATCAGCTACGTCAGCCAGTTCCTGACATTGATGCCCGGAGACATCATCAGCTGCGGTACCGCATTCAAACCATCGCCTGGCCGGAAATCGATCCACCATGCCAATCTGCAAATTGTATCCGGCCCGGTCGAAGTATCCATTGATGGCCTTGGAACATTGGAAAACCCGGTCACCATCGATGACAAACCCATTGGCCGTTGGCGCTTGCCCACGCAAGACACGAAGACGGAGGAAACCTGAACGTGCCTACATCCCTGCTATGCGCCTCGCACAGCCCGCTGTTGTATTGTTATGCGGAGGCACCCAAGGAATGGTCGAAACTGCAATTGGCATTCGAGCTACGCGCCAAGGCGATTGCCTCATTCGACCCGGAATTGGTTATCGCCTTTGGCGCCGATCACTTCAACGGCTTCTTCCTGAAATTGATGCCATCGTTCTGCGTTGGGTTAAATGCCACAGCCGTAGGCGATATTGGAGGTTTCGCAGGTGCGCTCGACGTCCCGACAGATACCGCTGTCGACGTCGTCAATTTTTTGCGGGCGAACGATATAGATCCCGCAACATCCACCAACATGACAATTGATCACGCGTTCTCGCAGACCATCAACAATATGTGTGGCGGCCTTGATGCCAAACCGACTATCCCCGTTTTCATCAATTGCATTGCCGAGCCTTTCGTACCGTTCCGTCGCAGCCGCCTGATGGGTGAGGCGGTTGGCCGATTCGCAAGCAGCACCGGAAAGCGGATCCTGCTACTCGCTTCGGGCGGCATGTCACATCACCCCCGGCGATACTATCCCGAGATGGATGCAGGTCCTCCCGAAGTCACCGCATGGCAAAATTCGGGTGGCGACGATACCGGATCGCTGACGCATGAAGAGTGGATTGACCGGCTGGAGGTCATGCACCATGAAGGCGCGGAAATGATCGTCCGCGGTGAACGAACGGCAAAAGACATGCGACTCAATGCGGAATCCGACCACCGCTTCCTTGATGTCCTGACGAAATTCGAACTCGCCGAATTCGACGATTGGAATCAACAAGAACTCGTCGAAGAGGCGGGCATCGGTTCAATGGAGTTACACACATGGATTGCCGCAACGGCAGCGCATAAGGCGGCGGGTGGTGAGGCTCCTGTACTCGATTTCTACGCCGTGACGCCGGAGTTGGGTATAGCCACCGGCATCGTGCACGCAGGTTAGCGTTCTAGCTCACTGGCATCAGTCTCTGGTGCGGGCCTTGCCAATGCAAGGACGAAAAATAAACTGCTCAAACACTCACCAGAACAGACAGAATGCTGTTGCAAGACGACTTAACGAACGATCGAGAAAAACATTAGACTTTAGAACACCGGCTGAACGCTTTGACCAATGTGTTGCGTCGACCGATTGAAACCGCAAGCGTGAACCAGCCGCTCGAGGCGTGAATTACCAAAATCAATGATCTGAGTCTGCTCCTATCAATAGCAGTCGCTCAGCCTCTAAGTACGTCACCGGCAAGGTTTGGCCAGAAGGCGTCATTCGCCGCAATTCCATTACCTCGTCCAGCACTACGGTTTCACGATAGAAACAGTTGATTTGGCAGTCTCGGAATTAGATAACAAATCCCCAAGCCAGATAACCGACACCTACAACGATCATGACCCAGCCACTCAACCGCGATGCCCTAAGCGTAGCGGGCAGTAGTTTTTCAATCAAAACAAATGCCGTAATTGCCGCGATCCACACCAGGTTCATTACGCCTCCCACGAACAACAAACTCATGAGAAGCCAGCAGCAACCCAAACAATACGAACCATGTTGAATACCGAGGCTTACGGCGCCGGAGACCCCCGGGCGAAAATGTCTCGCAAGGTACATGACCGGAGACTGACAATGTCTGAGACAGACGTCCTTAACAGACGAAAACTGCCAGGCTCCGGCACTTATTAGCAGGAACGCGCCGAGGAACGCGCTGCTTGACACCATCATTGGTGAGAGTAACGCAGCTTGGTCGAGAAACCATTGCAATACGGTCGCCGCGGCACTGAAAAACGTCCAGATCAGTACGTAACCCGACGTGAACCAATAGCCAGATACAAACGACCGATCCCGTTCTGCCGCCCGCGCACCGATTTGAACAAATATCAGCACACTTCTGATCGCGGTAGGCACCATCATGCCAACCATCATTACCGTCCACATGGCGAACATCAGCAGAAAGTCGACTTTGCTCCAGGGCTTTATGCCCATGGCGGCATTCATGTCGGCCATGCCGCGGGATGCTTCGATTAGGTACAACCAGCACAGCACCACCAGCCCACCAAGAGCACCAAGCAGCAGAACTCGGTCTCGCCGCGCCTGAGTAGTAGAGTTTGCAGCTGTCACGCCGCGGCGACTAATCCATCCTGATCGTAATGATGAATACAGAATTGGGCGTAGCTGCCATCGAGTTCCATCGGCAGCGGCCCCGTTACACTGGCGGTGCCAGCGCCAATTTCTGCATAGGTAAATTCAAAGCTGCCGCTTGGTCTGCTGAGAGCAATATGAAAAGGCTGACCATCGAATTCGTTAATTATCGGTTTGCCACTTGCCTTGATCATCCCTGGCACTTCCAGACTGGCGGTCCGGCTGTCGATATCGATCTCAAGGTTGATGGGCGCGTACACCGGGTCAAGCACTTCGCTGCACGTACTGCCGAACACGGAAAAGTGGTTACTGCCCGGTTCGCCGGCTTCACCAATTATGATTTTTCGGAGCGCTTCTCGCTGCTCATCGTTCGCGCGTTCGTCAATTATGATCAATTCGCGGCCGTTGCCATCGGCAATCTCGCCGGGCCATATCATTATGAACGCCCAGTTGAACCCCGCAAGCGACACATCGTTGAAATATCCCTCTTCGATGTGACCCGCTTCTACGAACTGGCAGAATCCATTAGTTGATGGCAGGTTGAACTGGCAACCACAATTGGCGGCACAATTACAATTGCCAAAAGTCTGGCTCTTTATCATCCATTGATCCGTCATAGTATTTCCCCCTTTCTTATTTTTTCTATGAGCTGTCTTTATACGACGATCATGAAAAATTGTACAGCCTGATGGAATAATCACGAGTTATTGAGTAATTCCGATTGTCTCCTTTGGATCACGAGCAGACCTTTTTATTGCTTCGGATACTAGCACTTGAACGACTGAAGTTGCGCGCAAAGCAGACGCTCGATGAAGCACTTCATGAAATTCCCGCTTTGAACGTCAGCTCCCACCGAAGGCAGTCGCTCGGCACGGGTTGCCTCAATAGACGGCAGTCGGCCAATAGCGGCCGCAAAATGGTTTTTTGCTGGATCAAGAAAGCAGCTTCCGAGGCCGGTGACTTGTGCCTAATTGGGTTGAGGTGTCTTTTCAACGGTGAAAAATGTGACCGAATCAGTTAACACTTTTGGTCGATGTTTGTGTTCCTTACCATCACGAATAAACATCGCGTCGCCAGACTGATAAACTTCTGAATGCTCCGAGAATGCAATTTCCAGTTCGCCGTCAACGATATAGGCAAAGTGTCCTTTTAAACACCAGTCT
>SMVB01144203.1_pt1 | contig 24162 bp, 15 predicted proteins | sample 2456461 | NCBI WGS metagenome assembly SMVB01 (sample SAMN11095934, study PRJNA526329) | marine sediment metagenome | biome: Marine sediment; feature: Surficial sediment; material: Deep marine sediment; isolation source: Hadal surficial sediment | place: Pacific Ocean | collected 2014-05 | depth...
TGGGGACTGTACCTGGTATCCAAAGTAATTTAGCGGAAAACATCCACTATCAGGCCCGGGCGTGAAAGTCGTTGAGGGGTGGTTCGGATCGCCGAAGTTATCGATATTATAGCTTGAGAAAAAGCTGAAAGTTGGATCGCCGTCGCTGGTGAACACTCCCAAATAATCCGCCACGTCAGGGTCGATATCGTGAATGTTCGTCGGCCGTGGCAAGGCCAGAGGACTTGATGGATCGAGATTCGAGCGGCAGACGATGTCACCGGTGTCCGGGTCAATTACTGCGTCCAGCGCCGCATAGGTCCTGTCCGCGATCCTGGTAAGTGGCGTAAGATCCTCTGTTTTGACCTCCCCGTAGACATAGGAAATATCGTACTGGAGATTATCGGTGAGGTCGCCGCGAAGCCCGAGGACCGTACGGGTAAGTTCTCGCGTGTCCACCCTATCGGCTGTAGTATCAAAATTATCCCGACCCATTATCAAAAAGTCGTTGGGAGTGCCAATGCCATCGTCGGCAATAAACGGTAGGTAATCCGGGTCGCCGGGGCGGGGAAGGGTCGATGGGATAAACGGGTTGTCATATGTGAACACAACCGAATCATCGATCGTAGCTGCTTGGCCACCACTTGTTATTTCGGTATCGACGTACTTGAATTCGAAATAAGCCTCAGCTCTATCTGTGAATTCGTAATGCGACAGCAAATTTATGTTGTAACGATCTTGCTTCGCAATAAAGGGCATGGTCACCCCGTTATTATCGGGCAATCCATCACTGCCAAAAGCTCTTGCTTCAGAAGTCAAGGTGCCCTGATTAAATACGCGACCATCGCCGGTATAGGTCGGGATAAAAAAGTCAAAACTGAAAGGCCCCGTAAACAGGACACCTTCGCGCGAGGTCAGGGGAAGACCCTCGTCCCTCCCGAAGATTCTGTCAGGCAGGTTTGGATCGTCCGGGCCAGTGGGCGCGCAATAGTCTCCTCTGCATCCAAAATCATCATCAGGGTTGAGACCTATTGATTCGGGCAGACCTGGAATCATCCCCCGTTGAGTGTTCAATAAAAAGTCCTGGCGAAAATACTCGACATTGAGGGCGATATTGCCGCGGTTGTCCGCGAAATTGGTACCAATGGTGGCACTGAGCAGGTAATTCTCGCCGCCGGAGTCATCCGGAATACTGGTTTGAGCCCTGAAGTCCATTCCCTCGAAGTCATCTTTCATAATGAAGTTCACGACGCCGCTAACACCGTCGGCACCGTAAATCGCCGACGCGCCGCCCGTTAGGATCTCTACGCGCTCGATCAGGGCCGACGGAATCGTGTTAATGTCAACGACTGCCGTGCCCGCCCGGCTTGCAACATGCCGCCGGCCGTTAACGAGTACAAGGGTTCGCGACTCACCGAGATTTCTCAGATTGAGTGCGGCCGTGCCGTCGGTATCCCGTCTGCCTGCGCCTACGTCACCTACGACATCGCCTGAAACGGAGCCAATCAAGGACGGCGTTTGCTGCAGTAATTTCGTGAGAACGGTCTCACCCGAGAGTTGAATATACTCAGCGTCCACAGTCATAACCGGCACCGCGCTCGCAAGATTTCCGCTTGCAATGCGTGTGCCGGTAACGACGATCTCTTCAAGCTCATCGACTGTACCGGCCTGATCCTGTGCCAAAACTACCATATTTGGTAACAAAGCAATCGCCAGTGCGCAGCACTTTAGCAATCCACGCAGTTTGTCGAAATTACGCGTCGTCATATCGAAATCCCCCTAGGAATTGTGTCCATCTGGTTTCGGATTGTTTCGGCCAGGACACTCAATTAAGCGTGTTGCCGCATCCACGTCAATACGAGTTTACATGTATCAGACAATTCTTGCGCTTACTCTAACACTTATTAAAACCAAACATTGGCGGATCGATATGTATGTGACGACGCTACGACTAGCAAAGATCGGCCGCCCCCGGAGTGCTCATCCGGCCAAAACGAATCGACATTCATTTAGACGAGTCGGAAAGAGTGCTGGCAAAAGATGCGAAGCCCTGATAACCATTGTCGCGTTTACCTGCCAGGACCTAATGTGCTGCTGACTTGCAAAATCGATATAGTGGACGCGAGATTATTGTGACCCGGGAATTTCCGGTCACAAGGCGGAGAAGAAATGTTCAAGAACAAACGAGCGCTGGTAACAGGTGCAAGTCGAGGTATTGGACTTGCGGTGGCCGATGCCTTCCTTGAGAACGGTGCTGATGTTTCGATACTCGCGAGTTCAGACCGTGTCTACTCAGCGGCAGACGAGCTTGGCACTAAGTATCAGCGTAACGTGGACGCCATTCGGTGCGATATCACAGATCTCGAAATGGTAGAAAATGAGATATCGAAGATATCCTCCATCGATATACTCATCAACAATGCCGGGCTCGAGCTCATCACGCCAATCGATGACACGAGTCCTGAATGTGCCCGGCAATTTCAAGAAATAATTAACACCAATGTTCTTGGCACGTACTATGTCACTCGTTCCAGCCTGGCAAAAATGGGCAGCGGTGGGCGTATAGTCATCACATCGTCAATCTGGGGTAAAACTGCAGTTGCGGAATTCAGCGCTTACTGCGCCAGTAAACATGCGAACATCGGTTTCATGCGGGCCCTGGCGCGGGAACTTGCACCAAAGGGCATTACAGTGAACGCTGTCTGTCCGGGGTGGGTGCGAACTACAGCGGCAATGCGCTCGCTTGAAGTGATGTCAAAGCGGGCCGAGGTCCCGGCGGAGGAAATGCTCGCAGACATAGTGGCCAATCAAGCGATAGGTGGTTTGCTTGAGCCGGAAGATGTAGTTGGTCCATATATTTTTTTGGCATCTGACGCTGCGGCAGATATCACGGGGCAGGCCCTTAACGTCGATCGTGGTGAGGTCATGTTCTGACGGGTAATCCCGATCATCGAAGTGGCAAGAATAATGAATCAAATAACAGACTTGAATCTGGCATCGGTCATTGATGCAAGCCGACGAATTTCCCACATAGCGGTTGAGACACCGCTCAAGCCATCTTTCGAACTTTCCCGTCGGACCGGCGGACAAGTGTTCCTGAAGATGGAAAATATGCAGGACACGGGGTCATTCAAGGTTCGAGGTGCAGCCAACGCCATTCTTAGTGCCCGTGACCGCGAAGATATCCGTGGAGTGGTAGCGGTTTCCAGTGGCAACCATGGCAAAGCGGTTGCCTACGTGGCAAAGCGATTAGGGATGGCCGCGGTAATATGTATGACCGAGCTGGTGCCGAAGGACAAGATCCAGGGCATAAGAGATCTTGGGGCCGAGGTTGTTATTCATGGCAAGGACCAAAATGAAGCGGTAGACGCAGCGCTACAAGTTTCTAATGAGAGAAGGCTCGAATATGTGCCTCCCTTTGATGATCCGCTAGTGATTGCAGCGCAAGGCACGGTTGGGCTTGAGATGTTGCAACAACAACCAAAATTGGATTTGCTAATTGTTCCCGTTAGTGGTGGCGGATTGCTCAGTGGCGTCGCACTGGCAGCTCGGGCAATTAAGCCCGATATAAAAATCATTGGTGTGACCTCACATCGGGATGCGGCTTTGTATGAAAGCATCAGGGCGGGGAAAGTAGTTGTGGTTGGCGAACGGCCGAGCATTGCAGATGCGTTGCCAGGTCCAATTCCGCTGGACAACAAATACACGTTTGAGATGTGTCGCGACCTGGTGGACGAGATTGTGCCAATACCGGAGGAAGGAATTGCCGTTGCAATGCGTTACTGCCTGGATTATGAAAAGGTGGTGTTGGAAGGTGCCGGGGCCGCGAGTATTGCGTATGTGCTTGAAAGCAATGACCTGTCGGGGAAAAAGATTGCCGCCGTGTGTAGTGGTAGCAATATCTCCAAGGAGCGACTTGCTGCAATTTTCGAACAGTTCGGCTTGTCTTAGTAATTCGCGCGCGCAATAACTGATCCGGAACTGCTACTCGACACTATAGAGCTTTTTTCTCGAGTCCTGTTCGGAAACAAATTGCTGGATGAACTCCTGCACAACAACATTTTTCTCGCCATTTCGTGACGCCAGATAGAACTGTGATTCGTAGGATAACTCGTCCTCCATTATCGCTCGTAAATCGCCCTTCCTGACCCACTCTTCTGCGAAATGTTTTGGAAGGTAACCGATGAAACACCCGGACAATATGTACATAAGCATGGCTTCCATGTCGCCAGTGGAAGCCCGTGTCAGGAAGTGTGCCGACTCCGGCGGAGACCAGTTATGCAAGTAATTGCGGGCTGCGTACGGTGTCTTTGCAAGAACTTCCATAGTAATTTCGCGATCAGGTATTCTGAAGAACTTGTGTGCTTTCGAACAATATAGCGCTTGGGACTCCTTGTGTAATTCCAGCAGCATCACTGAGGGTGGAACATTGTCGAAGGGCGCTATCGCAACATGTATCCGTTCCTCCAAAAGGTTCCGCAAAAGCATCTGCGGCGATCTTATATGGATGCGCAAGTCTACCGACGGTGCGACGGCGACGAATGCCCGAATTGTTCTATGCAGCTTTAGATTTTCGTTGGTCGCAACGGCATCGACTATCCCGATATGAAGTTCCCCGGCCAATTCACCACGGGAACTTGCGATGTCGCTGCGGAATTGTTCAATTGATGCAAAAACCTTTTGTGCGGCTTCATAGACAAATTCACCCTCTTGAGTAAGCTTAAAACCGCTGCGGCCGCGCTCGCAAAGACGCATACGCAGGCGTCCTTCCAGCTGCGACATCTGTACGCTGATGGTTGGTTGATTAATGTTCAGCTCAGCCTGGGCGGCAGAGAATCCGCGATTTCGGACCACGGCCAAAAACACCCGAAGCAGCCTGAGATCTACGTTTTCGAGATTTGGCAGAGGAGGATATTTTTGAACCATCTTATTAGCCCTTCCACCCGGACTAGCACACTACATCATTTTCTATCGATGTTTATATTAGCATACGAGACTTTCAAACAAGCGTCATTTGGCGTTTCATAAGGGGCCTGATTCTCCCTTGCAGGACTGATCGATGGCACGCAATCAATACGACAGTGGCCGTCTGGATTTGCCGTTCGTAGGCCATTGCACTTTTGCCAAGCAAAAAGCAGTTACCAACTGGGCGGAGATTGATGCCGATATAGCGGTACTTGGGGCCCCGTACGATATGGGGACGCAGTACCGTGCGGGCGCTCGATTCGGGCCCCGGGCGATACGGGAAGCGTCAACGTTATTTTCTTTCGGTCATGACGGGGCCTACGACTTCGAAGACGATGTCGTGTATCTACCGAAGGACTCAGTAACGCTGGTTGATGTCGGCGACGCCGACATCATTCATACGGATACGATCCAGAGTCATGACAATATCGAAATTGCCGTGCGAGCGATTTTGAAAGCGAATGCATTACCCGTTGTGCTAGGTGGCGATCATGCCGTGCACATTCCATGCATTAAAGCTTTCAATGATCAGGAGCCGGTACACCTGATACATATCGACGCGCACCTGGATTTCGTTGATGACCGACATGGTGTGCGATATGGCCACGGCAACCCGATTCGACGGGCATCGGAAATGGCCCATGTCATTGGAATCACGCAACTCGGCATCAGAAATGTCTCGTCATCAAACCGGGCGGATTACGAGGCGGCGCGCAAAGCTGGATCGGATATCCTGTCTGTGCGGCAAATAAGGGAATTGGGTACACAAAAAGTCATCCAGCGCGTTCCAGCCAATGCCAGGTACTACGTAACCATCGATATTGATGCATTCGATCCATCCATCGCGCCTGGAACCGGCACGCCAAGTCATGGTGGATTTTTATATTATGAAGTTCTTGAGTTCCTCGAGGGGCTTTGCAAGCGAGGCAAAATCGTAGGAATTGATCTTTGCGAGGTGGCGCCAGATTACGATCTTAGTGGCACTACTGCTTTTCTGGCAGCACAGCTTTTGCTAAATGTCCTGGGGTACATGTACCACAGCGATTAGGATTCCGGCGTTGCTACATTCGTAGATTTCCCTAGCGTTTTAAGAATCATAACAACGGCAACAAAACTAACAGGCAGGCAAATCCACCAGGGCACGCCTAGCCCAACAGGTAGCGTACCAAGAAAGATTGCACAGAGTGCGCAGGTCAATGCATACGGAAGCTGTGTTCGAACATGATCAATGTGATCGCAATCGGAAGCCAATGACGACAGCACGGTTGTGTCCGAAATTGGTGAGCAGTGGTCACCAAAAATCGCTCCCGCCAATACACCGCCGACACTGCCGTGAAACAGATACATTTGGTCCGTAGCTGCATAATCTGCAGATCCGGTAAGCAGACTCCAGGAGAGCGGGAGAATCAGCGGCATGATTATGCCCAAAGTGCCCCAGCTGGTACCTGTTGTGAACGCAACTACTCCTGCCAACAGGAAAGACAAAGTCGGCAACAGATAAAGTGGGAGGTTTCCGCTGGCGATCGCAATTATGTACTCTGCGGTTCCTATCAATTGAACTATGTCCGCCAAGGTCCATGACAAAACCAAAACTATGACCGCAAACAGCGTGCTTCCTACACCCTCTGACCAGGCATCAATTACCTCGTTCACTGTCAGAATTTTATGATACACGGTAATGATAGCGGCACTTGCGACGCCCAGCAGCGAAGCCCACATGAGTGCCAGGTAACTGTCAGCCGAGCTTAGTATGTCTCGCAACGTACCTCCGCTACCCGAAATCAGCAAACCCGCAAATAGAGTGATTACGACGATAAGAATTGGTACGATCGCATTTGACGCCTTTTGATTGTCTCCAATGCCCGCACTCGAGGTACTCACTTCGGTGCTCTCGGCTGCGTTCTCTAACTTTGCTCTTCGAGCGGCAATTTCCGCCTCATACATTGGCCCAAAGTCACGGGCTGTGTATGCGACGGCAAAAACCATGAACACGGTGATAATGGGATAAAAACTATAGGGTACTGATCCCAAAAATATCAGATAGGGTGATGCATCCAGATCGGACACACCTTCGATCGTGCTGCCAATGACCGAGACTTCGAAGCCGACCCAGGTCGAGGCAAACGCGATTCCTGCGACGGGCGCGGCGGTAGAATCAACGATATAGGCAAGTTTTTCCCTTGAAATTCTCAATTTGTCCGTAACCGGACGCATTGTCTTGCCGATCAGCAGTGTATTGGCGATATCATCAAAGAAAATTACAAGGCCTAGTCCTGCTGTAATCATTTGTCCGCGAACAGCAGTTGAAGCAAACCTGGTGACCCGCGCAACGATCCCCTGCATTCCGCCATTCCTCGCCAGAATGCCGATCATGCCACCGAGCATCATTGTGAAGAGCAGAACGCGCACCCGATCCGGGTCGGCGATAGCATTGACCAGATAGGTATCAAATGACTGGAGAAAAGCGTTCCACCCTGAAAACAAACCAGGCCCTGCGATGATAAATGCGCCACACCAAATACCGATAAATAGGGCGGGTATGACGGACCGGAAGATTAACGCGATGCCGATTGTAATCACGGGCGGCAATAGCGTAATCCAGCCAGGCTCGGGGCTGACATTGATACCGGACGTCGCGGCCGATGTGGCCGTCGACATCACCGTGGTCAGGAAGAGTGGTGTGACTACGCACACAGTGAACCTGCTCAGATTGGATTTTGCGGTTTTACGCATTATCTGAATCGCCATAGATCTGTCGGGGTGAAGTTTTGGTGGGCCACCATGAAATCCTAATATTCGTCAGGAATACATGCATATCTCGCGATATATAGCTGGATCCAAAATGAAAGTAAGCAAACACTGTCATACGGATTTTGAGCGAGTTTGTACCGTAAATCCCCGGTTATTTATCCATGTTAACGACTGGATATCCCCAATTGCTCCGTGACAATTATCGCCTGATCAATGTTAGTGTGGTCAAATTGGTATTCAAAGATTGCCGGTGATGATCCCAGACTAGACAGTTAATAAGAATCGCGGCCTGGAGAATCAAATGATCGAAATTGTGCACCGATCTGTGCCTCGCGTCAGGTTTATATGCGCGATCGCAAGTGTTGTCTTGACAGCCTGTGGTCTGGCCTCCTGTGTCTACAGCGAAAACCCGGACGCGGAAGTTTCGCCAACGGAAGTTAGTTTCCTCGTATCGTTTCCGGAATCCGTGCGCGCTGCCCCCGTCGATGGCAGAGTAATACTCTTGTTGTCGACGACGCCGGAATTCGACTATGAAGGCGTTGCGGATGGTTCACCGGCGTTCGGTGTTGATGTAGACCAACTCCAGCCGAATCAGGTTGTCCAGATTGATGGCTCGACAAGAGGTGATCTCATTCCAAGCACGAATAATATTCCTCCGGGCGAATATTTCGTCATCGCCTACCTTGATGTCTACTCTACTTTCCATCGTTCCGATGGACATGTCATCAAGATGCCCATGGACAATGGCGAAGGCCAACAGTGGCATCTGTCGCCAGGAAACCTGCGAAGCGAACCGGAGAAAATAGAAATCGTAGCGAATATCACGCAACACTTTGAAATCGATTTGACGAGCGCAATTCCCGAGCTGGAGCCACCCAACGACACAGAGTGGGTTAAATACATAACGATAAAAAGCGATTTGGTGTCCGAATTTTGGGGCACTCCCATGCATATTTCGGCAAGAATTCTGCTGCCGAAAGGCTACGAAGACAATCCGGATCTACGTTACCCGCTAATCATCGAGCACGACCATTTTTCGACAGAAAACCCCGGGGAATTCGTTGCTCCAGGCAACAATGAAGCGGGCAATGAGTTTTACGACGTGTGGACCAGCGACGATTACCCACGATTTCTTTTGGCGACCATGCAGCATCCAACTCCGTACTTCGACGATTCATACGCGGTTAATTCGGACAATATGGGACCCTATGGCGACGCTCTTAATTTTGAATTGTTGCCAGCGATTGAGTCGCAATTCCGTGCTATTGGCACTCCGAACTCTCGCGCCGTGACGGGCTGTTCTACCGGCGGCTGGATTTCGCTTGCCACGCAGGTCTGGTATCCGGAGCTCTACAACGGCGCCTGGGTTTTCGCGCCAGATCAGGTTGACTTTCATTACTATGAACTCGTCAATCTCTATGAGCCGGAAAAGAATGCCTATTATCGGGAGTATCAATGGTCACGTTTACCGCTACCTGCAAATCGTGACGTCGACGGTCGCCCCGCATTCACCAACGAGCAGGAAAATCTAAAGGAAGAAGTTGCGGGGAGCAGATATCGGTCCGGCGGGCAGTGGGCGGCGTGGAACGCGCTGTTTGGCCCGGTAGCTGCGGATGGCTACCCACAACCGTTGTGGAACCCGCTAACCGGCGAAATTGATCCCGAGGTGGCTCAATGGATGATCGAGCGCTACGATATTACCTACTATCTACGGCAAAACTGGGCGACAGTAGGCCCGAAATTGCAGGGGAAGCTGCATTTTTTCACAGGAAGAATGGACAACTGGTACATAGAGCAGGCGATCTATCGGCTCGAGTCATTCTTTCAGGAAACTGAGTCGCCAGCGTATTTACCCGAGTTTCAATATGGAACCAGGGCCGAACATTGCTGGAGCCCCTGGGAAGACAGCAACGATGTTGGTGGGCTGTATAAGGAGATTTACAGATCTCTGGTCGATTCGCTGAATGACAGAAAAAAATTAGAAAATTAAATATACTTTTGATGAATTAAGCACAGTAGATGTATAGAGCCCCGATTCATGATTAAAAATCCTGTCCCCTGGCCGGACGGTGCGCGATGTGCCGTCGCTGTTACGTTTGACATGGATGCTGACAGCATTCTGCACCTCGAGCACAAAGACTCGCACCGCCGAATATCGGCGACCTCTATGCTTCGTTACGGTCCAGAGGTCGCAATTCCGCGAATACTGGAAACATACCGGAAGTACGACATACAACAGACATTTTTCGTTCCTGCCTGGTGTATCGAGCAATATCCGGCAGCGGTGGAAGCGATGGTTAAAGACGGACATGAGGTCGCGCATCATGGATACATTCACGAGAATCCGATCGCGCAATCGCGCGACGAACAATTGTATTGGTTGCAACGCGGCATCGACGTGATCGAAAAATACACCGGACAAAGGCCACGTGGCTGGCGCGCACCGCTTTACAATTTTTCGAATGACTCGGCGGATCTGTTAATTCAGGAAGGATTCACTTACGACGCATCGCTTATGGGCGACGACATTCCCTATATTATTTGCACCGATTCAGGTCAACTGGTGGAGCTACCATCTCATTGGGGGTTGGATGATTGGCCGCCCTATGTCCACAGTATCGATCTCGACTACGTCATGCCGATAAGGGGGCCCCGCGAGGCAATTCAGGGTTTCCGTAGTGAATTCGATTCTGCGTGGGAATACGGCGGGCTCTGGATAAGTGTATGGCACCCATTTGCGTCGGGCCGGCTGTCTCGCTGGGCGGAGGTCGAAAAACTCATCGAGTACATGCTGGAAAAAGGCGATGTTTGGTTTGCAACATTAGAAGAGATTGCGGCACACGTAATGGATTGTATTGACAACCAGTCCTACCAGCCACGAATTGACAGCTTGCCATTTTATGACCGGCCCGTTGAAATCAAGGGTCCTGACAAAATCTAGAATGTTGAGGAAGAGCAATGAATAGAACTAATGTGTTGGCGATAGTACTGATCGGTACGCTATGGGCATCAATCTGCGCCGTTGCAGACGACAAACGTCCGATGACCATTGACGACGGTCTGAATTTGAAGCGCATAGACGAGGCTATAATTTCTCCAGACGGTAATTCCGTGATCTATTCAGTTTCCAAATTGGACTGGGAAGAAAATAAATATACGAATGAGCACTTTTTATATCGAGAAAGCAGCCGCGATACCCGAAATTTTATTGGCGAAGAGGGAGGCGAGGACTTTCAATTCTCCCCGGACGGCGAACATGTCGCATTTCTACGTGATCCTGATTCGAACGACGACGAGGAAAGAGAAGGCCAGCCCGGGAAATCACAAATCTACGTGATACCTGTCGACGGCGGCGAGGCAATGCCTGCAACTGACCATCGTGGCGGAGTACGTTCGTTCAAATGGATGCCTGATGGCAGTGGGTTAATTTTTCTCGCCGACGATATGGAGACGGAGGCAATCGAGAAAGAGAGGGAGCTGGGTGATGATTCCTACTTCGTGGACTTGGCGCCAAATGGAAAACATATGTCCCGATACAGTAATTTCTGGTCAATTGAGCTAGCAAACGAGGAAGAACATCAATTGTCCTCAATGCAACTCGTCGCCCGGGACTTCGACATATCACCCGACCAGAGCCGGGTCGTTTTCGTTGCGCGACCTGATACGAGAACGAATCACCCTGGGGATGCTGAAATATATTTGTTATCGCTTGAAGACAAGAGTATTGCCCGATTGACGGACAATGATGCACCGGAAAGTTCCGTCATGTGGTCGCCTGACGGAAATTACATTGCCTATCGCGCGCCGGATGATCGGACTCATCAATTGCGTTCCGGGTATTTCTGGATTCTGGATCCGGATACACGCGAAGTTCGCCGGCTGGACGGGCAATCGACTGGGGAACTCAGCACCGAGGCGTCCTGGAGTGCGGATAGCCGGTACATCATCTACAACGAAATACATGGCACGAACACGAATCTGTTTCGAATAAATGTCAGGAATGGGGAAGCGCAGGCGCTCACCACTATCACGGGCAACCTACGTGCACACGGCTTCTCTTCCGATACGGAGCGGATGGTCTACAGCCGCCAGAATTTCACGACACCGCCGGACCTGTATATCGGTGACCTGAGAACCCGCCGGGCAACGCAAATAACTGATCTCAACCCCTGGGTGAAAGAGTCGTTAACGCTGTCCGGCGGCGAGCTGCTCACATGGTCCAGCAAGGGCGAGATGCAAATTGAGGGTGTCTATTACCCGGCAATTGGCAATAACGCCAATAAATCGCCACTCATAGTCCATATACACGGCGGGCCCGCTGGCGTGATTGAAAATGCATTCAGAGAGGATTTCCAAATCCTGGCCGGGCAAGGGTACGCGATATTTGCACCTAACTTTCGGGGCAGCACCGGCTACGGAGATGAATTGCTGCGTGGGTTGATCGGAGAAGTGGGAGATGGGGAATTTCAGGATGTTATGACCGGAGTCGATCTGGTAATTGCAGAAAAAAGCGTCGACCCAGACCGCATGGGCGTTCGTGGCTGGAGTTGGGGCGGCGTAAGTACGAGCTACGTGATCACTCAAACGGACCGCTTCAAGGCCGCTTCGATTGGCGCCATGGTTGGAAACTGGGCTGCTGAAACCGGACCCGGTTTCAACTTCGACGTATCTCTGTGGTATATCGGTGGAATGCCATGGGAAAACCCGGAAGAATGGCGCAAGAGATCGTCCATCTCGCATGTAAAGAACGTTTCGACGCCGTCGATTATTTTCCATGGCGGTAACGACGAAACCTCCAGCGTCGGTCAGTCGCTCATGTTTTATACGGCACTTCGCGAAATTGGAGAAGTGCCGGTCAAATATATGAAATTTCCGAGAGAGGGTCACGGCATCCGAGAACCGCGCCACAGAAGACGCCTGGAAGGAGAGGAAATTACCTGGTTCAAGAAGTATATCGATGGCGAAGAATGGAGTTTGGGCCCGAGAATGTGAGGCAGTCGCTGAAATGACTGGCAAGGATATCGATGGAGATTGTAGTGCGAGGCCTGCGGGGCCGTGGGCTGCTTCACTGACGCCGATCAAAAATCGCGAGATCGATGCTGCAAAACTGGTAAAGCACGTCGAATGGTTACTAGACAGCGGATGCCAAGGTGTTGTGTTGTTCGGTAGTACCGGTGAAGCGGCATCGTTCACGGTCGATGAGCGGATGCAAGCTCTGGACTACGTGCGGCAAAACGGTGTGCCGGGAGAACATATCATAGTCGGCACGGGGTGCTGTGCAACGATCGATAGTGCCAGGTTGTCCAGTCATGCCATTGAACACGGTTGTGCTGGAATAATTGTAATACCTCCATACTTCTACAGACCTGTAGAGCAACAAGGACTATACAATTCCTATTCAAGACTTATCGAGTCAGTCGCGTCAGATAAGATGTATCTGTATCACTTCCCTGATTTAAGTGGTGTGCCCATTACGAACGAGCTTGTTCAGGACCTGACCGACAATTTTCCCAAGCAGGTTGCCGGAATTAAGGACAGTTCAGGGGACCTGGAAAACACGCTGCAACTTGTGAAAGATTTTCCGGACCTGGACATCTTTACCGGAGACGACGATCTGCTCTGGCCTTTGGTCAAAGCCGGAGGCGCAGGTTCAGTCACGGCAACTGCCAATATTATCCCGCATTTGCTCGCGAGCATTTGGCAGGCTGCAATGGACGGTGCCGAGAATCCTCCGGCTGAACACCAGGTAGCCAGTGATGTATGGTCGCTAATTCTTAATCACTACCCGATAGTGGAATCATTGAAAGAGTGCCTGGCCCAGAAATTCAATGACGCAGATTGGCGAGTCGTGCGAGAGCCTCTCAACGAGATGAGCGAAGCCAGGAGAGCCGACCTGCAGGAGCGATTGGCCATTACTGGATTTTCGCTCCATCGTTGACGCTGTAGCCAACGACGTCCAATCAGGATTGGCGAAAAACCAGACATCCAGCCGGCAATTGCGCGCCGCTAACCCGGTGCCACTAATACATTCCGCTTGATCGATTCATGGATTCGTATGCGCATACGGAAGTGGCCATGCAGCCAATGTATATATAGGGAGAAAATGATGAGCGGATTAATCCCAATAATTGGAAGCCCGCTTGAGGCTATCATTCAGCTCGCAGACATTGACCTCGTGACGAAAGGTGTCGTCGCTTGAGGTTGGGAGTAGATGTAATGTCAGTTCTTACCAGGTTTGCAGTAACAGGATTCATCGCGTCATTTATATGCATGATCGTTGCAGGTCCCGCGTTTGGTCAGGATCGCCGCTTCGACATACTGATTTTGAATGGACGAGTCGTTGATGGTACGGGCAATCCCTGGATTTACTCCGACATCGGCATTAATGACGATGAGATCGTTGCAATGGGCGACCTTTCCGCGGCAACCGGTCGACAAACGATCGATGCTGCGGGTTTGGTGGTAGCGCCCGGATTTATCGATATGCACACCCACGTTGATGACGGTTTTTCCGATCCTGAAAGAAGCGCGAATCTCAATTACCTGATCCAGGGCGTTACAACCGTACGCCCGGGCGCTGACGGCTCGGGATCCTACGCCATCCATGAGCTCAAACGCGAGTGGGAAGAAAATGGCATGGGGAACAACGCAGTGCCGTTTGCCCCGTTTACCGTTATCCGGCGTGAGGTGCTGGGCGACGATCAGCTGCGGAGCCCAACTACGGCGGAACTGACCCGTATGAAGGCAATGGTAAGAAGGGCTATGGAAGAAGGTGCGTGGGGCATCAGCGCACAACTCGAATATGGTGGGTTTAATCTGTACGTTAGCACTGAGGAGCTGATTGAAGTTTCCAGCGAAGTCAGGGAATTCGGCGGATTTTATATAGCGCACATACGCGATGAGGCGTCGAAGTTCGTCGAGGCGGTAATCGAGACAATTGCCATTGGCGAAGGTGCCGGAATACCGGTCGTCGTGACACATCTTAAGGCGACAGGTCGAACCAACTGGGGGCTGATGCGGGACGCGGTCGCCGAGATCAACCGGGCGCGGGCGCGTGGTGTCATGATCACTGCTGACCAATATCCTTTTCTGCAAGGTGCGCCGATTGACTACATCACTGCGCTGATCGACGTACCCGCCGATATGCAGCCGCTTTTCGATTTATCGAACATGATCGAGGAAAGCGACATCACAACGGAAGATCAAGCCGAAACTCGCCAGAAATACGTCTCCGAATTGCAATCTGCATTGCGAGATCCAGAAATGCGCGATCGCCTTAGAGAATCAACGTATGAAAAAAGACCTGGCAATCCAAGTTATGTCGCGAGATGGGGCTGGCAGGATTTCCGGATCAAGGTTGTTGTCGAGAATCCTGAGGTCCTCGACAAGAACATTGCAGAGTTGATTGACGAACAGGGCAGAGATGGTTTCGACATCATTGCAGATCTTGTTCTGAGCGAACCGGATATACTGTTCGCCGCCGCATCACGATCGCCAGATTCTACGCGTCACGCAATGCAACAACCGTGGGTCATGATCAGCAGCGATGGAGGCACGTTTCTGGCAACAAGCAATCTCGAAGACAAGGTTCGAGCACATCCGAGGTCTTTCGCGAGTCAAGCCATCGTATTGCGGAAATACGTCAGAGAAGAAGGCGTGCTGACGCTGGAAGATGCAGTGCGGAAAATGACATCATTGCCGGCACAGGTCCTGAAATTAAAAGACAGGGGGCTCCTTCTGGAAGGGTTCAAGGCCGATATTGCCATTTTTGATCCCGACACCATCCAGGACAACGCGACTTATGCGGACGCACGACAGTATGCCACAGGCGTCAAATTCGTAATTGTCAATGGAAAGATCAGCGTGGCTGACGGGAAGTACAATGGCACGAAAGCGGGAAAGGTGCTTTTGAAACGCTAGGTTGGCAGTTGGTGGTTGGCGCAATGAAAACAAGTAGAAGACAGTTCATAAATCAGTGTAGGACCATAGCAATTTTGTCCGCCGTCTATGGAATCACGGTTCCCAGGCAGATATATGGCCAGTCCGATGATATGGCCTCGTCAATTTGGGACCAGCGAATTACAGATTTGCTTGATAGTAAAAAGGCTGACGACATTATCTTGACGGCGCTCGGCGACATGATCTGGACGCGGGAGCTGACGCACTTCGATGAACCCGAGTTCCGAAATCTGTACCGTGTGCTACAGGACGCTGAAATCACCTATGGCAATCTTGAAATGTCGCTCAATGAACGCCCGGATCTGCAGCAAGGACTATACAACTACGGAAAGAACCGTGAATTTGCGTGGGAAATAGCGAAGCTTGGCGTAAACCTGGTCAGTCTGGCAAACAACCATGCGTTCGATTTCGATGTGGAGGGCTTCAAGGAAACGCTACGCATACTTGGTCAAAGCGGTATAAGTCACGCCGGCGGTGCACTTTCGTTGGAACAAGCACGTCAAGCGTCGCGACAGCAATTCGGCAAGACTCGATTTTCGCTGCTGTCCTATTATTCTTCGGATGGCGCAACGTCGAACGAGACAGGACCGGCAATCGCAACGATTAATGCTCCAAAGGTGTTGATTGAGGGTGAGCGCGGCGAAGCCGAGGCAACATCGGCGCCGTTGGAGCGTGACGTGGTCCTGATGGAGAACGCGATCCGCAATGCGAAAGCACGTGCCGATATCGTGATGGTTCACTATCATCTTCATTGGGTTCCTCACTCAAGAGCCTACCCAATTCCTGACACTGTGCCGCCTCACCAACATCCCATGTTGTATCGTGCGATCGACGCCGGCGCGGATGTGATTTTTGGCAATGGACCACACGTCCTGAGGGGCATCGAAATCTACAAGGACAAGCCCATTTTCTACAGTTTGGGAAACTTCATATATCAATACAAAACGGACGACATCCCACCAATTATCTGGACGCGAGACCAACAGCAGGATATCCAGGAAGAGTTTCAAACAATTGTTCCGAGATTGACCGTTCGAGACAAGAAGATTTCTCGAATTGAGCTCATTCCATGTCAGTTGGAAATGTCCGGGCCGAGAATGGGGTGCCCCAAGCTCGCCTCCGACGAGCGTGGCAGTGAGATTTTTGATCTCTTGCAACGACTATCAAAACCTTACGGAACCAGGATCAAAAAACGGAACTGGTACGCGACGATCGATATTTGAATCTGAGGGTCAGATTTTCGATTTTGATTGATGCGATTTGCTATGGCTCCCACATGCTTACATTGCAATATCCTGATTACATAAGCTGTACCCATGTCACAGCGTTGACAGGAGAAATTTTCCGAAATGACACGTCCCGTCTATGTTTCGGTCGCCATAGTGCGCCGAATTGCTCACTCTTTTCTGTTCGTCGCGGTACTCGCCTTGATTCCCCTCAGCGGTCTGACAATCCAGGAAGCGGCCACCCCGGAAGGCTCCGACAAGAAGCGCTCGCTGCCTTTGGAGGGTTCGACGGAGAAACTTTCATTTACGACTGACCAGGGGACGTGGCTCTCACTGGACATCACGCCTGATGGGCAGTCCATCATCCTTGAGCATCTTGGCGATATCTACAAGCTGCCAATCTCCGGAGGTAAGGCCGAACGGATCCTCGGTGGGCTGGCATTCGAGAGCCAGCCTCGGGTCTCCCCGGATGGCCAATGGCTGGCCTTTATCAGTGACCGCGATGGAGCGATCAATCTGTGGGTCAGCAAGATTGACGGAAGCGATGCACGAAAGCTGACTTCGGAATCTTCAGGACGGCTGGTATCGCCGGACTGGACGATCGACAGCCAATACGTCATCGTCACCGACGCGCTCAAAAAAGACGCTCTGCTGATGTTCCATCGGGACGGCGGCGAGGGCTTGCGTCTCGGTCCTGAGCCCGACGAGACCAGCGAAGAAGCCGATCCTGACGAAGGCAGCCAGGGCAATGGCCTGCGAGGCGTCGGTGTCCACGTGGCGCCAGATGGACGCTATCTCTATCTTGCTGTTCCAGCTGCCGGTATCGATGCTCCGGCACCGCAGCTCTCCAGGATCGAGATAGGTCGCATAGATCTGTTGACGGGCGAGGCGAGTCAGGTCACCCAGACAGTTCGAGGTGCAGTGCGGCCGGCGGTGTCGCCGGATGGCAGATTCCTTGCCTATGCCACTCTCGAGGAGACCGAAACGGTTCTCAGGGTCAGGGACCTGGAGACCGACACCGATCGCAGACTGTACGGCCCGGTTGAAAATGCTTCCGTGGGGGCGCGTAGGACTCCGTCGAGGGACTATTTCCCCGGCTATGCCTTCACGCCCGATGGGCAGGCGATTGTCGTCTCCAGCAACGGCCGCCTGGTAAGGATCGACGCCAGGACGGGCGAAGTAGCAGCTATCCCGTTCGAGGTGGACGTCGATCTTGACGTTGGACCAAGACTGACGTCTCCCTATCGAGTTGAGGAAGGACCTGTTCGGGCACGGCTGGCGCAGGATCCTCAGTTTTCTCCGGACGGACGACGGGTAGCCGCGTCTGTTCTGACGCGGATCTACGTCATGGATGTCGAGAACCCAGCGTCGCTGAAGCAACTCACTCGAGATGATGCCCGGGAGTTCAAACCCGTCTGGTCGCCGGACGGCAAATGGATCGCCTATGTGACCTGGGATGCGGACACGGGCGGACATATCTGGCGGATGCGCGCCAACGGCAGGGGGAAACCGCAACAATTGACACGAGATCCCGCCTTCTACACCGAGATTGCCTTCTCACCAGATGGCGATCGCATCGTGGCTTTGCGGGGTAGCCGATATCTTCGGCAGCAGTCCTATTCCGAGGTTTATAGTCTGGTTGTACCGGTCAACCTGGTTTGGCTTCCTGCCGCTGGCGGTGACACCACCGTCATCACTCCCGGTAACGGACTGCGCCACCCGCATGTCACCAATGACACCAGTCGGGTTTACGCCTATGACGGCAAGATCCTCGTTTCGATGCGGTGGGACGGAAGCGATCGTCGCGAGCACTTGTCGGTTTCCCGCAAGGTCGGCTCAGAGACGCCGACCGCCGAGAGGATTCTCGTGAGCCCGAATGGTCGGAATGCGCTGGTAGTGTTCGGGCGCCAGGTATGGGTTGTACCCCTGCCGTTGCATGGCGGAACGTTGCTGAAGCTCGATCTCGACGAGCCAGCCATACCTGCTGCGCGGATCACCGATATCGGGGCCGACTATATCTCCTGGGCCGATGGGGGGGAAATGATTACCTGGGGGTTGGGTTCGACCCTGTTCCGACGTCCACTGTCCAGTGTTTCCTTCCGCTCACCCGACAAGAAGGAAGCCGACGAGAGCGAGGTAGGGAATGGCCCAATCGAATACGTCGCGCTTGACGAAGACGATTCCGTCGATCGGCTCGAGTTTGTGGTGACCATGCCTCGATCCAGGCCCTCTGGAACGATCGTCCTGTCGGGTGCAGACGTCATTCCCATGTCGGGCTCGACGACACTTGAGATGGGCTCGGTTCTCCGGGACCAGGATATCGTCGTCACGGAGAATCGAATCGTATCGATCAGCCGACGTGGCAGCCGTGCCCATCCCGCCGGGGCTGAGGTTGTCGATGTCTCGGGGCACTACATCGTTCCCGGGTTCATTGATACCCACGCGCACTGGGAGTTCATGACCCACGATGTGCACCAGCCGCACAGTTGGGCCCCGGTCGCCAACCTGGCCTATGGCGTAACAGCAGGCCTCGACGTCCAGACCTCTTCAAAAGACTACCTGGCCTACTGGGACATGGTCGAGGTCGGAATGTCAGTGGGACAGCGGCTCTTCATGGTGGGGCAGAGCATCGACAGATCAAGCAATTTCAAAACCTACAAGGCTACCCATGCTTTTCTCCGACGCTACAAGGAGTATTACCGGACCCGCAACATAAAGTCTTACCTGGTCGGAAACCGCCGACAGCGCCAGTGGGTTATCCAGGCGGCAAAGGATCTCGGGCTGATGCCGACGACCGAAGCCGGCGGCGATCTCAGGCTGGACCTCACGCATGCCATCGATGGGATGCACGGTAACGAGCACTACTATTTCGAGGAGGCCCCCCAATACGATGACGTCGTGCAACTCTACGCCAGGACCCGGATCGCCTTCACGCCTACTTTCATCGTCAGCGGAAACCCGGGCGGGCGGGAGTACTTCTTCACTCGCACCGAAGTCCACGATGACAAGAAACTTGCTAGATTCAATCCGCACCCCTGGCTCGATCTCACCACGCGCCGACGTTCCGTGTGGGCTCGCGACGACGAGTTCGCGTTCGATCAGCTCGTCGATACTGCCGCGCGCCTCCAGAGGGCGGGCGGATTAATCGGCGTCGGGGGGCACGGCGAAATGCAGGGACTTGGCGTGCACTGGGAAATGTGGATCATGGCGATGGGGGGGATGACGAATCCGGAGGTGCTTCGAGCCGCTACGATCGATGGCGCAAGGATCGTTGGTATAGATCAAGACCTGGGCTCGATTGAAGAGGGAAAACTCGCCGACCTTGTGATTCTGCAGGAGAACCCCCTCGAAGACATCCGCAACACGAATACTATCCGCTATGTTATGAAGAACGGCGAGTTTTTTGACGGCGATACACTGGATCAGATTTGGCCGGAGAAAAAGAAGCTTCCTCCCTTCTGGTGGTGGCCCGAAGAGGAACGGTAGGCTGGGCTCAATGGTGCCGGGTCACTCATCCGGCCCTACGGGCAGCGACCCTTTAGACAAATTCACCAGTGAGCCCATGTGCGCAACGCAAAATTATCTGCGCCTGCACGAAGAGTTGTCGCCCGAGATGCTGATTTCGTAATTACCAAGATTCCTGGAAGGGGTGAATATTGTGTTTGAGAAACTCGCGCTGAAGGTACTCCTGTTTGCAGTGATTGGATTTCACCCGCTCTCACAAAGTGCTGAGGCTGATATTCTCGCCTTAGTTGGCGGACAATTGATCGACGGCACCGGCTCCAGCCCCGTTGTAGACAGCGTAATTCTTGTCTCCGGTTCAATAATCACCGCGATTGGCACTGTCGAGGACCTGGATATTCCACAGAACGCGCAGGTGATCGACACTAACGGAATGTCAGTCCTTCCTGGTCTGATCGATCTGCATATGCACTTTGACATCCTGGGGCACATCGATATTGGTGTTTGGCTGCCGGCGCACAAGGACGAAATGCGGACGCGAATCATGCCATTGGCTGCCAAAGCAAAGTTGCATGCGGGTGTCACGACGGTTCGTGAGGTCGGCGGGAATCCAGAGAATTCACAGTGGTTTCGAGATTTGGTGAACAGCGGGGAAATTCCGGGTCCGCGAATTGTTTCGGCGGGGCCAATGCTGCGGAGAGAATCTAACATTTACGGCGATGGCAGCTACGTCGACTCCTGGGGCGTCGAAAGCCCTGGCGCGGCACGCGAGGCGGTCGAACGTGTCCATAAAATGGGTTTTGACTTGATCAAGACTCAGGATCCAGGTTTCTCACAGGAGGAGTTTGCAGCGATCTATTCCGAGGCGCACCGGCTTGGAAAGCGTGTCGCATCCCATCTTTACGATGCTGAAGACATTCGGCGCGCGCTGCGGTCAGGACTCGGAAAATACGACACGATTGAGCATTTTGGTGTTGGCGATGCCCTCAACTACGACGACGATATCCTGGGAATGATTCTTGAGCAGGAGGTTGCGGTCGTGCCAACGATCGTGTTCTTCGATAGCTCAATGGAAATGGGCATCAACAGGGAGGGTACTGACGTCGCAGAATGGCGGGACTTGCCCGACGATCTGTATCAGGAGATACGGTCATCAATTCGTGAAGCCGATATCAATTCCACTGCGCTTCTCGGCAGAGAAACGGATGAAATGCGGCTTGGCCGGTATGCGAAAATTAGGCAGGCTTACGAAGCTGGTGTGACCATTGGCGTTGGGACCGATTCGGGCACAAGCACCAATCCCCATCATTCCGCGATTTGGCGCGAAATGGCGTTGTTGCAAGATAAGGTAGGAATGTCACCGAGTGACGTGATTCAGGCTGCCACGAAAACCAATGCCGAGATCATTGGGTTGATCGACGAAATCGGCACAATCGAAGTCGGTAAGCTTGCAGATATTATTGTCGTCGATGGCAACCCATTGAGAGATGTTGCGGAATTGAGAACCATCAAGCACGTATTAAAGGGCGGTGTACTCGTTAGGTAACATATTTAAGTCGTCTGATTAGCGATAGATATCAACGCTGTCCTTACTTCGGTCTAATTAGAACTGACCAATAGCGTGGCAGGATTTTGTTTGCGAAAAAAGTCTTATCTATGAACCTAAGCAACGGTAGTCGCAAGAGATGCAGTAACGGCAGATCATCAGCGTTCTACCGTTGCCGCATTGGCATTCGAAAGTATCCTGGCCTGGCAGCCAGGCGTGCCCGAGTCGATTTTCGCATGTCCGTCATTACAATGTTATTGGCATCTGTTAGTTGTATATCATGCACCGTTAGTGAGTTTGACGATAATCTCGGTCCGGTACGCTTTTGCGAAAGTCCTGCCATTGGGAACAGTATGGATGCAGATCTGCAATTCATGAGGAGGCACGCTGCATCTGTTGAAGAAAATGCTTTTGGAACCTATGAAGCTGACTTCAATAACAATGTCGATTTCGTGTACGTGCCAACAGGCGTTTTCCAGATGGGAACGAATGAATGGGGATCAGATGAACAGCCTGTTCACGATGTGTTCTTGAACGGATTTTGGATTGGCAAGAACCTGGTGACGAACGATCAATTCGCGGAGTTTGTCAACGAAAGCGAATTTGTTACCGACGCTGAGAAACCGGACGCAGAGGGCTGTTATGTTTTCATTGCTCGCCGCAATGGCGAGGGAGGTAACTGGCAACCAACACCAGGTTGGAATTGGCGCAACGCTTTCGACGACCACCCGACGGATCCTTACTACCGGGACTTTGAGAATCTACGACAACACCCTGTTGGCTGTGTTAGTTGGTACGATGCGATGGCGTACTCGGAGTGGCTGTCAGCGAAACTCGGATTGTCAGTCAGCCTCCCTACAGAAGCGCAATGGGAGAAAGCAGCACGAGGCACGGACGGTCGTGCGTGGCCTTGGGGCAACGAACCGCCTGATGAGACGCGCAGTAATTTTGCCGATGCGAGCTTCGATGCTGCGTACGAGCAACCGAATCAGGGTGTGCCAACGTTAAGCGTTGATGACGGCTGGTCTGCGACATCTCCGGTCGGGCTGTTCCCGGCTGGCGCATCGCCCTACGGTGTATTGGATATGTCGGGCAACACCACTCAATGGGTGTACGACCTGTTGAGTCCGTATTCATCGGAGATGCAGTCTAATCCAATGGGGCCTACGGGTGGTGCCGACCGGTCCACTCGAGCTATGCGGGGAGGCTTCTGGATTGCATCGGCTTCCTCATTAACGCCCACTCCAAAGGAAATTCGGCAAAAGCATACGACAAGGGCTGACCTGCGCGCCGGGGATGACCCAAGAAGCAGCGATGACCATCTTGGTTTTCGTGTCGTGATTGACGGCTGTGATCGACCGTAATAATTGCCTGGTGCCGCGGTTTTGACATCAATGATGTTAATCGGGCTCCTTGTTTTCAGGGATTCGCAAGAAACGTAATTAGGAAAAAGATGAACGTGGTTCCAAAATGTCTCGCTGTTTTAACTATTCTATTGATTGGCTCATACGTATCCCACGCAAATGATGCGGTTCGAGATACCGACGGCACGATCACGCTGTGGGATGGAAGGGTAGTTCCCGCTCAGCCGAGAATTCCCAAGCTGCGTGAGCAGCATGAGTTGAGGGTCGAATGGCTGCGCGAAAAACACAGGCAATTACTGCCAATGATGCGGAAACATGAAATCGGCATGTGGATAATACCGGAGGGCACATTCGATCCGGATCCACTAACTCGCTACGTTGCACCCGCACGCTCATTCAGTCATGGCGTTACGCACATTTTCGTCGATGCCGGTGATGATGGCTTGAAGGCATTTTCCAATTATCGATATCCAAACGAAACCTATGTCGAGTTTTTTGAAATTATTCCTGAGGAATACAGCGAAAAACTGGCGGAGATTTACGAGACGTATCAGCCAGGAACTATTGGACTGGCTTTTGGTGGTGGTCGTGGTCACAACAGCAGTCTGACCTACGATGCCTTCCAGTACATTTCATCAGCACTTGGCAGTAAAGCAAGAGAGCGCTTTGTCCCTGCCAGGAATCTGATCGAAGATTTCGTGGATACCCGGCTTCCGGAAGAATGGGCATATTACAAAGACATGGTTATCGCCACTGACCGGCTGGCGCAGAGGGCGCTGTCAAATGAAGTAATTACGCCCGGTGTTACGACAACTGCGGACCTTAAGTGGTGGTTTGATCAGGAAATGGCCTCGTGGGGAGTCGGCGCGAAACCCTGGTTTACGACCAATACCAACATCCAGCGCTTCAA
>SMVB01445334.1_pt1 | contig 24147 bp, 23 predicted proteins | sample 2456461 | NCBI WGS metagenome assembly SMVB01 (sample SAMN11095934, study PRJNA526329) | marine sediment metagenome | biome: Marine sediment; feature: Surficial sediment; material: Deep marine sediment; isolation source: Hadal surficial sediment | place: Pacific Ocean | collected 2014-05 | depth...
AGTTCAAATCCTTGTCCCGGTCCGACGATGGCGGCAACACTGAGAGCCAGAGTGATGGCCAAGGCAGTGGTCACCATAAACAGCAGAAATGCTTTGACCCCGACCCGCCCGAGCTTGCTGATGTCGCCAATGCCGCATACACCGCAAATCAAGGAGAAAGTCACCAGCGGTACCACCAGCATTTTTAGCGCCGTGATGAACATGGCACCGACAATGTGGAACAAACCATTGACGAAGTAGTCCTGGATAAAGGCAACATCCGGGGCGGTAACGTTTATTGTGCTGCCAACGATTAACCCTGCGGTCATCCAGATTAGAATCTTGTTCGTTACATTCATATTGCCCGCAATGGTTGAACTGTGTTGTCGATAGGATAATCTGTCCGTCGTGTACTGCAAAGACTCTCCAATATAGAAGGAAAGATCATGGCTTACGATTTAATCATCCGCGGCGGCACAGTTGTTGACGGAACCGGGGCACCTTCCATACAGGCAGACGTTGCCGTAACAGGTGATCGCATTACCGAAGTCGGTACGGTGAGTGGCTCTGCCAAACGCGAGATAGATGCGTCAGGCAAGATTGTCACCCCAGGATTTGTGGATATTCATACCCATTTAGATGCCCAGATAGCCTGGGATCCGATTGCCTCTTCATCCTGCTATCACGGCATAACCTCTGCCGTGCTTGGTAACTGCGGGGTGACCTTTGCGCCTTGTAAACCGGAAGATCGGGATTATCTGGCTAACTTGATGGAGTCAGTGGAAGACATTCCGGCGGAAAGCATCCGTCTGGGTGTGCCCTTTGAATGGGAGACTTACGGTGAATACCTGCAAGCCATCGATGGCATGGATAAGGGCATCAACATCGGTGGTATGGTCGGTCACTGTGCCGTGCGCTATCACGCCATGGGCGAGCGCTCTCTCGATAAAGAACCGGCCACAGCACAAGATATCGAGAAAATCACTGCCCTCGTGGATGAGGCGATGGGTGCAGGCGCGTTGGGTTTTTCAACGTCGCGCACCTACATGCACAAAGTGCCAGATGGACGCCATGTGCCGGGCACTTATGCTGGCGTCGATGAACTGTTAGCGATCGGCCGGGTGCTGGGTAAACACGGCAAAGGTGTATTTGAAGCCGCGGCACGGTTGGGAGAGGGTGACAAAGAAGCCCATCTGCCGAAAACTCGGGCTGAAGTTGCCTGGATGGGACAGATTTCCAGAGAGAACAATGTAAAGGTCACGTTTGGCCTGACGCATAGCTATCGTCGACCGGACCTGTATCGCCAGGTCATTGAGTTTGCGGAGCAGGAGAATGCCAAGGGGGCTGAGCTGCGGCCGCAGACTTCCGCGCGGGGTATTGGTGGACTGTTTGGGCTGGATCACCGCACCCCATTTCGTAACAACCCAGCCTGGCGCGAATTAGAGAAACTGCCGTTCTCGGGTCGAGTGGCTGCGCTGGAAGATGAATCCATGCGCGCCAAGCTCATCAATCTTGAAGAGCCGATCATGTTCGACATGAATCTGGCATTCGTGCTGACCGATGACAATGTCGACTATAGCCACAACCCCGACAACACCCTGGCAGCGCACGCCAAGCGCATGAATATGTCACCCGTCGAAGCGTATATACAGCTGAACAGACAGCACAAAGGTCGCGCGGTAGTCTGGTATCCGGGGCTGAACCAGAGTATAGACGCGGTCGGAGAAATGCTTAAGAACCCGATCGTTGCCATGGGTCTGGGAGACTCTGGTGCCCACGTCGGCCAGATCATGGACGCTAGCTCTCCCACTTGGTTGTTAAGCTACTGGGTGCGCGATACCGGCGAAATCGCCTTGGAAGAAGCGATAAGAGGATGGACCTCCGATACGGCCAATTTGTTCGCCGTGCAAGATCGTGGAGTATTGCGTAGCGGTGCTTTTGCGGATATTAACGTCATCGACTTAGACGCTCTGGCAGCGCATCTACCGGAATACAAACATGATTTTCCTGGCGGAGCGGGCCGCTACGTGCAAACCGGTTCGGGCTATGACCATGTGATTGTCAATGGCCAAGCATTCATGCAGGACGGTGAGCATGTTGGTGCGTTAGCGGGTGTGACGTTGCGGAGCTAGTGGCAAAAGAAGAAGTCATAGTCGATGGCGTGAACATTACCGAGCACGTCGCGGAGATTGAGCAACAGGGCTATACCGTGTTGCCGGATTTTCTTCACCCGGCCGAGGTTGAAAAGATCCGGCATGCGTTTAACTCAGAAGTGCCTATCACTGAAATGCGCGCCATCGGTACAGATACAGGTAAGACCTGGCGCTCGCATAACCTGCTCGCCAAGACTCGGGCGACGGATCATATTTTCCTCGATCCACGATTGCGCGCGGTGGTCGAAGGTGTAATCGGTAAGTACACGCAAATTAATGTCACCACGCTTTTCAACACTTTGCCGGGTGAGACAAAACAGCTTCTACATCAAGACGACGGCCTGTGGCCGATCCCTAGACCACATCCTCCTTTTCTGTGTAACGCGCTGATTGCTTTGGATGACTTCGATATCGAAAACGGTGCCACCCATCTGGTACCACAGAGCCACAAGTGGCACGACCGGCAGGTCGATCAGAATGTAGAGACGCTGCAGATAGAGATGAAATCTGGAAGCATGTTGATGTGGGAAGGTGCAATGTGGCATGCCGGAGGGGCAAATACATCGGCAACTCGTGAAAGGATGGGTTTGTTCATCAGCCACCAGGTGTCTTATCTCCGGCCGCAGGAGATACAACTGATTTCTGTGCCTCGCGATGTTGTGCGCAAGATGCCAAAAAAGTTGCAGCGCCTGTTGGGTTATCACCGCTTCGGTCTCGGCGTGGATGGGCGAGACCCGATTGATGTATTGGCCGATGGCATTGTTGTCAACCCGGAAGCCAAGACAGCCGAAGAATGGCGAGATTGAGCACATGCTGAGGAAGAAAATTACCAATGCCCGTTGAGATGATCGGTTGGATAGCGCCGCGGGTAGCGTCTGAAGTTGTGCCGGCTTCGGGTCCGCCTTTCGATCTGGCGGTGATTACCGAAACGGCGAAGATTCATGAGAAATCGGACTTCGACCGGGTCTTGATCGGTTATTTTTCAGATGCGCCAGATGGTTTTCTCATAAGTGCTCATGCCGCATCGGTTACCGACCGGTTGGGTTTCCTGTTAGCACACCGTCCAGGGTTTGTCGCTCCGACATTAGCGGCACGCAAGCTTGCCACGCTTGATCAGTTGAGCGGGGGCAGATTAGCAGTACATATGATTTCAGGTGGCAGTGATGCTGATCAGGCTAAAGACGGCGACCATCTCGACCATGCAGGACGGTACCGCCGCACAGAAGAATATGTGCAGCTCCTTTCGAAAACCTGGACCGAGTCCCATCCTTTCGATCACGCCGGTGAGTTCTACCAGATAGAGCGTGCCTATGCAGATATCCGTTGCGTCCAGCAGCCGCGCATCCCGCTGTATGGTGGTGGTGGCTCAGACGCAGCGATTAATTGCCTGGCGCCCTATATCGATGTCTTCATGCTGTGGGGGGAACCGTTGGCGGAGACTGCCGCTTTCATGGAGAAAGTGAAGAAGGCTGCAGGCATCAATGACATCACCTTCAGCGTTTCTACCAGACCAATATTGGGTAGAACTGAAGGTGAAGCCTGGGATAGGGCAGGAGAAATACTAAAGCAAATCAACAAACGCACTGGCGGGCGCAAGCCTTCAGATCCTGAAAACATAGGCTCCCAGAGGCTACTTGAGATCGCCGCAGCGAAGGAAGTTCACGACACCTGTTTGTACACGGCGTTGGCGCAAGCCAGTGGCGCGCGTGGTAATTCGACTGCGCTGGTCGGTACGCCTGAGACCGTAGCTGAAGCGATGGTGGCCTATTATGACCTCGGCGCCACGAGCTTGCTGATCAGAGGTTACGACCCTTTGCCCGATGCCATCGAATATGGGGAAGAACTGATCCCCCGGGTGCGGGCGCTTGTCGCCGAAAGAGACGCTAAAACAGCAGGAGACTCTTCATGATCCTAGAGAATTCTTTGCGTGCCAAACTGGATGCAGGCGAGCCGACGATCGGTACCCATGTTCTGTTTACCGACCCGGATATCCCGGAGATCATCGGTGACACTGGTTTGTTCGACTATGCAGAGTTCGCAGCTGAGTATTCGGTGTTGGACATGAATCATCTCTACCATGCTGCACGTGCTGCGCAATGTGGGAATTTGCCACTGATGATCAAACCCGACCAGGAAGGTCAGGGCTTCTGGACCCAGGCTGCGATGGGGGCGGGATTCAAAGCGGTGTTATTCACCGACATCCGTAGCGCCGAAGATGTGGAAACATGCCATCGAATCATCTCCCCGGACACACCTGACGGTGGTGGGCATATGGGGGTGAAATTACGTCGGCCAGCCCTGACAAGTTACGACACCGAAAGTTACTTGACTGATTTGGAGTCTTTTGTTTTTGCCATCATGATTGAAAAAGACATAGCCGTTGAGCACCTGGATGAAGTGCTCGACTGCGCCAGGCGTAAAGGTGTCGATATGTGTCAGTGGGGACCGGCTGATTTCGGCTTTTCGCGTGGACACCCGGGCATGATGAACACGCCAGAGATCCGGCCCTTCGAAGAACTTGTGGTTAAAAAGTCTCTTGAATACGGCATCCGGCCGCGTATAGAGATTGGTGCTGTCGAACAAGCACAACGCTATATAGATATGGGTGTGCGCGATTTCTGCATCGGCTGGGACCGTTTCATTTACCGTGCGGCGCTCACCCATCTAGGCGAAGGCATGCGCAAACTGATGGATCGTGTCTGACAATAAACATTTCCTTTTTGTGCACCACGTTAAGGAATCGTTCAGAAACAAACTATTACCATGCGTTCCGCTTTAAACAGTATTTCTTATTGGAGAATTAGTATGGAAAAACTAAAATTACACAAGTGGAGCCTGCTCGCCCTGGCAGTCCTCGGCACTATCCCCGCGATGGCTGAGGGTCTTAACTACAACTACATAGAGGCTGCTTATGTCGATACAGAAATCGATGACAACTCGTTTGACATAGACGGCGATGGCATCGCTCTTGGTGGCTCGGTAGAACTCGGTGAGACGATGTTTCTCACGGCCGGTTACTCGGCGCAGGAGTTTGATTTTGGTATCGACGTGGATCAATGGTCCGTCGGCATTGGTGGACATATTCCGATATCTGACGGCATCGATCTTATCGGTACACTCAGTTACATCGATGCCGAAGTGGATACTCGATTCGGCAGTTTTGACGATAGTGGCTACGGCCTCAGCGTTGGTGTTCGCGCTCGGATTACCGACAATGTTGAGCTCGAAGGCGGCATCAACTACGTTGATCTGGATGATGTTGGTGACGATACAACCTTTGGTGTTGGTGGCCGTTATTACTTCACCCCTGAGTTTGCGCTAGGTGCTGGTTTTGCAGTCGGCAGTGATGCAACCGCTTGGTCCATAGGCGTACGCTACGAATTCCCATAGCGGAATAGAAACGAGCCATCGAAAACGGGGCCGATAATGCGGCCCCGTTTTTGTTGTGCTCAAAAGCATTGAGCGCGATAAGCTAAGCCTACATTTCCCGCTGGTTGAGGGTGGTTGAGTGCGTATATTGGTCCTGTTGTGGAGCGTGTTTGGTGGTGTTCTATTGTCGGCCTGCGCACCGCCAGATCAGCAATCAGACAGCGATTGGTCAGTCTATTTGGGTGACAACGGTCGTCAACACTACTCAAGTCTTACCCAGATAACCCCTGAAAATGTTGCTCAGCTCGAGTTAGCCTGGGTATACGACTCGGGCGAGTTGCGCGGCGAAAATTCAACCCTATACACCAGCCCCCTTGTGGTCCACGGAGTACTGTATGGGCTTTCGCCCAAACTAGCCGCCTTTGCTTTGAACGCGGCCAGCGGTGAAGAACTGTGGCGATATGATCCGGAATTATCTGGCGCCGCACAACGCGGCCTGATGTGGTGGGACAATGGTAAGCAACAACGCCTGTTCTATACCGCGGGCCACGAGCTATTGGGTCTTAATCCACAAGACGGTACACCGTTACCTGATTTTGGCGAGAACGGCCGGGTCGACCTGACGCCAGTTCGCAGCAAGCCAGGTTACATCGGCGTGACGGTGCCGGGGGTTGTGTTCGAGAACATGATCATCCTCGGTTTTTCTACCAACGAAGATGCCAGAGCGCACAAGGGGTCGATACGTGCCTTCAGCGTGCTGAGCGGGGAGTTGGTTTGGCAGTTCGACACCATCCCCGCGCCAGGAGACCCCGGTGCGGAGACCTGGGCTGAAGGTTCCTGGGAAGCTGCGGGTGGTGCAAATGTGTGGACCGGCATGGCCTTGGACGAACAGCGCGGCATTCTTTTTGCGCCCACGGGTTCTGCGACGCCGGATTTTTATGGTGCTACGCGGCTGGGTGACAACCTCTTTGCCAACAGCTTGCTGGCCATAGACGTTCGTAGCGGCGAGCTCAAATGGCACTATCAAGTTGTCCGGCATGATCTGTGGGACCGTGATAACCCATCGCCGCCGACCCTGGTGCAGTTACAGCGTGACGGCAAGACAATGGATGCTGTCGCCTTAACCACTAAGTCAGGGCATTTGTATGTGTTCGACCGTGTGACCGGTGAATCCATGTATCCGATTATCGAAGAGGAAACATTGCCAAGCACTCTGCCTGGTGAGGTTGTTGCAGCCACGCAACCAGTGTCCAGCGTTGCCTTCAGTCGCCAGAAATTCGAGTTGACCAATCGATCTGAAGCCGCAGCAGACTATGTGCGGGAGAAAATAGAAGGCTGGGATCTGCGCCGTTGGGCGCCACCACGTGTGGGGACAGTATTGATCTACCCCTGGTATGACGGCGGTGCGGAGTGGGGTGGTTCGGCATTTGACCCCTCTACCAACCGCTTGATTTTAAACGCCCAGGATGTTGCCGGCATCCTCAAGCTCAGTGAAGTGCCGCTGGGTTTCAGTAACTACGCGACCTATGCGAAAAACTGTGCCAGTTGTCATGGGCTACAGCTTGAAGGCAGCGACGTTGCCCCTGGCTTAGTTGGCGTGATAGACCGGCTCGGTTATACGAAGGTGATTGAAATCATCAATGAGGGTAGCGGCCGCATGCCCGGTTTCACCTATCTCGATGATGTGGAGAGACGCGGTGTACTCAGGTACATGTCAGACCCTGAGCCTGTAGTCGACGAGCCAAATACCGAGATTGATTACGTCTTGGGAGGCTATTCGTATCTGCGCGATCACGAACAACTACCCGGTAACGTGCCGCCTTGGGGGACGTTGAATTCGATCGACCTCGCCAGCGGTAAAACAGTGTGGCAGGTGCCATTTGGTAACTATCCATCCCATCCTGATTTGGGCTTCGGTGCAGTTAATTACGGTGGACCGGTCGTTACAGCGTCAGGGCTGATCTTCATCGCTGCCACGCCGGATAAGCTGATTCGTGCTTACGATGCGGCAAACGGTACAGTGCTCTGGCAGGCAGAGTTGAGCGCGGCGGGGTTCTCGACCCCGGCAGTTTACAGTGTAGATGGCCAACAATTTGTGGTTGTGGCTGCTGGTGGTGGCCGTATGGGCCCGCCTTCCGAGGCGGATTACTTCGCTTTTAGCCTGCCGAAAACGGATGGTGGCTGATTAGATTGTTTGACAAGGTTTTCAGTTGAGCCTATTAATTTCCGAATGAAATCGGCTGGCGCCAGATTGAACAATATGGGGCAACAGAAGGCGAGCTTTACCGCCGCACAGGAACACCGACCGACCCACGCATAATCGGCCTGGAAATTCGTAAGAGGTTCGGTGGCTAGAACAGCGCCTCAGCAGGGTATCAAACCCTGCTGAGATTGAGTATTTTGGCCTCTGGTGCGTTCTTTGTCCCGGAGGTCAAAATGTTCATGAGTAAACACATTCTAATACTTGTCACCGCGATAGCGTGTGTCTGTGCCGCGCAACAAGCCACCTCACAAGAAGTCATCACCACACAAACTCATCGCCTCACAGAGGTGATCGACAATGTCTACCTGGCGCAAAGTATCGCGCCACTGTTTAACAGCAATGCGCTGATCCTCATTAACGATGACGACGTGATTGTGATCGACTCACACATCACCCCGCAAAAAGGCCGAGAGTTGATTGCGTCAATCAGCAAGATCACCTCGAAGCCAATCACCACCTTGATCAATTCGCACTTCCACTATGACCATTCTCACGGCAATCAGGTGTTCGGACCGGACGTGGAGATAATTGGTCACGAATACACACGCATGAAGATGGCAGGTGCGCCGCTTGCGGAGGAAACCTTTGTTAGAGGTAAGGCGCGCAACATTGCTGCGTTAGAGGATCTTCGCAGAGAACTCGAAGCGGCGATGGATGCGGACCGACGAGCCGAACTACAAGCACGACATGACTTGTTGGCCGAACATGTTAAATCCTGGAACGAAGTCGCACCGGTGCCGCCGAATGTAACATTGCACAAACGCATGACGTTGTTTCGAGGGGACCGGGAAATTCAACTGTTGTTTCTCGGACGTGCTCACACCGGTGGTGATATTTCTGTCTATCTACCCAATGAAGGTCTTATTTTCACCGGCGACATGATGCTCGAGCGTCCGTCCTGGCTGGGTGACGGTTACGTCGATGAGTGGGATGAGACGTTGGAAAATCTAAAACAACTCGATTTTGAGATTATTGTTCCCGGTCATGGTAACCCCTTTAGAGAGCGCGAAATGATCACCTACGTGCAGGATTTCTATCGAGATCTCTGGGCGAAAACTGCCGCCATGCACGAACAAGGGGTTTCCGTAGAGGAAGCTGCCGCGAGTATCGACATGACCAACCACGCAGACACACTGGGGATAACCGAGGTGGGATTTGACCCCAGTGGCATTGCGCGAATGTACGCCCGTATGGAGGGTGCAGACTGAGACTATTCATCTCTGGTCATCATGCGCACGTCGCGTACACACAATGCGATGACGCTTGGAATGAAAACGGTGGCGGCTGCGATTAACAGTGTTTGGCGGAAACCCATTGTTTCGTACAGAAACCCAGCGAGGACAATACCCATCGGCGCCAATGCGATTGAGCCTAAGTGGTCGTAGGCGCTGACCCGGGACAGCAGTTGCGCAGGCACTTTTGTTTGCAGAGTGGTGTACCAGATTACCGCGAATATCTGCCCGGCGAGGCCATTGATGAAAGCGGCGGCTGCGATGACAAAAACAGGCATAGACAATGCCAATGTGATGCTGACACCGGAAAAGAAAAAGGTCAGCAGCGTGGCAAACCGCATTGGGTAAACTGGCCTGACTCTCATGCTGATGAGGCCGCCGGCGAGGGTCCCCAGACCGAAACACGAAGCAATAATCCCCCACGCCACAGCACCACCCATATGGTCACGAGCGACGGCAGGACCGATCAAACCAAAGACGCTTTCCATGGCGGCGACGATCAGAGAAAATTGCAGCACGATGACCCATAGCCAGGTATGAGAGGTGAATTCTCTCCAGCCAAGGCGTAAATCTTCAAATAAGGAAGCTGCTGCAGGTTGGATCTGCAAACCCGGTCTGGTCGAAAATACGAAAAGTGCTGATATGCCGAAAGAGATGGCATCGATGAGCAATGTCATGCCAGCGCCAAACAAAGCGACCAACAAACCACCCAATGCAGCGCCTACGGCGATGGCACTGTTTCTTGCAGTACCCAGCAGGGCGTTCGCTGCCTGCAAATCGTCCCGGTCAACCAATTGAATGATGAAACCCGTGGCCGCCGGTGCATGCAATGCCATGGCGACACCATTGATCAACATCAAAAATGTCAGCCATGGCACAGAGGCGAGACCAGACAAGAACAAGAATGCCATGGCGAACTGTGCCGCCATGGCTAGCAATTCAGCGCTGTAGATCACCCGCTTGCGGGAGGTTCTGTCAGCGATCACACCACCGAACAACAACACGACAATCGAGGCCAAGGTCGGGGCAGCGATGACAATTGCAGTATCTTTAGTCGAACCGGTTAACTCCAGCACACCAAATGCCATCGCGATGGGCGCCATGGCTGTGCCGGTGTAACTCACAAGATAGGCGACAAACATCTTGGCTAAGTTGGGTTTGCGCAGCAGTTTCAAACCGGCGCGTATGCTGGGCTCGGACATGCGGCTACCTACGGACGGTCATCTCGGATATGACAGGCAATACACTCTCTTGTCGGGCCATGCGCTTCTGCGAGCACTTGTTGTTCGATATGACAATTCCGGCATAAATCGTGGAATTGTTCTTCGATCAGCGCGGAGACCTGCGGATCGGTCTTGTGGCAATCCAGACACAGACCCCCGCCGGTATCGTCAATGAAATTGTGGTGGCATTCGACGCACTGCTGGTCGACATGGTCGGCGTGAGCGAAGTTTAAAGGCAGTAGATAGCCGCTCGGGTAGAGAATACCTTGTTCTTTATTGATGCTTTCAACATTCGAAGCGGCCAGCAGGAAAGTAACAGCCAGGATCACCGCCAGGCAGACCAGGACGATGAACGGTTTCAAAAGCTGAAACCTTTTAGCAACACGAACCCAAGCGCCATCGCAGGAACAGCGACCAAGGTAAGGCGATGAGGCTCAGGACGAGATGCCAAATTGAAATATCGGGTACCTACGACTGCCAGCGTTACCGCCAGCAGCAACCAGGATTCAAATTGCGAGAAATAAAAGCCACTGCCCGCGATGTGCCAGAAACCGGCGGAGATGGCTATAATAGAACACCCATAGTGCCACCGCTTGAACTGGCGATGGTGCAAATGCCAGACTCGCCGGGTTGCAGGTAAGGCGAGGATGGTCACCGCGACAAGCAACAACAGGGCGATGCTGCCAGCTAGCATGTACACAGGACCGTCCAGCGTCATGTAGTACCAGATTGTCTGATCCGGTATCCACAGCCAGGCCACGTGGATGAGCAAGGAAGCCATCACCCCGTAGCTTATCAGTTGGTGAATGCGTTGACGGCGGCTGGCGCCGACATCCAGAAACAAGTAGAGCATACCGGCAAAACCCAATATGCCGAACGCGTTGCCGCTGTCCCACAACCAACCGGCAGCTTGCAAGGGACCTTGCACAAACGTGATAGCAAACACAATGAAAACTAGCAGGATCGGCACTTTAACGATTTGCAGATTTTGAACGTGTGGTATTTTATCGTAATGGTAAAATGATAACTATGTATCACCAGCACAAGGGCTGAAAGCTTTGACCACTAAGTTTCTGGAGAAAACCCTATCCGGTCCTTTCACCATACCTTCCGGTATCGTTACCACCGCGGTGCCGATCATCGAATATGTGTTTTCCCATATTCCTCAAGTTGGCGTGCTGACGACCAAGAGCATTGGCTATGAACCGCGCCTGGGTTATCGCGAGCCGGTGTTGAGCCAATATGCGCCGGGTTGTTTTGTCAACGCCATCGGTCTGACCAACCCCGGCGCGGTTCGCTCGGCAGAACTATTTGCGCAGCTTGAGGTGCCGGATGACCGCTTTCTGCTCATTTCAATATTTGGCAGCAGTGTGGAGGAGTTTGTTGCAGTCGCTAGACTGCTGGCACCTTATGCAGACGGTCTGGAGCTCAACCTGTCGTGTCCCCACGCTAAGGGCTATGGCACGGCCATGGGGCAAGACCCGGAACTGGTGCAGGAGATAACCGCTGCGGTGAAAGCTGCCGTTGCCATACCGGTGATACCGAAATTGACGCCTAATACCGATGACATCGCAGCAATCGCGCAGGCAGCAGTAGCCGGAGGTGCAGACGCCTTGTGTGCGATCAACACAGTCGGGCCGGGGTATTTCAGCGTTCATGGTGAGCCGGTGCTGACTAATGAGCTTGGTGGCATGTCGGGCAAGGGCATTCTGCCGATCGCTTTGAAGTGCGTGCGGGAGATATCGAGGTTGGTGGATGTGCCGATAATTGGTTGCGGCGGCATCAGCTGTGCCGACGATGTGCGCGAGTTTGCCGCTGCGGGCACCTCGGTGTTTGGGGTTGGCTCCGCGCTGGTTGGCATGACCTCACCAGAAATAAAGAGCTATTTCGAAGTATTAACCAAAGATTGCGAGACGGCCGACAACGTGAGTGAATCCCTCGTGCAATACGACGTGGATATGGGTTTTCGCCCGGTGACACTGGTTGAGAACAAGCGCGTCACCGATGACATTTCGGTCCTCACTTTCGATGCTAAGTTAGATATCTCAGCAGGTGAGTTCATCTTCCTGTGGGTGCCGGGGTTGGCAGAAAAGCCTTTTTCAGCTCTGACCGATGACCCGTTTTCCCTGGTGGTCATCAATCTTGGTGAATTTACCCAACAGTTGATTGAGCTTGAGGCTGGTGCACAGGCGTATGTGCGGGGGCCGTACGGACAAGCTGCGCTACCACCCTCAGATGCGCGAGTCATAGCTGTAGCAGGGGGCACCGGACTGGCGGCGGTTTATCAACTGGCCAGAGACCACGGCAACGCAGACATATTTGTCGGCGCGCGCTCTGCAGAGCGATTGTATTTCATTGACGAGTGCACGGCCTGCGCCACCCTGCATGTGGCCACGGATGATGGCAGTCAGGGTTTTCATGGAGTGGTGACAGAATTGCTCGAAAAGCATCTCGCTGGCCTGCCTCAGACCGAGTTGGACAACATTCTTTTTTACAATTGTGGACCGGCGCCGATGGTGCACGCAGCGGCTGCGGTGCAGCGAAAGTTTTGCCGGCAAGATCAAATTTTCAATGCCATCGATTATTTGACCAAGTGCGGTGTTGGGATTTGCGGTGCCTGTGCCGCCCCGGACGGTCGTCGGCTGTGTGTCGATGGGCCCTTCTTATCTTAGTAGTGTGATGCGCCACCTTCGGCTGGAATTACCGCGCCGTTCACCATGCGACTTTCTTCGCTGGCCAGGAACAGAGCGACGTTCGCGATATCCTCGGGCATGCCGAAGCCGAACGGATGCCGGTGATCTACCAGGCGGTTTTCTATCTGCATGGCGTTTTGTATCTGTTGCTCCGGGTCATCTTGGGGGTTTACACCCATGCGTTCTCCCACCCGTTCACTGAGCACAATACCCGGTGCAATCGCATTCGCACGAATGCCATCGCGCCAATAACGACCAGCAATGGCCTGGGTCAGGGATATGATGCCGCCTTTGGCGGCGGTGTAGACATGACCGGCGAACGCACCCTTGAGTGCCACCACGGAAGTAAAGTTGACGATGCTGCCACCGCCTGCATTTTGTAAGTGCGGCACGCCGACGCGGCAGCACAGAAAAGGCCCTTTTAAATCCAGGTTGATGGTCTGATCCCACACCGACATGTCAACGTCAGTGACCGAAGCATCTTCGGCCAGGGAGCCACCGGCACAATTCACCAGAATGCTGATTTTTCCGAATTTCTCGACCGCTTGTTGCATTGCTGTGGTGACGCTTACTTCGTCGGTAACATCCATTTCGACAAACAGCGCCTGGCCAGGTGGCATGGATTGTACGTCGGCTTGGGTTGCCAGACCTTTGTCGCGATCAAGTTCGGCGATGACGACCTGTGCACCTTCGCGGGCAAACAACAGGGCACACGCACGGCCGATGCCCGATCCTGCTCCGGTAATGAAAGCAACCTGGTCTCCTAGCCTGTTAGAGGGGCGACTGGTCATGCGGCGCCGCTAGTCTTCCAGGGTGGCGGTCATGCGCTCTATAGCGAGCAGATAGTCTTCCATGAACTCACGCACCACGGTGCGCGTATCCTGGATGCTTTCCATCAGACCAACACCTTGACCCACGAAGTGGGTCGCCAGTTGTTTGGCGCCTTCGTGTCCGCCTTCCGCGAGTTTTATCACCTTCCTCAAAGGCGCTTCGCTAACCAGAGATTGTAGCGGCATCGGTAGTGGCTCCGGCGCCTCGGCGGATTCCCAGGCATCGGTCCAGGGTGAACGTAACTGGCGTGAATATTTTCCGGTGCGCGCTTTACTGCGTACGGTTTGACGAGAATTGGCTTGTATGTATTTTTCTTTGATAACTGGCGAAGTTTCCGCTTCGGACGTCGTCAGCCACATTGAGCCGGTCCACACCCCCGCTGCGCCCATGGCCATGGCGGCTGCCATCTGCCTGCCTAAGACGATGCCACCGGCGGCCAGTACCGGCACGTTTGAATCTTCGACGTACTGGCAGACTTCGGGTACCAGCACCATGGTGGAGACCTCACCACAATGACCGCCCGCTTCGGTGCCGGCCACCACCAGGATGTCTACGCCGGCCTCCACCTGTTTGGCCGCGTGTTCTTTGGCACCGACCAGGGCCGCTACGGCGACGCCGTGTGCTTTACCCATATCCAACATATATTGGGGTGGCACACCGAGGGCGTTGGCGATGAGTTTGATCGGATGCGCGAAAGTCACATCGATGATATTCGTCGCCTTGTTTTTGGTCAGGAAACCACCGCCGCCAGCTCTTTGGTCGTCGTAGACATCTGCGGTCTCGATGTTGTATTGGGCAAGGATGCTGGTGGCAAATCTCCGGTGCTCGACGGGTATCATACTTTCGATCTCTGCCGGAGAGTTGTTGGCGTCGGTGATCGCCATGCTGGTGGGGGCGATCAAATCAACGCCGTAAGGCAGACCGTCGATATGTTCATCGATCCAGTTGAGTTCAATTTCCAACGTCTCCGCGTTGTAACCCGCAGCACCGAGTACACCGATGCCGCCCGCTTTGGAGACTTCAACCACAACATCGCGGCAGTGGGTGAAGGCAAATAAAGGAAACTCAATGCCGAGCAGATCGCAAAGGGGTGATTTCATGTGTCGTTTCTCCAAAGTGAGTTAGTCAGAGGCTCCTTAAATATCCTACCACCGCTTCGGCTTAGTCGTCGGTTGTTGCGAGTTGTGGTGGCGCTAGCCACTTGGCCGGGGTTGCAGGTGCGGCGTCCAAGGTGGCAAGAAATGCCTTCAGAGAGTCGATCTGCCAGGGCCATAAATTCAGTGGCTTGGCTTCGTTGTGGCCAATCATTGCATCCGGTGCGGTGTTGTAATGAGCGAGTACATCATCCAGTGAGGATTGCTGTCCGGCATGGGCGTAGGGTTCGGTGTGGCCGAGATTGCGCAGCGACGGTGCACGCATGGCGCCGACGTTGTCATCGCCTGGATTCGCAAAAAGTAGCTCGCTGCAGTTTGTCGCATCATCGCTGTACGCGCCCAGGCAATTAAAAGGGTCGGCGAGAAGTTTGCGCAGGCCAGATGCGCGCCCGATGTCGGGGACCGCGCCGGCGATAGAGAGCATGCCGGTATTGTGAAAGGCATTGTTGGTGAACAGCGGACCATTGTGACACTGGGTGCAAGCAGCAGCGCCCATGAACAGGCGCAGACCACGCCTTTCGCTGCGCGAATAAATTTCTTCTGCGCTTTCATCGTCGCTGCTCAACACCGCTTGTGCATACGCATCGAAGCGCGCGGGCGCCGGCTGCAGAAGTCGCTCGTAGGCAGCAATTGCCTTGCCCATATTGGTGTAGACACGATTCACCAGGTCACGGTCCGAGGGCGCCATGGCCAGCCAGGCGGTATGCCATTCAGGATTATCCACGGGTCCTGCAGCAGCCGGGAAACGTGTCTGGTCGTGCAACTCCGGCAGAGGGCCAAACAGTGCCTCATAACTGGATTTGTAGTGCTCATCGTTGGCGATCAGGTGCACGTATTGCATGCGGCTGCCACCATGTTCTGCACTGTCTTCCAACGGCGCGAGGGCCTGGGACCAGAGGCTGTCTTTGCGTCCGTCCCAGTAAAGCCAGGGGCTGTAGGCGACCCCGATGATACTCGGCGCATTGCGCTTGGTGGTGCCGATGGCGCGGCTCAGAGGCAGACGGTCAGTGAAACGAAACTGCGGTTGATGACAGGTGGCACAAGAAATTGCGCCGTTGCCGCTGAGACGGGTGTCAAAAAAAAGTGCATGCCCCAGCGCCTGAGCGCGAGGGTCATCTGCAACCCGATTGGTTGGGTCTGCAGGCAATGCAGGTAAGCTGCCAAGCCAAAGCGATTGCAGGGTTTTCAGCTCGTCACTGGACCAGGCGCTTGGCTGGCCGAACCATACCCCGGCCACTGCGCCAATTGCCAGCATGCAGGAGAGCGAGAGGGTGATGACCAGAGTCCTCGACTTGAACTTGCCTGGCATCGCTACAGATCGAGATAAATGGTGGTGATATCCGTTGCTCCCGCAGCGGAGATCGTCAACTGCACCTGCCAGGCGCCGCTCATGTGAAACTTCATGCCTTCAATGAGATAAACGCCATCGCCGACGGATGACGTCATCTTCGGTGCTGTTGGCAGACCGTGATCGTGTTCCAGCATGCCGCCGTCAATGGCAATTTGTGCGTTTGCTACCGGCTCTCCCTGCATGTCTACAATGCGGACCCGCCAATTGTGGATTTTGTTGATAACGATCGGGCTCAATGAACTGTCAACGCTGACCTGAAAGTAAGCTCCGCTGGCAGCATAGTCTGCCTGTTCGGCGGCCTGTAAATCCCCGCCGAAGAGGCAGGCGAACGCGCACAATCCTGCGGCTGGCAGGCTCTGCAAGCGGGTCTTTTTGCGACGCCAACTGAAAAGCCAGAAAATCAGCGGCACCAAGGTGACGCAAGCGACGGTAACGGCCCGGTAGTCCAATCCGTAGGAACCCACTGCGAAAGGGAAGACTGCGGTGTACAGGACCTGTGTGTCGGGATGTAGCGCGGTGACCACGCCAATGAAATCCCCGCTGGTGTCAAAGTCATGCAAATAGGCGAGTACATCCGGTTCGCGCTTCGGCGGATGGTAAAATACCGTAATCGCCTGCAGATCGTCGATTGCCTGCACGTCTTCCCAGGTCGCATAGCGACCTAAACTGGTGGTGTTACGAACTATGCGAAAATCAACGGGCAGGTCTTCCAAACCATTGTGCAGGTACTCAACGACGAAAACTGTTTCGCCGGTATCGGGTAAGTCCTCGCAGAATTGCTCGTGAGCCTGGGAACGCGGTTGAAAAATGGTGAAGTGCGCCTGGTAGAAGCCGATCTTGATGATGCACAGGTCTTCTTCCAGAACCACGCCGCCGTGTGCTTGTACAAACTGCGATAGAATCAGCGTAAATATCAGCGTGCAAAGTTGAATTGAGCGTTTTCGCAGCCGTTTGAGGTTCGTTGGGGTCATTGCCTGCATTGTATAAGAGAAACTTGATACAGGGAGACAATCCAGATCAAAAAGAAGGCAAAAGGTACAATTCATAACAAGTGGGCATATTGATAAGCGCCAGTGAACATGCCAGACTTAGCGTGGTATCGTGTTCATACGCTATGAGGGAATTGTGAGCACGCCAAATCCATGGTCCTTTGCGCAACACAGGAATTGATTACTGTGAGGGCCGAAGGTTGGGGAGGGATTTTGTACAAATTGGCTATTGCGGACGCTCGTCTTTACAGTGTCCGTTTTTGCATGCTGTTGGCACTGTTGGTGTTACCCGTCATCGGCAATGCTATAGAACCCGGTGATATTGCCCCGGATTTCACGCTCCCGATACTCGCCAATGCCACCGATGCGCAGCTCCGTGATGCTGACGCTGCGGATTCAAAATTCGCCTTACTCAACCTGTCGGATTATCGCAACAAAGTGGTATACCTGGATTTCTGGCAGGCTTCTTGTGCCCCATGTCGTGAGTCCTTGCCGCTGCTGACTAAGCATCGAGACGAGTTTGCCGAGCGTGGCGTTGAAATTTTAGCGGTCAATACCGATGTCAATCCAGCGGCTGCACTCGCATTGGTGGCCAAATTCGCGGTGAATTATCCGGTTGTCAGCGACCCTGGCGCTCAGGTCGCGAGCCGCTATGGATTGAGTGGCTTGCCAACGGCCTATTTGATTGCGCGAGACGGCAGGGTACATCAGGTGCGTGAAGGGTTTGCAAGCCAAGATATAGAAAATATTCGGGCCACATTATTCGCCCTCAGTGGCAATAGTCTAAACGACATAAACAGCCCGGCATTAATAACAGAGGTAGGGAATTGAGATGGCAATGATCGTTGCGATTGTTTTATTGGTGGTGGGCTCGATACTCTTCCACTTCCTCAGTCCCTGGTATCTGACGCCGATTGCATCCAATTGGGGCTCTATCGATGACACCCTCGATTTAACTTTTATTGTGACTGGATTGGTTTTTACCTTGATCAATCTGTTCATGGCCTACGCAATCTACCGCTTTCGCTACGACAAGAATCGGCGCGCGGAGTATCAACCGGAAAATCAGAAATTGGAGTTGTGGCTTACCGGTGTTACCACCATCGGTGTGGCGGCATTGCTGGCTCCAGGGCTGTTCGTCTGGGCTGAATTTGTGACGGTTCCTGACGACGCGCACGAGGTTGAAGTGGTCGGGCAGCAGTGGCACTGGAGCTATCGCTTTCCGGGTAAGGATGGCAAATTTGGTGCAGTAGAGTCGCGTTATGTCAGTGACGACAATCCCTTTGGCATGGAGCGTGATGATCCCTACGGCCAGGATGACGTGTTGGTAATGAGTCCCACCGTTCACCTGCCTATTGATAAGCCAGTGAAAACACTGTTGCGTTCGAAGGACGTGTTGCATAACTTTGCTGTTGCACAATTTCGCGTCAAGATGGACCTGGTCCCAGGTCAGGTTACCTATCTATGGTTCACGCCGACGCGCACTGGTGAATTTGAGCTTCTTTGTGAAGAACTGTGCGGTGTTGGGCACCACACCATGCGCGGTATGGTCGTGGTCGATGAGCAACAGGACTTTGATGCCTGGCTGGATGCGCAACCGACCTATGCGCAGGTGCTGGCGAAGCCGCCCGGCAATGCCCAGGCAGGTCAAGCTCCATATGCGATATGTGCTGCCTGCCATGGCACCAATGGCGAAGGCAATCAGATTTTGAACTCGCCCAAATTGGCCGGCCAGGGCGCGTGGTATCTAAGACGTCAGTTGGAGTATTTCAAAGAGGGCACTCGTGGTGCCCACCCGGATGATGTCTACGGCCGCCAGATGGCACCGATGGTGGCCACCTTGGTGAATGAACAAACGATGGAAAATGTCATTGCCTATATTCAGACGTTTGCCGATGTCCCGCCGCAACATACTGTGGTCGGAGATGTAGAAGCAGGACGAAAAATCTATAATACCTGTGGTGTCTGTCACGGTTATGCAGGGGAAGGCAAGGCGGCGCTTAACGCACCACGCCAGGCCGGCATGAGTGACTGGTATCTGGTCACGCAGCTGGAGAATTTCAGGTCAGGGGTACGTGGTGCCCACGATGACGACAAATACGGCATGCAAATGTCGCTGATGGCCGCGATGTTGCGTTCCGAGGAACGCATCAATAATGTCGTGGCGTATATAAACACTTTATCTGGACCCGAAACGCAGCAACAAATAGCTGCAACGGAGTAAGCACTGATGTCTGACGTAGCACATGATGCAATTGATTTCGCGCCACCTGTCGAAGTAGAGGAGGAGGAGCTTTACCATGCGAAAACCTGGCTAGGTAAGTACGTATTCAGTCAGGATGCAAAGGTAATTGCCATACAATACAGTTGCACAGCAATCGCCATCGGGGTGGTCGCTTTGGGATTGTCTCTGTTGATGAGACTGCAACTTGGGTTTCCCAACGAATTCGAACTCATTGACCCAAGCAACTATCTCCAGTTCGTCACCATGCACGGCATGATCATGGTGATTTACCTGCTCACTGCGCTGTTTTTAGGCGGCTTTGGCAACTATCTGATTCCGCTGATGGTGGGTGCCCGAGATATGGTTTTCCCCTACGTCAACATGATCAGCTTCTGGGTGTATTTTGTCGCCGTGTTGGTACTTGTCGCGAGCTTTTTTGTGCCGGGTGGGTCGACCGGTGCCGGCTGGACGCTCTATCCGCCACAGGCGATCAGTCCTGGCACGCCGGGTGCAACCTGGGGCATCCTATTGATGTTGGTTTCCCTTGTACTGTTTATCATCGGCTTCACCATGGGCGGTCTCAATTACGTCGTGACCGTGTTGCAAGCACGGACCCGTGGTATGTCGCTGATGCGTTTGCCGTTGACGATCTGGGGCATCTTCATGGCGACAGTATTAGCCTTGTTGGCTTTCCCGGCACTCTTCGTCAGCGCCATAATGATGATTCTAGATTTAATGTTAGGCACCAGTTTCTTCATGCCGGCAATGGTCTCATTGGGTGATCAAACGGCTTACGATGGCGGTAGTCCGATACTGTTCCAGCACCTGTTCTGGTTCTTCGGCCATCCCGAGGTGTACATCGTCGCTCTACCGGCCTTTGGTATTGTCTCCGATCTGCTCAGCACCCATGCCCGCAAGGCGATATTCGGCTACCGCATGATGGTATGGGCGATTGTCGCGATTGGCGCGCTCAGCTTCATCGTTTGGGCGCATCACATGTACGTGAGTGGCATGAACCCGTACTTCGGCTTCTTTTTTGCGACCACGACTTTGATCATCGCGGTGCCGACGGCAATAAAGGTGTACAACTGGGTGTTGACTTTATGGCGGGGTAATATCCGTCTCAATGTGCCGATGTTGTTTGCGATTGGCTTCATCTTTACCTTTATCAACGGCGGCTTGACCGGCTTGTTCCTCGGCAACGTCACCGTAGATTTGCCTTTGTCCGATACTTATTTTGTGATTGCACACTTCCATATGGTCATGGCCGTATCCCCGATTCTGGTCGTTTTTGGCGCGATCTACCACTGGTATCCAAAGATAACCGGCAGGATGCTGGATGAAACGCTGGGTAAAATTCATTTCTGGATGACCTTTCTGGGCACTTATGCCATTTACTACCCGATGCATTACCTTGGCTTCGAAGGGTTACCGCGCCGCTACTTCTCCTACGGAGATACAGACTTCATGTCTGCATCCTCACAGGACTTGAACGCTGCGATCACCGTTGCCGCATTCTTTGTCGCGTTCGCCCAATTGTTCTTCTTCTACAATCTTTTCGTCAGCTATTTTCGCGGTAAAGAATCCGGGCCTAACCCCTGGGAAGCGACCACGCTGGAATGGCAAACCCCACATACACCGCCGAAACATGGGAATTTCGACGAACTGCCGTTGGTTTACCGTTGGGCATATGACTACAGCTTGCCCGGAGCGGTGGCAGATTTCATACCGCAGAACGTACCACCTTCTGAAGTCGAGATGATTAAGGAAGGCTCTGGAGACGAGCAGACCTCATGACCTATACCGTCGTATTTATGGTGATGTTGATGGGTACGGTGGCCTGGTGGTTGGTCAAACAGACCCTTAACCAGGAGCCATGGTCGGCGGCAGACGGCGACCCAGACAGTGTGCGTTCTGAAGGCGTTCGGTCCTCCACCACGTCTGCACCATTACCACCAAAGAAACTGGCCCTGGGTGTTTTTCTCGCCGTTGCCACCACACTGTTTGCATTGTTCATCAGTGCTTATTCGATTCGCATGGAATATGGGGATTGGCGGCCTATGCCCGAACCCACAATTTTGTGGGTGAACAGCGGCATCCTGATACTGAGCAGCCTTTTTCTACAGTACGCGTGGACTTCGGCTAAACGCGAGAATATGGATGCCGTCCGCGTTGGCGTTGCGGGTGGTGGTGTGCTGGCGGTGGCATTCATTATCGGTCAATTGATGGCTTGGAGCCAGCTGTCCGACAGCGGCTACCTGGTTTCTGGCAACCCCGCAAATGCATTTTTCTACATGCTCACGGGGGTGCACGGCTTGCATCTTCTGGGTGGGCTGATTGCGTTGAGTAAGTCGGTCAGGCGAGTGTGGGGCACCAGTGACATGGCTACATTGCAACTGGGTACGGAATTGTGCGCGGTATATTGGCATTACCTGTTGGCAATATGGGTGATTTTGTTCGGTTTCATGTTGAGCACATAACTGAGCATTTAGTAACTCTGAATGAAGAGAAGGATTCAAGAACATGGCTGAAAGTACGGACTTACCACCAGGGCTCAAAGGGCTGACAGCAGACTGGAGCTCAGACCAGGTCGCATATAAAGGTGTGCCCTGGGGCAAGGCCATGATGTGGATCTTTCTGATCTCGGACACGTTTATCTTCTCGTGTTTCCTGGTCGGATACATGCATGTTCGTTCGTCGTCCTCGGTCGCATGGCCGAATCCCAGTGAGGTGTTCGCGCTCAACGTTGGTGGCGTACAAGTGCCTTTGTTGCTCATTGCGATCATGACTTTCATCCTCATTACTTCCAGCGGCACCATGGCGATGGCGGTGAAGTTCGGCTATCAAAGAAACAAGGAAACTACCTTCTGGCTGTTGATAGCAACCGCGCTATTGGGTGCCAGTTTCGTCGGTATGCAGGCGTTCGAGTGGACCAAGCTCATTGTTGAAGAAGGTGTGCGGCCTTGGTCCAACCCCATGGGTGCTGCGCAGTTTGGAGCGGTGTTCTTCATGATCACAGGCTTTCATGGCACCCACGTAACGATCGGGGTGATATTCCTGTTTATTACCGCCGTCAAAGTGAAGCGAGGTCGATTTGACCGTGGAGACCCCGGCTTCATGACCGGCCGCAAAGGACGCTATGAAATGGTCGAGACGATGGGCTTGTATTGGCACTTTGTAGATCTGGTCTGGGTATTCATATTCGCATTCTTCTATCTGTGGTGATGCCAGATTAGTTTGTTTATGCAACATCATCACACATTGACTTAAGGGAAAATCATGGCAGCAGAAGGTCAGCAACATCCCATCAAAATCTATTTTTGGATATGGGGATTACTATTTTTATTGAGCACCATGTCTTACATGGTGGACTATATGGCGTTTCAGGGTTATCTGCGTTGGACCCTGATCATCATATTCATGCTGCTCAAGGCCGGTCTGATTGTGGCGGTGTTCATGCACATGGTGTGGGAGCGGCTGGCGATCGTTTACACGGTGCTGGTACCGCCACTGGTGATCCTGGTGCTGATCGCATTGATGTCGCTTGAAGGGGACTACACATTCCTGACCAGAGAGTCTTTCTTCTCAGACTGGCAGAATTTCTTCCACATACAGGAACATCACTAGCCCTTCAGCCAAAAAAAGTGGGGTCAGAGTAAAGTGCCAGAGTAAACAAAGTTTACTCTGGCACTTTACTCTGACCCCAGGTTTGAATTCCTAGGCTATAGGTACCCAGACGTTGCACCAACCTTTTCCTGCGACCAGCAAGTTCGGGAAGATCGTGCAAGTACCCCATCCCTCTTCGGTTGTTTTATATTGCGAGCAATTGTCACAAAACTGTTTCGCGCCTTCGGCACCCGCCCGTTTTGGAAACTTGGTGACATCGACAGTTGAAGCATCGTGTACGTAGCCCAGAGCGAGCGCCATGGGGTTGTCCAGGGTGATTTTCTCCGCTGCCCAGACAACTTCTTCTGTCATGGACAATAATGGAATCAGCGCAACACCTTGCGCCGCTCGAGTGAGAAATTTACGTCGACTGCTTGTCTTCATCTGAAGGGTGCCTTTTGGTTGGTAATTTAAATAGCAGGGTTTCCTGCAGAATTTGAGGAACGAGTTTTTGTCCGTGCATGATCCAGCTTGGTGTGCCTCTTTCCGTGCCGGCCAGTTCAAGTCCAGGGTGTTTGTTTACGACGTCATCGAGAATGCCTTCCTGTTCCGGTAGAAGGTCGACGAAGAAGACGTGTTTGCCGTCTTCGAGCACTTTTTCGAAGCGCTTGAAGTGTTTATTTACTTTCTGAAACCCTATGAACCCACCTTCCCAGGTGCAAAAACCAAGCACCACGATCGATAAGAAAACAAAGGGAAGCCAGCCGGCGACGGTATTTGTCCAGCCGCTGAAATAGGCGACACTGAGGACAAGTGCCGCGCCGATAGTGCCGACCAAAAGGCCCAATTCGCCAGAGCGGATGACGTCGCGCTTCATGAACGAGGACACGTCATGTAAATGATGGTGATTTTCTGTCGCCGCATCGTCGAGACTAAGCACATGTATCTGGGTAGTGTCGACTTCCAGTCGCTCCAGTTCTTCTTCGACTATCTCTAAATCATCCAGGTCTTCACTAATAAAATAGTGTCTGAGCACCGTCATTAAACGTCTCCAATTAGCGCGCGGTGGGAAGTGAACGG
>SMVB01115757.1_pt1 | contig 24136 bp, 17 predicted proteins | sample 2456461 | NCBI WGS metagenome assembly SMVB01 (sample SAMN11095934, study PRJNA526329) | marine sediment metagenome | biome: Marine sediment; feature: Surficial sediment; material: Deep marine sediment; isolation source: Hadal surficial sediment | place: Pacific Ocean | collected 2014-05 | depth...
AGAATTTTATTATCGTCTTCCGGATGCCGGTAGATTTTGCGCCTGGTGCCGGCGTCGACAAGCATCGATTCGTCGATCGCCAAGATGCTGTCGCCCGACATTCCCATTCCGCCCTTTAATTTTCGCCGCCGGCCAAAGGCCGCATGCGTGACGGCCCTCCGGCCCCGTTGGTCTTAGTTCATTGCCCTTTGCCGTTCAAGGGGGCCGCCAAGGAGGCCGCCAAGGGGGCCGCCAAGGAGGCCGAGGAGTGCGCCGGTGGCGGAATCAGCTCGGCGCCGAAGGCCGATTTATCGTATCCTATCCCGGCGGCTCCAGTTTCAGCGTGAAGGGGCATTGCAGATATTGTAGAATTGCATTGAATTTCCAAATGCGCCGGGCCGGGGAATAATCCCGCCAGGTCCATGCCAGGCCCATAGATGAACAGGGAACAGCCAAACTTGTCGGCAACAGCTAACGGACACCCATCCAATGTCTAGCACTCTCGACACCAGAATTATCGACGGCGACGGCCATATCACCGAAGACGAGCCGGGGATCATCGCCCGTATGGAACCGTCCTACCGGCGGATCGCCGAGCAGAACACCCTCGTCTTTCCGCCCCTCGACCATCTTCATGCGGGGCGCGCCGTGGAAACCCCGCCCAGGCGTGACGGGCGGCCCTTGGTCGGGCCCAAGGGCTGGCTCAATTTCCTCGATGACGTGGGCATCGATTGGACCGTGCTCTATCCGACCAAGGCCTTGGCCTATGGCAACATCGTCAGCTTAGATTACGCCGCGGTCGTCTGCCGCGCCTATAACGATTGGCTGTCCGACACCTACCTGAAGCTCGACCCGCGCTTCAAGGGCATGGCCATCATCCCCATGCAGGACCCCGAAGAAGCGGTCAAGGAACTGACCCGGGCGGTGGAGGAACTGGGGATGATGGGGGCGATGATGCCGTCCAACGGGCTTCCCCAGCCGCTTGGCTCAAAGACCTATTGGCCGATCTACCATGAGGCCGATCGCCTGGGATGCTGCCTTGCCGTCCACGGCGGGGTCCATGACCGGTTCGGCCTCGACCATATGAACATGTACGTCCCGGTGCATGCCCTGGGCCACCCCTGGGGTCTCGTGGTGAACTGCGCCAACATCGTCTACAACGGCGTCTTCGACCGCTATCCCAAGGTGCGGATCGCCTTCCTCGAAGGCGGCATCGCCTGGCTGCTGTTCTTGCTGGAACGTCTGCACGCGTCCCACGAAACCCATTTCCAGTACATTCCCGATGGCGAATTCGGCATCCGCGAGGAAGACGATCCCACCGAATACATCAAGAAGCTGATCGACGACGGACGCCTTTACCTGGGTATCGAGACGGAAGAACTGACCATGCCCTTCGCCATCAAGACCGTCGGCAACCGGCCCTTCTTCTATTCCTCCGACTTCCCCCATGAGGTGACCAACGAAAGCTGCAAGCGCGATATCCGGGAGCTCATGGGAAGCAACGAGATCACCGCGGACGACAAGGCGGCGCTGCTTTACGCCAATGCCGAGCGCTTCTATCAGCGGCTGACCTAGGCGACGGACGGGCGCGAAGGCCCGGGGGTGGCGACCGCGCCCAAGGGCGTTCGCGCCGCGCGCCCATGGTTTGCCCACCAATTCCGTAGAGAGGGAAGATAAGAGATGAACGATTGCCGGGCCGCCGTCATCACCGCCCATAATCAGCCGCTGGAAATCCTTAGCGTGCCGATCCCCGAACTGGAACCGGGCGCGCTTTTAGTGCGCATGGAGGCCTCGACGCTTTGCGGCACCGACGTGCACCGCTGGCATGGCCCCTTGCCGTCGGGCGACAGCCTGCCCGTCATCACCGGCCATGAACCCTGCGGCACGGTGGAGGAGATCAACGGCGCGCGCACCGATATTCTCGGCAACCCGGTCTCGGTGGGCGACAGGATCGTGTGGAGCTATGTCGCCTGCGGCTCTTGTTATTACTGCTCGGTCGCGCTCCAGCCCTGCATCTGCCCCGGGCGCGCCTCTTGGGGGCATAACCGCAGCGACGAATACCCCTACCTGTTGGGAAGTTGCGCCGAATATATGTACGTGCCTCCCCCCTGCCTGATCATCAAGGTCCCCGAAGAGGTTTCGTCGCAATCCGCGGCGGCCTCGGCCTGCGCCTATCGGACCGTGATGCACGGCTTCGACCGCTTGGGACCGGTCAAGAGCCACGAAACCGTGCTGATACAAGGAAGCGGGCCGCTCGGTAATTTCGCCGCCGCCGTGGCCAAGGACCATGGTGCCAAGCAGGTGCTGTTGATCGGCGCGCCGGCGGCACGGCTGGCGGTGTCCCAACGCATGGGCGCCGATGCCGTGCTCGACCTGGAATCGGTAACCGATCCCCAAGACCGCCGCGACTGGGTGCGCGGCCTCACCGCGGGCCGCGGCGCCGACGTGGTCATTCAGGTGGCCAACAACCAGGCGGTCGCCGAGGGCCTCACCATGCTGCGCGCAGGCGGACGCTTCCTGGATATCGGCGGTGGCAGCGAGAAGGCTGAAATCGACGTGGCGCGGCTTCCCAAGGAGATGACCTATATGACGATTCGCTCGGCCGAGCCGCGTCACTGGTTGCAGGCGATCGACTTCCTGGCATCGCGCAGGGACAGGTTTCCCTTCGAGGATATGATCTCGGAAAGCTATGAGCTGGATCAGATCAATGAAGCGATGGCGGCCATGGCAAGCTACAAAGTGGTGAAGGCGGCCATCAAATTTGCCTGACGCCGCCGTATTGGCCTGACAAGGGGTGGCGCCGTCCATGGCATTCCAAGGGGTGTGTTATAAAATCCCGCTAAATTAAAACGGCCCTTTTTTCGGCATGGGGGCCATGGCGAGCGATGAGAATTGGGTGATGCCGTCCCTGGCCGAAGACCGGGGCCGTAACCGTTAGACGCTTACCAAGGGGGTGCCAAGGGGGCATGCAGACCACCGTGGAACCAGAGTCAGTAAAAGCCGATGCTAAGGCTGGCGCGCCCAAGGTGGCGGTCAGGCTTGAGAATCTCTCCAAGACCTATCCGGGAAATGAGCAAAAGGCCGTCGATGGGCTCAGCCTGGAGATCGCCGTCGGCGAAGTGGTGACCCTGCTGGGGCCGTCGGGCTGCGGCAAGTCGACGACCCTGCGCATGGTCGCGGGCCTGGAAGAGCCCGACGAAGGTTCGATTTATTTTGGCGACGAGGCGGTGGTGCTGACCGATACCGGCTTCTCGCTGCCCCCGGAAAAACGCAACATCGGCATGGTGTTCCAGTCCTACGCGATTTGGCCGCACATGACGGTCGAGGAAAACGTCGCCTTTCCCCTCAAGGCGCGGAAATTCGCCAGTGCCGAAATCAAGCCCCGGGTGGAGGCGATCCTCGAGATGGTGGGCATGGCCGGCATGGAAAAGCGCCCCGGCCCGCTGCTCAGTGGCGGCCAGCAGCAGCGCGTGGCCCTCGCCCGCGCGCTGGTGACGGAGCCGCGCACGCTGCTGTTGGACGAGCCTTTCAGTAATCTCGATGCCAGGCTGCGCGAGCAGATGCGCCTGGAGGTCAAGCTGCTGCAGAAGCGGCTCAATATCGCCATCCTGTTCGTCACCCACGACCAGGTGGAAGCGCTAAGCCTGTCGGACCGTGTCGCCCTGATGAATGCCGGCGTGGTGCAACAGCAGGGTAGCCCGAGCATGATTTATGAAGAGCCCGCCAACGTTTTCGTGCGCGATTTCATCGGCAAGACGCTTTTGTTCAAGGGTCGGGTCGAGACCGCCAATCCGGCGGGGCCCATGGCCATCAGGGTCGACGGCGCGCCCGATTGCGTGGTCTTCGGGCGGAGCTACCATGCCGAGCGCATCGAGGCGGGGAACGCGGTCTTTATCGGCATCCGCCCCGAGGATGTGGAAATCCTTGCCGCCTCGGGCGGCGAAGCGCCCCCCGGCATGATCGGCGGCACGGTGTCGACGGCGCTGTTCATCGGCGAGCGCTTCGAATACCAGGTCGCGGTCGATGACCAGAGCCGGATGATCGTTTACGGCGGCCGCCACGACCCCTTTCCCGAGGGCGCCAAGGTCTGGTTGCGGCTGCGGGCCGATGGCCATTCCGCCTGGCCGTTGGACCAATCGACTAGGGAAACAACCGAGCAATAGGCTCATGACCCCAGTGGGGTAAGCAGAAAGAGATCGAACAATGTTCAGGGAAATGGTAACCCACGGCGCGCTGGCGGCTGTCTTGTTGATGCCGGCGGCGGCTTACGGAATTGAACCGCCGGCGGCCGCCAAGGCGGCTTCGGTGCAGGTCGCCCAGGCGTCGTCGGAATGGGACAAGCTGGTCAAGGCGGCCCAGCGCGAGGGCAAGGTCGAGCTGATTCTGGGCGGCCAGATGCCCAGGAAGCTGCGCACGGCGGTGCCTGCTTTCACCAAGAAATACGGCATCAAGGTCAATTACCAGACCGGCTCGAGCCGCCGGCATTCGGCGCGCATCCGGGCCGAGCGCAAAATCGGCCGCTACACCGTCGACGTGTGGATCGGCGGCGCCAATACCGCGCTGTCCATCCTCCTGCCCAACAAGATGCTGGCGCCCATCAAAGATCTTTTGGTCGACCCGGAAGTGAAAAACCCGGCCCGCTGGTATCAGGGGAAGCTCCATTTCACCGATCCCGAAGGGCGTTACATCCTCACCTGGGGGGCCTCGCCGGCCTACGTCATCGCCATCAACACCAATCTGGTCAAGCCGTCGGACATCAAGTCCTATTGGGACCTGTTGGATCCCAAATGGAAGGGCAAGATCGTCGCCCGGTCCCCCGCCCGCCGCGGCGCCGCGGGGTCCAGCGTGCCGTTGCTTCTCCATCCCAAGGTGGGAAAGAAATGGTTCGAGCGCTGGGCCAATGAAATGGACGTCACCATCGTCCGCGATTCCCGCCAGGCGGTCGAATGGCTGGCGCTGGGGCGTTTTTCCATCGGCATGTTCGGGCTCGGCACGCCGGCGGAGGAGATGCAGAGCCAAGGCTTCCCGATCCTGGCCTACCTGCCCCACGTGCTGAAGGAGGGCGAAACCCTGTCCGCTTCCGCGGCCAACATCATGGCCGTCGACCGGCCGCCCAATCCCAACGCGCAAAAGCTGTTCATCAACTGGGCGCTGAGCAAGGAAACCCAGACCTTGTTCATCAAGACCGGCAAGACGTCGGATTCGCTGCGCATGGACGTGCCCGAGGACGCGGTGGCGCCGCAATACCGGATCAGGCTGGACCGCAAATATTACGTCGGCTTTTCCGATCCTAACTTCATCAATAATCAAAGGAAGCATTTGAAAACGCTGCGTAACATCATGAAGAAGGCGCGTAAAAAGAAGAAGAAAAAATAGCCGCACCCCTGCGTTGAAGATGAGCGGGGAGGGGGCGGCGGTCGCCCTCCCCGTATTCCCTGGCGGCCCCGTTGCCGCGCGACCGAAACCACGGAAAGACCCCGATCTTGAGTACCCTGAATGCAGTCACAGCGCCCGTGAGGAAAAAGTCGCGTCCCAGGACCGGCCTCTTCATCATGGCCGTCCTGATCCTGTTTTTCGGCTTCTATATCATCTATCCGGTGGTGCTGATCTTCATCCAGAGCTTCAACATCGCCGGGATCATCGAAGGGACATACGAATTCAGTTTGAATAATTGGCGCGCGGCCTTTTCCGAGCCCGACGTCTTCGAAAGCCTGCGCAACACCATCGTTGTTTTCGCCGCCTATACCACCATCAGTTTCCCCGTCGCAGTTCTCATTTCCTGGTTATTGGCGCGGACGCCCATACGCTTTTCCCGCGGCCTGGAGTTCATGTTCTGGGTCTCGTTCATGCTGCCGGCGCTCACCACCACCATCGGCTGGTCGCTGCTGCTGGATCCGTATTTCGGGTTCTTCAATGTATGGCTGAAGGAGTTGCCGTTCATCACCGGGCCGGTCTTCAACATCTACAGCGTCGAGGGCATCGTCTTCGCCCACCTGATGGGCAACGCGATGTCCCAGAAGGTCATGCTGCTGACCCCGGCCTTCCGCAACATGAACGCCACCCTGGAAGAAGCCGGGCGGGTGTCCGGGGCTGGTAAGATCAGAACCATGATGCGGGTGACCCTGCCGGTCATGGTCCCGGCCATGGTGGTGGTGTTCCTGTTGAACCTGGTGCGCATGTTCAACACCTTCGAGATCGAGCAGATCCTGGGCACGCCCATAAGGTTCTTCGTCTATTCCACCCAGATCTACGATTACGTGCGCGAGATGGAACCGCCGGAATACGGCCAGGCGACGGCGCTCGCCAGCATCACCCTGGTGATCATCCTGATGATCATCCCGCTCCAGCGCTGGCTCTTGTCGCGTCGCCAATACACCACGGTCACCGGCGACTACAAACCGGGCCTGGTCCATCTCGGCGCCTATCAGCCCGTCGCTTTTGTCTTCGTGGTCACCATCGTCGCGCTTTTGACCGTGGTCCCGGTGCTGACCCTGTTGGGCGGCAGCTTCATGACCCGGGCCGGGTTCTTTCAGGCGATCCCCCCCTATACCCTGGTCCATTGGCAGACGGTGCTGGCCGACCCGATCTTCTTCCGGGCGCTGAAAACCACCCTTATCCTATCCATAACCACGGCGCTCCTCTCGCCGTTGCTGTTCTCCATGATCGCCTACATCCTGGTCCGGCGGAGTTGGCCGGGCAAGCTGATCCTCGATTCGATCTTCTGGGGCAGCGCCGGGATACCCGGGATTCTCTCGGGCCTCGGCCTGCTGTGGGTGATCACCGCCACACCCGGGCTGAATTGGCTGTACGGCACCATCTGGATCCTCATCATCGTCGTCATCCTGCAAGGGAAACTGACCTCTATCCAGATGTTCAAGAGCGTCTTCCTGCAGATGGGCGAGGACATGGAGGAAGCCGCGCGCATCGCCGGCGCCGGCTGGCTCAGGACCTATTTCAAGATCTGGCTGCCGCTGATCGCGCCGACCTTGGTGTTGATGGGGATATTGAACTTCGTCATCGCCGCGGGATCGACGGGAAGCGTGATCCTGTTGGCGAGCCGAGAAACCGTGACCCTGTCGCTGCTCGCCCTGGAATACGTGACCACCTCGACGGGCTCGGCGCGCGAAGTGGCGGGCATCATCAGCCTGTTCATCGTCGCCATGACCGCCGGCCTGGCGTTGATCGCGCGCTGGGTCGGATTCCACGCGGGGGTCAAGAACCGTTAGGGCGAACCTAGAGTTCCGGCGCCTTTTCCCAAGGTTTGCGGGCCGCCGGGCGATCGCTCCACGGGCCCCTTGTGCCGCCGTCCCGTTCACGCGAAAATACGGTGCGCGAGGTAAATATGCCCGCCATACCCATAGAGGGAGGAACCATGACCCGGTATTCCATCAGCCAACCCGTCGACTCGGTGGAGGCGCCCAGGCTGCTCATGGGCAAGGGGCGCTACACCGACGACATCACCCTGCCCCGCCAGGCCCATGCGGTGTTCCTGCGTTCGCCCCACGCCCACGCCGATATCACCCGCATCGATACCGCGGCGGCCGCGGCCATGCCGGGAATCCTCGCCGTCCTTACCGGCGAGGATTACGCCGCCGATGGGCTCGGCGACCTGTCGGGCACCACGCCGCCCAAGCGGCGCGGCGGCCAGCCCGGTTACCGCCCGCCGCGGCCCGCGCTCACCATTGACCGGGTGCGCCACGTCGGCCAGGTCATCGCCGTGGTGATCGGTGAATCCATCAACCAGGCCAAGGACGCGGTGGAAGCCATCGAGGTCGATTACGAACCCTTGGCGGTCCATGTCGACGCGGTCACCGGCACCGACCCCAAGACGCCTCTGTTGTGGGAGGATTGCGAAAACAACGAGGCCTTCTTTGTGGAAAAGGGCGATGGCGCGGCCACCGAGGCGGCCCTGGCGGCGGCGCCCCACGTGGTGCGCGATACCTTCCCGGTTTCCCGGGTGACCGCCAATGCCATGGAACCGCGCGCCGTGGTGGCCGAATACGATAGCGGGCGCGATCATTTCACGGTCTATGCCTGCCAGCAGCGCCCCTTCACCTGGCGCACCATGATGACCAAGAACATTTTCAAAATACCGGAAAATCAGATGACCGTGATCGCCGGCGACGTCGGCGGCTCCTTCGGCATGAAGGGTGGGCTTTATCCCGAGGTGCCGGTGGTGGCCTGGGCGGCCAAGAAGGTTGGCCGGCCGGTCAAATGGAACTGCGAAAGGTCCGAGGGCCATATCGCCGACGACCAGGCGCGGGACGTCACCGTGGAAGCGGAGCTCGGCTTCGACGATGACGGCAAATTCCTGGCGGTGCGCTACCGGGCCGCCGCCAATGTCGGCGCCTTCCTGTCCATGACCGGTTTCGGCACCCCCAACGGCATCGCCGGCGCGCTCTGCGGCACCTACACCACGCCCACCGTCCATGGCCGTTCATCGGCGGTGCTGACCAACACCTGCCCCATGGCCAACTATCGCGGGCCCTCGGGCACGCCCGGCAGCTATATCCTGGAACGCCTGGTCGACATGGCGGCCCGCGAGATCGGCATGGACCCGACGGAAATCAGGCGCCGCAACTATATTCCCGCCGACGCCATGCCCTATAAGCTGGCCAACGGGGCAAGCTATGACTGCGGCGAATTCGAGGCGGTCATGGACAAATGCCTGGCCCAAGCGGATTACGCCGGCATCGCCAAGCGCAGGGAAGAGGCCAAGGCGCGGGGCAAGTTTTACGGCGTCGGCGTTTCGTCGAGCGTCGATCCGTCGGGCAGCCCGTCGCCGGAATCCATCGAGTTGCGCTTCGATCCCGGCGGCTCGGTGACGGTGATGGCGGCATCCACGGCGGGCGGCCAGCATCACGCCACCATCTACACCCAGATCGTCTCCCAGGTGCTTGGCATGGAGGCGGAAAATATCCGTGTCGTCGAAGGCGATACCTCCCAGGTGTCCTGGGGGTCGGGCACCGGGGCGGCGCGCACCGCCACCATCTGCGGCACCACCGTGTTCAAGGCGGCCGAGAAGACCTTGGAGAAGGGCCGCCGCATCGCCGCCCACATCCTGGAGGCCAAGGCGGAGGAGGTCGAATTCGACGACGGCAATTACCGGGTTCCCGGCACCAACCGCTCGATTTCGTTCTCGGAAGTCGCCCAGGCCGCGTTCAAGCCCGCCATGGTGCCGCCGGGCGAGGAGATCGGTCTTTACGAGACCGTGACCTGGACGCCCGAGCGCAACAACATTCCCAATACCTTCCATGTCTGCGAGGTCGAGATCGAACCGGAGACCGGAACCGTCGAAGTTGTCCGTTACAACGTGGTTTACGATGTCGGCGTGGAACTCAATCCCACCCATGTGCGGGGCCAGGCCCAGGGCGCCATCGCCATGGGAATGGGCCAGGCGTTGATGGAGCAAATGACCTACGATAGCGAAAGCGGCCAGGTGCTGACCGGTTCCTTCATGGATTACTGCATGCCCCGCGCCGCCGATTTCTGCCACATGGAATTCGACAGCCATCCGGTGCCGACGGCCACCAACCCGCTGGGCGTCAAGGGCGCCGGCGAGGGCGGGACGGTCGGCTCCCTGCCGGCGGTGATGAATGCCGTCAATGACGCGTTGGCGCCGCTCGGTATCCGCAACCTGGCCATGCCGGCGACCCCCCAGCGCATCTGGCGGGCGGTCTCGGAAGCCAAGGCGCAGTCCAATTAAACGGAAATCCAGGTGAGTACGACCATCAACGAAAGCATCCACCCCGGAAACACTGGGCCTGGAAACAGCGGGACCCGGGCCACCGGGCCCAGGCCCGACAGTATATCGCCGTTCCGCGGCATGAACACCGTGGTGCGCATCCTGCGCATGGCCGCGCGCTACCGGTTCAGGCTTGGCCTCGGCGTGGTCTGCACCGTGATCGCGGCCAATTTTCAGCTGCTGATCCCGCAATTTTTGGGGGCCGCGGTGGACCATGCCCAGAGCCTGCTGGCGGGGACCGGCGCCAGCCCGGCGGAGGCCCAGGCGGCGTTGCAATGGGCGGCGGTGATGCTGCTCACCGCCGGGGTCCTGCGCGGCCTTTTCACCATGATCCACAACTACCAGGGCGAGGCCATCGGCCAGAGCATCGGCTATGAACTGCGCCTGGCCTATTTCGAGAAGCTCCAGCGCATGAGCTTCGCCTATCACGACCGCGTCCATTCGGGCGATCTGATGACCCGTGGCATGCTCGACGTGGAGGGCATCCGCCGGTTCGTCGATGGCGCCATGCTTCGGACCATCGTGCTGGTCATCCTAGTGGGTTATGGCGGCTATCACCTGATCGGCATAGACCCGGTCCTAGGCGCGCTGGCGCTGTCCTTCGTCCCGGTGGTCGCGTGGCGGGCGGCGGTGTCTTCCATCACCCTGAGGCGAACCTGGCGGGCCTTGCAGGAACGCATGTCGATCCTCACCCGCATCATGGAGGAAAACCTCGGCGGCATCCGCGTGGTGCGCGCCTTCGCCGCCCGGGCGTTTGAAATGGCGAAGTTCGACACGGCGTCGGACAGCGCCATCGTCTTGGCCATGCGCCGCATCCAGATTCGCTATACCAATGCCGCTTTCATGACCTTTTCCTATTACGCGGCCATGGGCTTGGTGCTTTGGGTCGGCAGCCACAAGATCATCGAGGGCGCGATCACCGTCGGCACCCTGGCGGAGTTCCTGGCCTTCATGGCGATCCTCCAGCAACCGGTGCGCCAGGTGGGCATGATCGTGAATTCGACCGCCCGGGCGTTTGTGTCCGGCGGGCGGGTGTTCGAACTGCTGGACATGGACCCGGCGGTCCAGGACAAACCCGGCGCCGCGCCGCTCCGTTTGACCGATGGCGTGATCCGCTTCGAGCACGTGGATTTCGCCTACGGGGAAGGCGAAGGGGCGAGCCCGGCGCTGCACGATGTCAACTTCGAGGTGGGACCGGGAAAGTCGCTGGGCATCGTCGGGCCGCCGGGCAGCGGCAAGTCGACCATCGCCCATCTCATCCCCCGGTTTTACGATCCCACCCTTGGCCGCATCACCATCGACGGCCAGGATATCCGCGACGTGACCCTGGACAGCCTGCGCGAAGCGGTGGGCGTGGTCCAGCAGGATACCTTCCTGTTCACCGCGACGGTGGATTCCAACGTCGCTTACGGCGACCTCAGCGCCGATCGCGAGCGCATCGTCAACGCCACGGATTCGGCCCAGCTCCATGAATATATCGATAGCCTGCCCACCGGCTACGATACCCTGGTGGGCGAACGCGGCCTGACCCTTTCCGGCGGCCAGCGCCAGCGGCTGTCAATCGCGCGTTCCATCCTGCTGACCCCCGCCATCATCGTGTTCGACGATTCCACCGCCTCCATCGACGCGGCAACGGAGCAGCGCATCCATGCGGCGCTCAAGGAGCTGACCCGCGCGCGGGCGACCATCATCATCTCTCACCGGCTGAGCTCGTTCATGCATGCCGACGAAATCCTGTTCATCGACCAGGGCCGCATCGTGGAGCGCGGCAGCCATGAGGAGCTTCTGGCCTTGGGGGGCCGGTATAAGGAGCTCTACGACCTTCAGGCCGATTTCGGCGACGATCTCGGGTTGGCCGCGTCCGCGGCCGCGCCCGAGGGCGCCTGAGGGGGGCGCGGGCCATGGCCATGATGCCCCAATCCCTGGCGGTACCCGGCAAACCGCCGGGGGGTCGGCCCGGCGGCCCCGACGGCGGCCTCAACGACGAAATGGACGAGCGCATCTTCGGCGCTGCCTTCGACGGCCGCATCGTCCAGCGATTCCTGAAATTCCTAACACCCTACCGGGCGCGCCTAGCCGTCGCCTTCTGTGCCGTCGTCGCCTTTACCCTGACCCAGCTCTCGATTCCCCTGGTCATCCGCGAAGCCATCGACCAGGCACTGGTCACCGACACCCAGGACGGCGCCCTGCTGGACCTCATCGCGCTGGCCTTCCTCGGCGTCATCGTCCTCAACCTGATCGCCATGTATATCCAGGAAACCATCGTCGGAAAAACAGCGGAACGGATCCTTTTCGACGTGCGCCGGACCATGTATGTGCATCTCCAGCGCCTGTCCATGTCGTTCATGGACAAGACCGAGGTCGGGCGGCTGATGGCCCGCCTCCAGAGCGATGTCGGCGCCTTGCAGGAGTTTCTCGACACCACGGTCACGGCGATCGGCGACATCCTGTTGCTGGCGGGGATCGTCACCGTGCTGATCTTGCTCAACTGGCAGCTGGGGCTTTTGACCCTGTCGGTGGTGTTGGTGTTGCTGATCGTCCGCATGATTTGGCTGCCGCTGGCCAAGAAGGCCTTCATGCGGGCGCGCCAGACCAGTTCCATCGTCAACGGGGCGTTGGCGGAGAACATCAACGGCGTGCGCACGGTCCAGGAGATGATCCGTGAACGGGTCAATTTCGAGCGCTTCGAAATCAAGGCGGCGGACAACCTGCGATCGCACCTCCGGGCGGCGAAGTTCTCCCAGGTGATGATCCCCATCGTCGACACCCTGACCGGCGCCGCCATGGCCATCGTCGTGGTGGTGGGCGGCAATATGGTGATCGGCGGCTCGCTGGATGTCGGCGTCATGGTCGCCTTCATCTTCTACGTGCAGCGGTTCTTCGATCCGATCCGCTCGCTGACCATCCAGTACAGCGTCATGCAGCGGGCCATGGCCTCGGGCCAGCGCATCTTCGAGGTGATCGACGTTCCCGTCGACATCGTTGACAAGCCCGGCGCGCTGGCGCTTGACCAAATCGACGGCGCCATCGAGTTGAGGGGCGTCACCTTCGGCTATCTGCCCGGCCAGCCGGTGCTCAACGATATCAATTTCCGGGTGGCGCCGGGCGAAACCGTGGCCCTGGTCGGGCCCACCGGTTCCGGCAAGACCTCCATCACCGCCCTGATCCACCGGTTCTACGATGTCTGGGAGGGAAGCATCTTAGTCGGCGGCCATGACGTGCGCGACGTCACCCAGCATTCGCTGGGCAAGCAGGTGGGCATGGTGCTCCAGGACCCCTTCCTGTTCACCGGAACCATTTTCGAGAACATCAAATATTGCAGCGCCGAGGCCACCCGCGACGATGTCGTCGCCGCCGCCAAGGCGGTCGATGCCCACGGCTTCATCACCCGCCTGCCCAAGGGCTACGACACCATGCTCGAGCAGCGCGGCGGCAATCTATCGCTGGGCCAGCGCCAGCTGTTGAGCTTCGCCCGCGCCATCGTCGCCGATACCAAAGTGCTGCTGCTGGACGAGGCCACCGCCAGCATCGACAGCCATACCGAGCGCCAGATCCAGCTGGCCCTCAAAAGCCTTTTGGCGGGTCGCACGGCCCTGGTCATCGCCCATCGCCTGGCCACCGTCCGCGGCGCCGACCGCATCATCGTCTTGAACCAGGGGCGCATCGTCGAGACCGGCAGCCACCGCGAACTGATGGCAAAGCGCGGCCTCTATCACCGGCTCTACGCCATGAACTACGCCTCGTTCGACGACATCCCCGAAGAGATCATCCGCCAGGCCGCCGCCGATACCTCCGCGACCTAAGGCGCCGGGTCCGGGGCCCGCGGCCCTTGGCGGCGCCTTTCGACGTCTTGGACCCGCCCGTTCACAGGCCGTCGCGGGTTTGATGGGGATTTGATGGCTTTTTGCTTGCCTGGTCACCGCACATCCCCGTGACGGCGGCCCCCAAGTCTCTCATCGGCCTTCAAATGCCGATGAGAGACTTGAGAGGGAGCCAAATCGGTGGATTGAGGCGTCCTCGTCCAGATTGCCGGTCCCGTTGATGGTGACGTCCTCTCCCTCGCGGAAGTGGAGTTCCGGACCGGGAAAGCTGCCGTTGACGCCAAGCGTATCCCGTTCCTGGCCGGTGATGGTGATCCGCCCTTTTTCGATGGCTAGGCCGTAGGATCCGGCATAAGCGCTGGCCACCGCCGACCTACACGCCAGGGCAAGCGCGCCGAGCCGTGCTGCTCGGCGCACCAATAGCTAGATGATTTTCATGATGCGGTTCCCCTTCACGATATTGATTAGCCCTTGACCTTGAAGCGGCCCACCATCCCCGCCTGGTAATGGCCGGGCAAGTTGCAGGCAAATTCAAGGTTCGGGAATTTGATGAATTTCCAGGTCAGTTCCTTGGTCTCGCCCGGTTTCACGAGGACGCTGTTGGCGTCGGCATGCACCATGGGCAAGTTGCCTATGCCGCCACGGGGCATGTTCATTTTGGCGCCATCGACGCCCGTCGGGGTGAGCATCCCCATTTCCATCATCTGTATCATTTCCTTCTGATGCTTCGCATGGCTATAGGAGGAGCCGATGTTGAATTCGTGCAGGAATTCACCTTTGTTCTTGAGGATGAAACGCACGGTTTCGCCGGGCCGTATTTCGATCTCGCGTTTGTTGAACAAGGTGTCCCTCATAACGACTGTGACCGTCCGCGTGACATCGGCCTCCTTGCCCGCCGCGCCGGAAGAGAAAGCAGAGGGGGAGCCGGTGCCGTGACCGGGACCGGGACCGGGACCGGCAAGGGCCGCGCCGATGGGTAGGATCAGCATGGCGGCGAGAAAGAGCAGACGGTGGTGGAAGGCAGGGGATACAAGCTTCAATTTACATACTCCTTTGTTGAAGGTTCCTTCTTCGGAGCGCAAGACCGACCCGTTCGGCGGATAGGCACCGACAAAAAAATTCGATATGGAAGAATCAGGACAGGCCTTGGAATCGACCGCCGACAGCGGCCGGTGGGTCGCTATGCTGGGCCCAGGATTAACGCCGAATTAGTGGATCTTCGACGCGGCACCGGTCCCGGTCGATCGACCGGGGGGCAGGCGGACATCCGATCCCGACTCTTGCGGGCAGAGGCCTGTTACGCGCCGCGGCGCGGGACTGGGGGATCTTGTTTGGAGAGGTCTGTGTGCAGGGTTTGCTCGTCAAAGAAGCGCCAAACCAACTCATCGGCTTTTAGTGATGTTGCCCAGGTTTTGGGAGCGGTGAGCGCAACGGTGGGGAAACAGATCCATGAGCAGAAGGCAACAAGGCCGTCGGTCGATGGATGAATGTCCTTGGGGCCGCATCGATCACCGTGATGAGGTGCTCGATTCCCGTCAATTCCTGTGAATGCGGACACCTTTCCCAACCCTAATGTGGCTACAAGAAACGCACAGGCAACAATAAAAACAACTACGCGAGACATTAAAAAACCCTTAAGACTGACGGAACTAAAAAGACCCTCTACCGATCACGGCGCTGCCGCTGAACGTTGCGCACTTTATCAATATCGAATGTGGCACCAATAGGGCGGGACCCAACCGGACAGCAGGCGCTTTCGTTTTTCAGATTTCTCCTTGCCGATCTCACCCTTCACGAATCGCTCGTCGAGAATTTGCACCGGAGTCTTCTATCCAGCCGGGTCGTCCCGCTGCGGATGCTTATTCCCGCAGATCTCGAATTCACTCATCGCTGGGGAAGTATTGCCCTGAACCACGCCCCCCTCCAACCGCCCGGCTTGGGAACGATCATTGCCTTTCCACAGGCCCCCGGTCTGCATCATCGCTACCAGCGGCTGGCAGTCTGAATTGCACCCTATCAGCAAAAATTGGACAGAATTGGTTGATTGAATAAGAGAGTATTTATGGCTCATCGTAGCGATGTAAGGGGCGAAGATGAGACAAAAACACAAAGCCCAATCGGGCAGCGGCGGGGGTATCCCTTGGCCGGCTAGTGAACTAGGACCGCGATGCGGCCTCGGCCAAGAGTTTGACCACCCCGTCGAAATCGCTGCGCGCCGTTTTATCTTCCTTGGTCTGTTGGCCCAGTGCCGTCCCCTCGGCCAGGCGGCAGAGCGCGGCGAAGCCCTCGAAGGTGCCGGGCGACAGGCCCGCCGCTTCCATGGTGGCGGCGATCTCGTCCATCTCGGTGGCCCACCGATAGGCGTCGGGTCCGAAATTAGCGGCCCGGCGCCGGGCGCTGGCCAGCGCCGGGTTGTTGTCCAGTTCCTCGCCAAGAAGCTCTTGGACGCCGAGGGTCCGGGCGCAGGTAAAGGCCTGGAGGGCGAGCAGGACCACCCCCTTGGAGACGGCGGCGGCGCAGATCTTGAGCCCCGATGCGCGGCCCGGCGCGCCGCCGATATCATGGATGTCGAGCCCAAAGGCGTTGAGCGTCGCGAAGCGGTCGGCGCCGGGTCCGGACGCGTAGATGCGCGGCTGGGGCTTGCCGTCCACCGCCGCCCCGCCGCGGATCGCCGCGTCCACGCAATCGATGCCGACGCCGGAGAGGATTCCGGCGATGGCCGCGGCGGTCCCCGGCGCGATGGCATTGCAATCGACGAACAAGAACTCGGCCGGCGCCGATTCGACGGCGGCGGCGATGCGCCGGGCGAATTCCACGGCGTTGCCGGGCGGCAGCACCGACAGCAACATGTCGGCCTCATGGATCAGGGCGGCGTCGCTGCCGACGTCGATAATGCCGGCCCGCGCCGCCCGGGCGAAGGTGTCGGCGCCGCGGCCCTCTAAGTTGGTGATGACCCTAAGCCCTTGGCTCACCAAATGGCCGCCGATGGCATGGCCCATATGGCCCGGCGCCATGATGGCGATGGTCTTGGCGTTCATGGTTTCCGATCTCCCGGGTTGGCCGGCATCCGATGACGGCCCAAGGATGTGGGCCTAGGCTTTCACGGGGCCGTCACGGGGCCGGCCCGAAGGCCGGCGACCGGGCGACCCAGACCGCGAGCACGGCCAGCATTATGAACCCGGCGGCGCCGATGATGTAGAAACTGTTGCCGATTCCCACCACTTCGGCGATGGCCCCGGCGGCGAGCGGCACCAGCGCCCCGCCGCCCCGGTTGAAGGCGACCCGGAGAGCGGTGATCCGTCCCTGCAGGCCCAGCGGCACGTTCTGCGCCAATACGGTGATCATCATCGGCAGGTTGACCCCCTGGCCGAGGCCGCGGATACAGATCGCCATCATCAGCAGGACATAGACGCTGCCCAAGGTGGGGACGATGGCGGTGCCGAGAATGGCCATGCCGATGGTGACGATCAACAGCCAATGGGCGGGGAAATGCCGCGCACAGAAGCCGGTGGAGAGCGCCGACAGGGCCGAGGCGACGTTGGCGGTGGCCAAAAGGCCGCCGATCAGCGTCCCCGAAAGGCCGATCTCCTTGTCCAGCCAGATCACGTAGAACGAAGTGTGGATGCCGGACCCCGCCTGGCGCAGCACCGTGAGCATGATCACCAGGGCCACCGCCGGGATCAGCAACAGCCTAAGGGTTTGGCCGAAACCGGTCCCCCGCGCCTTGGGCGCGGCGGTTGCCGATGGATTCTCTCCCGCGGTGCCCGAGGTGGTGTCTTCGGTGGCTGTTTGCGCCGCCTGGGCCATGGCGCCCAACTGGCGGGGGATGAAGATCGCCGCCGCGGCGCCGCAGGCGATCCATAGGGAAAGGACGCCGAAGCCGCCCCAGGAGCCCCAGAGGTCCCACGCCGGGCCCATCAGAAGGGGGCCGAGGATGCCGCCCAGGCGGGCGATGAAGATCATCCGCCCGGCATAGACGGGATGGCCCCTGAGGGCCTGGCTGACCAAGGCCTGGGTGCCGATCCAGCAATTGCCCTCGGCATAGCCCGAGATCATTTGCACCAATACCAGGGCGACGATGAACCACAGCGCCGGATCGCCGCCGTTATCGCCGCCCCAAACGGCGCCAAAGGCGCTGGGGAGAAAGGGATAGGCCATGGCCGATGCGGCGCCCAAAAGGCCGAAGGCGATGATCACCCGGCGGCTGCCGAAACTGTCCATGAGCGCGCCGCCATAGACCGACAGGCAGACCGTGAGGACCTGGCGGGAGGCCAGGATGAAGGCGATCAGGAACGGCAATTGGAAGCTGACCAGCCCGGCGACGAACAGCGCCGCGGCCATGGTGGCAATAGTTTGCAGCGGCCCGAAGAAGAAGGCGGTGACGTAGATCGAGCCCTGCACCCGCCAGGGAACGTGTTCCAATGGCATGGTCACGGCGATGGACTTCGGCCCAGGCGCCGTGGCGCCCGGCAGGGGTTGGCGAACTGGGCGTCGGAACCTGGCCGGCCCGGCCGGCCGCTTGGTGCCCTAAGGACCCGGCGCGGGCGCGATCGGTGTCCCGGGGCGGGCATGGCGCGTCTCAGGGGGTGTTGCCCGCGAAGGTGGCGGTGGCCCAGCCGCCTTCTCCCGTGGGCGGGTGGTAGAGTTCCTCTTCCATGCGCGGGACGGCGCCTTCCTTGGCGAGGGTCGCCTCGTATTCGGCGCGGATGTTGGGATCTTCCTCGTCATAGGGAATGGCGTTGCCGCCGTCGCGAATGTCGATGGCGCCGAGGTCTTTTTCCTCCACGCCGGGCAGGCCCGCCTTGCGTCCGCGCGCGTTGTTGGGTCCGAACCAGGCGGTGAGCCGGAGCGGTTCCTTGGAAATGCCGAAATGCTGGTGGTACCAGTCGCCGCTCATGGGGGCGGCGCTGACCATGCCCACCGGTTCGTAATCGACCCTGACGACCTTGTCCGCCAAGCCGGATTCCCAAGGCTTGGGGCCGAGCTCCGACGGCCAGGTATAGGTATAGCCCTTGCCCTTGACGCAGATCAGCACCGCCGCCGAGCCGTGCTTGTGGCCCTTGGAATAGCGCCCGGTCTCATGCTCGCCGATCCACAGATAGAAGCGGTTGGAGACCATGTGCGGCTCGATCCGCCGGTAGCCCGGCGAGCGCCGGTTATCGAGCGGCAATTGGCAGGTCATGATGTCGGGCAGCAGGTTGGTCTCCCGCATGGCCAGCCCGCGCACCGGATCGGGGGCGAGATCGTCCTTGGGCTTGAAGTAATCAGCGGCGCCGTCGAAGCGCTCGGCAAAGGTATGGCCGCAGTCGAAGATGAATCCGGGAGAATCGAACAGGTTCATGACGTTTGGCGCCGAGGTGCCGGCCAGCAGCAGCGCCGGGCTCGACGACGCATTGATGATTTGGTGGTAGGCGTTCAGCGGGATGGCGAACAGCGAGCCTTTCTGCCACTCGAAAACCCGCTTTTCGCCGCCCTCCTGCCAAACCTCGGTGGTGCCGCGTCCCTCGACCACCAGGAATTGCTCTTCGTACATGTGGCGCTCGATATTGAGGGCGCCGGCGCCGGGCACTTCCACCACGTAGGAGCCCCACAAGCCCTCGGTCCCGTAGAGCTGGATGAAGGCGCCCTTGCCGCCCATGCGGCGCCACGGCTTGAGGGCCAGGTTCTGCACCTTGTGCACGCCGTAATCGCGGTAGATGGGGATGCCCTCCTCGACCATGAAATTGTCGTAGGGCATGGGCGGCCGCTTGAAGGTGCCGAGACCGGCCTTCTGGGAAGTATCGGTGATTTCGTGCCAATGGCCCTGGTTCGGTTCGTCGTGGGGCATGGGTCCTCCAGATTTCTCGTTGCCGGGCTCTCGACCGGCCCGCGTCCCCGGGGCAGACCCAAAGGGGGGCCGCGCGACAGGGTGCACGCCGAATCATAATCTACAGGAAGGCGGGGGCATCCCTTAGGTTTTTATGGCCCCCGCCCTGGGGGTGTCTCGGCTTCCGCGGCCACCTCAAAGGGGCTAAACTTTCAGCCCCCGCAAGCACCTGGTTCCCTGGCCGCGGATCGACGCTAAAAGCCGTCATGGCGCTCTTTTCGAATGGGGCGGGCTACCGGCCCTCAAGGAGCCGAAACTCGTGTAAACCGCGATAGACTGCAGAAGAAATAGTGACGAGGGTGGTTTGAAAAATATAAATTTCCATAGGGTAAATATTTTATCAATTATAAATACCGTATGGTGGTTTTTTATATTTTGGATTGTTAATTATTTATTTGTCATTTTATATGATATTATTGGAATAAGACGTATTATTATTTCTATAGTCGTAATTTTTATTTGGTTGTTTGTCCAGAAACGTATCGCCACATGTGTGGCGTGCCGTGAAAATGTCTTCATGTATCGGGGGAGTTGGATTGGCTTTAAATCCCCGGATAACAATGGCCTGCACATCTTCGCGCCGAGTCGCTGCCCGCATTGCGGAGAGCCTCTTGGAAAGAATGGGGACGGGGAGGGATAGCCCAGGGGCGGTTCGTGTCGGGGTCATCGGGGACAAACAGGGCGCCCTCCACCGGCCGGTTGAATCCGACATGCCGGCAATGGAGATTTCGCCGCGCCCGGTGGGGTGATAATCCCCCGTCGGGCCTTATCTGATCCCTGCTCAGGCCGCTTCCAACGGCGTATCGAGGATCGTCCCCGCGACCAGAATTCCCCGGGTCGCGGCCTCCACCTCTCCATCCAGCGGGCGGGCGCCGCCGGTATCCAACCACAGCCGCAACAGGTGGCGGGCGCGCTCGGGCTCCGGCCAATCGGTGTAGGCCGAGCGCGCGTGGAGGATCACGTGGTTGTGCACGAAAGAGATATCGCCGGGCTCGAAGTCGATGTCCAGCGCCAGTTCGCCGGATATGGCCTGGTACATGCCGATGGCCTCGGCCTGGGCCGGGCTCAGCTTGGGCACGCCGGGAAGGCCCTGGGCGCGCTTGATGGTGCTCGACGCCCCGCGGGCCGAAAAATAGCCGTCCTTGACGCTGACCACGGGCTTGCGGCCCCATGGCCTGGTCACCCCCGGCGGCAGTTCGCCCCGCAGCGTGTGGTAAAAGCGGAAGGCCAGTTCATCGGCGAGATCCGGGCGGCGGGAGAGCATTTCGTTGTAGGTGGAAACGGAACTGCAGATGCGGTGGCGGCCGCCGGACTTGGCGGTGTGCAGGCAGCATAGCGAAGCCACGTCGCAGCCATCGGCGTGGAAGGTGAGCTCCGAGGGTGAATTGTAGCCCCGCCCGGTGGGCGCGTTTATGTCGCCGCCGATATTCTTGACGTGGCCCAACAGGTGCCCCTTGCCGTTCTGCGAGACCGCCTTGCCCACATGGCTGCCGATGCCTAAGAAAGCGCACGCGTTCTGGAACCGGCTGCGTCCCGTCACCGGCAGCCCCTTGATGATGGCGAAGCCCCGGCCCTCCAGCAGCTCCTCGCGGATTTCGGCCAAGGCACCACCAAATACCGGCAGCGGGAATTCCTTGCCGGTGAGGTCCTTGAGGTCGAGTGCGGCCGCCTCGACGCGCGCCACGGCATCGAAGATATCGGCGATTTCCACGTCCGACAATTGGTAGACCCAGGCCTCGGTGCCCTTAAGGTCGCCCGCCACCCAACCGGCGGGATCGACGATGGGCTTCATCAACTCCGCCGGCTCGCGGCCGCGCGGGCCCGGCATCCAGGGGTTTGTGGTCATCGGTTTCCTCCGGGGCGGTGTTTTGGGATTTTCCCATGCCGCCGCCCATCATATCTCTTGCCGGGGATTTTACCGCCCCCGGCGCCTCAGTTCCAGCGCGGCCATCTTGCGCCGGCGCCGATTCGCCCCGTGCGATCCGGGGGCCGTCCACACATGAGCCAAAGGCGACATTGGGTTACGCGCGAGGCGCCGATTCGCCCCGTGCAATCCGGGGGCCGTCCACACATGAGCCAAGGGCGACACGGGGTTACGCGCGAGGCGCCGATTCCAGGCCGATGTGGTTTGCGCCGTTAGAGTATTTTACCTCGATCTGCCCTTCCCTAAAAACTCCTTTGGGACCAAGATAGAAACCGGCCCAGCCCATGGAAGCAGGCCTCCCGGTGATCGAAACCATGTATGGCGGAGCCCGTCTCCATGACTTGCAATTGATCGGCGGGTTTTGATGTTCACCGGCGGTGGGAGACTGCAGGGACCATGAATGCCGAGAAACCGACCATGTCGGGAATGCCGATGATCGACGTGAAGTCGATCCAATTGCCGGCCACCATTCAGGATTGCACGATCCTTCAAGAGGGCACCGAGCTTTTTTTGCAGCACGGCTGCCTCTTCATCAAGAATGCTTTCGAGCCAGATTACGTTCGAGAACTTCACGATGAATTCAAAAGCGGTTTCGAGGATTATTTCTCCGATAAGGTGTATGAGGATGCCCTTGATGTCGGCGACAAGAGAACCATGATCACCCTCACTCTCGATGGGGTTTTCAACTCCAGTGATTATTATGCCCCGCCAAGAATATTTCCCCTTCTGGAGTTTCTTCTAACCAAAGACCTGATCGTCGCGGCCATGGGCTGCGTGGTTTCTTTGCCGGGATCGGAAGATCAGCATAGGCATCGGGACTACACCAATATTTACAACCCGGGGTTCTATTATCCCGGCGTCGAAGACTTCATCGCAAGAGGACCGCCCTACGCCATAACCGTGGGAATTCCGCTCGTGCCGATTACCGAACTTAACGGCAACACGCGCTTTTGGCCGGGCAGCCACCTCGAAATATTAAAATCAAAGGATCAGGATATCGGCCCCGGCGTCGACTTCGTTGCCGATCTGGGGTCGTGCTATCTCTTCGACTATCGAATATTGCACAGGGGTGTCGGCAATAAGTCGGATCGTCCGAGACCGTTATTGTACAATATCTATACGCGTCCTTGGTTCTCGGACACCAAGAATTATGCCCGGCAAGCGCCCCTACACATAACCGAAGAACAGTTCGACCGGCTGCCGGTGCGGGATCAAAAGATGTTTTCCTGGGCCCTTGTGGAACCGGCCACGAATCCGAACACACCCAACAGAAGAGGCCTCTGCTACTGCGGCAGCGGCCTGCTTTACGAGCGCTGTCACGGCCCGTCGGAAAGTGCTCTAGGGAATGGGTTGAAACTTTAGGTCCACGTGGTCGCCAAGGGCGAAGGTGTTTGGTTTCTCCGTCCACAGGTTTGTTTGGAACGCCAGGCGTTTCCCTTGGGTAAGGCGCGCCACGCGATGCCAAAAGGACGGATTGAAAATCACCAGCCTGTTTTCCACGGGCTGGATGCGTTGCAGTTCAGAGGTCTCCAATTCGATCAGCGCCGTCTTATCCGACAATTCCATGAAGCCGCCGACAACATTCTCCACGATGGCATAGTAGACGTGGCCGATCTCGGGACAAACATAGCGCCCTTCGCGGCGCCTCAATACCTCATCGCAGTCGCGGTGCCACTTGAGGGTCTTGTTATCGGTGAGGGCGTTGAACCAATATTCAAATCCAGCGACCTCTGATTCGGCGATCTGCCCCTGCCAAACTTTTTGAATCATCTGTTCCAGGGGGTTTGCCGGCGGCGAACGCCACCACCCATCCCACCAACTATAAGCAGGAACATTTTTCCACATCTGTTCGTCGCGCAACTGTCCGAGAAGCTGCGCATCCTTCAAGAAACCGTCACAAACCAACATCCGCGCCTCTTTCTCTGGGCAGGAATCGTCGCCGGGCCGGGTCCGGAACGACTCTCAACTTAAAGATTAATATGCGGAATTACTACAACCCATCAGTATTATTATAATATACCCTGGATAAGCAGTCAGTAATTTTTCCCCCCATGGTAAAAAAAATAAGATGAATTCCAAGCTTTCTTGCCAATAGATTTTCCGGGATGGCTTCGCGGTGCGGCCGCAATTCGTGTTCCAAAGATCGCAATTCAAGCCGCTCCCGGGCTTCCGCGTCCCGGCCAAACGGGTTAGGCTTGCGCCAAACGCAAATGCACCGCGCGCGCCTCGGCGTCCGCTGGCGATCTATCAGGGGGGACGCAAAAATGGAACACATCAAGTTCGGGCCCACGGACCTCATGGTGTCGCCCATCGGGCTTGGCTGCATGAGCATGTCGGGATGCTACGGCGCCCAGGACGACGCCGAGTGCATCGCCACCATCCACCGGGCGCTGGAGCTCGGCATCAATTTCCTCGACACCTCGTCCAATTACGGCGAAGGCCACAACCACACCCTGATCGGCAAGGCCATCGCCGGGCGGCGCGACGAGGTGGTGATCCACTCCAAGCTGGGTTCCATCCGTCCCGACGGCGTCAACGTGGTCAGCGGCACGCCGGAACACGTGCGCAATTCCTGCGAGGCCGGGCTCAAGCGCCTCGGCATCGAGACCATGGACGTGATCTGCATCTCCCGGGTCGATCCCGTGGTGCCCATCGAGGATACCGTGGGCGCCATGGCCGAGCTGGTGGCCGAGGGGAAGACGCGTTTCATCGCGCTGTCCAAGGGCCTCACCCCGGAGCTGTTGGCGCGCGCCATGGCCGTCCACCCGGTGGTTTCGGTGCAAGACGAATATTCGCTGTTC